>Ga0315532_1000745_pt1 | contig 25816 bp, 31 predicted proteins | sample SalMarWE160370MG_FD_203082 | JGI IMG/M metagenome (GOLD analysis project Ga0315532, IMG submission 203082) | Salt marsh sediment microbial communities from the Plum Island Ecosystem LTER, Massachusetts, United States - Salt Marsh Sediment WE1603-70 ...
AACATCGCATTTCTTGAAGTCAAACGGAAATACGGAATGTCTATAGCTAAGAACCGCGCACCGGTTGTATACGAGGACATGAAAGACCTGCTTATCTCAGGCAATGTTGAGCGATATATCTCGATGCGCAAAGGTTCCAACACTGCACTAGAAAATGCCAGACGGTTTTTCTTCCACATCTACAGCGGTTCTTTGCGCCCGATCATCCTGATCGTTTACGAACGGGAGGCATATCACAGCAAATTCGGTTCCCTACGTATCACTTTTGACAAGAATCTACATAGTTCAATCTACCCTTCAATAGGGGACCTGTTCAGTGAAGATAAGATGCTATACTCCATTCCAAAGCATTTTATCCTTGAACTTAAGTTCTACGATGGGCTTCCCTCATGGTTCAAATCTATCTCTGGAACCCTTGACTTGAAACAGCAGGCTCTTTCAAAATATGTGATCTGTGTAGACAGACATAATGTACTGAACGGGTTTTCCAAGCATGCAACGCTTGCGTTTTCTCACGTCTCATATTTTTAGGTACTCTCTCCGGAACTAATGACCAAAATCGCCAAGGAGTTTCACATGGGTCTGTTCCAAGATGGTCTGAGCATACTTTCTTCCAGCCTTGGTCCAATGATCGGGAACATGGCAGTGGCCTTAGTCTGTGGCTTTCTTATTTCGCTTCTCTACCGTTGGACTTACAGAGGGCCCAACTACTCCATCACATTTGTCAACTCCATGCCTCCACTCTCAATGATAACGGCTGTCGTCATCATGGTGATCGGGAACAATCTTGCCCGTGCTTTTGGCCTCGTTGGCGCACTGTCCATCATTCGGTTCCGCACAGCGATTAAAGATATACAGGACATCGTCTTTATCTTTTTTTCCCTGGCGGTAGGCATGGCAGCGGGAGTGGGCTTGCACTCGATCGCCATCACAGGCACGATATTTATTGGCGTCAGTATATTCATCCTCTCAAAAATCAATTACGCCTCTCCAAAGAGGCGCGAGTTCTTACTCCAGTTCAGTTTCACATCATCGGGGGAGCAAGAAGCGCCATACCGGCCGATCTTGGAAAAGTATTGCAAACAGCATAAGCTGATCAACGTGAAATCACTCAGGAACGGAGACTTGCTCGAGCTCTCTTACTATATCAGCCTCAAAGCCAAGGATAAGAGTGGGGAATTCGTTCACGAACTGGGGCGGATACAGGATGTCACTCACGTCAATCTCTTCTTCGACGAAGAGCTGTTTTAGGGGATGTTAGCCTCGTTTATTCAGGCTCAGCGGGGAGAAGAAGGGCGGAACCTATAGCATACAACGCCCTCCTCGTCCACCGTCAGGCCCTCGATGAGCCGCATACGCACCACGTCGGCCTCAGTCTCGGGGTCTATGACCGTGCGCAGCCGCTCCAGCACCCGTGTGCGCAGTTCCTCATTCACGCCAGCACCTCCCACTTCAGGCATTGGTCCTATACAGATCAGCCCGGGTGAGGGGCAAGCCGCTCCGGCCGCCGGGACCGGGCTTGACCAGCAGCGATTGGTAGACGTTGTGCTGGTCGGTCTCAAAGCCATCGGCCGACCCGGACATGAACAGCCTCCAGACCCGGTACGTGACCTCGTCCACGTAGCGCAGGGCGTCGTCGTGGTGGGCCTCCAGCCGCCGCACCCAGTGGCGCAGCGTGAGCGCGTAGTGCTCACGCAGCGACTCGACGTCCCGCACCTCGAAGCCGACCGCCTCGGCCACCCGCAGTGAGTAGCTGATGGGCGTCAGTTCGCCGTCGGGGAAGACGTAGCGGTTGCTGAAGGAGTTGCGCCGTTTCTTCGGGCGGGGTTCCGTCCCTGGACAGGCAATGCCGTGATTAAGGAACAGTCCCCCCGGTCGTAGCAACCGCCAGGCCCGCTCGAAATAGACCGGCAATTTGGCCTCCCCCACGTGCTCGAACATACCCACGCTGACCAGTTTGTCGAAGGGAGGCTGGGGCGGCACCTCGCGGTAGTCCACCAGTTCCACCCGGCAACGGTCCTCCAGGCCGGCCTCCCGGATGCGGGCCTGGGCCAGGTCCACCTGCGGCTGACTGAGCGTGATGCCCGCTGCCTCCACGCCATATTTCTGGGCGGCGTAAATGACCAAGCCACCCCAGCCACAACCGATGTCCAGCAACCGCTCGCCAGGCTGCAGTCGCAGTTTGCGGCAGATGTGATCCAGTTTGCGCTCCTGGGCGGTGTCCAGGTCGTCATCGGTATGGGCGAAGTAGGCGCAGGAGTAGACCATACGCCGATCCAACCACAGGGCATAGAAGCCGTTGGAGACGTCGTAGTGGTAGGAGATGGCCCGGCGATCCCGCGCTCTGGAATGGACGCCGCCGCTGATGTGCGCGGCCTGGCGGCCCTCCCGCGACACACTGGCGCGGGGCAGCGACAACAATCGCCGCCCCAACCGCAGCCAGTCGGCCGTCCCCAACTTCAGGCGCCGGAGGGGGTCGGCCAGCCGGAAAGCGGCGATCAGATCGCCCTCCACGTCAAAGTCGCCATAGATGTACGCCTCTCCCAGGGTCAAGTCCGAGGGATGTAGAAACATGCGCCGCAGCGCACCGGGGTGATTCAGCACCAGGGTGAAGCGGGGCGACTGTTCCGCTTCTGCTGGCCAGACGACGCCGTCCCATAACCGCACGGCAAACTCTCGCGACGGATAGCCCCCCAGGAGTTCCTGCAGGATGGCCAGTGTTTTCTCTTTGGCTTGATCAGTGGTGTCCACAGATGCCTCCTCCAATGCGAGATCTAAGTCACGCAACAGACTTGCATCCCCCCACCCCGCCGCGAGAAACGCTCTCGCAGCAGGTCGGGATAGGCATAGATGGGCAGGCCAGGCCACCGCCCCAGGAAGGCAGGCAGCCCGCCAATCTTCATTGGCTTCTCACCTCCACCTCTCCTAACACCACCCTGTCTCCAACCGGGTTGCCAGCCACGTCCAGAACCGGCACGTTGACTACGTCCGGATAGGTGTAGAGACCGGCCCACACCTGGTAGCGCCCTGGCGATAGATCGGGAGGGACAGGAATAGGGAAACGGCTCAGCACCAAATCGCCAGCCCGCCAGGAAACGGCAGGGAATCCAGCCCCGTCATACTGGCTGTGCAGCCCCCCCTCCTCGTCCAGCAGATGAGTGAAGAAATGGTAATCAGTCCCAGGCGGCGGGGCAGAACGGGCCCACCAGGCCAGCCAGACCTCCAGCGTCCCACCGGCTGGCACTGCCTCCGCCATCCCATAGCCCAGGAAAGCCGTGCCGTTGGCGAAGGGAATCTCTTCAGGGAAGTGCGTCAGCCCGGCCAGGACGTCCTCCCGGTCTGGTCCGCCCCGGTAGAAGAGCTGGTAACGCCAACCGTCGGGCAGAGCGATGACCGGGCCAGTGTGCCCGTAATCCATCGTCTCCAGCCGATCCAGGATCGGCTGGAGATCCGGAGACAGGCTCTCCTCCACCGGCCCCACCAGGTAGACGACCTCGGAGCTATCCGGCACCGGCAGCGCCCAGCGTCCATCGGCGAGGCGGTGGGGGTGACCGAAGAGCAACGCCTCGAACACCGACGGCGTCTCGTCCACGGCGGGGTTCACCCCCACGCCCAGAACGATGATCTCAGAGGAACCGGCCAGCCGCCGCGCTTCCTGGGCCGCCGCCCTGGTATACTTGAGGGGAATCCCGTAGCCCCCTGTAGTGGGATGCTGGTCCATAAAGACGAGAAGCCGGCTCGCCACGGCGACCTGCCAGCCTCCCCACAGCAGCAGGGCCACAGCGAGTAACAAAGTTGGAACCGACACCCGCTGACTGGAGTGTGAGGAAATGGGCAGTCTGGGAATAGACAGATGGGAGAGCAGGTCAACCAGCATTATAGCGATGAGGAGGAACTGGACCGGGTAGAGCAGGACGGAGTAGTGGGGCTGAACAGGCGCGGTCGGCCGGCTCTGCAGGGCGATGGGGACGGCAAACCAGAGGAGCAACAGAGCGAAGGAGCGACGGCGTTCCCCCGACCCCCGAACAACCTGGATCAGCCCATAGAGAAGCGCCAGGGCCAGAAGTCCCATCATCAGCCAGTTGAGCCACCACAGATTCGGCAGGCCCGCCAGGAACTCCGGGTAGAGGCCTCCCGCCATCCCCTGGATCCCTTCACCACCCGTGAGCAAGCAGGCATAGCGCAGCCCAGCCCAGGAAAAATGCGCCTTCCCGCTCGCGTAGTGCAGGAAGTGCCGCAGGCTGGACCAGTCATGGAGAGCGTCATAAATCACATAGGGAGAGACGGCCAGCACGAAGAGAGACACCCCCACCAGCAGCGGCCGAAGGGCCACCTGCTTGCGGTAGAGGAGAATCAGGATGAACAGCAGCGGAATGAAGGCTATCCCTTCCAATTGGAGGCCAACGAGGGCGGCCAGACCGACGAAGGCGCCGACCAGGGCCCAGGGCCGCCTGCGGACGAAAGTGGCGAAGAGAGCGGCAAAGAAGCCCAATGTAACCAGGGGCAGTGTTCGGCACCAGATCTTCCGCCCATACATAACAGCCCACGGGCTGACGGCGAAAAGGAAGGAGGCCACCAGGCCCACGGCCCGGCCGAAGTAAGCCCGACCCAGGGCATAGCAGGCCAGCACAGCCAGCCCGTTGAGCAGGCCAATGAAGAGGACTGCTGCCACCGGGTCCTGCCACAAGCGCAGAGGGATAGCCGTCAGGTAGAGGGTAAGCGGCAGATTGGCTGTTTTGAAGGAAGACCCCACGCCCACGGCCGGCAAGTACCCCTCGTAGGCGATGGCCAGAGCAAGCCGGACTACCGTCGCTTCGTCCCGCTTGAACTCGGCCAGCGTCGGCCAGGCCATGCGAAGAAGAAAAGCAAGGACCAGGATGCCCAGGAGCATCACCTGGGCCTCCCGGTCTCCGCCAAAAGTTGCGTGCACTCGATCTACGTTTTCTTCCATTGGGTGGTCGCCCGTCATTGTACCCAATCTACACTCCCTGTCAAGAGCGCACAAGACAGGGAAAACGTAGCAGTTCTGAGACTCTATAGAGCCGTTCTGCGGCGTTTCACCCAAGCTTTTGACTTGGGTGTGTTTCATTTACAGCATCGCCTCTTTCATCGCAGGTTCTTCTCCTGTTGGGCAGCCTCGACCAGCGCCTCCGACAGCGTCGTCGCCTCGGTCTCCCGCATCTCCATCCCGGCGTCGCCAAAGACGTAGACCGGCCCCTTGCCGCGCAGACTCTCCTTCAGCAGCACCACGTCCGCCTTCTGAGCCACCAGCCACTCGGCCACGCGGATGCCCTTCGCCCTCTCCAGGTCCTTGTGGGGGTTGGCGACGACCTGCTGCTCCTCAATGTCACCGTCGGCCAGGCGCACCATGACCAAGGCGAAGTAGGGGGCCTCGCCAAGGTGCTCGCTGATGGTTCCACCGGGGTCGGCCAGGGGAACGGCGTAGCGCAGGTAGGTGCGCTCCATCGGCTCGGCGTGGATCAGCACTCGCTCCACGTAGGGCACTGCCTGACGGATCTGCGTCTCGATGTGCCACGTGGCTGCCTCCGCCTTCTCCAGGTCACGGACACGCAGCGTAACCTCGGCCTCGACGAAGCGGAAGCGACCCGCGTTGCGCCCGGTGACCCACTTGAGTTCGGCCACCGTCGGCTCGGCGGTGATGATCTCCCGGATTCGCAGGATGGTGTCGGCGTCCAGCGAAGCATCCAGCAACACGCGCATCCCATCGGACAGCAAATCCCAGCCCGTCTTGCCGATGGCGACGACGATGACCAACGCCGCAACGCGGTCCAGTGGGAAGTTGAACCGCTGGGCCAGAAGCGCGGCGAAGACGAGACCCGAGGTGAAGACGTGGGTGCGGTATTCCTTCGCCTCGGCGATGAGGGAAGGGGAGTTGGCTTCCTGCGCGGCGCGCAGTTCAAAGTGGCTGAAGACGAGGGGAATGGCCGTCGCCAGGACCACACCACCTAGCATCCAGGGATCCACCGTGGCCAGGCGCGTAGGCGCGAAGATGGCATCGTGGGCGATCTCGTAAGCGGTGAGAAAGATCATCCCTGCCAGCACCACGGCGACCACGTTCTCCAGTTTATACAGGCCATAGGGGAAAGCCTTCGACTTGCGCGTCGAGAGTTTCAACCCGACCAGCACTGCCACCGCCGCCAGCAGGTCCACAATGTTGTGGATCATCTCCGCTTCCACGGCCAGGCTTCTTGAGGCGAAAGCGATAATCAGATTGATCGCCGCCAGGACGACGTTGACCCCGATAGAGTACCAACCCCAGCGCTCAACACTCACGGTACACCTCCTCCATCCCGCAAGGCTGTAGTGGAAGATAGATCAGGCGTGTATCTCGTCTGTGCCCTCAACGAAGTTTCCTCATGTAGAACTTGCGTCCCTCATATTCGGTCTCAATGAGCTGTTTCTGAGCAATCAGCCTGTGAATCGCAGACCAGTCGGCCCCGGCCCGCGCCAGGAACTCGCTCACTGCATCCTGCCGCATTGGATGCACGGACGTGATGCTCAGCAGGTCTTCCTCGACGTTGCCGGTAAAGGCGAAAGCATTGCCTTCGTACCCGACCAGATACTCCACGCGGTCCACTTTCTCGCTGAAGATTTGATAGGCCCGATTGATGACTTCCTCACCGGGGGATTGTACCCACTTCTCCGCCGGCGGCCTGGTCGGGATCGCCAAATAGGCCGTGGCAGGCTCTAAGTGAGCCAGGAATCCGGCCACATCTCTGATCTGGCCGTCGCCATCGTTGACGCCTTGAACGAGCATCGTCTCCGTCACCAGTGCACCCTCAAACGCTTTCGCAAACTCGACCGCTCCGTCGAGAATCGAGGCCAGTCGCAAAGAGCCATGGGGCCGGTCAATCTTCCGCCAGATCTCCCTCCGTGTGGAATCCATCTTCAGAGAGACCCAATCCGCCCCTAGCAGGTCCTCTCTCACATCCTCGCGTCCGATCAGGGAACCGTTGCTGATCACGGCGATTTTGATCCCCAAAGGCCGCAACAGCTCAATCTCGCGGCCGAGATTGATGTCCAGGGTGGGCTCTCCATCGGGCACGAAAGTGAGATAGTCAATCGTCTCCCCGGTCTCTCTTGCCTTTTCGACCTTGTCGTGGACGTCCTGCAAGACTTCCTCTGGCTCGTAGAATACGCCCCGTTTGACCTGCATCTTTATAGTGCGTCCCAACTGACAATAGATGCAAGAATAGGTGCATATTTTGGGCGGAATGTTGTTGATTCCCAAACTGCGCCCCAAACGCCTGGATGGAACTGGTCCGAAAGCAATCATGCCGTCAACCTCCCCAGCGACCGAATTCAGCATCTGGATTCACGATCAGGCCGACTATGTTCTTCATATCTCTCCTCAACGGACAGTTTCCGACCAGATACCAGAGAGGGCGACGCAGGCGGCCCATGTCCCCTGCCATGGTGACCGGCGTGCTTCGCTCACGCGGCGTTTTCCCTCAGCATCGCGTTCAGTTCCGCTGCCTTGAGGTAGCCAACAACTTCAATCGCCTGCCCGGTCACGCCCTCCACCTGCCCCACGGTCTTGCGGATGGAGAGGGCCAATCGGGGAAGATCAGATCGCTCACCCGCGACCACATTCCCTTCAGCTTCGCATGATAATCACTCTCTCGCCTCCAGGTCAAGTTTGCACCAGGATTACATCTCCAAAACGGTCCCCGCCGGGCAAGGGCGCACGACGGACGGTCCGAGGGTCAGCGTCAGGGCGATGAAGGCCGCCTCGCCAGTGCAGTGGTTTGGGTAAACGCGCTGCACGGACTCCATTCCTACCAACACATCGCTAACGCGCTGCAGATGATCTGCGGTAGCACTAGTCAGGTGCAGGCCGCCAGCGATGGCTACGATGGGGCGCTCAAAGATGCGCTGTACGTGCGCCAGAGTGTTGAGCAGGCCAGCGTGACAGCAGCCACAGAGTAACACCAGCCGGTCGCCCATCTCTAACACCAGTGCCATGTCGTCCCGGTAGGGATCGGGGACGAGGGCGTCGCCCTCGCGCACCAGGTGGCGGGCACTGCGGCCCTCCGGCTCCGGGCGCGACGCGATCTCGCCCGTCGTCCAGACGCCGGGGAGGATCTCCTGTGGCACGCCACTCAAGCGCAGCGTCAGCCGGGTGGTCAACTCTTCCCGCGTCAGCGAAAGGCCCATGCTCCGCAACTCTCCCCCCTGCCGTGAGAACCGCACGCGGAACAGATCGGGGTTGGCGTAGAGCGGGATAGCAGGATGGACACGCTCCAGCAGCGCGGGCAGGCCGCCGGTGTGGTCGTAGTGGGCGTGGCTGATTGCCAGTGCGTTTATCGTCACTGGATCCACGTCCAACAACTCCAGGTTATGTAGCAGCACCGTGCCGCTCTGCCCGGTGTCGAAGAGCACGCACCCGGCCTCCGTCTCGATCAGGAACGCCAGGCCGTGCTCACCCCAGAAGGGGGAACTTCGTTGGACAGCGTCGTCAACTACACAGGTTACGTTCATTGCTCATCTCCCAGAAAGGCCCTCTCCCCCTACCCCCCTTGCCCTGCTTCCCCCTCTCCCGACTTTGGGAGAGGGGAAAGGGGGTTTGGGGGGATGGGGGTGAGGGCTTACAGCCTACTCGCGAGTCATCTGCGTGCCGCACTTGGGGCATTTCCTCTGGTAACAAGGCTGACCGACGACGTGCGGCTCTCGGTGCCCACAGTTGGGGCAAACGCAGTCTCCGCCCGGACCGGCGGCCTTAGAGCCACCCATCCGGCCCGGCCCGCGTCCGCCGCCACGGCCAGCGCCACTACCACGTCCGCTACCGCGGCCACCACCACCTCCACGACCTTGACCCATTTCACTCACCTCCTTTTATAGTTTATGCCGGCACGTCTCCCCCACCGAGCAGGGGGGCGTGTCACATCGCTCCTCCCGACCGCAGCAGGTACGTCCCGCCGGCCGGGCCGTCCGCCTGCTCAACACGAAGGGGACAGAGAGCAACTTATCCAACGACGAACTGCCACAGTGCGGGCAAATAACGGTCGTGCCAGCCCGCACCAGCATCTCAAATGTCTCGTTGCAGTTACGACAGTGATACTCGTAGATTGGCATAGAACCCTCCTTACATATCTTGTCTCTATCCTCCTCGCCGCCGATGACGTCGCTGGCGTCCAGTGCCGCCCCTATCTCCCGCCGGGGACGTTCCACTCCCCGCAGATGGTCTCGTCACTGCGGAGCGCCGCGTCAGCCAGCGACCCACCGCCCGCGCCAGTGCCCCCGCGGCCTTCATCAACAGTCCCGTACCGGCGACGACGACCGCCGCGCCCGCCGTCTCCGCCAGTGGGCTGGGCCGGTAGACGGTGGGAGCCGGTCGCTCCGGGGCAGAGACCAGTTCACCCTGAACCACGGGCTGGATGGCGCCCTCAGGGCAGGCATCCACGCAGGCCCCGCAGCCGGTACACAGCTCCTCGTCAACGCGGGCTTTGCCGTCCACCAGGGCGATGGCCCCGACGGGGCACACCTCCACACACGCGCCACAGCCTGTACAGCGAGTCACGTCTACCCATACCGTCTGCTTGTTCATCATCCCACCTCCCGAGACCCATCACTCGCGATCAATGCCATCCCGATGAAGCCTCCCCAGGGCAATCGAGCCTGCGACCAGCCGTGAGGGAACAGAGTGGTGCGCCACACGATGTGCCCTTTCACGCCGGTCACTGACCGCAGCATCCGCTTCAACTCCCCCACGCCGTAGAAGTGCGCGGCGTCGTAGACCGTCGGCCGGAAGAGCCCCGCCAGCCGGCGCTGCAGGCCGAGCACACTCCAGCGGTTGAGCACGCCCAGCACCACGCCACGCCGAGCCACACGTAGCGCCTCCGCCAGCGCTTCCTGCGGATGCTCCAGGAACTTTAGTGTGGTGATGAGCGCCTCGAGACCTGCCGCAATGGATAGAGGCTGACCTGCGCCGTGATCACGCTCATTTCAAACTCCTCGTTCGCCTTGAGGCGACAGGCTGTCTACCAGCAATCCCTTGAAACGGTCGGGGGTGATGGGATGGAACTCTACCTCCAGACCCGTCCAGTCGAACAATTCCAGAATCTCCTCGGCGTGCTGCGCCATATACTCCTCGGCGAGGCCAAGGCTGTCCAGGACGATGATTTTGTCGTAGAATCCTGGAAAGTTCGCGTTGGCGTCCGCATCATCCCATCCAAAATACTTCTGGTAGATCACTTTCCAGCTCTTGAGCCAGCCTGGCGTGAACCAGAGGGTCTTGTCCTGCCTTCCCCCGCTGATGCGCTGCCGATCCTCGAAGCCAGCCAGCATATCGTAGCCGTAGTCTCCCTGTACCCTGATGATCCCCTGGCCCGCTGCCTGCAGGATCGAGTCCACCCGTTTGAGCGGCTCATCAGTGCTGATGTAGCACTTCTTCCCATACACGACGATGATCTTGTGGTCGGGACACGATTCCCGGGCCTGCGCCAGTCTGTTCAGGAGATGCTCCTCCAGCCTATCGGGCAAGGCGTGCAGACCTGGTGGTGTAAAAAGGATCCGGAGCGGATTCAGAAAACCGCTCTCCATCAGATGGGTTATCTCGGGGTGCAACATCCCGCAGGATATGATGCAACGGTCCTCGAATGTAGAGTGGGTGATTTCAGCCATCGCTCTCTCCCTTGTTTCCTGGTGTCTTTGTGCCTTCGTGGTGAATTCTCAGATACCCTCTTAGTCCTTTCGATCGCTGGATACCATTTGGGGCGGATCAGTAGTCATCCTTTCCAGAACGATCAAACCGTTCACCAGATCGACGCTCTTGATCCTGGCCTGAAATAGCCTGATTTCCCCCAAAAAGGTGATCAATTGAAGTCCGCCGCTCCCAGGCTTGATCCAGGCCACGTCCTGCATCACTTCTTCCCTTTGGCCGCCATCTTCAACATAGACCGTAGCCAAGCACATAATCCCCCCCTACAGCAACTGATCCAGTATGCTCCCGATGTCCGTCTCCATCCTATCGCGACGAACCGGACGCCCCTCCAGGCCGGACTGGAAGATCTCCGGCTCATAACCGATGGATCCAATGACGGAGATGCCTCTCTCCTCCAGTTCTTCTCTCAATCTCGAAGCGATTTCCTTAGACCTGACTTTGTTGAGAACGGTCCACACACGCTCCACCCCGACCTCGGCAGCGAGGGTGTTTATCTTTTCAGCAAGTTCCAGCGAATCGAAAGAGGGTTCGGTCACGATAAGCACACTGTCTATACTCGTCTCGACGCCTCTGCCAAAGTGCTCTATGCCGGCCTCCATGTCAACAACGGCCACCTCGTCCTTCTGCAACGAGAGCCTTTTCAGGAATTCGCGGCTCAACACCCCCATGGGGCAGGCACAGCCCTCAAGCGACTGGAGGATCTTGCCTATGCAGACCAACCCGATGCCGTCCCTCTCCACGACGTAGTCGCCGGGGAGATCCGCGACGCGGAACTCCTCCCGCGTCAGGAGGCTCTCGCGGAGATCTGATTCCCCGGAGAACGTCGGAAATACCTTTTTCTTTCCCCCAACGAGCTCCAGGAGAGGGACGGGCCGTTTGCCGAAGCCGAGCGTTCGGTAAAGCCCTGGATTCGACTCATCGGAGTCAACCACTAACACCCGATAGCCTCTGTCCCGCAGGCCACCTGCCAGGAGGGCGACGACGGTGCTTTTCCCGCTGCCTCCCTTTCCACAGATTGCCATTTTCTTCATCCTAATTCCCTTTCCACCTATCGGTACGGGCGTAACCCGCCGCGCGACCGCGCGTAAATCATTTTCGCTAGAAACCTAGCCACAAAGCGCGTTGTGCTGCCGCTGACCACACGCGAAGCGCGGTCGGGTTGGCGCCCTTGTTAAGCGCAGTTCGCTATTGGCGAGCACCAGGGCAGACCGAGGCCTGCCCCAGTGCCCAGTTAGTCATCAGTAGTTCCGCAGTATCAGCGGCAGGTAGATTTTGTGCCCTATCGCTCCACCGCTCCAGAAGCCGCCGCCCAAGGTGTAGTCACCTCCAGTCAGCACCCCGGCGTCGGGCTGGCCGATGGTGCCACCCAGGGAGTAGTCCCCGCCGGTGCTGAAGGTGTAGCCGCCGCCGTCAACTGTGTTCCAGGTCAGGTCGTAGTCCCCGCCGGACTGAGCCACCGCAGGAGCCGGACTCCGCAGAGCGACGGAGGCCAGCAGCAGTAGGGCGGCCAAGGCTAGAAGAATCGTTGCTCGTCTCATCGTCTCCTCCTACTGGAGCGTCACCAGCATCCGGATGACGCTGGTGCCCTCTTCCAGCGGCTCCAGCGCCTTGCCGATGATGGTGCCGCCGACGAAGTGACCGGCACGCATCGCGTGGCCTGGCGTGGACGAGGTGGTGAGCAGGTCGCCGGGGGCGATGGGGCCATTCTCGGCACTGGCCTTGACCGGCACGATGCCCACGATGGCCAGTGGCACTTCGCCGGGGTTCTCCATCTCCTCGTCAGAGCCGCCGATGAAGCCGGGTTGGGTGGAGTAGACGCCCATCACGCTGGCGTCGTAGGTGCTCGAACTGCGGAGCAACTGACCGTCAGAGCCGACAACCAGCACGTCGCCCGGCTCCAGTCCCTCTACGGCGGGGAGCATCTCGGCAAAGTCGGAAGCAGGGCTAGAATAGGTCCCATCGGCATGAACATCGCCAGCGTTAGTGACTTGAAACCGGAGGTTCTCTGATGGTGAGATGTCATAGCCCTTGAAGACACTGCCCCCGCTCTTGACCACCATCCCGGTGCCCTCCTCACTCCAGGCATACACGCCAATGCCAGCGGCGGTGTTCCAACCAGTCACACCGTTTGCGTGATCCATACAGGCCTCACCGTACACGCCGGAAACCCAGTTCCAGTCGCCAAGGGTCTGACCATAGACTCCGTGACCACTGTTGCTGTAACCGTAGACACCGTAGGGGCGGCCGTCGGTGCCGCTAGTGGTGCTACCGGCCCAACCGAACACGCCTGTTCCTCCAGAGGAGTCGGTCAGGCCGCGGACGCCGAAATTGTTGCCGCTGCTAGCGGTTGCTCTGCCTACCATGCCTGTACCGCTGGAAGTGGTGATCTCGGCATAGATTGCATCTCCTCCACTTTCTTCGCTAATCACCTGCGCTCCTGGCCGTAGGCCCAAAGCATAGGGTGCCGGGGTCAGGGCCTGGCGCGGCGTAAGAGTGGTGAAGAGGCCGCCGCTGGCGCCTGGCCGCACGCCGATCTCCAGCCAGCGGGCGTCGCCTGTGAAGATGCCGCTGCCAAAGTCCAGTTCCACCGTGAACAGGCCATCAGTGACGGCGGTGTTCTCTTTGGAGACCATGCTGCCCACCTGGGCCCCACCGCTGGCAGCGTCGTAGAGTTCGAACCGAAAGTCGTACTCGCCGTTGGCCGGGCTGCCGTCGTCGGTGAGGCGGCCCTGGTAGGTGAAGGCCGTGCCAACTGCGTCCTGGGGGCTCAGCGGCCCTTGCGGTCCTGGCCCTTGAGCCAAGCCTGGTCCCATGCTCCCTACAAGAACAAGGGCCAGACCAATGAGCAGAACGCTTGAGAGAAACTTTTTCACTTTCATCATCTTACTCCTTTCTTTCTGTTGATTTTCGAGCGAACTGCGCCTATCAACCTGCTACTCACCCACTTACCTCTACACCCTTGCCCTCCACGACGCGTCCGAAGACCCAGTAGGATTGTCCTTCCCGGTCGAAAAGCGCGCTGAGTCCCCCCAGATTCTTCTCCGGCACGGCTATGAGCAGGCCGCCTGAGGTCTCTGGCGTGTAGAGAAGCATCTGCATCCACTCAGGGACAGAAGGCGCGAAGCGAACGTGCGGGGCATAATACTTCTGGTTCCGGTCAGCGCCGGCGGGGAAGATATCATCTTCGGCATACCCTTTCGCCCCTTCCAAGAAAGGTAGGCTCTCCAAATTAAGGTAAATCCCCACCCCGCTTTTTTCGGCCATCTCCTGGGCGTGGCCCAGCAGAGCGAATCCGGTGATGTCGGTAACAGCGTCTACACCCACTTGCTGCATCAATTGCGCGGCTTTTCTGTTCAGTGCCTTCATCACCTCCACTGCCGCCCTCACGTGATCCGGTTTGGCCATCTCCCTCTTGAGTGCGCTGGCGATGATGCCTACACCCAGGGGCTTGGTCAGGACCAGCACATCGCCGGCCTTTGCTGCAGCCTTGGTGGCGATGTGGTCGGGATGGACAAAGCCTACCACAGCCAGGCCATACTTGGGCTCCTCGTCTATCACCGTATGACCCCCGGCCAGGGCAGCCCCGGCTTCAGCGACCTTCTCAGCCCCTCCGCGTAGGATCTCACTCACCATCTTTGAAGGGAGATCAATGGGGAAACCGCAGATGTTGAGGGCCAGGACCACTTCACCGCCCATGGCATACACGTCGCTCATGGCATTGGCAGCGGCGATGGCTCCGTAGTCGTAGGGATCGTCAACGACGGGCGCAAAGAAGTCGAGGGTCAGAATAATGGCCAGTTCATCGCTGATGCGATAGACGGCAGCGTCATCGCTCACCCCCAGGCCGACGAGCAAATCGGGATATTCTTTGGCGGGAAACATCCCGCTCAGAGGGCGCAGCACCTGCGCCAAGGGCTCAGGGCCCATCTTGGACGCTCAGCCCGTGCCGCTGGCTAGCGCCGTTAAGCGGATTTTCTCCATCTCAATACCTCTGTAAGCCACCGCTACGCTGACCTTCCTTCTAAATGGGATGTTCCGTTCCCAATGTCTCTGGTACTGTGGTCAACAGAGGGACTCTAAAGAAGAGGTCGAAAACTATGGGAATGACAAAGACGTACATAGGGCCAAGCTCCCTCCATATAAGCCCCCCAATGATGGGGGCAGGAATCGTGACTAACCCCGTAAAGAGGCCGAGCAACCCTCCCCACTTCCCTTGCTGCTCAAGCGGAAGAAGTTCCAGGGTCATGGCGTTTGTAGCGCCCAACGAGATGGAATAAAAAGCCAGAAGGGCCGCCGATAACACCAGCGTGATTGGGCTGGGAGAGAAAGCAAGAAAAAGGTTAGAAGCATACCACAGCGGCGTGAGCAAATAGATGATGCGCTTTCGCCCAATTTTATCCGCCAGTCGGCCCACAGGAATGCCGAAAACGAGTTGCGCTACAACTGTAGCGGTCGCCATTACGCCCAAAAGGTATTGATCCGCTCCCTTGATCTCGTGGGCGTACAGCTGAATAAACGGTCAAAACAGGGCCATGGGAAATGAGGTAAGAGCGGAAATGGCTATCCATCTCCGAAGGTTCCCCTTTCCCTCGAAAAGGTGACGGAAATCAGCGATAAAGCCGAACCTGGTTTCCGCGTCAGTGAGTTGTCCCCGTCGAGGTTCGCGCAGTTGGACAGCCACAAGAAGAAAAATGAGGCCATAACCCGCGAACTGGAGATAATACAAGGGCCGAATGCCTTCAACCGTCATGCCTCCGAAAACTGTCACCAGATAGGCGCTGACGAGGGGCGAGATCATGCCGGCTATCGCAGCCAGGGTGCTACAAACGTTCTGCGCAGTCACTCGATCTCTGCTTTGTACCGAATCAGCGCAAATCACCCTGCACCCCGTGTTACTCAGGCTTACGGCGATGGAGGCAAGGATAGCCGCCGCAACGAGGAAGCGCCAATCAGGTGCTAGCGCATAGAGCAGGCTCCCTCCTGCTGCTAAGACGATCGCCAGCAGGAAAAATCGTTTGATGCCGTGGCGATCCATCAGCCATCCTACGGGTGCAGAAATGAGGGCACTGATCGCGCCGCCCACGCTGCTGAGAGACCCCAGTTGCACAGAATCGGCCCCCAACCCCACAGTATATATCGCATTGTATTGACTGGTGAGGCCGGCTAGAAACTTGTTCGCGGAGAACCGCGCCGCGCCCACCCGATAATTGTGTTTCTGCCTGTAGATGAAATCTCTGATCCTTCCAGTTACTCTACCGACTATGTTCACTTTATCCTCCCAGCGAGTCTTGCAAAACGGAATTCAACTCGCTCATCAACGAAAGGACACCTACTTCTAAAACGCGAAGGCGTCCTGGTCCCTGGCGACGCAACAAAGGTATGAGCCAGAGCGGGCCGGTATTACGCCTCAGTCTTGTGCGAAGTTCGGCTCAAACAAAGCCTGGAACATCCTCTGTATCAATGACAGCCACCTCACTATCCTGCAAGTGGAATCTCTTTAAGAATTCGCGGCTTAGCACTCCCATGGGACAGGCGCTGGCACAAACGAAAATGGAGAAGGAAGAGATAGGAAAGATTACAGCCCCACCGCGAACGCAGGATGCCCCTGGCGGACGGTGATGCGGCCTGACCCAGGTGTGGTGAACGCGCCGATGTGTGCTGCCTCGACCACGCCGCGCGCCGCCAGCGCCGCCAGCAGCGCGTCCAGCCGCTCCTGTGACACGGCGATAAGCAGCCCGCCGGAGGTCTGCGCGTCGGCCAGGATGAGTTTTTGCACCTCGGAGATGGACTCGTCCCAGTCCACGTGCGGCTCGACGAAGGCCAGGTTGTCCCGCGTGCCGCCCGGCACGACGCCGGCCCCGGCGAAGGTGCGGGCTGCCTCCAGCACCGGCACGCGGTCGGCGTAGATCATCGCGTCCAGGCCGGCGCCCGCCGTCATCTCCCGCAGGTGGCCTAAGAGCCCGAAGCCGGTCACGTCGGTGCAAGCCGAGACACCGACCTCCACCATCGCCTCGGCTGCATCCCGGTTGAGCGCCGCCATCAGCGCGATGGCCTGTTGCGCTGTGGCCTCGTCCGCCAGGCCGCGCTTGACCGCTGTGGCGATGATGCCTGTGCCGATGGGCTTGGTCAGCACGATCTGGTCGCCAGGACGGGCCGCCGCGTTGGTCAGCACCCGCTCGGGGTGCACGATACCGGTGACGGCCATCCCGTACTTGGGCTCGGTATCATCCACCGTGTGCCCGCCGATGACGCTCACACCGGCCTCGGCGGCCTTGTCGAGCGCGCCTTGCAGGATGCGGTGGAGCACCTCCATCGGGAGGCGGTTCGAGGGGAAACCGACGATGTTGAGCGCAAAGAGCGGCCGGGCACCCATCGCGTAGATGTCGCTGAGCGAATTGGCGGCGGAAATCGCCCCAAAGTCGTAGGGGTCGTCGGCGATGGGCGTGAAAAAGTCCACGGTCTGCACAATCGCCAGGTCGTCGGTCAGTTTGTAGACGGCGGCGTCGTCGGACGTCTCCACGCCGACCAGCACGGCGGGGTCGGCCGGCCGGGGCAGTTGCGCCAGCACCCGCTCCAACTCCTGGGGACGCAGTTTGCAGGCGCACCCCAGGCCGTGGGTGTAGTGGGTCAACTTGATCTCGCCGATTTCGGCCAGGTACGGCGCGACCAGCACACCCTCCGGCTGCAAGCGGCGCACGGCAACGCTCACGACCTCGACGGCCCGGTCTATCTCCTCGGCGGTGGTCATCTTGCCGATGGAGAAGCGCACGGTGCCCATCGCGTACTCCAGCGGCACCTGCATCGCCTGCAGCACCGTCGAGACGTCCACCTGGTCGGCGTGACAGGCCGCCCCAGCCGAAGCCGCCACCTGCTCGCCGATCTCCGAGAGGAGCGTATTGGCCTCAACGGAGCGGAAACTGGCGCTGAGGGTGTTGGGCAACCGCTCGTCCGGGTGGCCGTTCATCCTGAGCAGGCCAGGGGTGTCCAATTCGCGGGTCAGGCCGGCCCACAACCGGTCGCGCATGGCGCGCATGTGGGCCACGTTGCGCTCCAGATCCCGCCCGGCGATCTCAGCCGCCTGGCCCAGCCCGACGATCTCCAGCACGTTTTCGGTGCCAGCGCGACGGTTGGCCTCGTGATCGGCGCCGTGGACAAACTTGTCCAGCCTGACGCCGGAACGGGCGTAGAGCACGCCGACGCCCTTGGGTGCGTAGAGTTTGTGCCCCGCCACCGACAGGAGGTCCACCCCCAATTCGTCCACGCGCACTCCCATCTTGCCCACCGACTGCGCCGCGTCGGTGTGCATCAGCACGTCGTGGCGGTGGGCGATGGCCGCGATTCTGGCGATGGGCTGGATGGTGCCAACCTCGTTGTTGGCATGCATGACGGTCACCAGGATGGTATCGGGCGTGATGGCCCGCTCGACGTCGGCGGGGTCCACCATACCGTACTCGTCCACCGGCAGGTAGGTGACGCGGTAGCCCTGGCTTTCCAGGTAACGGCAGGGCTCCAGCACCGCCGGGTGCTCGACGGCTGAGGTGATGACGTGATTGCCGCGCTCGCGGTAGGCGGCGGCCACGCCCTTGATGGCGCTGTTGTTGGACTCGCTGCCGCCGCTGGTGAAGACGATCTCGGCTATCTGGCAGCCTAGGAGCGCCGCCACCTGTGCGCGGGCGTGCTCGACCGCCCGCTTGGCCTGCACGCCGTAAGGATGCGAACTGGACGGGTTGCCGAAGTGCTCGTAGAGGTACGGCACCATCGCCTCCGCCACGCGGTGGTCAATGGGTGTCGTGGCGTTGTAGTCCAGGTAAATGGGTTTCGATGTCATACGGCCTCCTCCCCCACCCCAGCCCTCCCCCACGAGGGGAGGGAGTCCTGCACACCTCCCCCCTATGGGGGGGATTAGAGGGGGGGCTATGCGAATTGGATGGCGACCTCCGGCGGACGGGTGAGCGTGTTCATCAACGTGACGTGCCGGGCCACGCCCAGCAGCCTGCGCTTCGTCGCCTCATCCGGCTCCGGCTCGATATGTAGTGTCGCCTTCACCTCGCCGACGCGACGGGGACGCTCCAGTTCCTCGTACTCCAACTCAACGCTCAACCGCTCGAACGAAATGCCACGCAGCCGGCAGGAGTTGGCCACAAATTCCAGCATGCAGGCACCCAGCGCCGCCGTAAACAACTGGGGCGCGCTCGGCGCGGTGCCCCCACCCCCATCCTCCGGCGCGGCGTCCACGACTACGGCGTGCTCGCCCACCCCCCCCGCCCCCCCCGAGGCGGGGGGGAGTTTCACCGTCGCCAGGAAGCGCAATCCGTCCACGTGTTGCACTATGAGCCTCACTCCGACCCTCCCTCTAAGCCAATAGTGATCACGCACCCCACCCCAACCCGGATGAAATCCTCCCCGTACTCCTCGGCGAAAATCCTTATCGCCCGGTCGCCTGTGCAGTGGCACGGCGCGGCCTTCTGCACGCCCAGGTCGCGAAAGTCGGCGACGATGCGCTCGACCCGCCTCCTGCTCATGCCGCCCAGATGGAAGCCGCCCAGCACCAGGTACACCTTACCCCCCCCAGCCCCCCCGATGCGGGGGGGAGTTCTATCCCCGCCACTTTCTTTAGCACGGCGCACCATCTCCACGACGCCGGGATGGGCGCAGCCGGTGATGACGACCAGCCCCTCCCCGGTCTCCACCGCCAGCGCCTGCTCGACGATGCCTCGGCCCACCTCGCCGGTGGTGTGGATGCCAGGCCGGATCTCCGCCGGCCCGTACACTTCGACCAGCGTGGTGAGCGAGCGCACGTCGGACTTGAAGCGCCCCGGGAACGAGCGGGGTACGTAGACCGTCGGACGGATGCCGGTGCTGAGCAGCCCCGCCAGCCCACCAGTGTGGTCGCCGTGAGCGTGGGAGAGGGCCACCGTCTTTATCCTCGCCGGGTCAATCCCCATCTGCGCCATATTGGAGAGCAACGCGCGGCCATCTCCTCCGGTGTCGAACAACAGATCGTCGCCCACTAAACAAGAGAAGCCCCAGGCGGAAGCCAGGTTGGGATCCAGCGTCTTGTTATCGTAAACAATTGTGATTTTCATCTCTGTACCTCCTGATGCTGCTAAAGCAACTGCCACGTACAATAGAGCAATTGGAGACCAAAAAGGATGAGGATCACGCCGCACACCATCCTGAAAACCCTGAGATGCGCGGGGGATTTGAATATCTTTTCGGGGAGAAAACTGGCCAGAGGGCCAAGTATCATCACCGGGACAACGGTGCCTATGCCAAAGCAGAGGGCGTAGGCTACTCCCTGAAGCACGTTCGTCACCGTGCAGGCGATGTAGGTAAGGATGGCGACCAGGGGCACGCAGGGTGAGATGCCGATGAGGAAGCCCAGGCCCAGCATACTCCCACCACTCCCCTTTACGACGCGCTTCTTGTAGAGCGGCCTCTCAAACCCCGCACCCAGGATGATGAGCACCCCCACAAGTACGATGAAAATTGCCATAGCCAGGTAAAGATAGCCTGATTTGTGAGGAGGGAAGAAACGATTGATAGAGGCAAAAGCCACGCTCGCCAGTCCCCCCAGGATGGCGAGGCCAAGGAGCCGGCCGAGGGAGAACATCGCGCTCACCCTCAAGCCCTCCCGCCAGCCCCCCTTCGTGGCGGCAATGTAAGGCAGAAGGATGGGGCCACATAAGGCCAGGCAAGGCCCCCAGCCCATGCCGAAGCCCACTCCCAGCAATTTAAGCACCTCCACCCTTACCTTCCCTCCCCGGAAGCAAAGGCAACGGCGTTCTCCAACAACCTGAGCGTCGCGTACTCCTCCGCGTCAACGCTTCCCTCCAGGCTTCCTTCTGGATGTGGGCTGAAGATGACTACCCTGCCCTCCCCATAAGTCGAGCACACGATGGCGGCGGAACCATCCTCGTACACGGCCAGCGTCTCCACGCCCTCCCCTGCTTCGATCAGCGGCCCGTTCTGGTACCAGATTCGGAGTTCCCCCCCGCAGCCCTCGACGATGGGGTGGTCGGGCTGGGTGACGAAGATGGTCCTGACCTCTGTTCCGGCGCTTCTCACGTTCTCAATCTCAATGATGTCCAGGCCCTGGGGGCGGCCCGGCACCTCCACTCGCCGGGCGGCGATGTACGCCCCGGCGCAGATGCCGACGTACCCCCCACCGTCGGCGACGAACTCCCGGATGTGCTCGAAGCCCTCTGCGCCCAGCGCGGCCACGCACTGCGCCGTCTGGCCGCCGGGTACGATCAGCAGCGAGCACTTGTCCAACCTGCCGCTTCTGACGTCGCGCTCGTCCACTTCGCCGTGGGGAAGCGCCAGTTCGTCGAGCGCGACCTCGACGTCCCGCGCCAGCACCGCGCCGGAACCGGCGTAAACGCATATCCCTCTTTCAGCCATCTCACCACTGCCCCCACACCCCGCCACGATCAGCGCACACAGGATGGAGGCGAGGAATGACGTTTCCCTCAATCTCGAACCTCCAGCCTGCTGCCGACACCCACCAGGATGAAATCATCCCCGTAGACTTTCTCAAACGTGCTGCGGGCCAAATCGCCGGAGCAGTGACAAGGGGCCACCTGCTCCACTCCCTCATTCTTAACCCCCTTGATAACGCTCCCGACCTGCAAAACGTTCATCCAGCAAAGGTGAAAACCACCCAGCACCAGATGGACGTCGCCGCCTAACAAGTCCTTGGCCTCCCTGACCACATTCACGATCCCCGGATGAGCGCAGCCGGTGATCACCACCAACCCCTGTCCTGTCTCAATCACCAGCGATTGCTCCTTGATCAAGTCTCCAAGTTCCCCAGTCGAGTAGACATGCTCGCAGATTTTGACTGGCTGGCGGACCTCAATGAGTTCCGCCCCGGCTTTCCTCACGGTCTCCTTGATGCTCTCAGGGAGACACTCAGGCAGGTAGACAGTGACGGCGTGGTTCTCCTCCAGGAAGCCAGCCAGCCCGCCGACGTGGTCGTAGTGAATGTGCGAGATGACGACCACGTCCACATCCTGGGGGTCAATCCCTAGCGTGCGCATGTTGCGCAGCAGCATGGCACTGTCGCCGCCGGTGTCGAAGAGGATCGTCTTTTCCACCTCCCCCGCCCCCCCTGAAGCGGGGGGGAGTTCCACCAGGCAGGAGAAGCCCCAGGCCGTCTCCAACCGCTCGTCGTACTCGTTGTTGTCGTAGAGGATGGTGATGGTGACGCCGGCAGCCTCCTCCGTGGGCGTAGGCTCGGGCATGGGAGTTGGGATAGATGTTCCAGCCACTGTCGGCGCGGGGGGGACCGGACTCGGGGTGACAGTGACTGTCGGATGCGACGTCGGCGTAGCGGTCGCCCGCTCAGGCGTGGGAGTGATCTCCTCCGGTGGCGCACACGCATTTACGGACAGGCAGACCAGGCCGACCAGCGCCAGGATCGCCAATTGAGTCCAGTGATGATCGCTCACTCCTCCTCCCTCAGTCGTTTCTTTTCTAACGCTCGTACCAGATATGATAGTGGCAATGGTCTATAGGCTTCGGGAATCTGAAGATAATCGTTATTGGGGTATGATCGGTCTTCCCTTCATAGACAAGTGCCGTCCTATCCGCCGTGTATTCGAAATCGTATAGATCGGCCCTTTCCCCAAGGAGGGGTTTCAGCAGCCATTCGGACCTGAAATAAGGCTTCTCTGCCGTTCCGCTCGCCGCTCCGTGGATTTTGCACTGGATCAGGGCAAGATACGTGGCTTTACCGGCTTCCAGTTCATATTCCGATCTGAGGGAGATCCTCCAGCCGGTGACCTGTAGATTCGCAGGCTTCAAGAACTCATCTGAAAAGCCCTCCACAATATCTTCCAGATACCTTGCCTTGTCCGCCGAGTACACGTCGTATTCCTGAGCGAACTGTCCCTCATCCCAGTAGAGTTCCTGGCTGTAATTGAGGATCAACTCCTCGGCTTCCACGGTTATGACCCGTCCCTCTTGGATGGCTGTTGGCGTGGCAGCCGGCATAGGCGTTGCGCTTACCGTCGGTGTCGGTGTCGGCTCAGCCGTCGGCGTAGCAGTGCGAGCCGGTGCGCTGGTCGCTGTCGGCGGCAGAGGTGTCGGCGATGCACAGCCTGCGACCAGCAGGCTCACCAGTCCCACCAATACCCATTTCATCACTCTCATCGTACCACCTCCCTCACTGCCCTCGCCGACGGTGGCGCGCCCGGCGACCTCTGCCTGCCCCACGCCTGGCCCGCGCCGCGCCGACCGCCGCGGTGTCCTGAGCCTGTCGAAGGGATGACCTCGTCGCCGCAGGCTGCCGCGTCAGCCAGCGGCCCACCGCCCGTGCCAGCGCCCCCGCCGTCCTCATCAGCAGCCCCGCACCCGCGACGGCGACTGCCGCGCCCGCAGTCTGCGCCAGCGGGCCGGGCCGGTAGGGGCGCAGTGCCCGCGCCCCTACGGGGGCAGGAATGAGTTCACCCTGGACCACGGGCTGGATGGCGTTCTCTGGACAGGCATCCACGCAGGCCCCACAGCCGGTACACGCCTCCTCATCAACGCGGGCTTTGCCATCCACCAGGGCGATGGCCCCGGCGGAGCAAACCTCGACGCACACGCCGCAGCCTGAGCAGCGAGCAACGTCCACCCACACTTTCTGTGTATCTATCATCTCCCATCCTCCACAATCAGCGCCATCCCGATGAAGCCTCCCCAGGGCAGGGGGGCCTGTGACCATGGCCACCCACGAGGGAACAGGGTGGTGCGCCACACGATGTGCGCTCCCCCGCTGGCGACCGACCGCAGCAACCGCTTCAACTCCCCCACCCCGTAGAAGTGCGCGGCGTCATACACCGTTGGCCGGAAGAGCCCTGCCAGGCGACGCTGCAGGCCTAGAACACTCCAGCGGTTGAGCACACCCAGGATCACCCCTCGCCGGGCCACCCGCAGCGCCTCTGCCAGCGCCTCCCGAGACTGCTCCAGGAACTCCAGCGTGGTGATGAGCGCCGTCAGGTCAAATGCACCGTCGGCGAAGGGAAGCCGCCGGGCATCGCCCCGCACCAGAGGGAGGCCCCCTCCCCGGCCCTCCCCCATAGGGGGAGGGAGGCCGTCCAACGCTCGCGCCTCCGCCAGCATGGCCGATGAGAGGTCCAATCCCACTGCCGCCAGTCCCTGGCCGCCCAGCCAGCGGCTGAAGTGGCCCGTGCCGCATCCCACCTCCACAATGCTGCCCGGGCGGGGGAAACCCCGCAGCAGCCAGCCCAGAATGGCCTTCTCCAACTCGTCGGCCCGCCGGCCCTCTGGCATCCCGTACCAGGCTTCGTAGTGAGCGGCGACGCGCTCGTCGAAGGCCCCGGCATCCATCTCACGCCTCTTTGGGCGACGGGCAGGCGTTGGAGAGCGTGACCACCATCACCACATCCCCATGCTCTGCGGCCCGATGGAATGCCTCCTGTAAAGTGCAGAAACCCTCACTTAATTTCAAGGCTCGATTCTCTCACTTCGTTATGGGCAATACAAGAACGTTTAGATTATCCAGATGTCTTGCCCTTATCTCCCTCTCCCTCCTCAAGCACAATGGAACCATGCACCAAATCAATGCTCTTTATCCTGGTGTGAAACAGCTGCCTCTCCCCCAGGAAGCTGATCAATAGAACCCCCTGGCTTTCGGGTTCGATCCAGGCCACATCACGCATCACTTCTTTCTTTTGGTCATTGCTGTCAATATAAACGGTAGCTAAGCACATAATCGCTTCCTTTCAATTTATCCCTCCGTCCAATTATCAGTTGCCTTCTTATCTCCAATCCCCAAGAGGTAATCAAGAATAGCCCTATCCGGTTCCCATTGTCCGGTTTCCTGCGCATGCCGGGCGATTCTGGCAATCACACCAGGCATTTTGCAGCTCTCGTCCGGATCCAGATTAAGCGACCTGTCCTCCCAGGCCATAGTTTTCCCAGCCTTTAATGGCATCAGGACTCTGTTAGTATAGACAAAGAGGATTAGGTCCTCCTTATTCTTCGTCCGGCATATCTATCTGCTTGTAGGTGATGTAACCTCTCTAAGATTCAGGGATGCTTTGCATGCTCCAACAAAACATCCAATATTTTGGCCATATCCTCCGCCGCTCTATTCCCAGTTAACGGACGCCCCTCCAGGCCAGCCTGGAAAATGTCCGGATCGTAGCCAATGGATCCAATCACAGAGATGCCCTTCTTCTCCAACTCATCTCTCAATTTCAAGGTGATCTCTTCTGACATGACCTTATTGAGGATAGTCCAGGTGTTATCCATCCCGACTTCAGTAGTGAGAGTATTTATCTTGTCGGCAAGTTCCAGTGAGTCAAAAGAGGGCTCAACCACGATAAGCACGCTGTCTATGCTTGTCTCAACACCCCTACCGAAATGCTCTATGCCTGCCTCCATATCAACAATCGCCACCTCATCCTCTTGCAAGCGGAGCCTTTTGAGAAACTCACGGCTTAGCACCCCCATGGGACAGGCACAGCCCTCAAGCGACTGAAGAATCTTGCCTATACAGACCATCCCGATGCCATCCGTCTCCACTATGTATTGGCGAGGGAGGTCCGCGATTCGGACCTCCTGCGTCAGGATACTCCTGGAGGGCTCTGACTCTTCTGAGAACGTTCGAAATACGTTTTTCTTTCCTCCAACGAGTCCCAAAAGAGGGTTGGGCCTCTTTTCAAAGCCAAACATTCGATACAGCCCCGGATTTGACTCATCTGAGTCAACGACCAATACCTGGTATCCCCTCTCTCGCATCCCATTTGCCAGGAGGGTGACAACAGAGCTTTTCCCACTACCGCCCTTTCCGCAAACTGATATCTTTCTCATATATCTCCTCTAACTTGTTTCTATTTTTTCAGGGAATAATTTTTCTCATTGTGTAGGCCATCCTCACGATCTTCTTTTCGCTGCTTTTCTGCCTCCAGCAGCCGCACATAGCCAAAGTAGTAGTTGTGGGCACGAAAATCGCCAAAGCCCTCTTCCTGCAGGATCGTCTGCCAGTCTCGCCGCACAAAGTCGGTCGCCAATGGACACTCTACGTACCGGAAGGCAAAGCGCACAGGCCAAAAGGCCCGCTCCGGCTCAAACTCGTTGTAGTCCAGGATGAGGAACTGTCCGCCAGGACGGAGCGCCTGA
>Ga0315532_1000749_pt1 | contig 25689 bp, 21 predicted proteins | sample SalMarWE160370MG_FD_203082 | JGI IMG/M metagenome (GOLD analysis project Ga0315532, IMG submission 203082) | Salt marsh sediment microbial communities from the Plum Island Ecosystem LTER, Massachusetts, United States - Salt Marsh Sediment WE1603-70 ...
GAGCATCCATTACCTTTGCAAAGCTCGACAAATACATCTTGTACCAGGTCCTCAGCGGCCGCAACGGAGTTGACACGGTAGGTAATATATTGCTTTATGCGCCAGTGGTATTTGGCATGAAGAAATGCTACTGCTTTTCTGTCATGTTTATAAAGCGCTCGTTTTAAAATTCGACTTTCATTAATATTTACAGAATTTCTGCCAATCACTTTATTGCCCAATTGTCAATCCAAAAGGTTATAAATCTTAATTTCCAGTTAGCATTGCGCAGAAAATCTCCCTTATGCGATTACACAGCGCGACAGATGGGTCTATGTTGATGTTAAGTGTATAGGAACGTTGGAAGATTACTGTGATCGAGGGCTGTTAAATCCAAAAACACGCGAAAATTAATCATTTTTTCTACGCATTATTATCAACACTATGATGGCACGTTGCGCTTCCTAATATAGATATGGGAGGGGGTGTGAAATGTATGTCGTAAGTTCAGCTAAAATAGAGAATTAGCTCATTACAGGTAGTGGTTACCTGATTTGAATTACAAGTTATGCCTCAAATACTTTTCGTGAATTTAGAGGGAAGAATCGGCGGGGCTGAAATTAGTTTGTTGCTGATGGTGAAACATTTGCGTAATAGTTTTAAAATAATCGTGGCCTGTCCAGGTGCAAGTCCACTATCCAGAGAACTGGCTTCTACGCGAACTAACTTTTGTGAAGTGCCTAAACCTACAAACCATAGCTACTCATCGGTCTTAAGCTTGGCATACTGGCTGAAAACGAGCTGGGACCTAATAAAAATAACATTAAGAGTAAACCCAGACATAATCCATGCCAATAGCTTCTACGCAGGCGCACCTGCTGTCTTAGCTGCTCTTGTCACAAGAAAAAAGTTACTTTTGCACGCCCGTGACTTAACAGGTTTCGGGCTCTTTTCCAAACTCTATGGGTGCTTTTGTAAAAGGATAATCGCTATTAGCGATACTGTAAGAAGCGCACTCGTTAAAGAGGGAGTAAATCCGGACAAGATCAAAGTAATCTACAACGGGATAGACAATGGTATATTTGGTCAATCAGATGTGAATAGAAGTTCCTTTGGCACACCCAAACATTACATTAAAAACTTTTTTGTCTTTGCTAATGTGGGCCAGTTTGTGCCTTGGAAGAACCACATCACCTTTTTAAAAGCATCGTCGCAGGTTGCGCATGACCTGCCTGATGCCCGATTCGTCCTGGTCGGCGATGACATCTTCGGACGAGATTCGGCATATAAACGCTCTGTGTTGAGTTACGCAAAGAATTCACTAATCGCGGAGCGAGTTGACTTCTTAGGATGGCAGGAAAATATGAGTGAAGTTTGGCCCCAAATCGACTGTTTGGTCCATACAGCTGAACGAGAACCTTTCGGACGTGTAATTATAGAAGCAATGGCTAACAAAATCCCTGTGATCGCTATAGATTCCTGCGGGCCAAGCGAGATACTCCAGAATGGCAAAACAGGTATTCTTGTACAAGTTGGAGACGTTAAAGGGCTAAGTGAGGCAATGCTAAAAATTGCTCATAATACCCAGTTTGCAAACAAATTAGTAAATGCTGGTTATAAATACGTTATGTCGAATTTTATCGCAGATAAAACTGCTGCGCAGATCCAAGAAATCTACACGGAACTATTAGCTATGTGAGGATGCCATGAGAATAGGTATCAATTTCCATACAATAGATAAGTATATTTCTGGGGTCGAATACTATTCGCTCGGCTTATTAAATGGGCTCCTAAATATTGACCGAAGAGATGATTACATTGTTTACACTAATCAACCTGATTTAGTAAGAGAGCACGTCCAACCAGCTAATAATCTAACGATCGTTAAAGTCAAATATACAAAAAAAAGAGCTGCAAGAATATTCTGGGAACACACTCAGCTGCCTAAGCTCGTAGTGAAACAAGACTTGGACGTGCTGCACTGTCCGAGTTATATCTGTCCTATCCGGAAAACATCGGTGCCCTATGTTGCTACAATCCATGATACGATTGCAATCGATCATCCCGAATGGTGCAAACCAACAAACTCGCTTTACTATAATTGCTTCATGAAAGTAGCTGCAAAGAAAGCATCTTGTGTCATATCAGTATCAAAATGTACGGCCGATGATTTGAAACGTAACTTCGATTTACCCTGTGCGAAAGTCCACGTTGTTTATTCCGGAATAGACAGTATTTTCAAACCAAACAAAGACTCTTCTCACTGTCGGGAAGTTGAAATACGGTATAACTTGCCTGAGTTGTACATTCTTTATGTAGGAAACATCGAACCAAAAAAGAATATATGGACGCTGTTACGTCTTCAACAAAAGCTTAAACAGATGGGCCTGCCCCATAAGCTCGTGATAGTTGGAAGGAGATCATGGGGAACCAAAGCGGAACTTGATGAAATTTCAAAGGAAATCAAATTAAACAACGTGGTTTGGATTGGATATGTCAACAGAAAGGACCTACCTTGTATTTATCAGATGGCGGATGTTTTTGTTTTCCTATCGCTATACGAAGGCTTTGGATTTCCACCACTCGAAGCTATGGCATGTGGAACACCGGTCATATCAACTACACAGGGTGCACTTAATGAAACTGTTGCGGACGCGGCACTAACTGTGGAGCCATACAATGTATGGCAAATCACCCAGGCGGTAATTTCAATGATTACAGACACTTCCTTACGAGAAAAACATATACATATGGGCCTGAAGCAAAGCAGCTTGTTTGATTGGGAAAAAACCGCAGAAGAAACACTATCTGTATATCAGGAGGTATCTGCTACAAATGGATAGCGATACGAAAAATCAAGGCTATTCAATGTACTTGCAGAGCTGGATGAAAAGGGCCTTAGACATTGTTATGTGCTCATTATTTTTACCTCCTGCGCTAATTATCATTGGATTGACAGGTTTAAATATTTTAATTCGCGAAGGCCGACCGGTTTTTTTTACACACCGTCGCGCAGGGAAAGATGGAAAATCATTCTGGCTGCCCAAGCTTAGAACTTTACGTGTAGATGCGGATCCCTATGAACCATCGGCAGAACGTAAGAATCAGCATCTAATTACTATGACTGGTAAATTCCTAAGAAGACACAGGCTTGACGAGTTGCCTCAGTTATTTTCTGTCCTGACGGGTCATATGAGTCTTGTCGGCCCTCGACCGGAACTTCCCAATGTCGTTGCAGCATACAGTTCTCTTCATAGAAAGCGATTGCTCATCAAGCCTGGCGTCACCGGTCTATGGCAGGTCATGGGAGACCGTAGAGCTGCCATGCATCAGGATATAAAATACGACCTCTATTATTTACGCAAAGCGAACTTGTGGCTTGATATAAAAATATTGCTTATGACTATTCCCTTTGTATTGAATCCAAAATGAAAAAACCAGCTATGAAAATTGGATATATCCTTACCACGTTCCCATGCCGGTCCGAAACTTTCGTTAATAGAGAAATTGAAAGTATGAGCATTTTGGGTTTCGATATTAGTGTTTTTGCAGCTGAAAACCAGCAGTACGCATATAAATGCAACAGCGCTACTAATACCTTTTATAGACCTTCTTTGTTTTCTGCGCAGGCTTTTCTGTCAATAGGTTATTTGTCCTTTAGATATCCTTTAGCTCTGGGAAAGCTACTTTGTTTAGTGCTCAAATTTATCAGAATATGTCCACGTGAAGCAGTATCACTAATATGCAATGTTCATACAATCAGTTTCTTCGCTAAGCATCTTGACCACAAGGCAATTTCTCACATCCACGCTTACTTTTTGAGCTGGCCGGCTGTTATTGGATTAGCTTTATCAGTAACTACCGGCAGGTCTTTAAGTATTTCCGCCCATGCAAGAGACATCTTTATAGAACATGGTGCAATCAAACTGAAAGCATCACGTGCAAAGTTTATTACAGCTTGTACACAACAAGGTCTAAAGTATCTCAAAGCCAATTTACCCGCAAAGCATCACCACAAGTTAATTCTAAACTACCATGGGGTAATAACATCTGATTGTCCTGATAGGCGTGAAACAAATAGCTCTGAATTCAAACCTAATGGCACAGTAATCGCTGTTGGTCGATTGATCCCCAAAAAGGGATTCGAAGTCTTATTGAGGGCATTTGACCTGGTCGTGCAAAAAAAGCCTAATTGCAGGTTGATGATTGTAGGAGATGGTCCTGGAAACGAACTGCTAACTGGATTGATTAAACAACTGGCACTCGATAACCATGTAGAATTCTTGGGATGGCGAGAACATGATAAGACACTGCAACTTATACGGCAGGCTACTGTGCTGGTAGCACCATCGTTAGTAGCAGAAGATGGTGACAGAGATGGAATACCAAATGTTATATTAGAGGCTTTCGCTTGTGGCACACCGGTCGTAGCAAGCAATCTGGAGGGAATAAGTGAAGCTGTCGAACATCGTAGAACCGGCATGCTCGTTGAGCCGGGAGATGTCCTGGGACTCACTTCAGCCATTAGAGAGTTACTGTTCAACAAATGTTTGCAGAGTCGGCTCTCTCAAACAGCATATGAAACAGCAGCGCAGCGTTTCGATTCTGTGAAGAATACCCAACAATTAGCTAAGTTATTCATAAACATAAATTGATGTATGATAAAAAAATAAAAGTCGTTCACATTTTGGAAGGATTCTTGGGAGGTACAAGCACCTACATGTGTACAGTGCTTCCACAATTGGTCCAAAAAGGTTTTGACGTCACATTAATTGGCTCATTAAATCGCAGCTATCCTGAAGCTCACACAAGAATCTCTGAACTAAGAGCAAGTAGAGTAAAAATCCATATTATACCAATGTACAGAGAAATTAATCCGCTTAAAGATATCTACTCGCTTGTTATTATAATGCGTTTGCTATTAGTAAGTAAGTTCGATATAGTTCACACCCATTGTTCCAAAGCCGGCACCTTGGGGAGGATTGCAGGAGTTCTGACGGGAAGGAGTGTAAGGCTGCATACCCCACACTGTTTTGCTTTTATGAGATGCAATAGCCGCTTCAAAAAACCACTTTATTTCACTTTGGAAAAACTACTTGGGAAATTGACCACTAAGCTGGTTACGGTGTCAAGATCGGAAGCAGATGCTGCAGTGCGATGGGGGATAGTTCCCAGTCACAAGTGTACCAGAGTTAGAAATGGCCTTTCTAACGGCCAATTTTCTTTTAACAATCCATCGATAAAAGATTCTTTATGCAAGGCTTCATTAGGAATAGAGAAGGATACACAGGTCGTGACAACAGCCTGTAGACTTGTAGAGTACAAAGGTATTTTTAGATTCTTGAGAGCTGCGGCTCTATCTTGTGCTCCTAATGCAGTGTTCTTAATCGCCGGAGACGGCAAACTTAAGGCCTCGGCAGAAAGATTCATCATAAAGAACAAACTAAGGAAAAAAGTTAAGCTGCTCGGATACGTTTCAAACATTGAACAGATATATGCTATTTCTGATGTTGTCGCTCTTTGCTCTGATGCAGAGGCTCAGCCATATTTTTTGCTGGAGGCAATGAGAGCTAAATGCCCTATTGTGGCAACATCTGTAATCGGTAATAAGGAGCTAATATCACATAGCAAAACAGGGATTCTTGTTGAACCTTCACCGGCGAGCATTGCTAAAGCGATTGATGAACTGTTAGCTGATGAAAACAAACGTAATAAATATGCAGAAAATGCGTATGCTTATTTTTGTAAGTACCACACACTGGAAAAACAAATATCAGAGCTGATAAAGGTCTATAAAAGCCTTCTATAAAGGACAGGAGTTTTGGGACAATACTCAACACAACACACTGTTAGAGATATGGGAAGTACGGAAGACAAGTTTCGACTGGTTAAGATTGTATTCAGTCTTTCAACAATAGCTCTTTGTACGAAAATTTTCGGATTTGCAGAGAAGTTTGTGATTGCACATTTTTTCGGCACTAATGATACGGCAGATATATATTTTGCAGCGACGGGAATAATACTATCAATCATATGGCTCGTGAGGGAGCTTATGTACCCATCACTTTTGCCGGTCTTTGCTGATAGTCTATCAAAACCAGCTTTGATATCTGGAAATCTGTTTAGGAAAGCATTTTTATCAACCTCAGGTTTTTTAGCTGTCGCAGCGATAGTCTTGGTTCTTTTTTCTGAATTCCTTACCAAGGCACTTTTGCCGGGCTTTTCAGAATCGAAGCGACTGGTTACTGCTAATTTGCTAAGAATGTTAGCTCCGGCGGCATTTTTTCTCGGCCTTGCGATGGTAACATATACAACGTTGAATGCCCGCAAGTATTTCTTGAAAGCGGCCTGCCCCGAGGCATTGCTAAAACTCTTCGTAGTGCTTGGATTAGTAGTTTTAATACCAGTTATGGGAATTTATGCGCTTGCACTGGTGATGGGCTTGGGAGGGCTTGGTTGTCTTCTGGTCCAACTTTACTTTATTCCCGAACACAAGTTTTTGTTGCAACGGAACAAGAACTTTAATAACACGGACCACTTTAAAAAAGTCTTATTGCTTATGGGCCCACTTGTTGTCGGCGTGATATTTTCACACATAAGTGGCTTGGTGGACAATTTACTTGCCTCCACATTGCCGAGCGGTCAATTGTCGTATCTGGCGTATTCCAAGAGGCTCATTGATGCCATTTTGCTTATTGGACCTGTGGCGTTGGTGACTGTCGTATATTCACAATTGTCACATCTTGCATCTGCAAAAGAGTATGAGAAATTCACAAATTTGGTCACTAAGGTTTTCAGACTATTGATGTACTTATGCGTACCTATTGCTTGCCTGTTGATAGGTTTGAAACAGCCACTAATAAGATTCCTTTTTCAACGAGGCGAGTTCAACATAGATTCGACTGCGGGAACTTCACAGGCCTTTATGATTTATGCTCTTGGATTGACAACATTCTCTTTGGAAACACTATTTGTACACAGTTTCTTTGCCCTTTCAGATACAAAAACACCTGTTAAATACGGCATATTGTGTGTTTTACTTGACATTGTTCTGGCAATAGCGCTGCTAAAACCTCTTGGTTATCTCGGCATTGCCAGCGCTTTTGTAATGTCAAAAACAGTTAAGATCGTAATACTTGGCGTCATACTGAAAAGAAGGCTTGGAGGATTGTTTGATTCACAGATAATAGCTTTCGTAGCCAAACTTGGGACTATGACCTGCGCAGTTTGGCTGTCCCTACAACTCTTGCTTGCAATCGATAATCCTGACTCTTTTCTCAATACGCTTACTTACGATTTGATGCTTCCGGGAATCGGCGCTTTGCTAACATCTGTCGTGTGTTCCTATCTTTTAAAGATCGATGAATTTAAAGCAATAATATCACTGCTAAGATACAGAAAAGCAGCAGTCAAAACGTTATACAGAGAGACAAAATGAAAGAAAAGGTTATTGCAAATACTCTGAAGTTACAGAGATTAGGATTGATGCTCAAAATTTTTGAGTTTTGCCTTCCGATTTTGGCCGTGTTTTTGGCCTGTTACATGAGTTTCCGTTCCGAGATACCAATTCCCATTAAAAAGCCAGTGGTATTGATAATAGCATCCTTCTTCATATTGATACCGCTTAAGTCAAAGCCATTAAGGATTCTTCAAAAGATAGTGGCTTTTTATTTGGTTTGTGTTCCGGTCAATGAGTTAGCCCTACAGCATTTTCAGGCTAACTTTTTTTTGTTCGATATCAATATATCCTATAGTGCTATTGTTCTCTCTCTATGTGTGTTAGGGTACCTTTTGGGAAAAGCAAACTCAACCAATGTACTCCGAGATACTGAGGTGATAAATATAGTTCAAGGCTGGATTCTTGCATTAGTTATTGTAATTGTTCATATGGTTTTGCTGAGTCTGATTCTGAAGAGGTTCTACGGCTATGGGTATGAACGAAACCTAAATGTATTGGGCAATCTGTGCTTATATTTTCTGCTGTTTACTGTTTTGAGGGAAAAGCTTAGCAGCACTTACTTTCGTCAAGTAATAGTATTGGTCCCCACGGCTTTTTATACGTTGGTGTTTTTTACGAATAGGTAACTATGATTAGTATAATTTCTACTTATGGGCAGGATAATTTAACGACTGTGAGTCAACCAATGAGCAAGTGGTTGCGATTGTGCGCAATAGCTCTTACAGGAGTTGCAATTGTTTCGTCTGCTCTTCATTTTTGGCCTTTTGATAGCAGTAAAGTGTGGCAGATGTTGTGTCTACCAAACTCGGCTGTTCTGGCGTGGATTTTGATATTGACAGTCTATTTTATTTTAAAGAGAGGGCAATGGACAGGCACATCTTTATTACCACACTTAAGCGTATTTGCATACCTTGCCGTTAATGTTTTATCAGTTGCCTTTACTGCCGACCTCGGCAGAGCCATTAGTTTTATAGGTAAATTGACTCTGATGCTCATAGGTGGATACATGCTGTTCAGTTCAGCAATATCCAGCATTAAGTCACTATGTATAGTTTATGGCCTGGCGACTACTGCGATCTTAATAAGTGTGGCTTATTGCCTGCTGGCAAGGTTTGGATTCGGTACCAATAACTTTGGATTTTTTGATAATCCATACAAATATGGAACATATACAGGAACACTTGTACCGTTATGTACTTCATATCTTTTCATGAGCTCTCGGTTCTCCAAGCGGTTATTAGCAGCTATTCTCTTGATTGGCACACTAATTTCATCTGGCTCTCTGGGGGCTGTAATTGCGATAACCATCGGCATTGCAGCCTTCGCAGTTGTAATAAAAAGATGGTTCCTCAGGATTTGCATTATAAGCTGCCTGCTATGTGGGATAGGACTTATTTTTCTGTTAGATTCAAATCTTGCTGTTGTACCTCTTAGGGATGATATCAAATTAACCGAAGAAGACGGTATTAATCTCAAACAGCGTTACATAGAATGGCAAGCGGAACTTAACCTGTTGGAGGAACGCACAATCACAGGAACAGCAGCCGGATGCATAAACGATTATCGAAGCAATTTCTACTATCGCCTGCCAAAGCTAAACACACTTAAGGCTTTCGACCAAAACGGCTGGCTGGCAGTGAGCGCAGAAACCGGCATCTTGGGTCTTGTGTGTTTCTGCTGGATTATAGTGTATTATTCTAAGCTGGCATATTCGCAAATAACTACCGCTAACCGAATTGCATCTGTCAAGGTTAATAGAATAGCAGTGGCGAACTTCATCGGATTTATAGCAGCCTGTGCTGCGAATTTAATTTCATCAGTTCATTATAACGGCATCCTAATCGTTTTCGTTTTGATACTTGTGCTTATATCGAGGACAAACCGGATCTTCGGACAAAAATAGAATGCGAAAGATAAAATTTGTAAAAACATTGGTAATATTTGTTTGCATTGGCATTTACGGTTACTCAGCGGTCGATACTAATACCGGACAGATGTACAATATCAGTATCGATGCCGGTAAGCCGTTATCGATCGTATGGCCTGTTGAAGTGGCTGTAGTGGGTGACAATGGAGAAAAGGGGCTGCGCATCGGACCTAAAATTGGAAGGGGCTGGCGGGGCGAAGCTGGAGGCGAAGCAAGCTATAAGTTCTATATTCCTCAGGATAACAAATATTATATCTGGGCGTATTGTCTGTGGTTTGATGAGTGTGCAAATGCAATCTTCGCAAAGTTCGATGATTCAGATAAGGCCATTATTGGAAACGATCCGATATACAAGCAATGGCACTGGGTTAGGGGCTTTAACATACATTTAGGAAAGGGCACGCACACACTTGTCTTATCTAATCACAGCGATCATATTTCCTTGCAAAAACTACTTTTTACAAATTCAACTTCTGCCACGCCTGAGGATTGCACCTTAATGTTTTCAGATATTTTCTATGACGGTTTTGATGGCTGCGATCGGGGCAACTTCGCTAATTGGGAGATAATTTCCGGCAATTGGATAGTTCAAGACCCCTCGCAGGAAATGTGTCTTACAGAAAATGCCTTGATAGGCAAATCCACAGATAGTTCCTTCATCCTTTACAAAGGCGACGATTGGTCAAACTATTCGCTCAATGTGGTATTTCAGCCGATTTTATCTGAAAATGCTGAAGGAACTGTGGGAATATGTTTTGGCGTGAAAGATTCCAATCAATACCACAAATTAACATGGAACCGTATTGAAAAACCTGAAGTATGTAAAATGCAAATTAGCAGGAAAACAAATGAAATAACAAAAATACTTTCAGACTTTGAGATTCCGTGGAAGACCAATCGATGGCATCAGGTAGAAATAGCTCTTAATAATAATGGTATTGTGGTAAGAATGGATGATGCTAAAACAATCGTAACTCCTATAGACTACAAAATCATTGGAGGCATAGGATTCCGGCTGGAAGGTAATCTCACAGCCTGCTTTGACGATGTTCACATCAGACAGATTACCGAAACAAATCGGTGAGAAATTACTACAGTTTAACAGCTTTATCCATAAAAGTCAGGGGCTTATGTTAGTGAATGTTGATTCCGAATCGTTTGTGGTGAGTCGACATGCAACAACGCAATATGTCGTTTTTGGATAACAGAGAATATGGAAGCTGGCAAGATTGGAAAGGTTGATCGTTTAGAAATAATAGAGCGAGTGCATGATGCTCTGGAACCGTGGGTTCCGGATATCGCTCTGATCGCTGAAATCGATGAAGAAACTAATCTAATAGCGGATCTGGGTTTAGATTCCATCGGCATACTACAGTTTATCTTAGAAATAGAAAAAGAATTCGGTCTTTCAGTTAAAAATCATGAACTTGATTCTCAGCTTTTATCGAGAATTGGCAATATAGTCAATATGATTCAAGAAAAGCTCAATGAAAATAATTGACCTACTCAAAAATAGTGCTGAAGCTCAACCACACACAATTGCAGTGAAGAGCTATAGTTTAGAAGTTACTTACGCAGAAATACTTAAGGATACATATTATTTAGCTAAACAACTTGGGTCTATAGGATGTTCCAGAGGCGTTAAAGTCGCAATAGTACTTGATAATTTAGTTGAATACTTAGTCAGCTTTTTTGCGATTTCTGCCGCTTGTGGTATTATTCTGCCACTCTCTACCCATATGACACCATACGAAATAACCAGATGTATTGACAGAGCTGATGTTTCAATAGTGATTACTAACAAAACTTATGGAAAACGCCTGCTTAATACACTTGTCAATACAAACAAGGTTACGGTTGCCTACATCCGGTACGATATCCACAGAAATCTGGAAGTCACGTTTAGCACTGTGCGAGATTGTCAAGCTGATGGGGAAAACAGTGATGTTGCTTTATTTATACAAACATCGGGAACGACGGGCCTGCCCAAAATCGTAATGCTGACAGATGACGGTTTGATTACGAATATGGCTGCATATCGCTCGCTGATGGGTCTTGAAGGTCATAACACAGTCTACTGTGCATTATCGCTACATCATATATATTGCATTTGTGCCCAAATACTTACACATATAAGCTTAGCAGACACATTCATAATAAACGACAAGCCTTTTTTCATAAAGGACTTCTTACGAGCGGTAGAAGCATACAGCGTCACTATTACAGCCTTTGTCCCTTATATGGCGATCTTGCTTGCAGAGTATCCCTATCCTGGTGGCTTTAATATTAGTAGTCTGAAATATGTTACTCTCTCCGGCGCAAAAACACCAAAGGTGACCTACAATCTACTCTCCGAAAAGTTCAGGACGGTACAATTTATAAATACATACGGCATGAGCGAAGCCGGCTCAAGAATTTCTATTTCTGCACCATTTCCGACTCGCTTTCCTATCGACAGCGTAGGCCGACCAATCCCAGGAGTCAGTGTAAAAATAGTGGATGAGATGGGAGAAACTGTGGCTGTGAATTCACCAGGTGAGATTCTTGTAAAAGGCCCCGGCATAATGAAGGGGTATTATCGGCAGCCGGATTTGACTACAAAAACAAAGATTGATGGCTGGCTAAAAACCGGTGACCTCGGCAAATTAGATGAAAATGGCAACCTGTTTATACTCGGAAGAATTAAAGACATAATAATAACGGGAGGCGAAAACTTATGCCCTGCAGAAATAGAAGAGCACCTAATCGAGCACTATGCCATTCGCGAAGCGGTTGTCGTAGGGCAAAAGCATAAACTGTTACAGGAAGTGCCCTTTGCTTTTATAGTCAAGAACAAAGCTTCCGAAAAACTGACTCCAATTGACATAATAGAGTACTGTAAAGACAAATTAAGCAGCCATAAAATCCCTCGGTCGATAAAGTTCTTGGAAAAACTGCCAAAGCTCAGTACCAATAAAGTTGATCGGAACGAACTAAAAAAGATAGCTGATAATTTATACTAATTTTGTTTGGTTTGAACAATGAGGTATGTTTATTGTCATCCCTTATTCGATGAAAGAAAGTGTGCTCATCGCTTTTCTTTTCAGCTAAAAAATGAGTTTCAAGCTGCAAATTTAGCTTTAGAAAGATTTGATTACCGTGGGACAGGTGAAGCACCCGGAGAATTTGCAAACGTATCGCTCGAGACTTTACGTGAGGATGTAGTAACACAGATAAATGGTGATGAGGTCTCTCTCATAGGTCTTCGTTTTGGGGCAAGCCTTGCGTTTGACTATTGTGCCCACAGTTTGGGAACTGTACGAAATTTGGTTCTTCTGGAACCCCTTGTCGATGGGGCTAAGTACATTGATTATCTGTATCGTAAGCAGCACATAAAGAATCTAATGACCACAAAATCTATTCGTAATCTGCAAGATAAAGCTTATGAAAATCTCGAAGGGTATAAAACAAGCCTTCGATTCATTGAACAAATCAAGGATTTAAACTTGGTCGAGCTGGCTAAAGAACACGCTATAGGAAACTCTGTCTTTATTATTCAAATATCAAACCAGTCAAAAATCGAACCGGGATTATCCGGTTTGGCAAAAATACTGGATGGTTCAGCAAAAAGAGTACTTGTTGAAAATGTGAAAATTCCGATGTTTTGGGAGCGTATTCCGAATACGGACTATACTGAACTGGCACAAAAAGTATTAAGGCTGTGTTGTGGTTGAGGTTGGCTATTTTAAAAGTGGCAATAATGAGCTTTCTTTTTCATGTGAGATTCCCTCCGAGAAGACCAGGAAAGTAGGGATTATATTCGTTCATGCTGCCGACGGAAATAGGCTTGGCCCTCACAGGATGTTTGTGGAATTTGCAGAAAGTTTTAGTTCTCTGGGGTATCCAATACTAAGGTTTGATCTTAGCGGTTGCGGTGACAGTACAGGCAGTGCTTCACAAGATAACACAGCACCTGATATATCTGATGTTGTAGAAGCCATTAGATTTTTTATAGCTAAAGAGCATCTGGATGGGGTGATATTGTTTGGCATAAGCCGGGGGGCTCGTGTGGGCTATGCTGCAATGGCTCAATATGTTCTGCCTCTGAAAGGTATGATTTTATTATCAACGCCGGTCTCTAGTAATAAAGCAGCCTTAAAATCTTTTAGAATCCGATTAAAGGAATACATTTTTAAATTGAGAGACCCTAAACATCTATGGAAACTACTGAGTGGACGGGCTAATATTCCTCAAATATGGCAAACACTAAAAACTGCTTTGGGTCTTAGGCACAGATATACTCAAGCGGAGAAAAATGGCCTCGCATCAAGATGCCCAATACTATTTGTCTATGGTAGCGGCGATTCCCTAACAGAAGAATCGAGTCGATACTACACCATCAAATGTAAAGAAAATGAAGTGCCGTATGATTGTCATTTTATTGCAGATGCAAACCACAGCTTTTTCCATTACAAGTGGAAAGAGGAAATACTCTGTGTATCGAAGCAGTGGCTTGACAGGATTGTGAATTAGTACAGAGATGAGCAACATACTTAGTAAAATTGGGTTTACCTTGGGGACATATAGACATGCATGGTCCGCAATTAACATACAATTTGAGGCCGAAAAAATTGCCGAAATACGCGATAAAAAACTACAAAGTTTGATACGTTATAGTTTTAGCAACATTAAATACTATCATGAAGTATTTGAACGGAAAGGCATTAAACCGGATCAAATCAAGACAGCAGGTGACTTGTGTAGGATTCCAATTCTAACAAAGAAACAATTACGTGAGAGATTCTGGGACTTCTTGCCTCGTGAATTACCTGCTTCTCGAGTCAGTCGAACGTCAGGAAGTACTGGTATTCCCATTTGTATCCTCTCTGATAGGAATTCTCGCATGTTTAATTCAACTGCAGTAATTCGATATCGCCAAGCTTTAGGGATCGCTTTCTTCGGTAGTGATATCTTAACACCCCTCAAAACAATAAATGAGCCGTACAACAAAAAGCCACATTGGACGTTCTTACAAGGTATCCATAAAACGTACTACATTAATCCTTATATGGAATCTTCAGAAAATATCGAATATGCAAAGAGACTTTTAAAAAAGTTAAAAAAACCGGCTTTGATCGGAATTACGCCTGCTATAAGAGCTTTAGCTTTTAAAGTTAGAGATGGAGTCTTTCCTTTTTTTCGGCCATGTGCAATTTTGACTACTGGCGAAAGTCTCAGTGCGAGAGTCAGAGATCAGATTGAAGCTACGTTTGCAATAAAAGTTACCGATATATACGCCTGTAATGAAGCCGGTGATGTAGCCTGGCAATGCCAACATGGCCCCGGCTATCATATAAATGCTGATAACGTAATAGTTGAAATCGTAAAAAATGATGAACCTGTCGGAGATGGACAAGTTGGTGAGGTTGTGATAACCAATTTAAATCGCTATGCAATGCCTATAATACGCTATAAGAACGGAGATTTGGCTAAGCTGACTCAGGAGATACAGCAGACTTGTCCCTGTGGTTGTAAACTTCCAATGATTGCTGAAATTGTTGGCAGAACAGGGGAAGATATCTTTTTGCCGGATGGCAGAATTATGCCTTGGAATCAACTGAAAAGCCCGATGAATCACCCCCAAATCCGACAGTTTCAGGTTTTACAAAATGATAATGGTAGTCTTACGGTTAGATATATTGCCGAACCTGGCTCTGATAGCGGGACGATTGAGGACTTATTACTTCTTCGCTTTAGAGATCTACTTGGACCATCAATGAGTATAGAAATGGAAAGGACCGACAGGATTTCGCCGGCACCCAGCGGCAAAAGTAAACTTGTCATATCGAATTATAACCGAGCTGTTACTCAGAGCTGAATATTTCCATCTTTCTCAATATCCTTATAAGCACAAGACCGCTTAAAAAACTTATGCTTAGGCAGAAAGAAGCAGAGATTAACTTATAGAAAATTAGCTTTCCTATCCCTAATGTCAAAGAGTAGATGAAGAAAATACAGCTTATCCAACCTATGAAATTATAAGCAAGCTCACTTTTAACCGGATCAATTCCGGCCAGATTTCTTATCTTCTTCCAGCCTGGACCTGGAATCTTCATCTTTGTATAGAAATCAATTAAGTGCTTTGTTGGTCTTACCGGACAGGTTAAAAATGTCACTACGACCCAGATTATCGTTACAAGAGAAACTGTAATTACTAATCTGACAGCATACAAATCCTTACCTTCAGCGCCGGTTAGCATCAACTGCAAAAAATTAGCGATGACAAAGCTCGCAATTATGGCTGAAATTTCCGACAAAGGATTAACACGCCACCAATACCATCTGGCAATCATCACTGTACTTATCCCGCCGAAAACAACACTAAGATATTTGTATGCTCCAAGGATACTTGAAAGCTTGGTGGCTACCAGCAAGGCAATCACCATAAGAACAAACATCAACACCCGAGATATTAAAATATAATGTCTTATGCTTTTTTTGCGATTTATAAAAGGCTGGTAAAAATCATTTACAATATAGGATGTACCCCAGTTAAGGTGGGTATCGATTGTGCTCATAAACGCTGCGAGCATAGAAGCAACCATGATACCCTTAAGACATGTCGGCAAAAAAGCGTTAATCATTTCAGGAAAGCTACTTTCAGGATCGGCTAGATCGGGCAGGTAATACAAGCTCAGCAATCCTACAAATATCCACGGCCACGGCCGTATAACATACTGACATATGTTGAACCACAGAAAAGCTAAGACAGAGTCTTTTTCTGATCGGGTGGCCAGCAGTCTCTGCACATAATAACCGTTACCAGGTACACGTTGCCACCATGTCATAAATACATATACAAAGAAAGTAAACACCGCAAGAGCAGAAGAATTTACACTGGGAAAAAAAGCCAGAAAGTCCTTGCTTAGATTTGTTTTTCCCGTAACAATAGCAACAAGGCTGCCGTCATTACAGGCTCGTAAATATACAATAACAGCAAGTCCTATTGACCCTACCATCGCAAGTATGAACTGTATAAGGTCAGTATAAACAACACCATAGAGTCCCGATAGAGCCGAATAAAGTACCGCTACAAAGCCTAGAAAAAGTAAAAGCATACCTGACCATTCAATCCTGCCTACCAGCGGCAACTCAAAAACCGCAGATTGAGGTAAGTTCAACATTGCCTTTATGACCTTGGCCATCGCCAGAGTCACAGAGGCCATGACAACGCAATTCAATAACACACCATCGAAAAAAACCCTGAAAACTCTCAGGACGGATACCGCACGTGAAGGCTCATATCGCTGGGTGATAAACTCAATATCTGTCATAGCCTGTGTTCTCCGCCAGAGTCTGGCAAAAAAGAACACTGTTGCGGTCTGTCCCATAGCTGCTGAAAGCCAGAACCAGTGACCGCATATACCGCTCTGTCGGGAGATTCCAGCAACTACCAGGGGAGTATCAGAGGAAAATGTTGTTGCGACAATTGAAGTTCCAGCTATCAACCATGAAAGACTTCTTCCAGCAACGAAATAATTGTCGGTACTCTTTGAGGCCTTGCGGGTAAAACATATACCAATTACTACAGCAACGACAACATACAGTCCTACAATAAACCAGTCCAGAAAGCCCATAATCAGCGTGTTTAGCTTTTATCAACTTTAGTATCTTTATGATTTCTTTTGAAAATACCATCTTTAGCCAATGACCCTTGGAATATTTCATTGCCGTTTTCAATAATCACTAAGCCTTGGGAAAGTTCTATCGGTGCAGAGTCTAAATAAATGGTATAATTCGACACATTGGTCGTTTTTATCCGAATCACTTGGCCAACAATTTGAGCTTTAATCTTAGCTGTGCCATTTTTTTTAATCTTCTCGGTGATTTCTATCCAATAAGTTCTGCCGGGTTTGTCGCAATAGAAATTTATATGTGAAGGTTTCTGTATCCTTTTATGAGCAAGCAGCCATTTTTCGATTTTGTCCCAGTCTACGCTGAAGCTATGCCCCACCCCTTCATATTCTGTATATTTCCAGTGGTCAAAACCCAGTTTGACGGCCTGCTGGAAGGCTTTTCTTGAATTTTTTGCCGGTACCACCTTGTCAGCACTGCCTGTATTGATCCAGAAGGGAAGATTGTTTCCGTTTTCAACCAGCGCCAAATCATCGAGATTCCCACATACAGGCACACATGCTGCCCAGGTATCAGGATGCTTTAGCCCCAATTCAAAGGTGCCCGCACCGCCCATGGAAAAACCGCACAGATATATTCTGTCCGGGTTGATATTAAAAATCTGACCGGCTAATTCTATACATTCAAATACATCCTTCTCTCCCAAATCCCTATACCACTTATCTCCTCTGCCAAAGGGGCCTATCTGAACCATGGAATTTATCTGCGGCACAATAATTGGTCCGCCGCCCAATCCATGGAGCGTCACTAAAAGCGGCCAATCTTTTTCCGGAGTATAATCTTTAGGAACCTTTACAATCAAAGGTTGTATGCTACCATCTATTTTACTTCTGAAGCTCATGTGGAAGATGCCTTCTTTCAGTGGTCCGGTCTTGTTGGAGTTAGTTAATTCCAATACCCCATATCCGTTTGTTACCTGATTAGCACTGAAAGTATAGTCCAGAGTCAACAGCATAACGAGCGCACACATACATATTAAAAAATCTCTTTTTGGGAATGACATTACTTTGTACCCCTTAGTTCATAAACCAATACATCCTCAAAGACACCGTGTAAAAACACGTTTTTAGATAAAGTAGCAACTTGAGTGCCACAAAGAGCCTTAATAATATTCAGCTTTATTTTGTCGCAATTCAGACAATAACAATATATTTTATTTAAATCCAAACACGTAGACTCTTTTATAGTTGTCCGCACCAGAAATTCTGCCTTATCAATGAAGTAGTCATGCACGTAGAAATCAAACTCTGCTATGTGTTTTTGTGCTTCTCCTGGCAATCTATTGATATGGGCGAACCCTACGACGTTCTCTCTGCGACCTGCGACAAGGACATTTGCGAAGCCTCCATGCTTCGCAAATATCCCCATCATTTCAGGAAACACAGAAAGAAACTTTGTTGGCTCAATGTATTTGCTGGAAAAAATACTTCTTTTGAAATTAAAAGTGTACATGCTGCATGGGTGGGTCATTAAGCCTTGTATTCCAGGAAAGTCCCCCCACGTAGCCCTGCGGACTTTTACGTCGGTGCAACTACCGAAGTAGTTCGTTTCGAACCGTGCTTTGGGACACAGAAGAAGCCGCATCACTACGCCTTTATATCTCTCGAAGCCAAGTGCTTCATAAAAATCGGCGGCTTTTGTGCCCGATGAAACTCCAAGATAGACAGCCATACAATCCTGAAGTTTAAGGTAGCTTATGACTGACGTCATAAGATTGGTGCCAATACCATTGCCGCGATATTCCGCAGAAACTCCCACAGGACCAACGATAGCAATAGCAGGATTTCTACAGCCAAACAGACAACCAGCTACTCCTATAATATCACCTTTTAGTCTTGCAAGAAAAAATGAGCAGTTCAGCAAGTCTGAATATCGACCTGATAACGCGGAACGAAAGCTATAGTCACCATACTCAAAAACCTTTAGAAGAAATGATTCGATTTCCCATGCAAGCATAGAAGCCAATGGTGGAGTAACCCGGCAAAATTCAATATCTGTGTTCGTCAATCCTGTTGCAAGCAGACTCCTTGTTTTTATCATATCTGTCATGGCATAGCTCATAATCGCTGTGCTCAATAAGCGCAAGTCCTACTTGGGCTTGGGCCAAAAGGCTCGCTAAGCTATACTCATAGCGAACCTTCAGCAGGGTCTGTTGATATTTTTCTATAGGTTTTAAACCTCGTAGGGAAAAGCTTTGAGGGGTACTACATAATGTCTTTATAGTTCAAACCTTAGAAAAGAGCGTACTTTACTCACTTACAACTGGATGATTGGACTTTTTATGCCTTTTTAAGGAATGAGAATTGTTATGGGAATCTCTATTGTCAGCTCTTGGTCATCACGGATAATGCACAAGACAAGCCTATCATTCCTATCAACAATTTCTTTCAGGTTCTGTTTGGACAATTCTGAAGTGGCTCTACCGTTTACAGAGATCACTCGGTCATCCACGCGTAAGCCCAGCTTATTCAGAGTTGTGCCTGCTATGGCACTTGTGACAAGCCAACAGTCTTCCTGTGTCCGGAAGAAAAAACCATGGTGTCGAACTGATGGTGAAGGCCCAATAGGATCATGAACAAAACGGGCAAAACATGCCATCTTCTTTCGTAGGTTAATGGAAACAACAAAATGCTTCAATACGTCACAACCTATCGAAGGTTCGTTACCTGAAATTTGAACGATAGGACTTACAAATCTATTATTGCCAAGGTAAATCGAGCCTTTCAATCTAACTCCATAATTGGTAACCGCTCCGTGGAATGTAGATATATAACCTGGTAATTGTACTGGCTTATCATCAAAATCTAATCCTTGTGTGATAGAATGCGGAAAGGTAAAACCTCCAACATCACCAGAATCAATAAAAGCCCAAGTTGTAGTACCATTAACAGTTAATGGGACAAATGCTATACCTGTTGGAGACAGCTTGAGCGGTAGAAGAGACTTGCTATCTCCATTGTTTGCGAATCTTGCTGTCTCCGCCCGCTCAATAATAAGTTCACCTGCAGGAAAGTCGATGGTGATTTGACAATCTGCAAAAACGCCCAGACCGATGACACCTGCAAACTTAAGGTTGCTTTCCAATTCAAGATTTGACATGTTTGCGGAACAAGCGTTCAGCCTATGAAATTCAGCTTCTCCAATTTTAACAACATCCACACGATACATAGGGCCGAGATATTTGGGACCTGCTGGTGTAATCATTTCAACCGTTTCACCCAGTATTCGGGGATTGATTTCTCGAAGGAACTTTCGTGATAGTACTAAACCACTCGTGCCGGTATCGAGTGCAAAAAAATATGGTCCGCGCCCGTTCACTTGAGCTTGGAGTAAAGGTAGATACTCATCGAAATCCAGTTTTAACCTGACAGGTTCCCTCAAAAAAGTAGCAGAAGGTGCTGACTTAAATAAGTCTGGATTTTGGTATTTGCACCCGAAGCAATCAAGCAGAAAAAAACACGTTAACCAGAAGACGTTTTCTCTCATGTAAGACTATTATCCTTCAACACTGTGAGAAATTCTCTTACGAACAAAACATCAAAACAAAATCCAACTTATGTTGCATGTTATCAGGAACATCAAAGAAAAACTGCTCGCATAGAATAGTTGATATGCTAATCGTTTTGACAGTGTAAATCAATCTTTTCTTGTAGTGTGAAAACTATCAAAGGGTACCAATGCTTCTTAATGTTCTTTAGAACTATAAGAAAACCTGAACTTATTTGTTTCAATTTAGCTTCTTGTAGTGGATCTCTATCGCTTCAGGTGCTACCCGAACAATCTGTACTCCGTAGTTTCTCTTCTCTACGGTGGATACAACAAAATAATAAGGCAGCGATACCTTCTCCGGCAGTTTGTACTTAATTACATACTTTCCGACCGTGCATTCTATTGTTTGTTCATTTTCCAAGCTCGGGACTATCTTCGCTCCTCGGCAAAGAATCAGAACTCCATCCCATACAAGGTCTCCTTGGCCCTGCTTTTTTAAATGAAGGAATACCTTCTCGCTGTCAATTCCATGCGTTTTTTCTAAACGACGCGGCTGAGTAACTATTCAACTATTTAGGACAACCACCTTTTTCTACCACGTTTTCTATGCACTATTCCAGAGCTATTATTAAGAAGCATTAATCCGAGGTGTGCTCTCCCTGTTGTTAGGTCAATTTACACAGCCGGAAGGGAATTAGCAAGGGAAAAGTTATCTTGTTTTACGTATATAATATATCGTATGTTGTTTTTTGTGTGAAGATTTTTAAATAGAGTATAAAATATGGGCAAGCAGCTCGAATTATCAGACAAACGATAGAACCAAGATTTTTAAAGGAGTAAAAAGGTCGGATGTTCTACCAAGGAAAGTATAGACTGTTTTTGTTGCTATTTAGTATTGTCTGCTTTTTTTTGTTTCAAGGAAAAAGCCTGGGACAGGAAGATTCGCTCGATGCTTTAAGGAAGGGTTTCAAACATCCGCCGCAAAGCGCCGGCGTGCGGTGCTTCTGGTGGTGGCTCAACAGCAATGTCACCAAAGAGGCGATAACCCGCGATTTGGAGCAGATGAAGGCCAAAGGTTTCAGCGGCGCATTGATTTTTGACGCCGGCGGAGCGGAGCAGCGCGGCAACCGCCAAGTTCCGGCTGGGCCGCTTTTCGCAAGCCCACAATGGCGGGAACTTTTTGTACACGCCGTCAAAAAAGCCCATCGGCTCGGATTAGAGCTGAGCCTGAATATTCTTAGCGGATGGAATCTGGGCGGGCCGATGGTAACGCCGGACATGGCTGCAAAGACCCTGACCTGGTCGGAAATACAAATCGAAGGCCCAACCTCCGAGCCGATTCAGCTGCCGATGCCCAGATGCCGGTCCGATTATTACCGTGACATCGCGGTATTAGCTTATCCTTTAAGTGACAAATCTCTAAGTCGAACACGCCAGCCGATTCGTGATCTCGAGAAAAAAGCGGTTTTTCAGGAAATCGGCTGGGATGCGCCGGATTGCCGATTCCTTCTGGAAGATTACCCGGCTGTTGAAGGTGAAGAAGATACAGCCGTAAAAGATATTATCAATCTTACAGATAAGTTTATAGTGAGCCAGTCGAACCTAATGTCACCGGACGGCACGTTAAACTGGCAGGCGCCTGCGGGCAAATGGGTAGTGCTTCGGTTCGGTTATTCCTTAGGCAGTGCCCGTGTTTCCACGTCCAGCGGAAACTGGCAAGGTCCTGTAATTGATTATATGGATTCTGAAATATTCAAGCAGTATTGGGACCAGGTGGTTGCACCGATATTGGACGATGCCGGCTCATTAGCTGGACAAACCTTAAAATATCTGTGCACCGATAGCTGGGAATGTGGCGGGGACAACTGGACACGGCATTTTCAGCAGGAGTTCGCCAAACGTCGCGGCTACGACCCCACGCCGTATCTGCCGGTTATCGCAGGAAAAATTATTGAGAGTCGTGACGTCAGCAATCGTTTTCTGGCCGATTTCCGCAAGACCGTGGGCGACTGCATTGCGGAAAATCATTATCAATACTTCGCCCAGTTGGCACGCCAGCGCGGCTTGGGGACTCACCCTGAATCCGGCGGGCCACATGCCGGGCCGTTTGATGCACTCAAATGCCTGGGTCGCAGTGACATAGCCATGGGCGAATTCTGGGTACCGTCGCCGCACCGGCTTCGCTCTTTTGAACGGTTCTACGTAAAGCAAACCTCTTCAGCGGCTCATACTTACGGCCTAAAATTCACAGGAGCCGAGGCTTTTACCTCAATCGGACCGCATTGGAATGATGTGCTCTGGTCGGCTCAGAAGCCGTCATTTGACCATGAAGTCTGCTCCGGCCTGAACCTGTGCTTTATCCATACTTTTACCTGCTCACCGAAGGAGATGGGACTGCCTGGACAGGAATATTTTGCCGGAACGCATTTCAATCCCAATGTCACCTGGTGGGAGTATGCCGATGCCTTTCTTGACTACCTGCACCGCTGCCAGTTTTTGCTGCAACAGGGTAAGTTCGTGGCCGATTGTCTTTATTATCAGGGCGGCCACGTCCCCAACCTAAGGCGGCTTAAAGAAGATGACCCTGCCAAAGTCCTGCCTGGATATGACTACGATTCGGTCAGCGAAGAGATCCTGCTCGAGCAAACATCAGTTTCCGACGGCTGCATTCGCCTGGATATTGGCCCCGCCCAGCGCTGGGCGGGGTATCACCTGCTGGTGTTGCCGGATCATAGAGTCCTGTCACTGGATGCAATAAAAAAAATCAAAGAGTTAGTCTATAACGGAGCAATGGTTTTAGGAAACAAACCGGTTAAGACAGTCAGTTTAACGGATTATCCCCGGTGCGACGAGGAATTCGTAAATCTGGCGGATCTGGTCTGGGGATTGGACAATCTGCCTATCGGAGAACATACTTTTGGCAAAGGCAAAGTTATCTGGGGCTACACAAGCCGTCAGGTGCTTCTACAGATGGGTATCGAGCCTGACTTTGAAATCCAGGCCGATGAACCAGTGACAAGCTTTGACTATATCCATTACACTATTCAAAATGCGGACATGTATTTTGTCTGCAACCAGACGGATCAAATGCAGGACGTGACGTGCTCGTTTCGAACCACAGGCCGACAGCCGGAGCTGTGGAATCCGCTGACCGGTGACATTTGTGCAGCTAAGGTTTTTAAGCAGATCGATAGGAGAACGGAGATTCCCCTGCACTTCGCACCGTATGGCTCTTGGTTTGTTGTCTTTCAAAAAACCATACCAGAACACGGACTGACACTGACGACAACACGGACTAACACCGAAGTCAGTGTCCTGCCCGCCGTACTATCCTCCGATAGATATATCACTTACTATATACACTCTGGGCAGGCGGGCTGTCAGTGGATAAGTCAGTGTCCATCAGTGGCTTATACCATAGAAGGACCCTGGGATGTCTATTTCAACCCTGCATGGGGTGGGCCGCAGTCGGTTCAGTTCGATAAACTGATCAGTTGGACGAACCATCCCGATCCGGGTGTAAGAAGTTATTCCGGAAAAGCCACCTATAAAAAAGTTTTCTCAATGCCCGTCGAGCATCGAGCATCGAGCATCGAGGATCCAGTATGGCTGGATTTGGGAGACGTCAAAGATGTCGGTATTGCCTCAGTTCGTCTCAATGGCAAAGACCTCGGCGTTGTGTGGACCAAGCCTTTCCAGGTGGATATATCCGGCGTGCTAAAGGCTGGTCAAAACAAGCTGGAAATTATTGTGATCAACTCCTGGCGCAATCGTCTGTTAGCAGATCAAAAACTTCCTGCAGACGAGCGTCTTACTCGAACTAATATTCGAGTCAAGCCGGGCTGGAAACCGCTGGATAGCGGCCTGCTTGGGCCTGTACAGATTCTCTATTGCGAAAAACAGAAAACAGAGGACAGAAGACGGATGACAGACAAATGAGAAAACAGAAGACAGAGGGCAGAAGCAGGATTTTCGATTGCCAATTGTCGATTTGAAATCGAAAATCGGCAATTGGTCCTGTCTGACTTCTGTCTCTTTAGCTCTGCTCAGCCCTAAGGACTGAGTGCAGTCGAAGGGTCGAATCCAATGGATACTATTCTCTACATTATTTCCGGGCCGCTATTTTTAATATCGATTGCCGCTCATTTTTATGTCAGAATTCGCCTGCGGCCAAAAGATGACTCAGACTTGGATGAATACTACTACGAGTTCGAGGACCAGCATCCGGCCTATGCCAAATACACAAAATGGTCGAGAATTACATTCTCCGCCGCGGCCATTGCTGCTCTGCTATTATTTATCGCAATGGTGATTTAAATCCGTACAGAAACAGATAATTCGGTCTTCTTTTCTCGCCGGAAAAATCATATTGAATCTGAATCGGCTGAACTGTATGATTTCACCTAATTAAGCTGAAAAATATGATGATATGAAATCCAAGGAGTCACAATTATGCAACACAATAAACTGGTACAAAGCTACAATTCCGGTTTTAAGAACTTCGTTATAGGTTTTTTATTAGGCCTTTGTGTTATGTTAGCCATCGCAGCAGCGAGCAGCAACGACGACAAAAACTGCGGAACGTATCAATGTTGTGCTGCCGGTGACGACCCAACAGCGGCATTTGTAATCGACACCCGGACAGGGCAAACATGGCTTTTCAGCAGGAGCAACCACTATGACTTCGGAACACCACAACAGCGAAAGTCTGTACGCAGCAGCATAGCACCACAGATTGATTAGAGGCTATTTCATAACTGTCATTCCCGCGAAAGCGGGAATCCAGACCATTCTATAGGCAGTTGGATACCTGCTTACGCAGGTATAACAAATAGAATCAGTTCCTCTTTGAAGGTTATGAAATGGCTTGTAGAAAGTTTTGAGAACATATATTCTTTTAACTTAGCTAAAAGGATAAGCAAATATGAATATCAAAGTTCTGGGTATTTCAACAAGCCCGAGGCTTAAGGGCAATTCCGATTTGCTTCTGCGTGAGGCTTTAGCCGGAGCCGAGTCTGTAGGAGCACAGGTTGAATATTTACGCCTATGCGATTTGAAAATCGGTCCATGCGTTGAATGTAACTGCTGCTACAAGACCGGAAGGTGCCGGATCGAGGATGACTACCAAACGGTATTAGAAAAAATGCTGGATGCAAACCGA
>Ga0315532_1000752_pt1 | contig 25649 bp, 22 predicted proteins | sample SalMarWE160370MG_FD_203082 | JGI IMG/M metagenome (GOLD analysis project Ga0315532, IMG submission 203082) | Salt marsh sediment microbial communities from the Plum Island Ecosystem LTER, Massachusetts, United States - Salt Marsh Sediment WE1603-70 ...
AGAAAATCCACTGGACTTGACCATTGGCGAAGGCAAGATAATTATCGCCAATCCCGATGAGAAGGGCGAAGCCATAATCACAGCCGATACCGATGGCGAAGGTTCTGTCAGGGTAGACGGGGGTTATCTTGCCGATGTGCTGAAGGCTTGCGGTGCTATGGTGGACTTTAAGCTCGTTAATTCCTACTCGCCAATGCTCTTTACTGCCGATGGTTATCAAGTGGTAGTAATGCCGATGATGACCAGCAAGGCAGAGGCAGCGCAGAAGGAAGCCACAGCCCAAGCCCAAGCTGAGCCAGAAGCCGAGCCAACCGAGTCTAGCAAAGCGGAAGCGAAGCCGAAGCGCAGCCGTAGCCGTAAAAGAGAACCAGTAGCCGTAGCATAGAACGCTTGAACACAAAAACAACCACGCACAGGAAGGCGGCGGGGTAGCCGCCTTTTTGTGCTTTTTTTGTAGGGGTATTCCTGCCCTGTGTGGCGTGGAATACCCCTTTTTTGTGCGTGGCTAGGGCAAGAAAGGAGAAAATGTGAAGTGCGACTTTTGTCATCAAGACGCCCCTGGTCTAGTAAACCTGCGTGTTTACACACGGCAAGGTATTCAGGTCTGCAACGAGTGCTACGAGACGATAAACAGACATCTCCACAAGCCTTACTCAAAGGTGATGGACAAACTAGCTATAACGGAAGCTGGCTATCGAGTTAATCGTAAGCTGGCAAGACGCTAAATGCAGCCCGACCTGGGCAGTCGGGATAGGAATACTTTTGCCTAGAAAGGAGGTGATAACAGTGTCAGTGCGTGCTTATAGGGTAATTAAGATAGATTACGCTCAACCTAACAGCTTTAACTTGTGGCACGACGATAAGCTGGCAGAGTTCTTTGATACCGAATATGGCTTCTATGAGACACTCAATGAAGGAACTGGCTTAACATCGCTGCCTATTGAAGCACTTGAGCGTGCTCTAGTACAAGTGCCTATGGATGAAGAGTTGAAAGAGGCTTTGAAGAAGGACATAGAGGCTTGCCGAGATGAAGGCCATGTCCGTTACTACTGCTTCTAAAAGCAGTACGGAAAATCACAGGGCTACTTATGCCCGGAGAGGGGGTGATATTGTGCCTGTAAAATGGAGTGCTCTACAAGTGATGGAGGCAGCCGATATGATTGAAAAACATATCAATGCGGCTGTCGAGCCTCTGGAATGTGCCAGGGAAGTCGCCAAAGCATCTCTGGAAATCCCTCAACTCCCTCAGTATGTTGAGCAGCGCATCAATGGGTTATTGGGCGAGATAGAGAGGGCTATTGGCGGCAGCCACGTTGAGCCAGTAGGTCGGCTCAAGGCCAGGCTACAGTCAATCCGAGACTCTGTGCCAAAAGATGCGCTGGAGGCAGAAGAAAAGAAAAGCGAATACGGCAAACAGCAGAGCCTGGTCTAGGGTTGCCCTCCGGATAGGGCTACTATACCTAAAATCTGCAAGAAAGGAGGACGAATGGCTAGGGTCAAGCGAAAGGATATCAGGTTAGAACCGCTCCAGGTCAAAGAGCAAACCTACGAGGAAATTAATAAGCTCTATACATCGGGAACCGCTGTCTCAATCAAAGAGCACCGCAGTGGTTTTCCTGCTGTAACTGTGGACTGCGGTGAAATTCATATCCTTACCGATATTTTGAGCTTGGAAGCATGGTGGCACAAGATGGGAAAAGCCGAGCGAACTTAGAAAAACCCCGGGCCGAATAGGGAAACTATTGCCCAAGATCTAAAGGAAAGGAGGTGAACAAATGTCCACCCAGCTTAGCATCTTTGAAGAAGCTGGGGTAGAGGTCACACAACCAGAGCCGAGCACAGCAGTCAGGCTAGGCACTCGAGAACGTCATGTTAACCTGGCCAAAAAGAGGCGCGAAGCCTTGAAAGAGTTTCTGGATGTCCTAGCCGAACTGGAAGGAAAGGATATCCATGTCGGGGCTTACGGCGGACACGGCTCTCACTACTGGGTAGAGAACCTGAAACTAGGCCGCATGACAGTGGAGAGTCCTGTGTTTGGCGACAAGGAAGTGCCGAGCGTCATTGTGCTAAGGGGCACTCGGGGATGTTCGGTGCGTATCTTCACCGGCAGGGTTTATGGCCTGCGGCGTCAGGAATACTTCGGCTATACCCTGTGGCTGCTGGACTTCTGGAATGGCTTTGGAGAGTATCCGATTGACCCCTACCACCCACCAGGCTGCCAGAGCCTGCACATAAAAAGGTTTAACGACTAGAGTGGCTGTACCCGCATCCGATAGGGCTACTATTGCCCAAAAGGGAGGTGATAATCTGACAACCGAAGTTCAAATAGAGAAGGGCATATCAGACATTGTTGGCGCTTTCACAGACCCCATTATTGTCTTTCCCGGGGGTTGGGGCGATACTCTTCCTGAATGGCTAAAAAATGCCATCACCCTGGAGAGGTTAGTGATGAACATGAAGGCACTCAAGGGAGAAGAGCTGACGGGGACAGATGCCGAGGCTTGCGCCTATCTCTATACCGCTTGCCTCACCCAGCCAATAGATAGTGACTGGACAGAGATTTACCTGTACGTCGCCAACCAGGTCTATAGTCGCCATCGAACCAAGGAAAGCGGCGTCCAGTTTCCTGGGGATATCCGGGTCAAGTCACTGAGTGACTACCAGATGGCAGAGTTACGTCGGCTACAAGACTGGATTTACGAGAGGCGGACTCACGCAAAGCAGGAGAGAGACAGGGCTGAGAGACAGAAGAAGCGAGAAGAAGAGGCAACGAGGAGGAGTATGGAGCGTCCAGCCTTATTTAAATTCTAATATTCCTCAAATCAAATAGGGTCGAGGAGTTAACCTCGACCCTATTTTTTTGCCTCTGAAGCCACATTCATGTCAGACGTCCGGTACCTTAGCTGTAATGGCTATTGACACCGTGGCAGTAAATAGCCTACTATCTGTCCCAAAAAGAGGAGGGTCAAATGCAAGCATACTGTATGAAGTGTCGTGCCAAAAGGGAAATGAAGGATACTAGAAGGATAACCATGAAAAATGGCAGACCGGCAACTCAGGGCGTGTGCCCTGTGTGTGGAACCAAGATGTTTAGAATTGGTAAGAGTTAGATCTGCTCCTTACAGAACCTGACAGAACTCAAGAGGGCTGGATTTTCCCGGCGGGATTTCCAGCCCTTCTATTTTACGAATCACACTTAACAAGTTATTGTTCGGGGCTAGGGTTATTTTAGTTTTCCTACTCTTTTCCTTCGAGGTTCACAAAGCATATTCAGTAGCGATAGGGGCAGGGATTACTGATCCCCACCCCTATCGTTACCGGATGCTGGCCTGTTCTAGTCTTCGACAGCCTGTTACTCCGGCGCGTTCTCAGCACCATCTACCTCACCTACATCGTTGCCGGCCTGTTCCGTGTGTAGAATCTTTCCGTTACCAGCATCCACCTTGACGTCCATGCCGTTGCTCAGTTCGACGCTATATACCAGCACACCGTTCTCGTTATCGAGCTCCGTCTTGACGAAAGTGGTTCCTGGATTGGCCGCAAGAGCAGCCGCTTCAGCCTGAGCGCTGGTGATGGTAGCCTTATCCTGCAGAGCCGCCGCTTCATCAGCCTCACTCAGGCCTTCGTACTGCGACTCATCAACTGTGATAGAACCCGTGTACTGTGGCTGCTGCTCGTCAACCTCGTTTTGGTCGCCCACCTGCTCTTCAATGTTGTCCAGGTCCGGGCCATTTATGCTGTCCTCGGCAGAATTGGCGTTTGAGCCTATTACGGCAGCCTGCAACGGAGTGGTATTGGCTGGCGTCTGAGCACAACCTGGCATCATAATAAGGCTCCCCAGTAAGAACATGCCGGTGAGCGCCGCAGCGATGCCGGTTCCGGTTGGCCGCTTCTTTAGCATTCCGTTTCACCTCCTTTCTTCTGTACTCTGTTATAAGTATACCAAAGCAAAGATGGGAAGAACGTGGGAATGGTATGGTATTTAGATGTTAACTAAGGGGGAGTATGACAGTAAACGTTGAGCCTTTCCTTAAAGCGGAGCAAACAGTTATTCTTCCGTGATGTAATTCAACAATTGATTTGCAGATGGCAAGTCCCAGACCATACCCCTTTGTCCGAGAGCGGGATGGGTCTACCCTGTAAAAACGGTCGAATATCTTTTCTTGGTCTTCCGGTGGTATGCCCACACCAGTGTCTCTTACTTCTACTTCTACGTATTGCTTGCCAGTTGACAGCGAAATCCAAATCTCCCCTTGCGAGGGTGTGTACCGGATAGCATTATCAATGAGGTTAAAAAAGAGGCGTCTGAGCATGGCTGGCTGACCCTGGACAAATGTGGGTTCCTCTTCTGGCTGAAAATGTATTGCGATTTCTTTCTTTGTGCTTTCAGCTTGGAGACTAGCAATAATGCTGCCAATCAGGTCAGTTATATCTACCTTCTCAAACTCGATTGCCTGTCTCCCCTGGTCTGCCCTTGCCAAGAACAGGAGGTTCTCTGAAAGTTCAATCAGGCGATCCGTTTCTTGCTTGCTGCTATTGAGAACTTGCCGATAATCTGGTGGTGTACGTTCCTTCCCCAGCGCAACCTCCAACTCACCACTCATTATCGAAAGAGGAGTCCTGAGTTCATGGGCCACATCGGAAACAAATTGCTTCTGTTGTTCGTGGATGTGTTGCACCGGGGCAAGTGTACGCCGGGTCATAAGCCAGGCGATAACGGGTACAATGATTATCATTGCGCCATTGAAGATAATTAGAGTATTTTCCAACCGCTCCAACGCGACGTCTACTGCGATGTTGGCAATATCTATGTCTTGTTCGTCGAATTCAAACTCACCCTGCTGTTCTATTTCGCTAATATAGCTTTCTTCAAAGTGATTCTCCATCCAGAAATATAGGCCAATACTGAATGCCCAAAATGAAACCAGAAACAAGATTGAATAAATAAAAGTCAGTTTTATATTTGCTTTTCTAAACATGTCCTTTACCTTAAGATGTATCCCGAACCTCGCATCGTATGGATGAGTTCTTTCTCCTCTGGATGTACCTTGAGTTTCTTCCGCAGGTATTTCACATAGGTTTCGAGAACATTGGAAAGCCCGTCATAATTATAGTCCCATACGTGTTCTAGTAGTTCTGTTTTGGTCAACACTCGATTTGGGTTACGCATAAAATATTCCAGAAGGGCATATTCCCGCGCCGTTAGGATAATCGTCTTGTTCCCGCGTTTAGCTATTCTTGTCGCTGGGTCGAGCGACAGATTGTCAATCGTTAAAATTGTGGGATCCGCTTTTTTGCCTCTCCGCAGCAAGGCCCTGACTCTCGCGGAAAGTTCAGTGAAGGAAAAAGGCTTCGTCATGTAGTCGTCTGCGCCCGCATCGAGTCCTTTGACTTTATCTTCTGTTGCATCTTTGGCCGTGAGTATTAGGATAGGGATACTGGTATTATTGTCTCTAATCTTCCGGCATACCGTTATGCCATCTACCTTTGGTATCATAAGGTCCAGGATGATGAGGTCATACTCATTAATGTCAAATTTGTACAATGCATCTTCACCGTCACCGGCAATGTCTACCGCATAGCTCTCTTCTATAAGACCACGCCTCAAGAAGTTGGCGATTTTTTGTTCGTCTTCAACGATAAGTATCTGCACATAAATATTATACTGTAAGAAATATGAGAATAAAATGAGAAAATTACCGAGGGTTAACATGTGAAGACTACTTCAGCCGAAAGGTCCGTTCTGAAGTTCTTGGTTCTGTGGAACACGCAGCATTACGCGCAATGTCAGATCCTACTATATTGTTACGCCAGAGGTAACAATCCAGGCTTTTGTTACTTCGAGTGCACCTTTTGGACTTTTGTTCAATAGAAAACCACCTTCCGAGGGCTAGCTCGAAGGTGGGACAAGGGAAGCAAGAAATGCTGCTGACGAATACACTAGTTGAAACGCATAAATCACCTCATTTAAGGGCGGTTCTTTGCCCCCCCGTTTCTCAATGTGTGCCAGTTCGGACGCTGTCGACCATATGTGGCTTAATTGTGCTATCGCATAGTCCGGTGCATAAGGGCCAAGTTTTTCCTTCAGCACTCCAACATCTGGCGACTTACCAGCCTCTAAGATCACAGGCTTTTTTGACAAAGCTTCACACACCTTGATCCACAAGACTACTAATGCCTTTCGTAGGTTATCGCAGGAGTTTGATAATTTGCCATTTTCGAGATCTGTTTCGGACTGCTCAAACAATTGCCACACCTCAGTCCAGCTAAGACGACTTGTAACTTCCCGAACGGATCTCCGAGCACCCCATTCTGACGAAACCCAGTAGACCTTAAGAATAACGTCTTTTGATGTGAGTGTTGAGTGAGTGTTATCCACGACTATCTGATAGCGCCCTGGAGAAGAAGGTCTGAATGAAAGAGTTCCCCAGGAAAGTTTGGCTGATGTGAATGTGACATATGAGGGTAATCCCGCAGCACGTGCTCCCGCTCGAATAGCGTCGAGTCTAAAGCCCCAGACTTTAAAGTTGTCATCGTCCATGACTTGGACACGAACATCGTCTAACACCTGGCGCTTTTGCTCGACGTTAACTTCAAATATGTAAAAGCCCTCGACATCGCGAACCTGCAGCTCAAGGCTCCAATACTTTCCTGCTGGGATAGAAATTGGAAATGTTTCCAATAGTCTGTCAGTCATATTGACTCCTCGTCTAATTCTACCAAGCTGGGTAAACCATATTCAACATTCCGCTAGATTGTTGGATTGTTTTCCGGTAGATTGTTAGGTAGCCATTTATTCTCTTGTTGTCCTGAATTGACCTCATTTAGTGATTGTAGTAATATATCTCTTATGAGACAGTATCTGCTATTTGCTCAAGTGAGAGTATAAATCATATTCCGATGGTTGGTATGGAAGATGCTACAACACGACAACAAGCCAATTTCAGGTCAGCATGGCTCAAAGAAGCTATCGACGAACTGAACCACTATAGGAAAGATCCTTTTACCGACGACTTCATGAAAGAACACGGTTTGCGGCGTTTGCCTACAAAAAAGGCTGCACATGCTCGTTTACGAAACAGGATAACCAGATCCAAAAAACCTCCTAACTTTGAGCAGCTCGTAGAATATGTGGACGAACTAAAACTGTGGGGAAAACAGTGCGTATCGCTCTATACCCTGAAGTATGCCGAAAAAGAGTATCTGAAGCAACTTGTCAATCCCGATTATATTAAGGAGCGTCTCAGCAAGTTTAGTTTGGAAGACAGGTATAACGACAATATCTGCAGATGGAAGTCAGACAGGCCATTCTTGTCAGAAGTGAGGCATAATTTCGATCATGAAAATAAACGTGGCAAGCTTTCGTTCAAATGGATCAGCACGCGCCTATTTCAAGCCTTTGTAGGTCCTACATTAGTGACATTTGATGAGAGGTCTGTGAACTTCTTCATCATTGACCTTGCAGATGGCTCCGCAGAGCTGAGAATTCAGAGTTTACCCCCCAAATCTTTGACAACGATAGGAGCGGAACTGCAGACCTATACACAAGAGATAGAGAGATTGCTTGACTTCAATCGTTTTTCTCCTATATCGCTCCAGCCAGTAATGCGAGAGTTTCTCCTTAAGAAGGTTCTTCCCATAACTCATTGGAGCGTGAGAACTCAGCAAGGAAACTTGATCGGCGCCAAGGTAAGCCCTTCTTTCGCACAAAGGGCACTCACGTTACGTTTTCGGAACGTCACCCCACACGAAGTCATGGTATATTGGAAATGCGACCAGATAGTGGGAAAGGGGGACAGGCTATATTTTCAGCTGGAAGCTGATGACAATGTGACCGTATTTAATGCAATTACTGATAAATTAAGAGTGAACTATTTGGTATCCAGTCTCCTTGAAGCTGCCAGGCCCCATTCAAAAGACAAGAAGATAGATGTTCGTGAATTAATCGATCCGCCTCCGACCCGTCGGGGCATTCTACAAGGCGGTATTCGAGATTGGATATGGGATAGAGTTACGGGAACACCAGGCGAGAAAATCAAAAAAGCAACAGCAGAAGCGGCGATATTGCCGGCTTTGGCACTAAACAAGTTGATTTTTGATAGTCTGAGGTCTTGGTTGATAGATACGACGGTCGAAAGAATAACACATGTACCCTTTATAGTATTCGAGATACTGGTATATGCTATTCTATTATTCGTGTTTTATGGTGGCGATAGATCGAAAAGACTCTTTTTCAAGATCCCACCAAGATATGCGACTGTGGCTATCAAACTGTTCTTGGGTAAATCATCTGAAATAATCATCGATAGCACAGAATTCCGCAAATGGAAAGAGGCAAATCTATATAATCTCTACGGTCCCAGCCGCGAAAACTCAGTTAACTCGGGCTAACCTTCACCTTATGATATGGGCCCAGTACTAACCAGACTTCTCTCGATGTCTTCAATAGATTCCCAGGTGTCAGATCCCGAGCTAAGTGCGCAGATTGTCCCGACAGCCAAGTTTGCCTCCGATGCACGCAGGTTACGCACCACATCGAGTGGATGGCCTCAGATTATCGTGCGCCGCTACCTTTTCAATTGAAGAGTGTTCTTGTGCTCATCTAAGGGAGCCGCCTATGCACTTGGCACAATTGTCGTAGCCGTGCGCATGAGCCTCTCCCAATGTGTCTGGATTGAAGGTTACTGCGTGACCGGCTCTGATGATCTCGTCGATCTGGCAACCATTAATAGAGGTGTCCTCTTGGTCAAGATCATGAACTTCTTTTTTATTGCTATTGCCCAGATATCGCTTACCAGGGAACTGAGGCCTCCGCATGGTCCTTCACCTCCTTTCGCCGATTCAACCGGCTTTCATATGAATATTATGCCATGGAACAACCAATGAGTAAATAACCAGAAAGAATCACCAACATATCTTCGGTTTCACGGTACGACAGGATGACTAAGATGCGCCGCGAATAAATATAGGATTAACTATAACAGGAATTTACGGCATCATATTGATTTGTTGCGTCGAAGTATGGGCATGTAGAAATACGCGGTTGAAATGGCAGAGGTCAACACCAGACACCACAATAGACTCGATTGTGCTTGGCCACCTGTTGGCCGAGAATCTGCCCATGTGGCTGAATGTGATGAAGCAACCGCCATTTCGTGCGGCACGCCACCCAGGGTACGGTAACAAAATGAGTACTTGTTGAATATAAGTTGCCCGATGGCCAGCATTCCAAGCTTTAGTAAACTAAACAACATATGTTTCTATCCTGACGACTTCTCGCGCTACAAAATATGATGTCCTCTTCCTGAAATAAGACTGGTACGGTTTGCTGACTCTAGCGCATTATAGGCAGAAACATGCCAAAGCACACTCCAGTAACAACCAACCCGATCACTATCCCACGAATCCAGTCGACTCCGTGGGTCTTTCTCATATCAATGACCACCAGTGCGACCTGCCAGATAGGGACGAGTAATGACAGCCGCAGTAAATCGACCCAGCTTGGCCACGGCACGCCGCCGAAGAAGGGTACTACAAAGGTCTCTGGAAGCCACATGAGGACAAAAGATGGAATCACCCAGGCAGGCTTGATTGACAACCTAGAGTTTAATGTTGAGCTTAAAGATAGAGCTGACTATGAATTCGCCTTAGCCAAATTCAATGAACTGTGGGAAAATGCTGTAGATGTCAAAGACAAGTACATCGAGACCATTCAAAGCAGGACTTGGCGTTGCCTGGTGGAGTTATACCCCCCCAAAGGTTCTTGTCACTCATATTCGCTACCCTTCCTTACTTTTAAGCAGACCTAACCTCTTCAGTATTAAACCAATTAACGGCAACAGGCCATTTTTCGAGGATACAGAATAAGGAGTTGGATTCCCTTCTTTTTATTGTTACTTCTTTAGAGGTGCGAAATGAATGTTTATCGCCTAGGTCTTCTTGTTGGAATCATCATCCTTTTTTAATCCATCTAAGTTCACATGGATGATGGCGTCGTTATCTTTTCGTAGGACCTGCACAATCGCGATAGGCCAATCTGATGGTCCTGCCTCGATACCACCCTCAAGGAGTTGTACCTCCCGTCCACCGAAGACGAAGAATCCCTCCTTCTCAAGTTGCTCCAATGATCCGGTTAGGTCGAAGGCTGCGCTCACTCTGTCCGATGGTTCAAGATCATCTCCAAGGTCAGCCAAGTTCCGCAATGTCTGGAAAAAACTGCCGACGAGATCTACCTCCCCGCGTGATTTCAGTTCGTCGTGATTCATCAAGAACGCATAGGCAGAAGTCACGAGATTAAGAGCCTCCCTCCCCGTTGTAAGTCGACTCAAATATGGAGGGATGTTCTGTTTGATTCTGCGAAATTTGATGGGCTTCGGCTTAGGGGTGTCCACCAGTCTATTTGAGACCCACATCTCATGATTTACCTTCATCTGGTGAAGAATGTCAGCTGTATAGCTTTCGTCTTGATCATCGACCATCTTGTGGTGAACTCGGCAAAGCAAAATCAGATTTTGGTATGTGTCAAGCTTTTCTGACGGGAATGAGTCATCATAGCGAGGGCCGGTGGAACGTGATGAGATGATGTGGCACTCGTCACCTACGATAGACTCGTTGTCTGAGGCAGTCGCACTTACGACCAGTTCGTGTTTACATATGGCGCAGCGGTTTCCTGAGCGGCCCCACAGCATCTTTCGTGTCTTGTCTGATATGGCCATGATTTTATTACCCCAGCCTGCACTCGACTATTATGCATTTAGCAGTTATAGCCTCGCTCCGGTACTTTAACGATCCGCCTTGTTTTGTATAAAGCGAACTAGAATAACAGAGAGCTACGTTTACAGCCCTACCGTGAAAAAGTCCCCATCTTTGCCTGTAACTCTGCGACAAATTGTGATTGACCATTCGACCAAGTTCGATCATATCGATCCTTATACCAACCAGAATACAAGAGGTAGACTATATCCTTGGTGCGGGTCATTCCCACATAAAAAACTCGTCTCGCCTCTGCAAGTGCACCTTTTGAGGTAGCCGCGTAACCAGGAAGACGACCTTGCTCCAATCCGGGCATAATAACGACCCTGTACTCGAGTCCCTTACTGCTATGCAAGGTGGTCAGTGTAATAGTATCAGGTCGACCACCGCAGCAAGCAAAGTCATCCAGAGTGAACCCAGATAGAATATCTCCGTCCTGGCAACGGCGGTTGATGAGTACCCAATCAGCGAGGTCATCAGGATGCGCCGGTCGTGAAGCGAGGCACTTCTCAATGCCTATGATGGAATCTAATTCCATCAGCCATTCACTAAGTAGTTTGTCGGGAGTAGCCAACTTTTCCATATTTTCAAAGAACCTGCTTCGCTCGCTAAGCTGAGTCAGGTCAACTGACATTCCTGCATCCATTAACATTTCCATGAGGAAGTAGAAAAGGTCATCAAGTATAGGACCATCTTGAGTCATTGGGAATAGCGAACACCAAGAAGCGACATCCTCTAACCAGCGCGTGAAAGGGGTTCTAGGGTAACGCTGGTCACGCTCCCCGGCGTAACTTATGTCTGCGTCGTTTAGGGCTTTACCTAAGACCAGCTGGTCCCATTTGTCTATGTACAGAATTGCGATCTCTCCGTTTACAATGCCCTTTTTTTGAAGGTCAGGAACAATCTGAGTAGCGATCACCTCGGCTTGTTCAGCCAGTCCTTTAGGACATTCTACGAAAAATAGGTCTCCTTCTACGTCATCTCTAGCTGATCTGTAGTCCCTCGGTTCGTCAGGAGCGAGTGCTATCTGAGACCCATCAATAATGCGTTGGGCGCACCGATAATTCATGTCAAGGTCAACCTGATGTACTGCGGAATCTTTTGCAAGCGCTTGAAGATAGGCTGGGTCTGCACCTGCGAAGCCGTAAATAGATTGATCCGGATCTCCAACAGCGAATACTTCAATTTCCGTGTTACGCATAAGCAACCGGACAATAAGATGTAATGGATAACCAAGGTCCTGGTATTCATCTACAACCAGAAAAGGAAAACGAGCTTCAAGAGCAGAGCGAATGAATCCATGCTGGCGCAATAAGTCGAGAGAGATAAGGATCATGTCGTCATAGTCTAGCAAACCTTGAGTGTGTAGTATGCTTTCGTAAGTTTCGATCAAGCTGACCATCTGGGTATCTTCTCGCCAGCCCTCTTTATCACGAAGAGGATGCGTTCTACGATATCTGTCAAATTGTTGTTGCCAATCAGTCGTCCGCCCTCCAATACCTAATTTGTCTATTGCCTGTTGTAGAGCTCTTTCCCTCTGGCGAATCCCGGCGACATTCAAGCCGCTGCTTAAGTCCTTTCTGAACAAATGACCGAATGGCGCGATGACACATGCGATGCAGAAACTATGGACGGTCCCTATGTAAAGACGTTTTCCGGGTCTGAGACCAAGCTGAACCAGGCGTTTGCGCATTTCTCTTACAGCTTCGTTGTTATAAGTTACACACGCAACACCTCTCGGCCCAGAAGTCCTTGTGCTGAGCAATCTAGCAACCTTTGCCACCAAGACCCTGGTCTTGCCGCTGCCTGATCCAGCGAGTACAGCACAGTGACCATCGAATTCATATGCCTCTGTCTGTTTTGGATTGAAATCTTCAACCCAACTGTCGAGTTGGACAACATTCGCGTCAATCATGGTGACACTAACCTCACTATGGCTTCAATACCAGCTTTTATATAGTCAGGGCATCTGTCAATATCAACCTTCCCCGCTAACCGCTGGGCAATTCGGCCTTTACCAAATCGTTCCACATAATTCAGGAGGATCTCAATATTATCTTCGGTTAGCTGAGTCCCGTCACTGGCTATAGCCTCAATTGCACTGATCACTCCGGTGGAGGCCTCAAGCTCTTTGAATGTTTCGACAAACTCTTTGCTATGTCCGCTGTCAAAAAGATCGACTTCAAGAGTTTTTGTGCCTACAAATACACCAATACTAGCCGCTGTTTCGTACAGCTTGTCCCATTGCCTCGATTTAAACAAATCCGCCAAATCAACTGAGGCAGGGCTAGCTATCGTCTCTGCAACGGATACGGCCCTTCGTAAGCCTCTGCTTAATAGCTCCTTTGTTCTTGATGTATACCAGTCGCCATCTGTGAGTATAACAAACGGAATGTTGAGTCCGCTGGAACCAAGGAATTTGGCATAAGGTGCAAAATCTGTTCCATGGACGCTACAGACTGTAACGCCGTATTTATCCAGCGGCTTTTTCATTTTCGTTGCGACCGCGGGAACCAAGAATATCTCGGATGCTCCTTCGACTAGGATAACGCCGCGTGAAAACAGAATTTCAGCCCTAGTCGCGTCCAGATATCTTTCGAGGTCTTCGGTTTCTTGCGCTGTGAAGTCTGCCTCTTGTGTTGATGTTCCCTTGGAACCGTCACCGGCTTGATCCTCCCGCAATAACATGATGCTTTGAAGCGGAGCTACGCTGGCTATCTGAGGTGAATGAGTAGTTAGCATGACTGGTGATTCCCGGCGCAAGAAATCCCTGAACACGAGCCTTTGAAGATGAGGATGTAAGTGCGCCTCAGGTTCTTCTATGGCTAAGATGGTCGTCGCTCTTTCAGAAGCAGCCTCCTTGCGTTCCAATTCAATCGCTAGTAGTAGCAGATATAGAATATTGTTTACACCGAGACTCAGTTCTCCAATAGACCTTTTCTTCAGTCCATCCCCAAACATCCGGAGGGACCTAGTCAGTCTTTCTGGGATTGTAGGCGCAAAGCCAAGCGAAGGATCTACCGACAAGATTCTCCCAACCATTTTGGACAGGCGGGTCTCAATACTCGTTGTAAGTTGTTGCACATCATTCTCCTCCAAAAGCTGCCCTGTAGCTTGGTCGATAGCCGTCGCTACAGAATCAAGAGTCGCTGTCGGAAGTCTCAACTGTTCGATAAGGGGTCTGAGAGGGGATTGCCGCCATGTGCTCAAATCACTTTCGGCGTCCCTTAACGCGGGTAGAACCTCTATCGGGATCCACCTTCGATCGTCATAACTTATACGATTCTTTTCATCAACTCCACCGAAGACAACAAACTCATAGTCTTCAATGGTTAAATCTCGATCTTTTGGAAGAGGTGCTCTAGGCCTATAACGGTATGTTAGCCTAGCTGTATCTTGAACAGAACCTTTGACACAGAATGGTTGTAACACTGCAAAAATATTTTTGTCTTTCTTGAAGTCCTGAAACTCAACAGCAATCTCTATTTTCTCTTTGTTCTTAACCGGTTCAGTCAGACCATCCCAGAAATCTTCCCCTCGCAATTGCCTTGTAGAATCTGCCATCCTGGGATCAAGGACTAGACGAAGAGCAAAAAGGAGATTTGACTTTCCTACACCATTTTCACCCACAACGACAGCTGTGGGGCCAAGTGCAACATCAAGCTTGTGAAAGTTCCGAAAATTACTTATATAAATACGCGATATAAACACTCTCTACTCCAAAAGAATAATCTTTCAATTACTACTATGCTGTTGATCAGAACTGATTTTATTCATTGCATTACCACTTCTAGTTTAATCATAAGCTATACTGATTCCAGTACTTTCGCAGAGCGTTAGCAATATCCCTGTCATGTTTGAATGCGTATTCAGGGAACTCCCTATTTAGAAAATCTTGAAGCCATAGCTGATGTTCACCGTTTGGTCTATCCATCATTACCATATGCCTAGCTAGGTTAAGGTATGAATCGTATTCTTGTCCGCAAACGGGACACGTTTTTAAAATCATTGACGTACCCCTTCTATTTGATTCTTTGAGCCTGTATTTACGTGGCGTGTCCCAATAAGGAGACTTGCATACGGGGCACACCTTAGGTTTTTCCGGTCTGCGCGGATACCACGAATAACCACATCTACCGCATTCGAATACGGTCATTTCGAACTTCCTCATGACTATAATATATACTGTTAGGTATATATTGTCAAGACCTATTGAAAGGCTTTTCTTTTTCCTGAGCGTTCCCCAGAGAGGGGAGGATAATTTAGCTATTTCTTGTCAGGACACTTAATGACTGATTGTTGTATGGAGAGGGATTGCACAAAAGTCAGTTTTGTTTAGCCCTTGGTTGGCCTCTTGCGATGATAATTTACCTGCTACACGGAGCGCCCAATTATGCAGTCATGCCTATTTAGGTTAGCTTATTGTCCCCCAAAACCTCTTTATGTATACCGCCATATTATGTAGTATAATACGAATAAATCGCAGGGCAAAAGGCGAGAGTACGTTGTGAACCAAGCGAATCAGAAGCTGTTAGCCCAATATATACACACCATTGAAAAGGAGCTAGCTGTCGGCAATGCTACTGAGCACACCCATCGCGCGGCGTTGAAAACATTAGTAGAAGGCTTGGCAAAGGGTGTTACCGCCATTAATGAGCCCCAACGAACCGAGTGCGGTGCTCCCGATTTTCTAGTTAACAAAGGGGTCTTCCAGGTTGGCTACATGGAGGCTAAAGATGTTGGTAAGAGCCTGGATGAAGCCGAAAAGTCAGAGCAGTTAAAGCGATATCTCGGCTCCCTTCCGAATATCATCCTGACTGATTACCTTGAGTTCCGCTGGTACGTGGATGGTGAACTGCGCCGTCACTCAGCACGCTTGGGGACGCCGACAAAGAATGGCAAAATCAAGCGCGACAAGGCTGGCGTTCAAGCTGTTGCCGAGCTACTCAGTGATTTTCTGGCTCATAAGGCTGAGGCTGTAGGCACGCCGAGAGAGCTGGCAAAACGGATGGCACGCTTAGCTCACAGACTCCGTGAACTGGTTACGGCTGCTTTCGAGAAAAAGCTAAATTTGCCGTTGCTGGATAATCTCTACAAGGCATTCTGCGATACCCTTGTGCCCGACCTTACAATCGAGCAATTCGCCGATATGTATGCCCAGACTATTGCTTACGGGCTATTCGCTGCTCGATGCAACAGCCCTAATGGTACAAAGTTCACTCGTCAGTACGCCAGGGATCTTGTACCGAAAACTAATCCGTTTCTCCGCAACATCTTTGACCACATTGCCGGAGCTGGGCTGCCAGAAATAATCGCTCCCGAGGTTGATGACCTGGCTCAGTTACTGGCACAAGCTGACATGACTTCAGTCCTGAAAGACTTCGGTAAGCGTACGGCGAAGGAAGACCCGGTGGTGCACTTCTACGAAACCTTCCTTGCCGAGTATGATCCCAAGGTACGGGAGATGCGCGGCGTCTACTACACTCCTGAGCCGGTGGTCTCTTACATTGTGCGCTCTATTGACCACTTGCTGAAGACCCGTTTCAACAAGCCCCAGGGGCTAGCTGACGACAAGACACTGATTCTTGACCCGGCGGTAGGTACTGCCACCTTCCTCTACATGGTAATAAACGAGATTCACGAAGCCATGCTCAATCAGAAACAGAAGGGCATGTGGAATGACTACATCGCTGAGAAGCTTCTACCACGTATCTTTGGCTTTGAGTTACTTATGGCACCCTATGCCGTTGCCCACCTCAAGTTGGGGCTCTTACTAAAGGAGACAGGTTACCAGTCCAAGAGCGACCAGCGCCTAGGTATCTACCTCACCAACACGCTAGAAGAGGCAATTAAGCATTCAGAGGTTCTCTTTGCCCAGTGGATAAGTGAAGAAGCCAACGCTGCCGCCCAAATCAAGAAGGAGAAGCCAATCATGGTAGTGCTGGGAAATCCACCGTATTCAGGTGTTTCCGCCAACAGGGGTGAGTGGATTAGCAAACTGATAGATGATTATCGACAAGTGGATGGGAAGCCGTTAGAAGAGTATAAGGTTTGGCTTCAGAATGACTATGTGAAGTTCATTCGCTTTGGGCAATGGCGGATAGAGCGTACTGGTCAAGGTATCTTGGGGTTCATTACCGACCATAGCTATTTGGACAGTCCTACGTTTCGCGGAATGCGCCAAACTCTTATCAATACGTTCACAGACATATATATTTTAGACCTTCATGGTGACTCAAGAAGAAGGGAAACTGCGCCCGATGGTGGCATAGACGAAAACGTATTCGATATTCAGCAAGGTGTTGCTATCGCTCTATTTGTGAAGGAACCGGGGAAGACTAGTGCTACCCAAGTTCGTCACAGTGATCTGTGGGGATTGCAGGAAGAAAAATATAAGACCCTTTTGGAGACGGACATAAGTTCGACCATCTGGTCGGAGCTGCAACCCGACAGTCCTTTCTACCTTTTTGTGCCGCGAGACGAAAGCCTATTAGCAGAGTATGGTCAATGCTGGAAGGTAACAGAAGTTTGGCCAATAAATAGTGTTGGCTTTATGACAGGTCGAGATAACTTCATTATCGATGCTAGTAAAGGTGAATTGCTGGAGCGGCTTTCAATATTCTTTGATACTAAGCTAGACATTGCTGAGGTCAAGACAAAGCTCCGAATTAACGATTATCGGCGTTTCCGCATAGAAGAAATAAGAAAAGCTAGGTCGCTTGACTTGATGAAGGTTAGGCAATGTCTATATCGACCATTTGACCTGTGCTATACCTATTATGACCAATATATAATCCAAGAATGGCAACAAAGGGTCATGCACCACATGTTACACCCAAACATAGCTCTAATCATTGGTAGAGCGGGGCAAGTCACAGGCACAGAGCCCTGGGATATAATCTTTTCCAGTTCTCAGATAATAGACCTAAATGTGTTTTATAGGGGAGGGGGACAATGCTTCCCTCTTTACCTGTACCCTGCTGAAGGCGAGATGCAGTTCGAGGAAGGGCGCCGTCCCAACCTCAATCCTGAGTTCATCAAAGCCGTTTCAGATAAGCTGGGACTTAAGTTTGTATCAGATGGTAAAGGTGACCTCAAAGGGACCTTCGGTCCGGAGGACATCTTCAACTACGCCTATGCTGTCTTCCATTCGCCCACCTACCGCAGCCGCTATGCCGAATTCTTAAAGATAGATTTTCCCAGATTGCCGCTGACTTCAGATAAAGAGCTTTTCAAGGCGCTGGTAGAAAAGGGTGCCGAGCTGGTCTCTCTCCATCTTATGGAATCTCCTAAGCTCAATAGCCTTATCATTAAGTATCCCGTAGCCGGCTCTAATGTAGTAGATAAGGTTACTTACAAAGAGACTGCCAAAAGGGTATATATTAATAAAGAGCAATACTTTGAGGGTGTGCTACCTGATGTCTGGAATTTCCACATCGGGGGTTATCAGGTCTGCCAGAAGTGGCTCAAGGATAGAAAAAGTAGAAGGCTCAGTTACGATGAGCGTGTGCACTACCAGAAAGTCATCGTAGCTCTCAAAGAGACGATTCGGCTGATGGACGAGATAGACAGCCTGATTCCTAGCTGGCCGCTGCAATAGGAAGCCACTCTGAGTTAGGATTGCATCGTAGTTCATTTTGTTGGTGACAGCGATATGGCAAAGAAATCAAGCAGAAACACTTATGAATTCTCAATAGAGGGTAAGCCCGCTTCCTTGCTTGAGATTGCAGAGAATAGCGGTGATGAGAACGTATGGGAATCATTTCTGGAAAGGCACGGGCTACACCACAGCATGTCGGCAGACCGTTACATTAAGACTAAGTTGGGGCAGTACCTAAGCGCACACGACATACATATTCTCAGCGGGATCAAACCGCGTACTCTTAATAAATGGAGAAAACGAGGGATTCTACAGATGGAGCAACTCAAAGGCAGATGGTACTATTCTGTAAGAGATCTCATTAGTGCTATTAAATCTTCGGATATTGAAGATATTAGGTTCTGACTTGCTCTCTTCGCCATATTATACATTCCGTCAATATGTTACACCGGAAATCTGAAGTAAAAGGTTAATAGGGTTAATAAATATTAATAGGCAAAAATCTAATATATAGCTTACTGCATAATTATTTTTTCTAACCCTTTTAACCCTTTAGTCCAATGTCGAAAACTGTAGTTGATAGGATTATCTGAAGTATACTCGACCTTCTTCAGCTTTAAGCAAATTAGTGACGCATTTTCTCTTTACCTGTATACAAATCTCCATAGAGCTGTTTTAGTCGAGATTGCACAGTATGTGACCAAAGGAATTCTTGCTCTAACATACCAACTGAAGATAAGCCTTTTCGCAGTTTAAGATCATGCCTTACTTGCCACAATACATCGATGCTATTAATGAAAATATCTTTTGCTGAACCCTTTTTCAGTATATCCCATGAAAAGAATCTACGGATAAGGGGTACAGGGCTTGTGCCTATCCTTTTAAGTGTTGCATCCCACGCAAGAGTCCAATCTTTTACGATATTTGACACCTCTCGATAGGTTTCTGCCTCTGCAAGCATTGCATTAAAATGAGAACCAGTTTCACGTAATTCACTATAGTCTCTCCTCATCAAGACAATCGTCTCAGGTAACCTCTCTGGTTGCAGAGTTCCGTCAAGAGCAATAATGGTTAGAGGTGAGACATCAATTTGTGCATAGTCACCCAAATACTTCGACAGCATCAACATTTGAGCGTCCTTGACCTTCTCATGAAGAGCAGACAGGATTTGCCCTCGTTCCCTTGTCCAGAATGGTTCCCAGTGGGGCAAAATGAATATACCGGTAGCTTCTGTCATATCTGCGACCTTTCTTATAAGGTCTGTATGCCACATATGTTTGCATACATACTCGAAGATGAATTTCGTCTGTACAGTAGGTTGAAGATCTTCCATTTCATTTGGTACACCCTGGATGGAAAGAGAAAGCCGGACCAGATCTTCTGCATCTGTTGGAGAGAGTGTTGTCCTGTATTCACCTAGTTCATATAGCCTTCCAGCAAGAGGATGTATCTCGCCAACCCTAAATGTGCCATAAAGCTTTTCCGTCAGTGCCATCCGCTCTTCAAATGACATACCTTGGAATGCATCTGTGTAACGAAAGCATGATTGAGAACCGGACCCAAGATGAGTAAACAAGGGTCCATCCTCATACCTAGAATACAATGTAATTGGCATTGATGGCGACATAAAGTCATATACAATGACCTCATCATATAAGACGATAGCTTCAATTAATATGCTCAGGCACTTAAGATCATAGTCAGTAATATCATCTTCAATGTCATGTTGTGGCGAGCAAAGCTTATCAGCGACCGAAACAATATTCTTCGGAATTACACACCTATTTAGAATATGTTGCTTGTCATCCATTTTTGTTACTCAAATATCAAGTCTGCACCGACTGCTTTATTTGAAACAATAATGCTACACAGTCAGTTTTACTATTAACTATATATCATTATACAATATCCTTGGTATTTCACTGGAAGGTATTCTGGCGACATATTGCCTAATCTATGTTAGATCTAATTGGTGAGGTATACCTGCAATTCTCGTCAGAATGTGCTTAAGAGGCCCGAGAAGGAGCACTGAATCTTGCTGTCATGCGGATTTTTTCCCAGTCCCGCCAATTTGGCTCCTAAATAACTTCGCGCGTAAGTTACCTCTTAGTTAACATCTCACCAATATGTTACACCAGAAATCTGAACTAAAGGGTTAAAGGGGTTAATAGATATTAATAAGCAAAACTAATAGCTTAAGAATAAAGCCTACTCCCTAATTATTTTACTAACCCTTCTAACCCTTATATCCCATTTCTACGTCTGCAATATTCTTAACTTAATGATAGCTTCACCTCGTTTCACTCACACACATCATGCTTGGCAATAGCTTGGCAGCAACGCCCATAGTATTTTGTAGCTGAGTAGCTGTATTATGTAGCACTGCTACTATTTATACTGTACTAAAACAAATCTACAGCTAGCTAGAGCTCCCCCTACCTAGCTTAACAGCAATGTGCTAAATAGTGCTGCTGTACTAGTTTAGTTGAGTAGAAGGTCTTCCAATTAAAGGTAAGCAATGATATAATCTGTTGAACAGGAAGTGGAAGTGAGGAGGCTCTTCTTTGTAATCATATTCTCAATTATATTCATAGGTTTATTTCTATCAGGGCTAAGCGATACTGCTATTTCTGGTGAGGATATGGATAGTCCTAACAACGAGATAGCTGGCAGCGTAAGCGAGGCAGGCAATTCTTCAGCAAGTGCTTCGATTACGATTACGATGACCGGAGTGCTTGATGAGTAGTTTATTTAGGCAAGTTTCGAAGAGATAAGTGAAAGGATTCTAAGCAATGAAAAAAGGTAAATGCATAGGCAAGATCTTTGCGATTGCACTTATACTTGCCATGATTGGGACGACATTTGGTAGGCTTCCAAGTGTTGCCGAGGCCGCCGATAAGTTCAATATAGGGGATACTGTTGAGGTCACAGCTAATCTAAATGTACGTACTGGACCGGGAACTAGTTATCCTGAGATCACAGACCCTGATTATCCTGGTTATGCACCAGAAGGAACCACAGGAACAGTGCTTAATGGGCCATCAAGTGCTGATGGTTATATCTGGTGGCAAGTCGATTTTGGCCCAGGATTGTATTCCGGCTGGTCAGTTGAGGATTGGCTTGAAAAGGTAACACTATGTCCGCATTCATGTTGGGACAGGAGTGTCTTATCAGATAATGAACTCGCAGATTTAGTAAGAAGCCACTTTTCTCTCGGTGGGGTCCCTCAGACTGGTGAAAGTATAAGAGTCACAGCTTATGCCATAGCCAAGGCAGAGAGTGGAGGAAACCCATCTGCATGTGGAGCCGTAGGTGAGATCGGACTTTGGCAAATTCACCCGCCTTCGCATCCTAGCTATGATGAATGTCTCCTGTTTGAGGAAGATTATAATGCAAATGCTGCAATGGAAATTTCTAGTTATGGAACTAACTGGAATCCATGGTGCACTTATGAGGAAACATGTTATTGCAGCGTTTGCGATGGATCCTATAGAGATTATCTCACTGAGGCGAGAAAACATTTCTATCCAAAAGTCACATCCTTTAGCGTTTCACAGACTTCCATTAATTTAGGAGAGTCAGTCACAGTCTATTACTCTGTTTCGGACGATATTGGTTTGGATAGAGTCGAGCTATGGCGTGCAGTTGATGTTAACGGCGATGGCCAACCTGACTGGCCATCTAACCCCCAAGATACCAAACCTGCTTCTGGCCAGAGTGCTGCTGGTTATTTCGAAGATAGCAGTCATTCTTCTCCCAATACTTATTGGTATGGAATTCACGTGGCCGACAATTCAGGAGCACCAGAAGCCTGGAATGATGAGGGGAATTCAAGAACAGGAGGGTCACCTGGGGTCTTTGGCCCCATTCAGGTAGAAGTTGTTGCGGAGGACACTGTAGCGCCAACAGTGAATGCCTTCTCTGTTGTTCCTTCTTCAGTTACTTCAGGTAATGCATTTACTATCTCCTATACGGTCTCAGATACAGGTGGTTCTGGATTAGGCTGGATCCAGCTGTGGCGAAAGTACGAAACAGCAAGTTGGGAACAAGTAGACAGTACTACACTTTCTGGTGTGGGAAATGGTCCCTATCTTAGTTCTTTTTATGATACACCTCTCACAGTGGGCACTTATTGGTATGGGATACACGTTGGAGACAATGAAGGAAACTGGATTACTGAAATGGACTCAGGCTTTTCTCCGATTGAAGTGGAAGTCATTCACACAAACAGCCCACCAAATATACCTAGTAATCCCTCACCTACAAACCATGCCACCAGTATCTCTATAAATAGTGACCTGAGCTGGACTGGTGGAGATCCTGACCCTGGTGATACTGTGACATATGATGTTTACTTTGGCACTAGCTCAAGTCCGCCGCAGGTTTCCAGCGATCAATCGGGAACCACGTATGAGCTGGGGACTTTAGCCTACAACACCGAGTATTACTGGAAGATAGTGGCTACAGATAATTATGGGGCATCAACCGCAGCGCCTCTATGGGACTTCATTACTCGAAGTGAACCTAGCATAGGAACTTGGTACGTTGATGACGATAAGGTACAGTATCCGTCTGCCGATTTCACCAAGATTCAGGAGGCAGTAGACGCCGCCAGCCCCGGCGATGAAATTATCGTTTACCCCGGCACCTACAATGAGAATGTGTATGCGAACAAGCCTCATTTGACAATTCAAACAGAGAACGGGGCTGAATCAACGATTGTTCAGGCGGCGAATCCAGATAACCACGTCATCGAGGTGACGGCGGACTATGTGACCATAGGTGGGTTTACCGTCAAAGGAGCTACATGGGTAATCGGCATATCTTTAAGTAATGCAAACCATTGCACCATATCAGATAACAAAGTTTTAAATAACCGTGATGGGATCTTGTTGAGTGAATCAGATAACAACACATTGGCAGGTAACAATGTCTTGGATAATGGGTTTGGCATTAGACTAAGTTCGTCAAATGGCAATATATTACTGGCCAATGATGTTCAGAACAATGACGAATATGGTATTGAATTGTGGTATACGAGTGACAATACTCTAGTCCAGAATACAATGTCTGGAAACAAGCGCAACTTGTGTGTATATGGGTGGAGCCTATCCCAATATCTCCACAACATAGATACAAGTAATAGAGTAGATGGAAAGGCGGTTCAATATCTTATTAACAAGGAAGGACTAGTGATAGACTCAAGTTGGGATGTTGGTTATCTTGGAGTAGTAAATTCGAAGAACATTATTGTTAGGGACTTGATGCTGGTAAACAACGTCCAAGGTCTGTTATTTGCTTTCGTAACTGATTCCAGAATAGAGGGGGTTACTGTGTCGAATAATAGCTGGGGTATATATTTACACCGTTCAAGCAATAATGTATTGGAGGCTAATATTAGCTCAGATAATGATTGGGGCGTACGTTTGGAAGCTTCTCCAAACAATACCCTGACCAGTAACATAATCTACGGGAACCACCTAAACTTTGGTGTCAATGGTTACACCTTGCCTGATTACACACAGAACATAGACACAACCAATATAGTCAATGGGAAATCAATCCAATACTTGGTATGTAAAAAAGATCTCGTGATAGACGCAGGTTGGGATGTTGGCTACCTTGCGGTGGTAGATTCATATAATATCATCGTCAGGGATTTGACTATGACGGATAATAGGCAGGGGGTGTTATTTGCATACACTAGCGATTCAAAAATAGAGAATGTAAACGTCTCAAATAATGGTTGGGGCATTCACCTATGTCACTCAACTAATAACATTTTAAAAGGCAACACTGTTACAGAGTATAGCGGTGGTTATAGCATCTATTTGCAGTACTCAACAAAGAATACGCTCATTGACAACATTCTCTGGAATAACTGGTACGGCATTTATCTGCAGGATTCTGAAAACAATGTACTGAGAGGTAACAGTGTACTCAATAACTGGATTGGTCTGGACTTAAGCTGGTCGAACGATAACACTATCTACCTCAATGACTTTGAAAATCGACACTATAACATGTACTCTACGGCCTCAACGAATATCTGGGAGTCTCTGTTAGAAATAACTTACTCTTACAATAGCAACACTTACATAAGCTATCTAGGCAACTACTGGAGCGATTATATTGGAAGCGATGCTGACGGGGATGGAATTGGCGAGATTCCTTACCCCATAGATTCAGATGCAGACAATTATCCGCTGGTAGAACCTTTTAAGAATTATGAAATAGGCGAGGATACCACATCACCTAGTGTATCCAGTATATCACCTCAAAATGGCGAGGTTGATGTTCCTATTAGCACCAAGGTAACAGCTATGTTCAGTGAGGCTATGGATATTTCCACCATGACTACTGAGAGCTTCACTCTAATTAGCAGTGCAGTTTCAGGGACAGTAACATATGACCCCGCCACTTATATCGCCACCTTCACTCCTGACGCTGACTTAGAATATGACCATACATACACTGCCATCCTGAGCACAGCTATTACCGATTTAGCTGGCAACCCACTAACAGCAACGTATAGTTGGAGCTTTACGACCGAATCGTCAACTGTTCTTAAACCTGTTATTACTTCTCCTTTAGAAATTATTCCAGAGACTGATAAACACTATGTATGCGATACTTTAACTGCTAGATTTACAATAAAAAACATTGGGAATGAATCTATAACATTTGCTAAATTGCTTGTAGGGGGGAGATTTAACGATGGACAGTTACCAAATGGACAATATCCTGATTTTACTTCTCAGTCACTTACACTTGATCCAAGCCAATCATATCAATATGAAGGAAGTTTAGAATTGACCGAAGCTGGTGATTATCATTTCTTCTGTGCCTATCAGACACCAGATGATGAGTGGAATGCGAGCATCGATTTAGGTCCAGGACTAACTGATGAGGATAGAGTAAAGGATATCACAGTTTTGGTACCTGAAGGCCCATATATATGCAGTATAGACCCCGCATTAGGTGCACCAGGAATAGAAGTAACGATAAAAGGATTCAACTTCGAAGCATTTTGGAGTGGATTTGTATATTTTGGATCGACAAACGTTCCAATCGGACTTACTAAATCGTGGTCAGATAGTGAAATAGTAACTGAAGTTCCTGGAGGGAAGGGGATAGTCGATGTAATAGTGGAATCAGATTCAAATAAAAGTAATTCTGTGGAATTTACTTACAATGATCCCTTCATAGACCAAATAGATCCTTCATATGGTCGCCCGGGTGAACAAATAACGATAAGTGGAAAAGACTTTGGGTATAAAGATTTACACCCCACCTT
>Ga0315532_1000756_pt1 | contig 25563 bp, 25 predicted proteins | sample SalMarWE160370MG_FD_203082 | JGI IMG/M metagenome (GOLD analysis project Ga0315532, IMG submission 203082) | Salt marsh sediment microbial communities from the Plum Island Ecosystem LTER, Massachusetts, United States - Salt Marsh Sediment WE1603-70 ...
TGATGCTGGCGAAGGAGCCCCACGGCGGCGTCTTCTTCGAGGGGGAGCTGGGGGATATAGACGAGCTGGAGTATATAGAGGGGAAGGTCCTCGTCGTAGCCGGCTCCAAAGGGACCCTGAGGATAGACATATGCGAGTCCAAGCTCATGGGGGGTCTCACCAAGAAAGAAGGCTAGGGTGCAATGAAGCCTCCTGCGGCCCCACCATCAACGCTGAATAGATCTTATGAGTAGATACGTGTTAAACCTACAGGGCGATTCCATGGCTTCATCGACGCTACAGGAGACCGTCTCCGACCTTAAGGCGAGGTATCCGCGGCTCGACTTCATCGACTTCACCCGGGGCATAGTTATGGCCGTCATGGCTTGGGACCACGTCTCCAACTTCTGGAGCCAGTTTCATGGAGGCGGCGAGGGCATACTTGGGCGTATGCCTCCGTTCCTGAACACGACCTGGTTCCTGGAGCGTTTCGTGAGCCACTTCTGCGCCCCCACCTTCATCTTCCTGGCGGGGACGGTGCTCGCCATCTCGTCGGCCAAGAGGCTTGAGAGGGGGGAGAGCGAGATGGACGTGTCGCTTCACTTCATCAAGCGGGGGCTTGTGCTCCTATTCCTGGAGGCCTTCTTCGTGTCCACCGCGTTCAGCATGCCTTGGACGTACTTCGGCGTCATCGCGTGCATAGGCGTCTGTCTCATCGTCTTCAGCGTCGCCCGAAGGCTGCCGTGGAAGCTGATACTGGCGCTGAGCCTCGTAATAGTGCTGAACCACCAGTTCCTGGACCTGAGCTTCATACCCGTTGGCCCCAACTGGGGGTGGTACCTACGCGTAATACTGCATGAGCCCAACTACGACAGGTGGCCCTACTACGGGTTATACCCCATAATACCCTGGATAGGCGTCATGGGCTTAGGGTGGAGCCTCGGCAGCTACCTGAAGGGCAAGGACTTGAGGCAGGTGAAGAGGCTGAAGACGCCTTTCGCGGTGGGCGGCGCCGCCTCCATAGCGCTCTTCTTAGTGGTGCGCTGGCTCAACGGCTATGGAAATCTGCTACCCCGGAGAGGCAACACTCTCATCGACTGGCTATACGTGAGCAAGTACCCGCCCAGCGTCGCTTTCCTCCTGTACACCTTGGGGATGATGCTTCTCTTCATGGCGCTGGGCCTCCACATCCAGGATAGACAGTGGTTCAAGGGTGGCCTATCAGGCATGCTGCTCACCTTCGGCAGGAACCCTCTGTTTTTCTACGTGACGCACCTGTGGCTCTATAGGCTGCAGTGGCCCGACTACGCGCCGAGGAGATACGTGCCGCCTTTCTATCGGACGCTCCCGGAGTCCCTGGCGTTATGGGCCGTGGGGCTCGTCGTGCTCTGGCAGCTTTGCGTCAGGTACGAGAGGCTGAAGAGGAAGTACCCGAAGCCCATACTCCAGTACATATAGGGGTGAAAGATGATGGCCGCGCGACTTTCCAGGCACCGGGACGCCGTCGCCATATTTTTCGTGGTCATCGCCGTAACCGGTTTCAACCTGTGGCAGCATAGAGGCGGCCCCCCGCCGGGGTACACCGAGTTCAACCGGTACGGGTTCAGCTTCTTCTACCCGGACAACTGCCCGTTGAGGGAGGCCGTGGTGTACCCTGGGACGCCGTCATACAGCTTGGGAGACCTTCAAGGCGAGTCATCAGGCGCGTCCCGTAACATCATAGGGATCGTCTGGGGTGCCGGGCAGGCGAATAGTCTCAAGGAGTTCACAGGCCAGATCATAGATGAGGCGAGGAAAAACAGCGAAGTGACGGGCGTCGACGAGGGCGAGTACGTGAGGCTCGGCGGCAAACAGGTCTATAAGAGGAGGTTCGCCCTCAGCGGAGGCGGCGTCACCGTCCCCGGCCTGATGGCGGGCTGGGAAAGCCCCGAGGGGAGGATGTTCGTCCTCTACAACGTGAGGGTCGGGGAAGACGAGGCCTGGCTCGTGAACCAGATGAGGGCGATGCTCGTGAGCCTGGAGACCATGCCCCCGGCTGAGCCGGTGGAGCTGGAGTCCTACTGGCCCACCGACGAGTGGCGGTACGTGAAACCCGAGGTCACGGGGCTGGACGGCTACATTCTGCAACGCATGGTGGACGAGATCATGGGGAGCGGTCTAGCCGTGGACGGCGTTCTGGTGGTGAAGGACGGCTACCTGGTGCAGGAGTGGTACTTCAACGATTACGGGAACGACGTCCTCCACAACGTTTACAGCTGCACCAAGAGCGTCGTCTCGACCCTGGTGGGAATCGCCATAGAAAGGGGCGAGATAGATGGGGTGGACTCCCTCCTTCTCGACCTCTTTCCAGATATATCTCCGGAGGACATGGACCCGTTGAAGGAGTCCATTACTCTGGGGGACATGCTGATGATGAGCGCGGGGTTCGACGCACGGGACAGCTGGCTATACGAGTGGGAGAGGCTGGGAGACATGCACGACGCCGACGACGCCGTGCAGCACGTGCTGGACCTGCCCATGGCCTTCGAGCCGGGCAGCAGGTTTGAGTACACCAACGGAGTCAGCCACCTACTCTCATGCCTCATAACGGAGAGGACGGGGATGAGCGCAGCCGAGTACGCCGACGAGCACCTGTTCGGGCCTCTCGGGATCACGGACTACGAGTGGAGAACCGACGACGCCGGAAGAAACTGGGGGTACAGCAGCCTCTACATGAGGCCCCGGGACATGGCGAAGATCGGGTACCTGTTCCTCAACGACGGCGTGTGGGACGGCGAGCAGCTTGTCCCAGAGAGCTGGGTGAGGGAGGCGACCAGGCACAGGATCGACGCCAACCTCAGGGACGGCTACGGCTACCAGTGGTGGGTGGACGACGACGGCTTCTACCTGGCCCTGGGCTACATGGGCCAGTTCATCTTCGTGATACCCGAGCACGGCATCGTCGCGGTGTTCACCGGCGGCACCCCCGAGACCTTCGACTACACCATAGAGCTGCCCGAGCGGTTCATAATACCCGCCGCCGGCTAGCCGCCCAGGGACTCGAAGACCCGTTCGATGAGCGCTTCCTCCCGTATCCTCTTCAGTATCTCGTGCCAGTACAGCTGGCTGCTTGAGGCGAAGAGGGCGCCCATGACGCTGAGCTCGGCGACGAAGTCCCTCAAGGCGGCCAGCCCCACGCCCCCGCCGACCAGCCAGGGGTGGACGTGCTCGAAGGTCGTCAACGCCAGCCCGAAGGCGAAGACCACGTTCAGCAGTATGAGAACCCCTGTCACCCAGAAGCCCCACCTGGAGAAATGGACGCCGGAGACGTAGATGCCGACGATGACGACGGACAGGGCCAGGTAGAGCCACCCGAAGACGCCCCAGGAGCCGGTCTGGACCCTCAACAGGTTGAGGGCGAGGAAGAGCACCTGGGTGCCGATGTTCCAGCGGAGCAGGAAACGGAAAGGGTCGCCGCCGTCCCTCCAGAAGAGGAGCCAGCTGAAGCAGACCAGCCCCGGGATCACGGCCACGGCGACGGCCTTGAGGTAGAAATAGACCCAGATGTTCATCGGGTCGAGTATGAACATTCCCGCGTAGGCTGACAGAAACACCAGGCTGAGCGCGCCCGCGAGCTTGCCGAGCTTCAGGGTGTCCACGTGGGAAGGTCGGCGCTCAGGATATTATTGCTTTACCAATGTCTCCCGTTAAGGGCCGGTCTGAGGCAACTCTTCCTCTTCCTCCAGGTTCATGACGGCCGGTATGAAGAACGCCGCCGCGCCCATCAACGCCAAGACTAGCCCCCCGATCCTGAACCAGAATAGTAGGCCCAGGCTGTCCGAGACCGGGCCGGCGACAGCCAACCCTATGGGGGTCATTCCTCCGCTGAGGCTCATGAGGATGGTGAACACCCGTCCCTGCATCTCGGGCGGTATCACCGTCTGCATGCTGGAGAAGAAGGTCCCGTTGGCCATGGCGTTGAACACGGCGAAAATGAAGACACAGCCCACGGCAACCAGGAAAAGCGGGGGTGGTATGAAGCTGAAGGCCATTATGAAGACGCCGCTTATTACCAGTGAAGTCATGGCGGTGACGACGCGTCTCCTGAACCCGCCCCAGGCGCCTAGGAGCAGGCCGCCGGCTATCATGCCGACGCCGTTGGCCGACTGGAGCCACCCCAGCTCCATGGCGCCGCCGTCGAAGTGGTTTGTGACCACCAGCGGGAGGAGGCTGAACGCGGGGCTCATGAGGAAGTTGATGAGCATGGACATCCCCATGATGACCCTGAGGCCCTTCCAGCTCCAGACGAACACGGCTCCCTGCCTCATGTCTGAGAGTATGCTCTTCAGCCCCATCGTCTCCTCCGCCTCTCGGCTTGGCTGAGGGACCTTGACGAAGAAGAGGGGCCCCACAGCGAGCACCGCCGTGGCCACGTCGATCAACAGTATTGTCTGGATCGGCATTACCTCCATCAGGAACGCCCCCAGGGGAGGCGCGACTATGGCGGCCAGCCCGTTCAGGCTCTGGTTCATCCCCGCGACCCGGCTGAGGCTCTCCTTGTCCACCATCATGGTCGTCGTTGCCTGCATGGCGGGCCACTGGAAGGCGCCGCCCAGCGACCGGGTGAACATGGCCAGGAACACGTGCCAAAGCCGTATGGCTCCGGTGCCGTAGAGGAACGCCAGCGCCACCACCACCAACGCTATGAACGAGTCGGAGACCATCATCACGGTCCTGCGGTTCCACCTGTCCACCAATGCGCCCGCGAAGGGCCCAAGCAGCACCTGGGGCAGCATGGCGACGATGCTGGCGAAGGCCAGGGTGGACGCAAGCCCCGTGGTCTCGGTTATCCACCAGACGAGGGCGAACTGGACGAGCCTGCTGCCGAAGAGCGAGAACGCCTGGCCGGCGAAGACGACCATGAACGGTCCCATGGGGCGCTTGGAACTCATTGGGTAGCTAGACAAAGGGGATAATAAAAAAGTATGATTATGCGTGAGGCCATAGCCCTGTACTAGCCATGTTTATCAGCCCAAACATCCATCATGGAGTTGAGATGAACGTTAAGGAGGCCGTCGAGACGTGGGTCCGGCTGTGGAACACCTACGACCTCGACGAGGTAAAGAAGCTGTTCCTCGACGACGAAAAGGTGACCTACTTCAGCTCCGAGAAGAGGGGGCTCATCAAAGGCATAGATAAACTGGTTGACCATCACAAGGAGTTCGGGTTCGTACCCGGCGGCAGGGAGACCGGGAACAGGCTGTGGCTTGAGGACGTGGACATAGAGGAGTTCACGGATTCCGCGGCGGTGAAGGCCGACTGGCTCTTCCAACGGAAAGGCTCAGACGAGGCCCAGCGCGGCCCCGTGTCGATCCACTACATCGAGGCGGGGGACGGCTTGCGCATCGCCCACGCCCACTTCTCCAACTACTGAGAGGGTCTGAAAACGGTGAGGCTCACCACGAGGCTCGGCGACACGGGGCTAACGGTCTCACGGCTCTGCTACGGCACCGAGCCCTTCACCTTCAAGAAGGGACCCGACGGCGCCAAGACACAGGGCGACGTGCCTCCACAGGAGGGAGGGAGAAGGCTCGCCGAAGCCTACAGGCTGGGGGTAAACTTCTGGGACACCAGCGACGACTACGGCACCCACCCCCACGTGGCCGAGGGGCTCCGGCTGGTCCCCCGCCGGAGCGTGGTGGTCGCCGACAAAACCAACGCCCACACATACGAAGAGGGCGTCCAGGCTGTGGAGCACAGCCTCAACGACCTTGACACAGAGTACGTTGACGTGATGTTCCTCCACATAGTACCGCCGGAGCCTGTGGAGAGGCGTGACGCGGCGGGGCGCCCCTACGTCTCCGGCCCCCTGAGCAGGAGGATGGGAGCCCTCAACGCCTTCATGGACGCCAAGGAGACGGGAACGGTGAGAGCCACGGCGCTTTCCACCCACAGCACCGAGACCCTCCGTCAGGCGCTGGAGGTACCCGAGATAGACGTCGTCTGCACCACCCTGAACATGGCGGGGGCTTACCTGGACGACGGCACCCTGGAGGACAGGATCGACGCCATCAGGGACCTGCACGACGACGGCAGGTTCCTCTACGTCATAAAGATACTGGACGCGGGGAGGCTCAGGGACCGGGCAGAGGAGGCCATCAGGTACGCTCTCCAGTTCCACACGTTCATAGACGCCTGGAACATAGGCATGTACGACGTGGGAGACGTCCGCAGGAACCTAGAGCTCCTCGACGACGTCCTCCCGTAGGCTCCGCCTCGTTTATATCTGGGAAGGCTTACTCAAGCTAGGTTCCCCCATCCTTGAAGTCCCTTAGCCGAGCCCTCGCGTTGGAGGGCAACATCCGCGTGCTGGCGGCGCAGACGTTGATAAGCCAGCTCGGCTTCGGCATGTTCTACGTCATATGGCAGCCGTACCTCCTCAGCACAGGCATAGACATCGGGCAGCTGGGCGTCATCCAGACCATGATCAACGTCAGCACCGGCCTGGGGCTGCTGACGTGGGGCTACATAAGCGACAACTACGGGAGGAGGCCCGCGGTGATAGCCAGCAACGCCTGCAGGGTCGCGGCCATGGCGGCGCTCATAGTCTCCGGGAACTACTACGCGCTTCTGGTCTTCGCTTTCCTCGTCGGTTTCACCGCCATGTTCATGATGGGTAACCCCGGCAGGAACGCCCTGATAACCGAGTCCGTGGACAGCGCCCAGAGGGCGACGGCTTTCAGCACCATCCTGGCCTTCAGCCAGGGCACAAGTATGCTGGTAGCCTCGGCCGGCGGATACATCGCGGTGAAGGCGGGGTACACGCCCATCCTGTACGTAACCCTCGCCGTGGACCTGATCGGGCTGACGCTGCTCTACCTCTTCTTGGAGGAGACCCATACGCCGGACCCCGGCGAAGGGGAGGCTGCACCCATGGGCGTGAGGCTCAGGGAGGCCCTGCTACCCGAGGGAAGGAACGCTCCGCTCTACGCGATCATGCTGACGCAGGGGTTCGGCTACGCCGTGGCCTACAGCCTCTTCTACGGCGCCCTCACCGACTACCAGGGCTTCACGCCCCTGGAGCTGGGGTTCATGAGCACCGGCTTCAACCTGGTATGGGCGGTGACCAGCATACCCCTGGGGAAGCTCAGCGACAGGGTGGACCGTAAGAGGATGCTCATGGCCAGCGTGGCCGTGGCGTACGTCACCGTCGCCGGGTTCCTGCTCTTCAGGTCGGTCTGGGCCTTCGTGCTCTTCAACGGCGTCAGCGCCATCGACATATGCTTCTGGATGCCGAGCTGGACCAGCCTCATCAGCGAGATCGTGCCCCAGGAGCGGCGGAGCTCCGTGATGGGGAAGCTCGACGCCTATGGCCGCGCAGGTGCCGTCCCCGCGCCCTGGCTCGCGGGCGTGCTGCTGGAACGGTACGGCTTCACCGCCCCACTTTTCGTTCAGTTGGCCACGCTATCCATCAGCGTCTTTTTCCTGAGTAGGATCAGAGACCGATGAGCGTCGCGAGCTGCCTGTGTACGGCCTGCCACCGCCTATCCCCGTCTATGATCGTCCAAGGCCCCTTCGCCGCAAGAGAAAGGGCCCTGGCTCTGACCTGCCTGAGCTTATCCAGGGACTCGAACATCTCCCTCCTTCTGCGCCCCGCCTCTATGCGTCTATGCGCCTCCTCCGGGGAGACATCGATGAAGTACATGTGGCTGCTCCGCGGCACCAGCCTGTAGAAGAACAGGTAAGCCACGACGTGGAGGGGCTCGGGGAGGTACGCGGTGCCCATGAGGTACCTGACGAACACCAGGTAGTCGACCCTCCTCCAACCGTATAATAGCAGGGACCGCGCCACGTCCAGGAGGTAGAGGAGGGCCGCCGAGGCGTGAGCCCTCCTTCCTTCGAGGAGGAGGCAGCCCCTGGCTAAGCGGCCGAGGAGGCTGTCGGAAGAGGGGTGGGCCCTGAGGATGCAGGTATACCCTTTTTCGGTCGCCCTCTTGCAGATGAGCCGCGCCTGGGTGCTCTTCCCGGAGCCGTCGAGGCCGTCTATCACCACGAACACCATCAGAAGCCACCGCCCACAGCGATGAACGTCAACGCCCCCAGAGCCGGCACGGTCAAGTTGTCTAGCCCCCGGGGGCTCACCGCCTCAGCCACTGTGGCCGCCGCGGCTACCGCCAGGACCGGGAACACCTGGGCCTGAAGGCTGAACCCGTATACCCTGGAGAAGTACGCCATGCCCGCCAGCAGGGACAGCAGGCTGCCTGCGAACATGCCGAGGCACCCCTCCAGGCTCTTATACTCGTAGACCCTGAACCTGTGCCTACCGTAAGCGGTGCCCACGAGGGCGGCGGCGCTGTCCCCGTAGGCCATGGGCAGCACCCCGGCGGCGACCACGTAAGGCCTGGCCCCATAGAGTAGGGCCAGGGCGCTGTAGCTCACAGCGTAGAGCACGAGACCCGTGCCGTGGCCTTCACCGGTGATCTCTCTCAGCCCCCTCATCCTACCTGCGAAGCCGGGCCAAGGCGAGAAAGGGGAGACCAGATAAGTCACCGCTATGAAGGGGCATGCCACGAGGAACGGGAAGAGGCTGTCCGTGAAGAAGGGCATGGCGAGGGGCAGGTTCCCGATCATGGCGTGCAGGAACTTCCTGCCGGCGCCCCTCGGCACGGAGGGGTGTCTGCTCAGCCTACCCGCGGCTAATATGAGCCCGGCTATGTAGCCGTAGCAGGCGAGCATCACCGGGAGGTTGGCCCATATGTCCATCGATTCCACGAGAATAGGCGTGACCCGATTTAAAAGGTGGGCTAGAACTCGGCGTCCCGCTGCTCGGGCACCAGGTTCGGGGGCCTCCTGCCCTCCAGGTACGCCCTGATGTTGGCGACGGCGGTCTCCGCCATCTTCCTCCTGGTCTCCCAGGTGGCGGAGGCGTGGTGAGGCGTAGCCACAAAGTTGTCCATCCCCAGCAACGGGTTGTCCAGCGGCGTGGGCTCCTCCTCGAAGACGTCCAGAGCCGCACCCCGTATCTTCCCGCTCTTCAGAGCCTCGGTGAGGGCCTCCTCGTCGATGACGGGCCCCCTGGACGTGTTCACCAGCACGGCGGACGCCTTCATCTTCCCCAGCTCCTCGGCCCCTATCATCCCCCGCGTCAACGGCGTCAGGGGCACGTGGACCGTGAGTACGTCGCTTTCATGTAGCAGCGTATCCAGATCGACCCTCTTCACACCGTATGCCTCCTCTAGGCCCGGCTTCTCTACGAGGTCGTTGTAGATGGTCTTGACGCCGAATCCCTGGCTGCGTCTGAGGGCCTCCGAGCCGATGCGGCCCAGACCCAGTATCCCGAGGACCTTGCCTTCCATGTCCCATCCGAAGGGCAGCCTCCTCTCCCTCTTGGCCCACTCCGTACGGGTGTAGGCTCCTGCCTCGGGTATCCTCCTCATGAACCCCAGAATCAGCGCCCAGGTGTGGTCCGCGACTGCCCCCGACAACACGTCCGGGGTGTGGGTCGCGTACACCTTCCTGGCGGTGCAGGCCTCCACGTCCACGTTGTCGTAGCCGACGCCGAAGCGGGCCGCGATACCCAGCTTGGGCGCCTTCGCGAGGAACCCGGCGTCTATCCGCTCCCCGCCGACCAGGAGGGCGGAGGCCACTGCGATACGCTCATCCAGGTCTCCCTTGAGGTAGACCACCTCGGCTAATTCCTTGAGTGTGTCTGACACGTCCTCGGGCACGTTGAGGGTCCCCGGGCTGATCAAAACGAGTGGCTTCATGCTTGAATCATGGGTCAGAGGGTTTATAAGATTAAGAAGCCGGGTCCCCGGCGCGGGGGTTCCCGACGGTGCTCAATTTTTTAGGAGTCACAGAGAGGGAATGTCGTCGGCTATCTCGTCTAGCCCGAGGCGTCTGAGCGTTTCCCCCGTGGGGATGCCCCGTTCGTCCCAGCCTCTGAGCCTGTAGTAGCGGGTCAGGTGTTCTTCGAAGGTCGCCCTGTCGAAGGCTGGCCCCTTCTCGGCGCCGGCGGGTGACGGCTCCTCGTAGAAAGAGTCTGGCCAGTGGTCGTCCAGCCTCCTCACGCCCTCCCTTACGATGTACATCCTCATGAGGTTGAATATCCTCTCCCCGGTCTCCATGATGTCGGCGGCGGAGGCTTCGACGCCTGTGGCGGCGGAGTAAAGCTCTGCCTGGTAGCTGGGGCCCAGGGCGTCTGCGACGCTGGACGAGAACATGCATAGGCCCAGGCTGTTGTAGGCGCTTGTGAGGTGGTTGTACCAGTAAGTCATGAGCAGCTCGTCTGGGCTGCCGATGTCCGGCGGGTCCCCGAACACCCGTTCCTTGAAGCCCCCAGGCATGTCAAGCCACTCCATGAGCCAGTGGCTGTAATCTTCCTCACAGATGCCCAGCTTCCTGCCCCAGCTGGAGACCCCCGGGTAGTTGGAGACGCCGTGGGTGCCTTTGAGGTCGTCGCCTCCCCGGGGGTTGGTTAGCATGCTCATGGAGGTGAACACGTTTCCCTTCAACGCGGCCCTGGGGTCCAGCCGCATCACCTCCAGCCCCTTCACCGCAGGCACGTACTTGTGGGCGTCGCCCCCTATCGCCGCGGCGGCCCTTCGCGCACCCTCGGCGAGCACGTCGCCGAAGCCCTCCCTGTAAGCTATCATCCCGAGGAGCCTCATCAGGGCCTCCTCGTCGCCCAGCTCGAGCCTGAACCCCAGATCCTCCTCCGAGACTATGCCCCTCATGTAGAGCTCGTAGGCGTAGAAGAAGGAGCCGAACATGTCCATCCCGTATCGTTGGCACAGCTCGTTCACCTTGAAAGCCGCCGGCAGCCCTATCCCGTACTCGGCGGCGGCCCCCGAGTAAAGGGTGAGGCCAGCGCAGGCGACGTCCACCCCCGCGTAGGGGCCCTCCTTGACGTCGGCCAGGAGGCTGCACCCGTAGAGCCCCTCCATCATGCAGGGGCAGTAGACGCCGGGCTCGCCCCGCCTCAGGTAGGGGCCCACTATATCGTCGTAGTTCACCCCCTCGTCGGTGACGCCTATGGTGCCCATAGAGCCCGTCCTGGCCCTGGCCTTCCACGCCGGGTAGCTCCTGATCCTCTCCTCGCACATGGCCACCGCCTCGCTGAACGCCTCACGGTCATGCGCCTCCACAGGCTGGCTCCCCTTGACCGCCACCGCCTTCAGCTTCTTGCTTCCGAGGACTGCGCCGGCGTGGCATCGTCCAGGCATGTGCTGCCTGTCGAACACCGGGGCGGCGAACCTGACCAGGTTCTCGCCTGCGGGGCCGATGGCCATGACGCTGAACTCGTCGCCGTGCCTCCGCTTCAGCTCGTCGGTGGTCTCGTAGGTGTCCAGTCCCCAGAGATCGGCCGCATCGTGGAGCTTTACGTCGCCCTCGTCTATGACCAGATAAACCGGTTTATCTGACGCCCCTCGGACCATCAGCGAGTCGAGGCCCGCCCCCTTGAGCCGGGGGCCCCAGTAGCCTCCGGAGTTACCGGTGCCGATGAGGCCCGTGAGCGGAGACTTGGTGGTCACCTCCACCCGGGGGCTCGTGGGCGCCTCGGTGCCCGTAAGCAGCCCGGGCGACATGAGCACGACGTTCTCGGGCCCCAACGGGTCGGTCTCTGGACCAGTATGCGTGTAAAGCAGCCACGTGTTCAGGCCGAGTCCTCCTAGGAACCTCCTCGATGTCTCCCGAGGGATGGTTTTCTCTAAGGTCTCAACCGTGGTCAAGTCTACCTCAAGCATCTTTCCCTGTGACGCGGCGCGAGTCAAAGCCTTCACTGGAACTGAATGGTTTGACTGCTCTGAAAGAGCTTTCGGGTTAGACCTGCGCGTCCTCGGGCTCCTTCACCAGGAACAATACCATGAGAGCGCACAAGAGGATCGCGGCGCTCGTTATCCGCCACGTCAGCGTCGGGCTGTACGCGTATATCTGTCCGCCTGCCCAGGCGCCTAGGGCGGCGGGCGGGAATATCAGGAAGCCTCCGCCCCAGAAGTTGCCCCAGCTTATGGTCACCCCTCGTTCACCGAGGAGGCTGTAGAGGCGGCCGCGGCGCTCCCGGGGGATCATGTTGGCGATGAGGGTGCTGAACCCAGGTATCATTATCCTGTTGCACATGGATATCGCGGTTATGGCAAGGGCCACCGTCCAGAACCCGGAGGTGTACTGGAAGAGGTATATTATGGCCGGCGCCGTGAGCATGCCGGCGAGAACGGCCTTCTTGGCTCCCCAGGCGTCAACTAGTTGCCCCATGGGTAAAGCGAAGACCAGCGCCACGACTCCGCTGACGAGGTTGACGTTGCCCCAATCGGGCACCGTTACGCCCACCACGGTCTTCGCGTAGATAGACCAGAACGGCGCGCTCATGGCCACGAAGAACGCCGCCACCATCTCTATGACCACGATGGTCTTCAGAGACCTGTCCATCCACTTCAGGGATTCGGCGATGCTCAGGTACGCCTCCTTCATGACCCTCGGAAGGTCCCTCCAGCTGTACCTCGTGGACTCCTCGTCCTCGATGGTCTCTTCTAGGTACCTGAGCCGCAGGTAGGCCACCAAGAGCCCGGTGAGGAAGGCGATGCTCCACGCCAGTTTCACCGCCCGTATCAGTGCCAGGTCCTCGCTGAGGCCACTGGTGGCCTGAAAGTATGCGATCATCTGTCCCCCGATGAAGGGGGCGATGATGCGTATGGCCTGCGGCACCGCCATCATCACCGCGAAGCCCCTGCCGCGCACCCCCGGGGGTAGGCTGTCGCTGCTCAGGGCGTTCATGGCCGGCGAGTAGAACAGGAGGAACTGGGCGAGGAACTGCCCCAACGCTAAGGCTTGCCAGCTGTCCGCGATTATGAACGGTATGTGGGCGAAGGCGTAGAGAATCGTGCTGTACCCGATGAGCTTCACCCTCCCCGCCTTGTCTGCGAGGAAGCCCCCCACAGGGTACAGTATCATGCCGGCGAGTATGCCCACGCTGCTTATGAGGCCCACCTCCCTCTCCGTGCCGCCCAGGGCGAGGACGTAGAAGCTGAAGTAGGGGTAGACGATGCTGGTGCTGGCGGACCAGAGCACCCTGCAGATCATCAGCGTCCTGATGTTGCCGCGGATGAACCAGAACATGCCCCTCTGTTCCAGCGCCTCGGCCTCAGCCATCTTCTTTCTCCCCGGTTAACGTCTTATGGGTTATACGGTGTGTGATAACGGTTTCCCCGTCTGGGCTGCTTGGGCTATTGCTGAGCTTCCTCAGGCTCGTGGACGAATAGGTAGACCAGCACGGCGCAGACCAGCAGTGCGGCGCTGGTGATGATCCACGGAAGGTTGGGGTCCAACGTGTAAACGTAGCCGCCCACGTAGGCGCCGACGGCCGCGGGTGGGAACAGCAGGAAGCCTCCGCCCCAGAAGTTGCCGAAGCTCACCGTTATGCCGCGTTCACCTATGAGGCTGTAGAGGCGGCCCCTGCGGGTCCGGGGGATGATGTTGGCTATTATGGTGCTGAAGGCCGGCATCATTATGTTGTTGCAGAGGCTGACCCCCACGAGGACGGCGGCGACGCCTATGAAGCCGCCGGCGTACTGGTAGCCGAAGACGATGAGCGGCGCCGCGAACATCCCTAGGAGTATCATCCTCCTGGGGCCCACCTTGTCCGTAGCGGAGCCTAGGGGGAAAGCAGCCAGTATCCCAACGAGGCCGCTTATGAACATGATGAGCCCCCACTGGCTCTCCACGAGCCCAATCACCTTCTTGGCGTAGACCACGTAGAAGGGGGCGCTCATGGCTATGAAGAAGCTGGCGAACATCTCGATGGCGACGATGACCCTGAGGCTTGGCGTCATCCACTTGAGGCTGTCCATGATGCTCCTGTAAGCCGGCACTATCATTCTGGGTATCTGCCTGAAGCTGAACTTCTCCCCTCCTTCATCCTCTGAGACCGTCTCCTTCAGGTAGCGGAGCCGCAGCCAGGCGACCAGCAGCCCCGTGGCGAAGGCCACGGTCCAGCAGATCTTGACCGCCAACACTATGGCCTGGTCGCTGGTCAAGCCGCTGCTTGTCTTGAACCACTCTATGGCGTAGCCTCCGACGACGGGAGCGACGACCCTGACGGCTCCCGGGACCGCCATCATCATGGCGAAGCCCCTTCCCCTGACCCCGGGGGGCAGGCTGTCCGCCTCCAAGGCGTTCATGGCGGGCATGTAGAATAGCAGCAGCTGGCTCATGAACTGCCCCAGCGCTATTATCTTCCAGTCGTTGGCGACGACGAAGAAGAGGTGGGCGAAGGCGTAGAGGAATGTGCTGTAGCCTATGAGCTTGACGCGGCCCGCCTTGTCGGCGATGTAGCCGCCGACGGGGTAGAGGATCATACCTGCGATGATGCCCAGGGCGTTGATGAGGCCCACCTCTGTCTCGGTTCCGCCCAGCGCCAGTATGTAGAGGCTGAAGAACGGGTAGACTATGCTCGTGCTCGCGGACCAGATCACCCTGCAGAACATCAGTATCTTGACGTTGCCCTGCACGAACCAGAACATGCTTCTACGAGGCTGCAGCTCCTCCCCCATCGACGCCACCCAGGAATCATGAGGGGAATGCCGCATGGCTAATAAGCCTTATTATAACGCTACAGGGGCCTGTAGCGAAAACCGGGCTGGAGCCTTCGCATGTAGAGGGGCTGCCCTACTTCTTCCTCGCGACCTTGAAGGTGACCAGGTTGTACCGGTCCGGGCACTCGTAGGTGAACTCCTCGTTGTCCATCCAGGGTATCTAGCCTCCGTAGCACATGTTCATCAGCGTCGGGAACAGGTCGTGGTAGCAGTACCCGCAGATTCCGCCGGTCCTGTGGGTGTTCACCAGGAACCTGTCGCCCACCTCGTGGCCGGCGCTGCAGCTCCTTGCGATGCTAACAACCTCCGCCTCGTACACGGGTTCCTCAGACAATGCCATCCCCAACTTACGTCCTGTCTGGGTTGAAAAACCCTGCCAAGGTTTAATGGCTCTCAACCCCCAAGATACAAGCATGACTCTAGACGACGTTTTGAAGGGAGCCGCCGAGGGGTTCAACGGCGTGCTGGGGGTGTCGGTCAAGCACCTCGGCACCGGTGAGTCGGCCAACCTCAACGGCGACAGGCTGTTCCCCACGGCAAGCGTCTTCAAGCTCCCGGTGCTTGTGGAGTTCTACAGGCAGACAGAGCGGGGCGCCCTGAGCCCCGACCAGCAGGTGGTCCTCACGGAGCGGGACAAGGTGCCAGGATCAGGGGTGCTCAAGGAGCTCTCAGAGGGGCTGAGCGTCAGCCTAAGGGACCTTCTCCGCCTCATGATGATGGTGAGCGACAACACCGCCACCGACCTAATCGTGGGCAGGGTGGGCTTCGACAACGTGAACAAGACCCTCGACGAGCTGGGGCTCCACAGGACACGGGTGGTGAAGTACTGCAGGGAGATACTCTTCGACCTCGTCGGCGTAAACGACATGCCCTTGGTGGATATGACTATCGACCTGTTCGGCGAGCTGTCCGAGGACGGGGAGTACGGCGGCAGCTGGAGCCTAGGCGTCGAGGACAACGACGTCACCACGCCCAACGAGATGACGAGGCTCCTGGAGCTCATAGTGAACGGGGAGGCAGCCGGCAGGGAGAGCTGCGACGAGATACTGGACATCATGGGCAAGTGCCAGACGGGGCAATACCGGATACCCAAGTACCTGCCCAAGAAGAAGGTGGTTCTCCAACGGAAGACGGGGTCCCTGCCCGGCATCAGGAACGACGTGGCCGTGGTTACCATCAAGGCGTCTGACGCCAAGTATATCCTCAGCTGCTTCACCATGGACGCCGAGGACGTCTACGAGGCCGAGGAGACCATAGCCACGGTCAGCAGGGGAGTCTACGAGCACTTCACCGGTTAGCCTACCCCAACCGGGTTATTGCACCCACACATAATCTAGTTATTTTACCCTAACTGAGAGGCGCCGCTAACCATCGGCGGTCAAGCTGACGCTAAACAGTAGAACCGTGTCATGGAAGTGTCAACCATGCATAAATCGACGTGTTTTCCGTGTTGAATATGGCTTATATGGAGGCTTTGAGTCGCTCATAGGAGCGGACGATACGCTCATGAGACAAGTGGTGTCGAAGGGAGGTGAAGATAGGTGAAGTATAGGTGTAAGAAATGCGGAACCGAGTTCCAGGCCACCATGGACGTTGTCTGCCCCAAGTGCCATGAGACCCGGGAGATCGAGGTCATCTACAAGTACAAGACGGCCGCCGCACTGGCTGGGAAACTGTAGCGGGAAGAAAGTTTAGGAACATCTTCCCCCATTTTTATCAGCGGCCCCTTTTTATCGCTTAGAGGCTTTACTCGCTGCTGAGAGACAGTCTTTATTACGTCCGCCCTGAGACTATCTGAACATGCCGGACTACGTCGGGCCGCTCAAAGAACTGGACAGAAGGATAAGGGAGACGGTGGGCGACGAAGCCGCCGACGCCATCACGCGGGGCCTCGGCGACGTGAGGAACAGCTGGAAGAAAGACCGGGTGGCTCACTGGGTCAAGGAAGCCATGGCGTGCATGGACGAGACGCTGGACGACGAGGCGAAGACAGAGATAATGGTAGCCTGCGGCCGCAACTGCGCTGAGCACCACGGCGCACCGATCCGGCAGGCCGTGAAGCGGCGCGAGAAACATGAGGCGTTCGACGATTTCATCGACGCCATGGCGGCGAAGCCTCCAAGGGGGATGCAGGTGGAACCTGACGATGGGACGGTGATCTTCGGCTACACCCCCCAGACGTACGGCAGGGGCATGAGGTGCTACTGCAGCCTCGTGAACGGCCTCCCCGTGGAAGAGACCATGTCCGAGACGTGGTGCCTCTGCAGCAGGGGCTTCGTGGAGGCTTACTGGGAGGCCGTGTCGGGTAGCCGTGTGGAAGTTGAGCTGCTGGAGTCGGCGGTTTCCGGCTCCGACGTCTGCAGGTTCAGGGTCAGCCTCCTGTGACGAGGGCCCTCGCGGCTATGCCCTGCTTATTTACTGCCGAGGCAAACCATACTCGATGGACCCGGAGCTGACCATGGAACAGAGGAACGGCCTGTTAGTCGAGCAGCAGAACGAGCTGGACAGCCACCACATATACAGGCGGCTCTCCCGGATGATGGACGACGAAGGCAACAGGGAGGTACTCGCCCAGATATCGGGGGACGAGCTACGGCACTACAGGTTCCTAGGCGACCTGACGGGCGAGGAGCTGGAGCCCAACGAGGCGAAGATATCCTGGTACGTCTTTCTGGCCCGGGCGCTGGGGCTCACCTTCGCGGTGAAGCTCATGGAGGCCGGGGAGGAGGACGCCCAGATGGTGTACGGCGGCCTGGCGTCGGTGCCGGGCGTCGAGGAGCTCATAGAGGACGAGGAGGAGCACGAGCACAGGCTCATAGCCATGATAGACGAGGAGAGGCTCAAGTACGTGGGCAGCATAGTGCTGGGGCTCAACGACGCCCTGGTGGAGCTCACGGGGACCCTGGCGGGGCTGAGCTTCGCGTTCCAGAACAACCGGCTCATCGCTTTGAGCGGCCTCATCACCGGCATAGCGGCGAGCATGAGCATGGGCGCCAGCGAGTACCTGAGCATAAGGGCGGAGGGAGGCGAGAACGCGTTGAAGGCCAGCCTCTACACGGGGGCCACGTACGTGCTCACCGTGGTGTTCCTGGTGGCCCCTTTCTTCGCGTTCGACAGCTACACGTTGAGCCTGCCAGTGACGCTCCTGCTGGCGGTGCTCATCATCATGGTCTTCAACTACTACGTCTCGGTGGCCAGGGACCTGAGCTTCCGGAAGCAGTTCGCGGAGATGGCCGGGATAAGCCTCGGCGTCTCGGCGCTCAGCTTCATGGTCGGCGTCCTGGTCAAGACGTTCCTCGGCGTAGACCTTTAGCCGGCCCCGCCGCTCTCAGCCCTCGTTGTATATGGGGTTGGACCAAGCTGTCTTTCCCTCGTAGTCGGTGACCTCCACCCTGACGTAGGTCTCGCCGGGGCGCCCCGGGTAAGCCGCGGCGGTGAGGGGCCCGTCCATGGCGTGGAAAACCATGCCCAGGCTGGGCGTGGAGACGAAGCTGATGGTCTTCACGGGGCTGCACTCAACGGTCACGACGCCGTCGCCGTCTATGGCTATGTCCTTTATCTCGGGGCCCGTGCTGCTGTAGAAGAGCCCGTCCCTTATGCTTTTCATTATGGACTCGCGGCTCAGCGACGGCGCCTTCACGCTGATCCACGCGCCGCAGGCGTCCAGGGGCATGGTGGGCCTGTCTGCGCCGTGGTGGTCGTCCACAGCGTATATCGTGGGCCGCCTCCCTGCGACTATAATGCCGTCTATGTGGGCCGCGCTGAGGCCCGTATTACGCTCGTACATGCAGCTGGTGTTGTATATCTCGACGCCGTGGTACCGGTCCAGCTCCATCATGTCGCGGTGGCTGAGGCCCGACCAGTATGGGTGGGCGAGGATGGGGATGCCGCCGATCTCGTCTACGTGGTCCACCACCCGCTGGGGGTCGAGGCCCCTGTCGAAGTCGGTGAACGGCAGCGTCTCGTCCACGCCAAGCGCGACCAGGTGGTATAGGGTGCCGGCGTGGGACTTGCCCACGCATATCTCCTCGCCGGGGATCAGCAGGAAGCCGGGGCCGCCAAGGGCTCTCGTGTCGGCGACCACGCTGTGGTCCGTCACGGAGAGGAAGTCGTACCCGGCGTCCCGGTACATCTCGACTAGCTTCTCAGGGGTCCTTGTGCCGTCGGATATGGTGGTGTGGGCGTGGACGTTGCCCTTGTACCATCTGCCCGGTGCCTTGAACGGGTCTACGAAGCGTCTCTTCAACTCGAATCCATATTGATTGGGGAGACGAGGATATCAGGTTTCTCAAGGCGGACGGTTTTATGCCGACTCACGCATGTCGTATATTGTTTCAGCGTTCTCGTAGAGCACCTTTCTGAGCTGCTCCTCGTCGAGGCCCGAGACCATTACCTTGGGTATCTCCCACGCCGGGTGCCCCAGGGGGGTGTCGCTTCCGTACATGACGCGGCTGTCGCCGAGGCGCTTCACGGCCTCCCTGATCTTAGCATGCATGGTCATCCCCGCGGTGTCCACCGCGATGTTGGGGTGGTCCTCGGCCACGTCCAGGGCGCCGTTTATGTAGACTATGTGGCCGTGGCCCATGTGGGCCATGACTATGGTGACGTCGGGGAACCGGTCCGCGAGGCGCTCGAAGCTCCACGGTAGGCTCCAAGGCGGATGTCCGCTGTGTATGAGCACGGGGACCCTGTGCTTGGCGGCCACCTCCATGACGGGGTCCACGGCGGGACTGTCGGGAAGGAAGTTGTTGAACAGGGGGTTGAGCTTTATTCCCTTGAAGCCCTGGCCCGATATGGCCTCGTCGGCCTGGGCGGCCGCGTCGGCTTCATGTGGGTTCACCCGCACGAGGCCCGTGAACCTCTCCGGGTGTTTCTCGATGGCCTCCCGGGTGAGGGAGTTGGGGAGGGCTGACACCACCGCCTTCTCTATGTCGTACTCTTCCATGAGGGCGAGGAGCCCCTCTAGGTCTATGGACTCGCCGAATACGGGGAACTCGCCCAGGTGGGTGTGCGCATCTATTACCTTCATCACTGTTCCTCTATGAGGTACGTGACGCCCATTTTTCTCCTTACCGCCGCCAGCACCGCTAGGGTGAGGACGACCTCGAACACGCTCTTGGCGGAGAGGGTTGTCAGGTCCATGAACGCGGCTGCGCCGTAGAGCATGTAGTCGTAGAGGAAGTAGCCCACGTTCTTCCAGACATGGCCGAAGAGGACGGCGGCCACAGAGTACTTGAGGTAGTCGTCCCGGCCGTAGGCTATCCTGCCTATTAGGTAGCCCATGCTGCCCCTGATGAGTATGGTCCCGGGGAAGTAGATGATGAACCTGCTTCCCCAGAGGGGGTTCCAGAGGTCGAAGAGGCCGGCGCCCACGCCGCAGACGAAGGCCCCTATGTTGGGGCCGCAGAGTATGGCGGCGAGGAAGCCGACGAGGTTGCCCATGTGCCAGACGCCGAGGGGCGGCGGCATCGCGACGGAAATGGATGTGGTTATGTAGACGAGGGCGGTGAACACGCTCATCAACGCGATTCTCTTGGAGGTGGGGGTGAGTTGTGTCTCTGTCTCCATTCAAACACCATTTATTATAGTTATAACTATAGTATAATAGTTCTTTCTATACCATATCTCGGTTATTGCTCCGCTTTGATGACATCACGCAAAACAATGTAAGATGGACAAACATCGTTAACAGGGAAAAATGAAATCGACGGCCTTCCGAAGGCACAGTATTTCCATCGATCTTTACACATGTTCAACGCAACAATACGTGCTATACCCTGCTCTCCGCACTCTTCGGTGCAATGATAGGGTTATATCGGGGTCGCCTGTCCCGTCAATTACTGGTTTAGAGCCATGTTGGTGTCGCTATGCTTGAGGAGTGCGAGATATGCGACCAGAGCACAGGCAAGCTCTACACGTGCAGGACATGCGGCGCCAGGTTCTGCAGGTACTGCGGCTCATTCACTGACAGGATCTGCATAGTCTGCATCGAGAAACCTAGTATAGATGTGTATGACGCCCCTGAGGCTGCTAAACCGGGGAGTATGGGAGAGATGAGGCGATGAGCGAGGAAAAGATCCATGAACTGCACCGCAGGCTGAGCGAGAAGCTCGTAGAGGAGGCCCACGCCTTCAGGGATAAGCTGGGGACCAGCGTCTCCGTGAGGCTGAGCCAGGAGATCGTAGACATCAGGCGCGATATCCACAGGGAGCTTCAGGAGCTAAAGGGCGTGAAAGCACACGGCGAAGAGTTCGACGACGTGGGATAGGTCAGTACTTCGTTGTTTCAGCTGGCCTCTATTTTCTAAAGAAAAAAGGGTTAGCCCAGTAGGCTGTTGAAGAGGAGCTTGAAGGTGCCGTTGGTCTGGCAGCGGTGCTGGACCCTGGGGCCCAGGAGCAGCGCCGCGCCTTCGCCCACCTCGGCCCTGAGGACGGCCACCTTGTTGGTCAGGTGCTCCTCTCCGATGAGCCAGCCCGACTCCAGTACGTCGTGGTCGGGGTAGCTGGCCACGACTTGGTACCTGTGGTTGTCGGGGCTGGGCAGTATCTTGTAGGCGGGGCTCCCCCAGAAGAGGGCGAGGGCGTCCTCCTCCACGCCGTAGGCGGCGGGGTCGAAGACGTCGACGTGTATGTGCAGGGTGCTGCCTGGGCAGTGGAACTCCTTGGGGTCTAGGCCCTTCAGCGTGTCGGCGGCCTTCAGGTCGAGGGCTTCGATGGCGTAAATGCCTGCCTCGCCTAGGCAGACGAGGGTGCCGCCCTGCTCCACCCACGCCTTGAGCTTCTCCTTGCCTTCGTCGCCGAGGCCGCTCTGGTACTCGGGCGGGTACTCGGGGAGCGGGTAGTCTGGTCTGTTCTCCTTCGCCCATTCCCGGAGGTCGTCGCCGCCCGTGATCATGGCTGGGGGGTCGTGGGGCAGTATTATGGCGTCGTACTCTGAGAGGTCTCCCTCAAGGATGTCCTCGTCCATCAGGGTCGTGTAGGGGAAGCAGTGCTGTTCGAGGCAGAGCCTGGTCCAGCCCTCGTCGGCGTTGCCGCCCCAGTACCGCTGGTACATGCCCACCTTGAGGCGCTGGACTGGCCTGGTGTCGGCTTCCAGCACCTGCAGGGCGTGGAAGTCCACGCCGGTCTCCTCGGCTACCGTGTTGAGCTTCTCCTCGTGGCCGGGATCGACTATGAAGCAGCCGGGCGGTAGCTCCGAGCCGCCTGTGAACAGGGGCTCCGTTACCCGTCTGACTGAGACGCCTTGGTCCAGGAGGAGGTTCACCGCCTTGTACGCGTGGTTGAGCCGGGTGTCGAGGAGGTAGCCCACCTCGCTGGACTCGTCGACGACGCCGACGGGCTGCCTGTATTCTTCGATCTTCTCCAGCTCTACGTCTGTGATCCACTCTACGGGTTGGACGGCTACGCCCATGAACTCGGCCAGCGTGTCGGTGGCCGTGTCGTAGGGCCTGTGGGGCGATCCGTCGGGCCGCCGGGTGAAGCTGTCGTCGGGGAAACGTGTCCTGCCTAGGAGGGTCTTTATGAGGCCCATCTTGGGCTGGGCGAGGGGGACCACGTAGCTGCCCTGGCCGTAGATGTAGCCGTCGCCGGTGAACGGCTCCTCTGCGCGGTAGAGCTCTATGTTCTGGGTGAGTAGCTTCTCGACTAGGAGCTCCATGGTGCGGGGGTCGTGCTGGGCGGCGGGGACAACGTAGGCGGTGACGGGGTCCTCGGCTCCCCGCCGGGTCTGCCTGACGGCCTTATGGTACGCGTTCAGGAGCACGGTCTCCTTGTTCCTGGCCATGTGGTCGAGGAGGGCCCACGCGGCTATCTTCTGCTGCTCGACGATGTCGCGGAGGGTCCACCAGCCGCCGGGCCACGGGTGGGGGAAGTTGGTGGTGGGCCTGTAGTGGGGCATCATCCTAGTGCCCACGAGGCTGCGGGGCTTGGTCTCCTCCATGAGCTGCTCGGGGTGGACGTATAGGGGCGTGGCGAGCTTGGCGCTGGCAGACTCGGTGAGCATGCTGGGTATGTTGTGGTAGATGCCTATCCAGTGGAACCCGAGGTGGGCCCAGCCGCTGAATATGGCGGCGTTGACTATGCCTGTCTTGCCTGCCTCTTCCAGCTTGTACGCCATGTGGCTGCCGTACCACTGGAGCTCCCTCCAGACGAGGGGGTCTCCGTGGGGGTGGATGGGGTCGCTGTAGGGGGCGACGTAGAGGCGGGCGCCGTAGCTGCCCATGTGGTGGTGGTCCTGGTAGGCCTGGGGCGGCCAGTCGTGGAACATGAGGCGGGCCATGTACTGGGACTCGACGATGTTGGTGGCGAAGGCGTCCCTGTTGTTGTCGTGGCCCGTGTACTTGTGGTAGAGCCAGGGCGTGCCGCAGCCCTCGTACTCGGTGCCCAGCCACTCGTTGTACCAGTCGGTGACCATGTGCTGGCCATCGGGGTTGAAGCACGGCACCATGATGCTCACGACGTTGTCGCGGATGCGTCTGGCCTCCTCGTCCTCACGGGTTATGAGGTCGTAGGCTAGCTCGGGGGCCATCTGGGTGCCGCCGATCTCGGTGGCATGGAGGCTCATGGACTGGATGACCACCGCCTTGCCCTCATCGACGAGAGGCTCGACGTCCTCCATGGTGAGGTCGTCCGGATCTGTGATCCGTTTGTTGACCTCCTGGATGCGTTCCAGGTGCTCCATGTTCTCCTCGCTGGTGACGAGGACCGCGAGGAAGGGGGGGCCCTCGGTGCTGGGCCCCATGTCCACCACCTTGATCCGTCTAGACTCCTCATGAAGCCTCCAGAAGTAGTCTATGATCCTGTCCCAACGTGCGATATTGTGGTCGGTTCCTAACCTGTATCCAAAGAACTCTTCAGGGGAAGTGATGTCTGACATACATCAGAATTGTTCTATGGTGATTTAGGGTTACTCATCAGTCCATTCCCAAGATAAAATCCGTTAAAATGTTAGTTACATGTTTCAAGCGTATTGAGATTCTTAAGACATCAATATTTAATGGCGTCATAAAAGTTCGTCTCAATGCGGTTTTAGGCTTCTGATAGATACTTGTGTATTTTTAAATGGAAATAACGCTAAAATAATAGATTTTATAGGCGATTATAAATAATAGATAATTAGTTTTAAGTTCATGCACTTTTGTTTAGATTTTCTCTATTTGAAAGCGCATAATGAACCTCACAGGTGAAAAAAATGGATGAACGATTAGATACGGAACCTAACACCGGCTCATATTATAAAATTTTAATCGCTTTGGTGCTCTCCGGGTTTTCAGCCTCGATCGCAAACATGCTTTCGGGGCTTCTGCTCATCGACATAGGGGAGACCTTCAACGTCAACGTCGGCGTCGCGGGCCAAATGTGCACGTTCAGTTTCATGGTTTCGATCATCTTCGCTCTTTTAACGAGCATGTTCAGCGTAAAGTACAACCACAAGACGCTTCTCCAAGTCGGATTACTCGCCTACTCAGCCTCAGCCATCGGATGCTATCTGGCGCCTACATTCAGCATAATGGTGGCTGCGTTCTCGTTGTCAGGCATCGGATACGCACTCGCAACCACGATGACCTTTACGTTGACAGGGCTGTTCCCTCAGGAAAAGAGGGGGGAAGCCATAGGGTTCATAATAGGCGGCATGTCAGGCTCGTACCTCGTCGGAGCCATAGTTGTGACCTACCTGCAGAGCGTAGGGGGATGGAGGTACGCTTTCTTAGGATACTTGCTTCCTAGTTCCGTCCTAGCTCTGGTCCTGACGACGTTGACGGTCCCCAGAGGATCAAGTGGTTCAGATGACAAGGATCAGATCAAACTCGGTGAAGGCTTCAAGGCTATATTTTCGAATCGTTCAGCGTCTTCCTCCTTGTTCGGTTATTTGTTTGCGATAGTTACGTGGCAGGGGATCTTAACCTATGGCACGTCTTTCTTCAGAGACACGTTTCTAATCTCAATTGGGGAGGCTTCAATCATCATATTGGTCGGAGCAACGCTGTATACTGTTGGCAGCGTTGTCAGCAGCAGAACGGCTAAGCGAGTGGGGAGAAAGCCCCTGGTAGCCATCTCGATTCTGGTCGCAAGCATGACATTCATGGTGTATACCTATTTGCCTACTTTCATGTTTTCTGTAGGTATCTTTTTTGTAGGCTGTCTATTAGTGGGGGTTATGGACGCCTCGTCGACCAGTCTCGTCATCGATCAGCTTCCTCTGTACGCTGGCATAATGATGTCGTTGCAGAGGGTAGTAACTCAAGTGGGTAGCTCGTTAGGTTCAGGCCTTGGCGGTGCGATCCTCACATTTTCCGGCTATAACTTGATGTTTTCGATACTCGGAGTTTTTGGCATTGCCTCAGCCATGGTATTTCATTGGTTTACCGTCGACACTTCGTCTGGGAAGAGTGGGTAGTGGAGCAAGGGGGTTTTCTATTTCAAGTTTGTGATTATTTGAGTGAGGGTAGGGGAAAAAACGGGGAAAATTACCCCAAAACCCCTCCCTCGCGATATTTTGTTGTGTGGTTGGTTAAAGAGGTTATGAATAAAGTTGGGAAAGATCATGAATACATGCGCGCCTCCGGGTTCACCGTGACTTTATTAAACCTGTTTGAAGGTATCCATATGATACTTATTCAAGCCATGTAGACAGCGAGGAAACGGAGTTTGGACAAACATGAGGAGTAAAAAGGTATGACACAGGAACCAATTATAGATCCCGAGGACCTGAGCATCAACATAGTGAACGTCGTGGCCTCTGCAAGCCTAGACCAGAAGATCAACCTGATTGATATCATGAAGGCATTCAGGAACGTCGAGTACAGGCCCAAACAGTTCCCGGGCCTCGTCTTCAGGCTTAAGAGGCCCAAGACGGCCACCCTCATCTTCGGCTCGGGCAAGATGGTGTGCACCGGCTCTAAATCAGAGAAACAGGCAAGAAGCGCGGTCAACAAGGTAGTCCGGGAGTTAAAAAACAATGGAATCGTCATCCTGGGTAAACCAAAGATTGTGATACAGAACATGGTTGCCTCGGC
>Ga0315532_1000759_pt1 | contig 25494 bp, 23 predicted proteins | sample SalMarWE160370MG_FD_203082 | JGI IMG/M metagenome (GOLD analysis project Ga0315532, IMG submission 203082) | Salt marsh sediment microbial communities from the Plum Island Ecosystem LTER, Massachusetts, United States - Salt Marsh Sediment WE1603-70 ...
ATCCGTGCATCTTAGCATACGCTTTATTGACGTACAGTAGCCGTGTCTCCAGGTCTGCTATTGATATTCCGTCAATAGACTGTTCAATTGCGGAACTAAGTGCTTGTATTCTCTCCTCGGCCTTTTTGCGCTCTGTGATGTCTCTTATCACTCCACAAAGGACTCTTCGTCCTCTAAACTCGAAAGTGCCGGCAGATATCTCGGCAGGGAACACCGTTCCATCTTTTTTTCTGTGATAGCGAATTGGGATTCTATGGAGCCTTCCTGATATTGCTTGTTCAATAGACTCGCGTGTTTTTTCAGGCTCAGCGGTAATGTCCGTAAGCTTTAAGTTGAGGAATTCCTCTCTGCTGTACCCATAAAGCTCTTCGCAGGCCTTATTAATTTCTACAAACCTTCGTGTTTCAGCGTCAAAGAGCATAATCGCATCTGTTGATGTTGAAACAACCTGCCTGTATTTTTCTTCTGATTCTCGTAGCTTTTGCTCTGTCTTCTTACGTTCTGTGATGTCTCTGGCGATGCCGCTGGTGCCTATAACCTGGCCCTGGTCGTTATAAATGGGAGTTTTGATCGTCTCTATCCATATTCTTTCGCCTTTCTTTTTGCCCCACTGTTCTTCTACTCGCTTGCGTTTGCCTGACTTTATAACCTCTTGGTCATCAGATCTATACTTTTCAGCTAAATCCTTAGGTGAAATATCCAAATCAGTTTTGCCGACAAAGTCCTCGGATTTTATGCCAAAGGCTTTACACAATGCCTCATTCGCAGCAATATATTTGCTTTCTTTATCTTTTAACTAGGCCATATCAGGGATACTGTTAAGGATAGCCCTTTGCCATCTTTGACTTTCGCGAAGTGCCTCTTCCATCTTCTTTCGCTCAGTGATGTCTCTTATTGTGCCGCGGGTCCCCACAACCTTTCCATCTTTTATTATGGCAGTTGAACTGAACTCAACATTGTGTGGCTTTCCATTCTTATCGAGCATCACTGTTTCAGCAGTGATTTTTTCTCCGCCGAGAATTCGCTTAAATGCCGCCATTGCGTCAGGCAAATGTTCTTGTGGAATCCATTTGGTGAAACTCTTGTCAAGGACTTCTTCAGGTTCACGTCCAAACATAGCTTTGCCAGCTTTATTTACGGATGTGACATTTCCTTCTGTATCCAGGGTATATATTACGTCGGTCATCTCTTCGATAAGATCTCTATATTTATTCTCGCTCTCTCGAAGCGCCTGCTCCACTTGTTCGAGTTTGGAAATACGAAGGCGCAAGACATCCAACTCTTGTAGCAATTCCGCTTTGCTTTTATGCTCCTCCGACATGATGTTTTCTGCTCCCTCCATTAATACCTTATTGTCTCCTGCTAATTCGGTCTTGGAAACTTACATATATGCCCACAAGTGCTTTGCTGTAAGTTGGTTAACTATTATCATAAGTACCAAAGACAATAAGATAATATAATAAGTTTTTATAAAGAAATCAAGAAAATTACTCTCCATTTTTCCGCAATTGACCCCGTTAGAATGCCTCGTGGCTTGCCATGGGGATGAAAATATTCAATTCCGTTATATTGAATAACGTTAGAAAAGCGAAGTATTTCTAACGGGGTTGACTTTTTGTGACCGGCATGGAAAGCGGCCGTTGTTACCCATAAAAAGCGGGTGGCGGGAATCGAACCCGCGTGACCAGCTTGGAAGGCTGGGGCTTTACCCCTAAGCTACACCCGCAAATTCTAATTGATTATTTATTATTTACTATTTACAATTGTTATGAAGAGAAAACCTAACCGTCATTTCGACCGAAGCGTCCCTTATGGACGCGAAGTGGAGAAATCTGCTTTTTAATAGATTTCTCGACTCGCCTTTTGGCTCGCTCGAAATGACAAGCACCGTGTTTTCTATTGAACACTTTACAATTTTAACAAGTATTATAAACATTTAATCGGAATTAACAAGGTCAAACATGCAGCAAAAAATGGACATAAAAGAAATAGCTAAAGCAGCCAAGTCAGCTTCAGTTCGATTGGCTGTGGTCAAGACCGAAGTGAAGAATAAGGCGTTAGCTGAGATTGCTGAGGCATTGAATCAAAATGCCGCTGAGATTATCTCTGCCAACAAGAAAGACTTGGCTGAGGCCGAGAAGAATAATCTGGCTGCGCCGTTATTGAAACGCCTCAAGTTCGATGAAAATAAGATAGCAGACGTATGCGCCGGCATCGACAGCCTTATCAAACTCGATGACCCAGTCGGAAAAACGCTCTGCGCGACCGAGCTTGATACCGGCCTTGAGCTTTACAAAGTCACGTGTCCAATCGGCGTCATCGGCGTTGTCTTCGAGTCTCGTCCGGATGCCCTCGTGCAGATCTCAACGCTCTGCTTAAAAAGCGGCAACGCAGTCCTGCTCAAAGGCGGCTCCGAAGCCTCCAACACAAATCGAATCCTTGCTGATATAATTGCCCAGGCTACTGAAAAAGCAGGTCTTCCCAAAGGCTGGATTCAACCGCTTCAAACTCGCCAGGACGTTGCAGAGATGCTCGCCCAGGATAAATACATAGACCTAATTATTCCTCGCGGCTCGAATGAGTTCGTCCGTTATATCATGGACAATACCAACATCCCTGTCCTCGGCCACGCTGATGGTATTTGTCACGTTTATGTCGATGGCGAAGCCGACCTCGATATGGCTGTTAATATCACCGTCGATTCAAAATGCCAGTATGTTGCGGTTTGCAACGCCGCCGAGACCCTGCTGGTCGATAGCAAAATCGCACAAGCGTTTTTGCCAAAAGCGAAAACTGCACTTGAGCAAAGAAAAGTCGAACTTCGCGGCTGCGAGAGAACAGCGGCAATAATCAACGTAAAGCCTGCGACCGAAGAGGACTGGTCAACAGAATATCTCGACTACATCCTGTCGATAAAGGTTGTCGATGGCTTGGATGAAGCGATAGAGCACATCAATCGCTACGGCTCAGCCCACACTGATGCGATTGTCACGAATAATAAAGATAAGGCTCAGAAATTTATGAACCTGGTTGATTCAGCTAACGTGCTCTGGAATTGTAGCACGCGTTTTGCTGATGGCTACCGCTACGGCCTTGGAGCCGAAGTGGGCATAAGCACGAATAAAATCCACGCTCGCGGCCCGGTCGGCCTGGAAGGCCTTGTTATTTACAAATGGAAACTTTTTGGCTCAGGCCAAATCGTCGCTGATTACACCGGCGCAAACGCAAAAAAATTTACGCACAAGAAGGTAGAGAATTAGAGGATTAGTGAATTAGAGATTAGTCGGTAGGGTACACACTGCATACCGTTTCAAAAGGTGGGCTTTAGCTAATCCTACTTTTTTGTCTTTAAATACTTTGCAAAGAACTCCTTCGTTAGCTTCGGCACATTGGGGTCTTTGAATCCGCCGTGGCCGGCTTCTTTGACTGTGTAAAATGATACCGGAACACCGGCTTTTTTCAGCGCAGCTTCAAGTAATTCGCTCTGATGGTGCGGCACCAGCGGGTCCTTGTCGCCGTGAACGATAAGAAACGGCGCATCGTCTTTGGTAACATAAGTAATCGGATTGGCCTTGGCGACCTTTTCCTTGTTGTCCTGAATGTACCCGCCAATCAACCGAGACTCCGGCGAGTCGGGCGTGTTATGAACCATACCATCAGGGGGACGATGCTCATTCATTTGAAGGAAGTCGGTCGGGCCAAAGTAATCGGCCACCGCCTGTACTTGGCTGGATACTGTAAGGTACTCTCCAACATCAAACTCATTTACATCGCCGGTTGTTCCGAGCATTGCAACTAAGTGTCCGCCTGCCGACGGCCCCCAGGCGCCGAAGCAGTTCGGATCCAGGTTGTACTTTTGTGCATTAGTTCGCAGCCAGCGAACGGCGGCCTTACAGTCCTGAATCTGGGCGGGAAATATAGCGTGCTGGCTCAGGCGATAGTTAATACTCGCCACCGCGTAGCCATCAGCCAAATAATCCAGCGGAACCCCATCGGACTTACTACCTGCAAGCCAGGCGCCGCCATGCACCCAGATGATTAGCGGCAGTTTTTTTTCTGCCTTCGGCAAATACAGGTCGAGTTTCTGTCGCTCATGCCCGTCGATAACGTAAGGCATATCACGATGAACGATTGTCCCTTCAGGTAGCTGGAGACGCGCAGATTGTCTGGGCTGTTGTGCGATGGAAACAAATGCAATAAAAGCGAACAGGATCGATACGAATATTGATAGTAACTTCATTGCTATTGCTCCTGTTAAATAGAATCTTTTGTGTGTTGGCAATTACACCATAAGCCGATTGGCTTGTCAAAAGGTTCCTTTTCGTTGTAGATACTGTAATGCCGTAAAAAAACCAGCAAAAACCATTGACTATTGCAGAAAGTAGGACAATGACTTATTATAAAATTATAGACAGCGGACAGCGTTCAGCGTACAGTAAATAGTATGAAAACAAAAACGTTTAGGGACTTGATTGTTTGGCAAAAGGGATACCGGCTGGTTCTGGAAATATATCAGATAACAAAAACCTTTCCGAACACTGAGCAATATGGTCTGGCCCAACAAATGAGAAGAGCGGCTGTTTCCATACCGTCTAATATAGCGGAAGGATATGGAAGGAAACATAAACCTGAATACAATCAGTTTTTACGCCATGCTTATGGCTCACTACTTGAATTGCAAACACAGTATCTTTTATCTGTGGATTTGGGATATACTGATAAAAATGCAAATATAGAACAGCTTTTGGATGAAGTGGGTGCAATGCTGTACAGGATGTTTAATCCTGAACGCTAAACGCTGCCCACTGTCCGCTGAACGCTGTCCGCTGAATGCTGAACGCTGAACGCTAATAACTATGCGTGATTTTATCAAGACAAAACGAATTGTAATCAAAATCGGCACTAATATTCTAACTAAGAACGATAACGTGGATGCTGCATACGTCCGTCGAATTGTCGGCCAGATAAGTTCTTTGCTGAAAGCCGGTAAACAGGTCGTCATAATCACATCCGGCGCGATCGGCATGGGCGGCGGCCAGTTGAAACTGGCCGGTAAAATTCACCCCGTTAGAAAATCTGCTGCTGGCAGGACGGTTACTACAGGTCTCATTTCTAACGGGGTAAATGATATAAAGATGCGACAGGCTTGTGCTGCGATTGGCCAGCCGCTCTTGATGGCTGAGTACCGAAAATCTTTTGCGCGTCACGGCGTCACCGTCGCCCAGGTTTTGCTGACCGCCGAAGTATTGAGTAATAGAAAGACATATTTGAACCTTCGCAATGCTATCGAGACGCTGCTGCGATTAGGCGTTGTCCCCATCCTGAACGAGAACGACAGCGTCAGCACCGATGAAATCGGCTCAACCTTCAGCGATAACGATAAATTAGGTGCACTTGTTGCCAGCAAGCTCGATGCGGACCTGCTGATTATGCTAAGCGACATCGACGCCCTTTACGACAAAAACCCGCGGCAGTACGACGATGCTAAGCCGATACCCACCGTTTATGAAATAACCGCGGAGATAGTACGTAACGCAGGCGAGAAGGGGAGCCGGTTCAGTACAGGCGGGATGAAGACCAAGCTCGAAGCCGCCAAGATTGCCGCTAATGCTGGCTGCCGAATGGTCTTAGCCAACGGCAGGGCGAGGAACGTTATCAACCGAATCATTGCTGGCGAGGAAATCGGCACGCTCTTTTTACCCAAACGTAAGTTATCCAACCGTGCGAGGTGGATTCTCAATAGCACTGCAGCCGGCGTGATAAAAATTGATGACGGTGCAATGCAGGCGATTAGAAATCGCAAAAGTCTTTTGCCGAGCGGCGTGACATCGGTTGAGGGAACATTTGAAGTTGGCTCGGTCGTTATGCTCAATGATAAGGCCAAGGCCGTTACGAATTTAAGCAGCGCTCAATTAAAACAGTTAGCCGGCAAGCACAGCACCGAGATAAGAAAGACCCTCGGCCCCCGCCACCGCGACGTCGTCGCCATCCCGGAAGATATTATTTTCCTCGACTACTGAGGAAAACAAAAGCACAGATGTACAAGAACATAAGAGCACAAGTGTTTCTCTTGATATGGAAAATTTAAGACGGCACGTTCCCCCTTAAGTCCGATCAACCGCAGGAGGAAGCGAAGAGAATTAGTTAATTAGTAATTAACGCGATGTACAGGTTTCCTATACAAAACCTTGTTTTTTGCTTATAAATGAAGGTTTTTTGAAAGCGATGGGCTTTCGTTATTAAAAACACTCTCATTTTCAACCTACAAAAGCGTTTTCAAAAAACTTGTACACAGTGTTAGTAATTAGCTAAATGGTTAAATCCGCCGACGGCGAATAAATATTTAGCCCCGCAATTCATTGCGGGGTTACAACCACCAAAGGAGATTGCCACGGCCTGCTTAGCAGGCCTCGCAATGACAATGTAACGTTTATTTTTTTTGCCAGCTTTCTTTGTGCTCTTTTTCGGCTTGGCTTTGCTCTTCTTACCTGCTCGACAGCCACATGTATTACACATAATCCTATCTCCTTATCACCACTCCGTCGTCGTACCGACGACGGCTAAACATAAATTTTATATTACATCGGCTCAGGCATACAAATCGATTCAAATTTTCACAAAGCCATTTGACAATCTGAACCGAATAATAAATAATCAATAGTCAATGGATTTGGCCGAAGTGGCGGAATTGGCAGACGCGCGGGACTCAAAATCCCGTCCGGTTCACCCCGGGTGTGGGTTCGAACCCCACCTTCGGCAGTTATTCGTATTGCGTATCTCGTGATGTGTATTGCGTAAGCCTTGGTGGCTTTTAGTCCAGCCGGATTCCCTTCTGCTGCAGCCAGGTCTTCAAATCGCCCATTTCAGTATTGAAAACCTCGTTGTCGTAGTCCTCTTCCAGCTTGTGAATGTTGGCAGATAACTCGGGTTGTTCCGCAACTGCATCGTTTAACTTCTTCTCAAACTCATCGCCGACAGCCCTTAGGTCGTCGAGGTCTATCTGCAGATCCAGGATGCCCGCTACGCGTCTTATTACCGCCTCGATGCACCTGGGATTATTGCCTTGTACATAAGCAGGAATCGTAGCTACAAGGGACGACATCTTCAATGCTCGCTCGGCACAACTTGTTGTAAGATAGGTAATAAAACTGGCTGGACCTTCATAATCGGTGAATCTGATACCATATCGCTTGAGTGCCTCCTTAAGCTGTTCGTCCGAAACCGAGCTTAAAAACCTCGGCTCACGTGTGTGCGGCACAAGGCCGGCAACACTGCCGATGAAATATATCATTTCGATATGGAACTGCCCGCATAGAGAGAAAATACAGTTAGCAAACTCTTCCCACTGCAAGTTAGGTTCTTTGCCAGAGAAAAGGATAAGATTGTTTTGCTCGTTGTAGAAAAACTCGTTTCTCGGAACCTCAAAAGACTTGATAATGCCAGCTCTAATTCTTGTATGAGGGCGAAATAAAGCCGTTATCTCCATAGAGCCGGGGAAACTGTAAATATAGAAACCTTCAGGAGTTATCTCAGCAAATTTTTGAGCGTCCAGCTTGTCGATAAGGTATTTCATGGTTCCCGTGGACACCTCGCCGCCATCCATCCAGCCGGAGAAACCCAGTAACAGCCGAGTATTGTGCAAATCCGGTCTGCTAAAAATTTTCAGTTTATCGGATGTCATTAAAATACCTCAACTTTAAAGATATTCCCCTCTATTTGTATCGGCAAGTTAATACAGATAAATTCAACAGTCAAGGATGGCTAAGCCAAAGATATCAAAAAAAACAATAATTGTTTACTGGATACTTGATACCCGACGAGAATCTGCCGGAAGGCATCCTGCGGAGAGCAGCGAGCATCAAGAATCAGGGAAAGATTACTCCCTTTTTAAGGATAACGTTGGCATACAACGCGGCCTCGCTCGTTGCAACAACCGCGTAGGCTTTGGCAGCCCTTTCATAGAAGGCAAACCGCTCAACCATTTCGAAATCTTTGAATTCTTCACCGCTTTTCTTTATTATCCCACGATATTTTTCCCAGATTGTAGGTTTTACATTGTCCCCGGGCACAACTGCCATCAACGCAACAGCCGAATCAACATAGGTATCCAACGGAAAGAATTTCAGTATGGCTTCGAGCAGTTCAGGAATATTATGACCGTCGGCACGAACGAGTCTTCTGGCTACAGACGCAGCCGGGAAATTGCCGTCCGCCAAAACAATCTCATCTCCGTGGCCCATTTCCATAAGTATCTTCAATAGTTCCGGCGATATAATATTCGGTACACCTTTTAACATCTTAAATCCTCGCACTATATAATGTAATTTGAATCTCCGTTAAAAACCTCGCAGCTTCGTGCTTTCCCTTCGCTGCAGACCCGGCTTCGGCAGGCGCTTAAGCACGACATACTCTATACCATGTTCCTGACAATACTGCCGTTTGATAGGTTTGTCACCATCTTCGTTTACAGCATAAATATCCGGCCTGATGCGCTCAATTTCCGGCTCAGCGTCGAGCCAGCCATTGCCGGTAGAAATCAGGGCCTGCTTGACATAACGAACAGATTGAACCATATACCTTCGCTCCTGCTCACCGAACTTGGGATGACCCGGCCCTTTCAATGTCTTAATGTTGGCATCGTGACCCACGACGACATAAAGCTCGCCAAGCTCTGAGCACTCTTCAAAAAATCTCACATGGCCGGAATGAAACCAATCAAAGCTGCCGGTTACCAGCACTTTTTTCCGCCCCCCTTCTTGCTTTTGCCTGCCCCCGCGTCTGCCGCTCGCACCTGCGGTTACGCGAGTGCAGGCGACGCGAGTCGGGGCGGCGGGCAAGAAAGCAGGGGGGTTGTTCGGTTCATTCGTATCACAGTTGGGAAAGCCTTGCAGTTGCTGCTGTTTTACGATTTCGTAGCGGAGATTGTTTGTCTGACAGTAAGCCTGCTTTTGTGGTGTGTGCTCGTATTCGGTGACAGCCCATACGGTCGGCTTAACATCAAGAACATTCGGTAGCGTATCGGTATCCGAAAGGTCATGCACAAGGTGAACCTTATGAACAAAGCGAATCGCCTGTAGATAGTAAAGCCGCTCCTGCTCGGGAAATTTAGGCTGTTTTTCGGTAGCGGATCGCAATAATTCATCATCCCATAAGAATACATGCAGCGGGCCGAAGCAAATTGCTTCCTGAAGAAAACGAACGTCCTGCGACCGAATATCATCGAAGCCCCCCGAAACAACCACAGTATCAGTCTTAGATGTCACTTTCTTTTGATCCTAACCTTTATGCGGAATGAGCCCGGCACAGCCTCGTTGGAAACCACATAGAGGTATCCTCCCCCGCAGCCCGAATACATCGCGCCGGGATAATTGGACTGGTAATACTCCAAAAGAGCCAAAAGGTCTATTTTCAAAGTTGGATGCTCCACAATATCAGGCAGAATTGTGTGCCAGGAAAGCATACACTCATTCATTGCAGCACCCAAGCGTTTGAGATTCTTATTAATAATAGCGTCAAAACAATCTTTGCCCGATTGTCCGAGACGAGCGACCCATTCAGGTGCAAAATTTTTTCGGCCAAGCGGATTATATCCATCCGGCCGTTGACCAACCGGGATTACGTGTATCGCATCACCCAGCCAGGATGCAACATCGGGGTCGTTGCTCGATTCAATATGTGCAGGGAAGATACCTCCGTGAACGTTGAAATCATAATCCAGTCTGTTGATGCCCGGATATATTATGCCAATCATATCCTGTGAGCCTGAGGGTTCGGCTTTTCCTTTATTCTCGGCTTCATAAAGCTGCCGAACCAGTTCTTCAGGCGGCTCATCAGGAAGCTCATTGTTCCATAGCTTTAAAGCTATTTCGCGGGTGCTGCCGCAGATACCGGAGCGGTCCATCCACCTAAATTGTGGCTCAACAGCCACAACCACCATTGAGCCGGGCGGAGAAGGATTATGTTTGGAAACGTAAGGCTGGTCTATCCATCCGCCCGAAAGGGCTATTCTGTATGGCAAATTCCCCACCACATCCGTGATTTTAGAGTATTTTTGTGAACTCATCCCATTACCGTGTGTTTACCTGCTTTTCGGTCATTATATTGCTGTTCTATCCAGTCGTATGTTTTTGTCAATCCTTCTTCCAGCGGCGTGTTGGGCTCCCAGCCGAGCACTTGCTTGATGAATGTGTTATCACTGTTACGCCCAGCGACACCTTTCGGAGCATCAAGGTCGTATTCTCGTTTCAGCTTGACGCCGCCGATTTTCTCCGCCAACGATACCAGATCATTGATTGAAATCAAATGACTTGTGCCAAGGTTTATAGGGGTGGCAATCAGCTCGTCGCAGTGCATTATCATATCGATACCAATGATGCTGTCGTCGATATACATGAAACTCCGCGTTTGATGACCGGTGCCCCATATAACGATTTTATCTGAGCCGGTGTCTTTGGCCTCGATGACTTTACGGCAGATAGCAGCCGGAGCTTTTTCCCTGCCTCCATCCCATGTGCCCCAGGGGCCGTAAGCATTATGGAATCTGGCGGTAAATGTCTTAAGGCCACGCTCGGCCCAGTATTCCTGGCAAAACATCTCGGACATGAGCTTCTCCCAGCCGTATCCTCGCTCAGCCATGGCTGGGTACGCGTCTGATTCTTTAAGAGCGCGGACATTTGGGTCCTTTTGAAGCTCAACATTATACGCACAGGCAGAGGAGGAGAAAAAATATCGCTGGGTCCCGGCTCGATACGCTGATTCAATCATGTGGGTATTGATCAGAATACTGCGCAAACACTCGACGCGAAACCGCTCAATAAAGCCCATGCCACCCATATCTGCTGCAAGGTTATAAACCTCGACTGCATCTTCGCAGACTCTTCTGCAATTTTTTTCGTATCTCAAATCCAAACATAAAGATTCCACACCCGGGACGCGTTGATACCACTGGTAAAGAGGCTTTTTGTCCACCGCCCTTATTCGGGTAAAACCCTGCTCTTTAAAATATCGTACAAGAGCACCGGCGATAAACCCCCCAGCACCGGTAATCACGATTAAATCATCCTTTTTCAATACTGATTTTGCTCTAAGATTGCCTTCCGGCTTCATACGCTGTCCTTTCTCAATGATTAAAAAGTACGATAGTCAAGCAACATTTCCCCTCTTTTATGGGGACAAGTTTAATGTTTCTTGAATTTAAGTATTTGAGTAAACTGGGATTTTACATTAACAGCTAACTGGCTGTCAATAAACAAACACCCTATTTTAAGGGTGCGATTAACTCAATAACAGCTTTTTTGGTTGACCTGGCGGTAAATTTCGCTAAAATTCGTTTTTCGTATCTCGTGAATTTTATTTTTGTAGTATGTCAAAAATAGATAAGGGGAAGAAAATTGGGTTACAACTGTGTTGTTCTGGTTAAGCAGGTTCCTGATACCAAGAGGATTACAGGCAAGGTAATGAACGATGATGGTACTGTCAATCGTTCTGCTCTGCCGGCTGTTTTCAATCCGGAAGACCTTAATGCCCTCGAATTAGCTCTGCAAATCAAGGATAAATTCGGCGGCTCTGTTACGGTTATATCGATGGGACCGCCGGCAGCGGCTGCTATCCTTCGTGGCTCGCTTTTCCGCGGGGCCGACGATGCCATCCTAATAACCGACCCTGGCTGTGCCGCAAGCGATACCCTGGCTACCAGTTACATCCTAAGTTGTGCAGTGAGAAAACTTGAGTACGATATCGTTCTTTGCGGCAGACAGGCAATCGACGGCGACACCGCACAGGTCGGCCCACAATTGGCGGAAAAACTCGGTATTACGCAGATTACATACGTCGAAGAGCTTACTGACCTCGCCGGCAAAACCATTACGGTGCGGCGGAATATCGGAAATGGGTGGCAGCAGGTTAAAACTAATTTGCCGGTTCTGCTGACCGTCACCAGCGATGCAAATGAGCCGCGAGTCGCCGCGGCGAAAAAGATGATGAAATATAAAAACGCGCTTACGCCAATCGAAGTGGAAAGAGAAATCAGAAGTCAGTATTCAGAAGACAGAAGACAGAAGACGCAGTATTTAGCCCCCACCCCTGTGGTGGGGGGTAGAAGTCAGAAGCCTGCCCTGAGCGAAGTCGAAGGGACAGAAGTCAGTGAGAAAGAGATAAAGAAACTTATTGAAAAGAAGTGCGGCGAATTAAGAGAAAAGGGATTGCTCATTAATTTATGGGATTTAGATTATATCGGTGCGGATTTGAACTGGTGTGGTCAAAGCGGCTCGCCGACGAAAGTCCACCGTATTCAAAGTGTCGTCCTTGCCGCAAAAGAGAGCAAAGAAATCCCACCGACCGAGGAAGGAATCGCTGATATGATACACGAGCTGATTGAAGATAAGATAATAGCATAAGGCAAAAATTTGAGATATGATTCATGAAATGTAAGATATAAGATCAAGAGAATTCTCGGTGTTCGAAGGCTTGACGCGTGTCCGGCCGTGCCGAAAGTAAATATCGCTTAGTGTTAGAAAGGAAATTCAAATGAATATTTATGTGGGTAATTTGTCACACGATGCGACAGAAGATGATTTGCGTCAGGCTTTCGAGGCTTTCGGCGAGGTCAGTTCCGTCAACATCATTAAAGACCGGTTTACCGGTGAATCCAGAGGATTCGGATTTGTAGAAATGTCTACCAAAAGTGAAGCTGAAGCTGCGATTACCGGTCTGAACGGCCAGGATATAAAAGGCCGAGCTGTAAATGTAAATGAAGCTCGTCCCAGACCACAGGGCCGTGGTCCCGGTGGTGGCGGCGGACGTGGTGGACGAGGCGGTTTTGGTCGTGGTCGGGACAGTGGACGCGGTGGACGTGGAGGACGCGATAGACGCCAATTCTAAAAATCACCCCATACCTTCTTGCCCCTGCCTTCGCAGAGGTAAACCTATCCCCGCGAAAGCAGGGTGCAAGAACGGGGACATAAAAACTCCGAGGTTAGGACTTGCATGATTGACGTAAACAGAGAAGGTGAAGTTTGGGTTTTTGCAGAGCAGCATAACGGAAAATTAGAAGAGACACCTCTTGAGCTGATGAGTAAGGCCCGCCGATTAGCTGATACACTCGGCGTGAAATTAGCCGCTGCACTTGTAGGCAGCGATGTCCAAAACCTTGCTACAAAATTAATTCAATTTGGGGCTGATAAGGTATATTTGGTTAAACATCCTCTGCTGCAATCTTATCAGGCGAATAGTTACGCGAAGGTGATGCTCGGGCTAATTCATAAGTATCAGCCGCAGATAGTGCTTTACGGAGCAACTATCACCGGCAGAGACTTAGCTCCTCGAATTGCAAGCGCCGCAAAGGCGGGCCTTACCGCCGACTGCACGGATTTGCAGATCGGTGACCACAAAACTGTTAAAGATAAAAAGCTGCATAAGAATTTATTGTTTCAGATAAGGCCCGCCTTCGGCGGTAACATCATTGCCACTATCATAAACCTCGACCGCTGGCCGCAAATGGCCACCGTTCGCGAGGGCGTAATGCCTATGCCGGAGCCGAGCGTGACTCGCCGGGGTGAGATTATTACAGAAAATGTAAAGCTTTCGCAGGAAGATTTGCCGCTGGAGATTCTGGCTGAGCACAAACGTCCAAAGAAAGTTGATCTCAAAGCGGCAAGAGTAATCGTTGCCGGCGGGGCGGGCGTAGGCAGCAGGGATAATTTTAAGCTTATCTGGGACCTGGCTAACTGTCTGGGTGCGGCACCGGCAGCTTCCAGAGCTGCTGTGGACTTGGGCTTTATCGACCGCGACCATCAGGTCGGTCAAACCGGCACTACGGTCCGGCCCAGCTTATACATAGCTGTCGGAATAAGCGGTGCAATCCAGCATCAGGCGGGGATGAGCCAAAGTCAAAAAATCGTCGCTATCAACAATGATTCAGATGCACCAATTTTTCAGGTCGCGCATTATAAGATAATCGGCGACTTGAATGAAATCGTGCCCAGAATGATAAAAGCGATAAAGGAAAAAAGTATTAAGGAAGAAATAACGGTGAAAGTTTGATAACCAGATAAACTATGAGCAATTTCTACAAGGACAACGACGATATACAATTTTTGTTAAAGCATATTGATTTGCACAGAATAGCTGAGATTTGCGAAGAAAATTTTAGATTCGCAAGCGAGTTCGACTATGCGCCGGCTAATGCTGATGAAGTGATGCAAAACTATGAGATGGTATTGGACTCGCTTGGACAATTAGCGGGGGACTTTATTGCTCCGCGTGCGGAAGATGTAGATCGCCAGGGAAATATCCTCAACGAAGACGGCTCAGTGACACGACCGAAAGGACTGCAGGAATCCCTTGAGAAGCTCGCCCAGGCTGAGGTTATGGGTTTCACTCTGCCGTATCGCTTTGGCGGTCTGAATTTTCCGAATCTTGTTTATTCGATGGCTATAGAGGTTATCTCCCGTGCGGATGCCGCCCTAATGAATATTTTTGGCTTGCAGGGAATCGCTGAGACGATTAACGCCTACGCATCTGAAGAAATCAAGCAGAAGTATCTGCCTGATTTCGCAGCAGGCAAAGTGACCGGCGCAATGGTATTAACCGAGCCGGACGCCGGTTCAGATTTGCAGTCAGTCAAGGTTTCAGGCCACGATATGGAGGCAGAACAGCCCGCCACAGTCTATCGGGATGCACAAGGCAATTGGTTCATTCGCGGTGTCAAGAGATTCATAACAAACGGCTGTGGCGATATTCTGCTTGTGCTTGCCCGAAGTGAACCCGAAATCTCCGATGGCCGAGGTCTAAGTCTGTTTCTTGTCGAGCGAGGTCCCTGGGTCAAAGTACGCCGACTGGAAGAAAAGCTCGGCATTCACGGCAGCCCAACGTGCGAACTGTTTTTCAAAGATGCCCCCGCCCAGCTTATAGGTGAACGTCAGCGGGGACTTATAACATACGTTATGAGCCTGATGAATGGCGCCCGTATCGGTATAGCTGCTCAATCGTTGGGAATCGCCGAGGCTGCATTCCGTGTAGCCCGTGATTATGCCGCCAGCAGGAAGCAGTTTGGTGTAGTTATCGAAAAATTGCCGGCTGTGCGTGACATGCTGATTGATATGAAAATTTCTATTGAGGCCGGTCGTGCACTTTTGTATGAGGCATCACGCGTAGTTGATATGGAAATCGGCTGCGCCAAACGGCTCGAAACGAACCCGCCAGAAGATAAAGACCTTGCTAAACAGCTCAAGAGTGAGTCTCGGCAGTATAAAAGATATGCTTCAATGTTGACGCCGATGAGCAAATATTATTGTTCCGAGATGTGCAACAGAGTAGCTTACGATTCGATTCAGGTGTTGGGCGGCAGCGGCTATATGCGAGACTATGCCTGTGAACGGCATGCCAGAGATGCCAGAATCACCACCATCTACGAAGGGACAAGCCAGCTACAGGTTGTAGCCGCCGTTCGTGGCGTCTGTAGCGGAACCGCCGAAAATTTTATCACCGAGCTTTCTAAGCAACAGTTCGACTCTGAGCTAAACGACCTGCTCGAAAAATTGGCTGAGGGGACGGAACAATTGAAAAAAGCAATCGCCTTTGTAAAAGAAAACGGCACCGAATATATGGACTTAAACGGCAGGGCATTAGTTGATATAGCAATAGATTTGATTAATGGTTATTTATTATGCAGCCAAGCAAACACCGATGTTGATATGCAAGTCGCTGCTGAAACCTGCCCGCCGTACTATCTGCCGTCAGGCATCCCCCAGCGGACTTCGGAGGTTCCTTCTCCTTCATTGGATACTCTGGGCAGGCGGGATGGCACAAAAATCCCTATGAAACAACGCAAGGCCATAACCGCGAGTAGATATGTCACCAAGAATGTCCCGAAAATCGCAGCATTAGCTGAGACAATCTGTACAGGTGACAAATCAACATTCCAACAGTATGAAGTCCTTGTTGGCCCTGTCCCAGCTGAGTAACATGAAATACGAGATACACTTCACGAATCACGAGATACGAACATATGCTCCAAGCTGTAATATTTGATTTTGATGGTGTAATAACCGACTCAGAGATTCTGCATCTTCGCGCCTTCAATCGCGTTTTAGCACAATACAATATCGAGATAGCAACAAAAGATTACTACAAAGAATATCTCGGCCTAACAGATATCGATTGTTTTAATCTGGTTGCGGAGAGGAACCAGCCTATGCTTGACGGCCAAAAAATCGAAAATCTGGTGCAGCTAAAAAACCAGATATTTGAGGAATTAGCCCAAGCCGACGGCAAAATAATAGAAGGCGTGCGTGACTTTCTGCAGATGCTTAAGGAAAACGATGTGCCGATGGCGATATGTTCGGGGGCTGTGCGTGCCGAGATTGAATTGATATTAGAGCAGGCACGATTGCGTCATTTCTTTACGGTTATAGTTTCTGCTGAGCAGGTAAAAAAGGGAAAACCACACCCCGATGGATTTTTATTAACCCTCCAAAAACTCAATCAATGTGTCATTCCTGCGCAAGCAGGAATCCAGGGACCTATCCTGCCCGACCAATGTGTTGTAATAGAGGATTCTCATTGGGGACTTGAAGCTGCTAAGAAAGCTGGAATGCACACCGTTGCCGTAACCAACTCTTACGATGCCGACGAATTGAGCCTAGCTGAAAAAACCGTTACTCGGCTGGATGAATTAAACATAGATGATTTGCAGAAACTTTGTGTCTGAATTATGGCTTTTATTTTATCTGCAGTGTGCCGGGGCCGACAAGGGGTGCTTCGAATTTGCCGGTCTTCGGGTCATATAAGATTTTCTCAACAAGAGCACCATTAAAGTAGCACGGTTCTGCTTCATCGCCTTCGACCCTTAGTATAGATTTTTCACAGTCATAAAATAATTTGCTGCCCATTAACTCATTGTCGTCATCTTCCTTATAGGTAATTCCTCCGGAGGCGATTAGCATTGAAAGCTCGCTCTGGCCATCCGCAGTCTGCACAAAGCCGACTTCAGTGTGAGCTGCGGTAGCCTGAACATGCTGGCCGTAGCTGCCTGCTACAACAGGAAAGTAATCAATCTGCAGTGTTTGGCCAGGCTCGGCATCAGAAATTATCAAATTGTCTTTAATAAAGTATTTTAATGAGGCAAAGTTTCTCAAAAAGGCATAGCAAGGCCGACGCAAACTGAATCCGCTCTGCTGTTGGTTAGGGTCGGGGACTTTTGAATTATTCAATCTTATTGCGCCGCCGGGCCCGGTAGCTATAAACAGCTCCTTGCCGACATCATGGTCGATCCTATGACACTCTAAATCAACGCCGCTGAACAATTCTCCTTTTATCGTTTTAACACTCTGGAGCTTAACTGCGCCGCCATCGGCTGTGATATGCTCTATACTTGATTCTGTATTCAAGTCATTTGAAGAGAGATTTACTATAAGCTTTGGTGCTGATAGCGTATATTTCTGCCCGATATCATTCGGCTCTTCTCGGTTCATTGTGCATACGCAGTCGCCTTCGAACGTAACCTGCTTCAACAGTGATAGAAATCTAGCTTCTTTTTGAGCTTTGATGTTTATTGGAACTTTTAGCTCCTGCCCTTCGGCGGAGGTACCCCAGCCAGTGGCCGGGGCTAAAAGGGTAAGCTCCAACGGGCCGGTAGCTATGGTATTGTCGGTCGTGGCATCATAATCGATTTTGTCGGTTATAAGTATCGTTCGCTCCCCATCATCATCAAGGTTCATGGGCGGTTTTGTAGCTATAAGATTTTTATCAATTGCAGATTGAATAAAATCATTCTGTATTATGGTAGAATTCATCGGAATAATGAAAATTCCATTGTCACAGGTAATAATTGTGTCACGAAGCTCTTGAGCCGGCTGACTCGGCACGCCGTCTACGGAGGTTGTGACGCTGCTTACTTTTTTATCTTCTTCAACTTTTGTTCCTTCTTCAGTTTTTGTATCTTCTTTGGCCTCTTTATTTTCTTCGTCATTTTTATTTTCTTCTTTATCTATTTTGTTTTCATCTTTGCCGACGGTTTCGACTCCCTCGACAGCGCTCGGGACAGGTTTTTCAGGTTCCTCGCTCGATTCCCTTGACCAGAAAATATTATTTATGGTGATTCTATCTTCAGCTAAAATCAATTGTTCAGGAGAGTCGATCTCGACATTTTTGCTGAGGACACATTTATAATATTCACCTCGTTTTTGTTCAACAGCTTGTCTAACAGTTATTGGCGTTCCATTACGTTCTTGAGCATGATCAACAATGGTTGGCTGAGCCTGTTCGTTGCCGGGCTGAGCCTGTTCATTGATAGGTAGAGCCTGTTCATTGCCGGGCTGAGCCTGGTTACTACTGCGCAGTGTAGCTTGCGAAAACGAAGCTACTTGTGAAGCCTTAATTTGCAGGGTCGCCAAATGAACTATTCTGAATAGTTCCATTCGTTCCAACTGGTCATTATAGATCATTTCCATCCCTGTGCCCAGCATTTGAGCATCCTGGGAAACGAACCTGACCGGCCCCGCGGTTGAAAGCAGGGATTTTTCACTAATAAAGATAACATCATTAAGATAAACAAAGCTTTCTTTGATGTCACTACCGGCCTCAGGCAAAATATGGACGACTACATTGCCTGTAAATGTTGCATCCTTTGGGCTGAGTCTGCCAACAGCATTTTCAATCTGGACCTTGCCTTCGTTGGCTGTAACAAAACATTTAAAATTGTTTTGATAAATATTCAAAAAGGGTTTTTCAACTTCCCATTCGCCTTTATTCTCTCGCAGAAGCTCTTCAAACCCAAATTCTCTGTCAATCCGGCCGTTGCTTATGTGCCGGAACACTGGCTTTTTAACTCCGCCAATCCCAACGTTGGCAAATTTACCGATCTCATTGTCGAACTCGCCGACGTTGCTATCGGAAACTGCGTCAAAAGACCTTTCTCTCAAATCGATATCGACCTGAGGGGTTTTGCTTGCCCGGCTGTACGCCAGATACATTGCGAGAACTGCAGCCAGCGAAAGAAGACATATAAGAATGGTTCGTAGCTTAGATTTCATAAAATCTCACTCTGTCATTACGACGAATCTTGACTGTCGTCAGATAAGTATCTCTCCATAAGCTTTTGCCATCTGCCTGACTTTTTCAAGATGTATTCTATCACTTCACGCACAGCACCACTGCCGCCGGGACGAGCGGTTACATAATCTGCATATTGCTTCACCTCATCGACGGCGTTGGCAACAGCTGTTCCGAAGCCAACATATCTTATTACCGGCAAATCCGGCAAGTCATCTCCGATATAAGCTATATTTTCCGGCGACAACCCTGTTTGCTGAAGAAATTTCTCAAGTGTATCAAGTTTGTTGTGGCAATTCTGGAATACATATTCAACTTCAAGCTGCTCAGCACGATGTCTCGTCGGCTGTGACTGCCTTCCACTTAAAAAAGCCACCTTCAAGCCTGCTCTGTGCCACAAGCGTATGCCGTGACCATCCAGCACACTGAAAAATTTGCTCTCACTGCCGTTGCTATTAACCACTATCGTTCCATCTGTCAGGACGCCATCGACATCGATGACCAGCACCTGTATATCCACAAGATTTGTCATTTGTGCTTTTATTTATCCAACAACCTTTATTGTCACTATATCTTGTACGTCGATTAAGCCGACAGGTTTATTGTTTGCATCAACAACCGGCAGGTCATCGATTCTATATTTATGGAAAATAGCAGTCGCCTCGGAAGCAAGGGCGTCGGCTCTTATTCTTTTGCAATCAGCCGTCATAACATCGCCGGCTTTTAAGCTAAAGGCCTTTGGTCCTTGTTGAGTCATCAAACGTCGAAGGTCCGCGTCGGTAATTATGCCGGTCAATCTGCCATTTTTATCCACGACCATCACGGCCCCATGACGTTTTACATCGCGGGTTTTTTCGAGCAATTTTTCTATCGTATCGTTAACTTCCACGAGGGGTAGTTCTTCGCCTTGCCTGAATATCATTGATTGCTCGACCGTCATCAACTTTGTCCCAAGTGAGCCACCCGGGTGAAATCTTACATAGTCCTCTACGCTGAAATTACGTGCCTTCATCAGCGTAAATGCAAGGGCATCACCAACCGCCAGCATACAGGTGGTGGAGACGCTCGGAGCAACGCCGAGCGGGCAAGCCTCATTCATTTTGCCCAGGCACAACACCACATCGCTGTGCTTGCTCAAGGTAGATTGGTTATCGCTGGTGATTGCTATGAGTTTAATCTCTAATTCTTTGACTAAATTTATCAGCCGGAGAACTTCATCCGTTTCACCGCCATAACTTAGAACAATTACAATATCGTTTTTGCGGAGTCTGCCAAGGTCACCGTGGACCGCTTCGGCTGGATGAAGGAAGTGGCTCGGCGTGCCGGTCGAAGCCAGCGTGGCACTTATCTTTTGTCCGATTATACCGGCTTTGCCGATGCCGCTTACTATGGTTGAGCCGCTGCAGTTATAAATCATTCTGCAGGCTTGCTCAAAGGACGCATCGACAATCGGCGTAACAGCGTTTATCGCCTCGGCCTCGGTTTTGATTACCTTCCGTGCATAATCAAGATCAAATTCCACCGATTTCTGAATCCGTGTAACGGTGCTCAGTTTTTCCTTTGTACGCGGGCTTGCGTCCCTTATATCAGCAGGGGATTTTTTAGCCATAAACGATTCTCTCTTTAATAGTTCCAGCTACTTCTGTTATAATTTTACAACACTGCCTCGCTCATTATAACAGACTAAGTCATATTTTTCACCGGAGTAATCCGGCACAGAATGAATGACGACGCGTTTGCCGCTAAGCTGCTCTATCTCTGCAATCGTCGTCCTTTTTTCATTATGCAGATAGTCTGCGACCTCCGGCGAAACAGACAGCTCAATGCGCTTTATCTGCTTTTTCGAGGCTGAAAGATTCAACAGCCTAATAATCTCGATAGCCGATGACTCATGGCTTTTCACGAAACCTGTGCCCCCGCAATGCGGACAAGCCAAATAGGTGCTGAACTGCAGTGAAGGGCGCATCCTCTGGCGTGTCATTTCTACGACGCCGAACCGGCTTATCCTCATTATTCTCATCCGGGCACGGTCGACCCTGACGGCTTCTCGAAAGACCCTTTCCACCTCTTTACGGTGTTTCTGGGAGCGCATATCAATAAAGTCACAAATTATCAATCCCCCCAGGTCTCGCAATCTGAGCTGACGGGCGATTTCGGGTGCGGCCTCCATATTAGTCTCGTATGCAGTCTGCTCGGCACTTTTATTGCTGCGATATCGTCCGCTGTTGACATCTATCGAGACTAATGCCTCGGTCTGCTCGATCACGATGGAGCCGCCGCCTTTGAGATGAACCGTGCGGGACTGGATTTTAGCGATCTCATCCTCTATTTGATATTTATAAAACAGTGGAATTTTGCTGTCATAATACTTTACCCTTCGTTTCAAACGGGGATAAGCCTGGGCAAGAAAGGCCTTGATTTTACGCATCACGTTTTCGGAATCACATATTATGTTGGTTATTTTGCTGTTAAAAACATCTCTCAATGCTCTGATTACCAAATCCGACTCCTGATAAAGATCACCAGGTGCTTTTTCATTCTCCATCCGTTTTTCAATGGTGCTCCACAATCGTTTCAAATATCTCAGGTCATTTCGTATATCCTTCTTTGAGCATCCCTGTCCTGCCGTTCTGATAATAAAGCCTTGTCCCTTCGGTGGGTTGCACTGTTCGAAGATTTGTTTTAATCTTTTGCGTTCATCGTCATCCTCTATCTTGTGTGAAACTCCGTGTCTTTTCATCCAGGGCATCATAACCAGATATTTGCCCGGCAAAGCGAGATATGTGCTAAGAGTAGGCCCTTTGGTTTTTAAGCCTTCTTTGGTTACCTGAACGATAATTTCGCCGCCTTTGCGAAGACAGCTCTGAATGGGCGGCCGCTCATTGAGCGATTTCCTTTGGCCTATGCTTTCTACGGCGCTGCCGCGAGCACCGGGAAAATATCGAGGGTGCACATCACTGATGTGCAGAAAGCCATTTTTATGTATGCCGATGTCTACAAATGCCGCCTGTATGCCGGATTCGATGTTTACTACTTTGCCCTTATAAATATTACCGACATGTCTGCCCAGGCTTGCTCTTTCTAAATACAGCTCCTCAAGCACTCCATTCTCAACTACCGCTACTCTACACTCTTCACTCTCCGCTACATTTATCAACATCTCTCTTGACATAATTCATCCCTTCAGAAGTCAGATGTCAGAATTCAGAATTATTCTGTCTTCTGTCGTCTGAATTCTGTCCCTTCGACCTCACTCAGGACAGGCTTCGGTTTTTTGCCATTGCACATTCGTGCGTTTAACAGGTGCAGTTAGTTTTTCTATATCTATTTCCAGCAGCTCCAGAATTTCATCAACTCGTATCGAACCAGCCGATGTAATTTCGCATTCAACGATTATATTATTTCCGTCCAGCTCAATCGATTCCAGGAAAGGCCTAACATCCACCATCTTAGATTTCGGATTTCGGATTTCGGATTTCGAAATTTTTAGGTCTATTCGTCGCTCTATAATGAGATTTTCGCTCGCCAGCACGCTATCGATCCTTGCTCTTAACTTATCATTGATCCATTTCGGCTGAACCGGCACTATGTAGGTAGCCGAACGAGGTTGGATAGCCCTTTTAGTTTTAGACAGACTGACCGAAAGCAGCTTACAGCCTTGCGGCAATTGTTCTGAAAGCCGGGCCATAATTAGTGACTGGTAATTGGTAATTGGTGATTGATAATTGAAATTACCATTTAACCAATTACAATTTAACCAAACACAAAGCAATTCATCATCCGACTCAACGCCGACAGGCCTCGGCAGCGGCAGGGATAGTTTGGGATGCGGATTAAAACCCTGGCTGTGCTGGACTTTTAGACCTGCTCGCGCGCAGGCCCGCTGAAAAACCTTGAGCATCTCCGCGTGGGAGACAAAGCTTAGGGCACCACGAACGCTGAATTTAATCAGCACTAAATTAGTCTCCATCGAAACCGTTATGTGCATATCTCCTTAATAGCATCTCGTATATACATACTAATATGCGAAGCACGAGTTAGCATTATGACCATCTTTGCCTGAAAAACAAGCATTTTTTACCTTGAAAATCCGTTCGTAACGAGGTAAATTGGCCTCTATCAAGCGAGTCACACCTTTGATAAATCTAAGTTTAGCCGTCGCCGATTCGGCGAAGGTCATAATTTGTTTGCGGAATGAAAACGAGATAATAAATGTAATCCCATGAACGGCTGCACACAGACCCATGTTTCGCCAAGACAGTCGCTACGAATGGTTAACCCCGCCAATCTTGTTTCGTTGAAATATGATTGCGATCCTGAAAAGTAGTTATTTTTGATTGTTGTAATTTCAATTAGCTTAAAATAAACTTTGCAAAATAAAAAGCTGGAGGGTAAAAAGTTGGTTGCCGTTGCTTATTTGACTGGATGCAAGCTTTGTGGCAAGGATAGAAATAAAGTGCCGATGATTAGAAGCGATGGTGGATAAATACAAATACAGCACGAGTCAACTGCTTAATTTCACGCGGGACTCCTACCTTGAACGGACGTCTCGGCCAATTTACGCCCTTGTTTTTCTACTGCCGTTTATTGTTTTCTATGAGCTTGGGACAATCTTAATAAACACTGATGTGCTGAATCGAACTCAAGATCGGGTAGTGGCTTTCATCTGGCTACAGAGTTTTCTTGATAGTTATCTGGGGCTTGGCAGCAGGTTTGCATGGGTCGCGCCTCCTTTGACAGTAGTGATTGTTCTGTTAGCGCTGCAAATAACTTCACGAAAACGATGGTATTTTGCTTATGCTGATATTGTGCCGATGACAATCGAGTGCATTTTACTTGCGGCACCACTGATTGTTTTAAGTTTGATATTAAGTGGTCCGGCTGAATCTAATAGCAATATCATACCATCTGGCTATGCTCCATTAACGCAAGTTGTGGCGGACTGCAGCGATGGCCCTTCGGCTCCGTCAATAGTGGAAGTCAAGCCGAGGCTCAGGATTGAAGACAGACGGACGGTGCCGGTCTGTTCTTCGCTTATTAGTTGTGAACTACGGTCAGCGTCCGCACGGACCAATAGCAATAATGAAAGAAACTCGCACCTGCTGGCTAATATTGTCACCGGAATTGGAGCGGGGATTTATGAAGAGCTTATCTTTCGGCTGATTTTGATATGTGTTTTGATGATGTTGTTTCAAGATGTAATGGGGTTTGAGCATAAGAATTCGATTATACTCTCGGTTCTTATTTCCGCGGCGCTATTTAGTGCTCATCATCACATAGTCTTTGTCAACGGACAGGTTTCGCTAACCGCTCCGTTTAACCGGACGGTGTTTGGCTTTCGGACAATCGCAGGCGTTTATTTTGCAGCTCTTTTTGCGATTCGTGGCTTTGGAATCACCGCTGGAACACATGCTTTTTACGACATCATTGCAACTATTATCAATATTGTTTTCTTTCATCATTAAAAGTGAATCACTTATTCATTTGTTTTTTTGATTTTTTCAAAAAAATTTATCTCACTGTTACTCTTTTAGATTCCTGAGCTTGCAAAATAACCGTCCCATAAGTGCGATATTGTGCGTTATCAGTACTGATATTGCCCTTGAATAGGCGTGGCATTTTTGGTATAATAACCCTGAAATCAAGGTTTGAATTTTAAGGTTTTTTGTTATGGAATCACCTCAAATTAATATAGCTGTTGATCAATTGACATTTAGCCTTTTTCAAAGACCTTTGCATCCGGAACTTTTTCAAATTTATGCCAGTCGGCGATTAAAAACGGAAAAATATGAGGCGCTGATCTGGGTAACAGGTTGTACTCACGTTGTAAGTGTTTTTGCCGGGGATATGTGTCTGAGTGAAGTTGTGAGCACGCCTGGCCAGATGCTGCCGCACCGAGGACTGATCGAGCGTTTTCAGTTCCGTGGCCCACGAACTCATAAATGTACATTGAGCCGGGGCGTAAGCTATATGACTGATTTTCAGGTCGAAAAGATGAGCCCCAATTTGTATCGGCAGAGCTACGTTGACCTCGAACGTTTTGCGCGAAACCGGGGTTTGTTTATGAAATTTCCAGAATTGGAAATGGGTGGTTTACAGCCGTTCTGCTATATTGACTTCGAGGCAAGACGTAGTGAGCTGCATATTCATACTTTTGCAGCTTATCCAGATCAGGTGACAATGATTAAGACACAATCATTGTTTGACTTTCAATAAGATTAACAGAGTACATCTCTCTTAGCTGCTTTGCAACTGAACGTTCTGTTTTAAAACGTCCAGTTTTTCGCGGATTTCCTCGGCCATTTTACTGTTCGGAAAGTCGCTTACAATCCGTTGGCCGATGTCTAGTGCAAGTGCCCACTGCTTTTCAGTAACGGCGATCGAGAATTGTACGCCGAGATTGTGCAGCTTTGTTCTGAAGACGTCTCTTGCTGCTTCCTGCAA
>Ga0315532_1000761_pt1 | contig 25334 bp, 18 predicted proteins | sample SalMarWE160370MG_FD_203082 | JGI IMG/M metagenome (GOLD analysis project Ga0315532, IMG submission 203082) | Salt marsh sediment microbial communities from the Plum Island Ecosystem LTER, Massachusetts, United States - Salt Marsh Sediment WE1603-70 ...
TGAATTACTTCCCTTTTCCTGGAAAATCCGTCAGAATGTAAATGATCGTAATACCCTTGTGCTGGGCGGGCTCTGGATCTTTTTGCCCGGCTTGATCGCTCTCACGGGTTTGGGACGTTTATTCATAGAACAATCCCCCCCCTCGACACCTCAAGCAAATCAGCCATGTTTCTGGTGTATCACGACAGGGACATTCGGTTGGAATATCGCTACGCTGGTATGCCTCACAGCAACCTTGGGGACTAGCTGGTCCGTCCGTGATGAAAACACCAAACTTCTCTTTCAAATCGACTATGATGCGCGCTATCAACATTGGGATCGCATCCTTGAGGAGGCTCGAGGACTTCCCTATAACTATTTGGTCTGTCACGCGGTAGATCGAGCCCTCTATCATACCGGTCGACTGGGAGAGGACCTTTTCTGTTATGCTCAACACCCGCAATCCCTGCTGCTCAACAATCCCAAGGCAATGTGGCACAAATTCGATACCTGCCTGGAACTCGGACTGGTCAACGAAGCGGAAAATGCATTAACCAACTGTATTGAAGCCTATGGAGAACGTCCCCTGCTTCTGGAACGCCTGGCTTGGATTCATCGGATCAAAGGTAATGACAGCACTGCCCGTGTTTATCAAAATGCCTTGGCTAAGGTTCCCTTTCATCAATTGATCATCGGCTCCATGCAGGATGAATCGGCATTACAGTCAATTCGCTCTATCCAACTCCAAACGGATGTCGTTGGTCACATGGACGGCCTGACGTCATTGCTCAACGACAATCCCAATAACCGAATGGCCTATGAATACTTAATGACACGACTTTTACTGCAAAAAAACCTTGAAGACTTCGAGCAGGTCTTTAAGGCCTTGCATTTCCAACATATGAAAGAAGTCCCCCAGCTTTATCAAGAGGCCCTGTTACTGAATCAAGTGATTCAGCATAAAACGTCCGGCAAAGATCTGGGGATTTCCTTCAGTGATGAACTCCTGCAAAAGGCACAATTCCTCTTCAATGAATTAAAACGCTTCAAGGGAGACAAACAAAAGGCGCGTCGTGCCTTAAAAGAATCCTATGGCCAAAGCTATTTCTATTATTTCCTTTTAACAGATATCAAAACATCACCATGATAAAAAAGGGCGTTATTGGATGTCTTATTGTCATTGCCGGCGGGATGCTTATCTTGCTGAGCCGGTTAAAACCGTATCGAGAACCTATCAATACGGTAACGCCTGAAAAACGCCTGGCCCACATTCAACCGGATTACAGCGAGACCATTATACCGCCCAATATCGCTCCCTTGAACTTCTCCATCATGGAACCTGGTGTGGGATACTGTGTCAAATTTACCTGTAACCAGTCGTCCCCATGGGAGGTATTCAGTCGTACGCCGCAAATTCTGATCCCAGGATCCAACTGGAAGACCTTTCTGACAAAACACCAGGGACGGAAGGTTCAGGTTGAAATCCTGGTCAAACAAACTGACAATACGTGGAAGGCCTTTCAGACCTGGACCTTCACCATCGCGACAGAAGAGATTGATGGTTATCTGGTCTACCGTAGGATGCATCCCACCCATCAACGCACTAGAGGTGAGATAGGTATATATTATCGCAATCTAACCGGTTTTAAGGAATCCGAATTACTAAGCAGTATGAGATTTGAAAATGGTTGTCTCAATTGCCATAGTTTTGCTCAGAACCGAGCGGACTATATGCTCTTGGGTGTTCGGTCCAACAAATATGGAGTGGGCACACTGTTAGTCCAAGACGGACAGGTTATGGAACTTGGCACCAAGTTCGGATATACCTCCTGGCACCCCAGCGGCCGGTTGGCTGTCTACTCGGCCACCAAGCTGCCTATGTTTTATCATGCCAGCCGTAATGAAGCACGTGACACCGTGAATGTGGATTCCTGGTTGGGGATCTATTATCCAGGCTCGCAAACCATTGCCACGGAATTACGGCTAAGCCATAAGGATACCCTGGAAAACTGGCCCGCCTGGTCCGCCGATGGAAAACGGTTGTATTTCTGTAGCGCTCCCAAACTTTGGCCCCATCACACCTCTAATCCCCCGCCAAAGTATGATCAGATCCGATATGACCTTAAATACATCGATTACGACTTGGCCACCAATACCTGGGGAGATGTACACACCCTGCTCTCTGTCCAGCAGATCGGTAAAAGCACGGGAATGCCTCATTGCAGTCCGGATGGACGATGGCTGGTTGTGTGCCTATTTGATTATGGCTACTTTCCCAGTTGGAAACAGGAAAGTGATTTATACCTAATCGATCTTGAGAATTATAATAAAACCGGAGAGGCCACGCCCAGACACTTAAACATCAACAGCCCATTCAGTGAATCCTGGCAGACTTGGTCCAGTAACAGCCGCTGGCTGGTCTATAGTAGCAAGCGTCTCCACGGCGCCTTTACTCGCCTGTTCATCAGCTATGTAGATCAACAGGGCACAGTCCATCCACCCTTTGTCCTCCCTCAAAAGAATCCGGATTATTACGAATCCTGCCTGGAAACCTTTAATACTCCTGAATTGATAACTAGTTTACCTCCTATTACCAGAGAAAAACTGGCCAAGGTCTATCGTTCTCACCAGGAACTGGACATGACTTTGCCCATCACCATGGCCACTCCAACGATAGATCAAGCCGCCTCATGGCAAGGCCTCGAAGAGAGAGAATAGGCTTAACCCTGATGATTCAAAAGAAGACCCCGGACCAGTCAATGTACAATATGTAATTTGTGTGCTCCTGGTTGATTTGAGTCTAACAAAAACCCACGGCATAAGTGGTCTTTTTCATTCAAAACGAGGCCGAAGGGGCTCGAACCCTCAACCTTCGGATCGACAGTCCGATGCTCTAGCCAATTGAGCTACGGCCCCGTAATTTTTGCAAAAAAATAGTATATCCGCTCCACAGCTTTCTTGTCAAATGTTACCAGATGCAAAAGGCGATTATTTTCTCGAAGATTGCGAACGTCTGACCACAGGTTGTGACTTTCTGTTTTTCTTGTGATTCTGCTGGAGGATTCTCATAGCCTTTTTCACGTCGGCGACTTTTAAGACGCCGGTTGTTCGGCCACCCTTTGCACCTGCCGTGCAGTATGCGTAGCCGATATTTATGTGGTTTTTCGCCAGTTTCTCCGCCACTGCGGCCAACGCACCGGATTTATTGTCCAGATTTATACATAAAACTTCTGTTTCGTTATAGGGCATATTTAGTTTTAACATCACTTCTCTTGCTTTTTCCGGATCAGCAAAAACTATTCGCATAACGCCGTGCTCTACGGAATCCATCATCGTTATGGCTGTTATGTTAATCTTGGCTCGCGCAAACTCACCGAGCACCTGAGCCAGTACTCCGGGTTTATTAACCATAAAAATCGAAAATTGTGTTGTAACGTACATTCCTCTACCTTTCAGATAATTATTTTATACCATTATTGCAGATTCGTTCGACAAATTTTACTCCTTCGACAAGCTCAGGGTGGTGAGCCTGTCGAACCAGTCGTGCCTTCAGATGTAATCGCCCTGATGGCACTTTCCTTGTTCGGGAAGAATGTGAAAATCTTGTCAAGATTGGTTATCTTAAAAACTCGATGCAATCGTGGATTTATCGCACTAATCACAACTCTACCGTTATACGTTTCAAGCTTGGCCCGAACCTCTAAAAGCAGCCCCAGCACCTGAGAGGAGAAAAATTTTACACCATCAAAATCGAATACCAGACTATTAGGACGATTCTGGTCGATATATTCTTTTATACGATCTGAAATAGTGTTTATTCCTTCAACATTACTTATACTGGCCGTCTTGAAGGCTACTACAGCAACACCGTTTTCATTGATTATTTCCGCATCAACTTTTTCATCCATACTAATTGATACTCCCTGCAAGTTAAAACCCATTTGCTTATAGCGGATTATCTCAAATTTCTCACCTTTGGTCGAGCATTTTATAAATATTTCCAGCCCCACGGGAAAATAAATGTAAAAATCAAAATTCAAAAATCAAAATTGTGGAATCCGCCAAAGGCGGATGAATTCCTTAATTTTTCATTTTGCTTTTTGATATTTAATTTTTCGTTGGACTGAGGATAGAAGGGCGTGTGTATATGGATGAAGGGGATTTCGATACAATTGTTTCACCGGTGCCTGCTCCACAATTCTGCCCATATACATGACCGCTACATAATTGGCGAAAAACTCCACCACAGCCAAATCATGTGCGATAAATAAATATGTCAAGCCGAGTTCTTGCTGTAAATCTTTTAGCAAATTTAGAATCTGCGCTCGAATCGAAACATCCAGAGCGCTGACCGGCTCATCACAGATTACTAATCTCGGCTCCAGCGATAACGCTCTGGCTATACCGACCCGCTGCCTTTGGCCACCCGAGAGCTGGTGCGGATAACGGTTCATACAGTCAGGTGATAACCCCACCTTATAAAGCAATGCTGCTACTCGTTCTGTCAGTCCGCAGTCCTTGGGACTCCTTACGGAGGACGCCTTACGGTGCTCGCTACCGATTATTCCTTTGTGAAACCTTATCGGCTCACCAATAATGCTGCCAATGGTCATCCTCGGATTCAATGATCCGAATGAATCCTGAAAAATGAGGCTAATCTGCCTGCGAAGCCGACGCAGCTTCATCCTATCAGCCGATAGAACGTCTTCCTGCTTGAAGATTACCCGTCCAGCCGTCGCCGGCACTAACCGAGCTATAGTTTTGGCGACCGTTGTTTTGCCGCAGCCGCTTTCGCCAACCAGTCCCAGCGTCTGGCCTTCTTTGATGCCGAAACTTATACCATCAACCGCCTTAACGAAACCTAACGTTCTACGCAGCAGACCTTTCTTAACCGGAAAATAGGTCTTTAGGTTCTCAACCTTCAATAGATAATTGTTAGTACGCAACATATTTTAAAACCAAGCAAGAAAATCAAAAATTAAAATGCAAAAATCAAGATTACAAATCAAAATTCAAAAATGACTTTTTGCATTTTACAATGTAATTTTGATAATTAATTTTTGATATTTAATTTATTTTCGTATTTCGGATTTGATTATTCGTAACACAGCCTGGCGCATACCAACACGCAACCGACCTGCCAGGCTGTACTTCCTTTAATTCCGGCTCAACTGTTTGGCATCGCCTATCCTTACGACCTATCGGGCAGCGAGGGTGAAATTTACAGCCGGCAGGAAAATGTAATGGGTCAGGAACTGCTCCTAAAATGGTCTGCAGACGCTTAACTGACACACCCAATCGAGGCAAGGATTGCATCAGACCTTGCGTATATGGATGAAAAGGCTCTGCAAAAAGCTGCCCTTTAGGGGCCTTTTCCACTATCCGCGAAGCGTACATTACGGCAACTACATCTGCACGCTTATACACTACACCCAAATCGTGTGTTACAAGCAAGATGCTCATCCCGATCTCCTTTTGTAATCGGTCGAGCAAGCTCAATATCTGCACCTGAATAGTCGCATCCAGAGCAGTCGTCGGCTCATCTGCTATCAATAAAGCCGGCTTACAACTTGCCGCCATAGCTATCATAACCCTCTGCTGCATTCCGCCGGAAAGCTGGTGCGGATATGCACAAGCCGTCTGCTCAGGCTCTGCGATACCTACTCTGCGCAGCATTTCGACCATATCCGCCCAGGCCTGCTTTGCGTTTTTGTTCTGATGCAGGCGAATGGCTTCGGCAATCTGGCTTCCTGCTTTATGGACAGGATTGAGGCTGGTCATTGGCTCCTGAGAAATAAGAGTGATTCTGTTTCCGCGAATCCGCCGCATCTGTTTTTCGCTTAACTTCAGCAAATCCTGATTCTCAAATATAATTTCACCGCTTACAATTTTGCTTTGCCCCGCTGGAAGCAATTGCATAATCGAAAGTGCGGTTGTAGTCTTGCCGCATCCGCTCTCGCCGACTAGCGCAAACGTTTGACCTTTCCTTATCGAAAAGCTCACGTCCTGCACAGCTTCTAAGACAGCGTCCTCCGCAAAGAAATTGACGGACAATCTTTTGACTGACAATAAGACTTTATCTTGTTTCATACAGCTTTGCTCAAACGTGGATCAGTTGCATCCCGCAGACCTTCTCCAATCACATTGTAGGCCATTACAGTAAAAAATATAGCAAGACCTGGAAACAGAGTAAGCCACCATAGGAACCTGCCTGAGGTGCTGACGCCTAAGCTCAATATCTGTCCCCAGCTTGGCGTCGGAGGTGCCACGCCAAAACCCAAAAAACTAAGGGCCGCTTCGATAAAGATGGCGCTGGAAATTCCAAATGTAGCGTTGACCAGCACCGGCGTAACAGCATTGGGAAGTATATGCCTAAAGAGAATGCTGCGCAAAGGCAGCCCAAGTGATACTGCCGCCTGGACGAAATCCTGCCTTCGTAATTTGAAAAACTCAGCCCGGATAAATCTTGCATTTGACGTCCAGCCGGTTACGCCGATGATAATCATAATGTTCAAAAAGCTGCGCGGGAAAAAGGCCGTTATGGTAATAATAAGAAAAAACACCGGCACAGCCATCATTATCTCGACAAAGCGCATCCCGACAAAATCAATCCACCCTCCGAAATATCCCAGAATCGCTCCGACCAAAACGCCTAAACACACGGATATTCCCACCGCAACAAACCCTACCGAAAGCGATATCCTGCTGCCGTGAATCAGTCTGCACAAAACATCCGCTCCAACATCATCGGTTCCGAGCCAGTGCCGACGGCTGGGCGGCTGCCGGCATGAGGCTAACTCCGTTCGGGCATAACCATAAGGTACTGGAGCGAAAATCGCATCGGTTGCCTTGCCAGATGCAACCATTTCTTTGTAATCAACAGCATCAAGCCTTCGCGGAACAAAAACAAATATCAATACAAAAATCAAAAATAAAAATGCAAAAAGCAAAATGACATATAAAAATGCAAAATTCGAGTATCGAGAATCAGGCATTCCTTTTTGAATTTTGCATTGTAACTTTGATATTTGATTTTTGATATTTAATTTTCCACCGTTAGGCGTCCTGCGGAGTAAGTACCAAACTGTTAAAGCCGCTGCAAGAAAAATACAATAATCGCTCGGCTGCAGGTTCCGCAAAAGCGGGAAATAGAATTTGCCGTCTATACGAATCACAAATGGTTTGTCATTCGCAATAAATGGCGCAAAGACAGCGAGTAAAAACAAAAATAATACGAATATCAGGCAGGCGAGATTGAGCCGGCTTTTAGTGAATCGCCGCCAGATCATCTGGCTGTATGATAGTTTCCAATTTTTTTCTTCTGTCTTTTTGTTCATAGCCTCTCTGTTCCAGCACGGTGAACGAGGGACGAGGGACGATTGACGACGGACGAAATTCGTCCATCGTCAATCGTCCATCGTTATTCTCGGGTCGACGATGGCATACGCAATATCAGCAAGCAACAGTCCTGCCAAATTCAATACGCCGGCGATTGTTGCCACAGCCATTATTACGTTATAGTCCCTGCTGGTTATCGCTTCAAACGCCAATAGCCCCATGCCGGGAATGCTGAATATACGTTCAATTATTACCGAGCCTCCGAGCATCGCAGGAAGCAGCGTCGCCGTAATCGTTATCAGTGGAATGATGCTGTTGCGAAAAACGTGTTTGAATATTACAACCGGCTCCGACAAACCCTTGGCTCGTGCAGTTCTGACATAACAGGAATGTAAATTATTCAGCACCGAGGCTCTAACCTGCTTTGTAAGGTAGGCAAAGCCGGTGTAGGTTAAACAAAGCACCGGCAACACAAGGTGCCATAGTCTGTCGGCCAACCAGGGGAGAAAAGACAACTGCTCGGCATAATTGCTCGAAAGTCCCGCTGGTGGAAACCAGTTTTTAAACGTCGGCCCTGCAAAATACCCGATTAACATTTGGCCGACCCACATTATCGGCAAAGACCATAACATAAGAAAAACCGCCGAGCTGGCGCGGTCAAAAAATCGGCCATGCTTTACCGCAGCTAAGATTCCGACCGGCAATGATACCGCGTAGATAATCAAAAAAGCTATCGCGTTGAGCATCAGTGTGATGGGCAATCTTTCCTTAATTAGCTCCGAGACCTTCCGGTGGTGTCTGATTGAATCTCCGAAATCAAGCCGCACAACCCGCCAAAGCCACTGAGCGTATTGAATATGGATAGGCTTATCCAGACCCCAGACGATGGACGATGGCCCCCGATCAAGTCGGGGGTAGACGATTGACGTCCCTCGTCCTTCGTCACTCGTCCCTCGGAGCGGCTCGCCCGGCGCAAGCCGGCTAATCGCAAAAACCACGATGGTTATGCCCAATAGGGTTGGTATCATCAAAAGCACTCGCCGAAAGATATAAGTTTTCATTTGCGATTTTTGATTTTCGATTTCAAGCTTGTCCCGAGCGAAGTCGAGGGATCGACAATTGGCAATTGGAAATCAAAAATCCAATATTATTTGTACCTTTGCTCGTTTTCGGGCACATACCATTCCAGGTAATTAAGGCCCATCTTATGGATAGTGACGTTTTTGAAACGCCTGTCAACCAATCTGAAACTCGGGCGAGTGAACAGAAAAGTAAACGGCTGCTCTTCGTGCAGAATCCGGTGAAGTTGATGGTAAAGCTTGTCCCTTTCGTCGTCGTTAATAGTACGTTTGGCCTGCTCGATTATTGCATCGGCCTGCGGATTACTAAAGCCTACATAGTTACAACCGCCGTTACCTATCTGCGAGGAGTGAAACAGCCTATAAGGGTCTTCGAGCAGGCCAGCCGACCAGCCGGCAATGTATGCCTCAAATTGTCTGTTGGTAAGTCTGCTAAGAATTACCGACCATTCCAACGGGTCAAGGACAACTTCGATGCCTGCTTTTGCCATCTCGTCTTTCAAGAACCTTGCCAGCCGATTATATAGTGCCGAATCGCTCGAAAACATAAATCTAAATCTGAATGGAGTACCATCCTTATCTCGCAGGCCGTCTCCGTTGCTATCTATCCAGCCAGCCTGCTCAAGTAAATCAACAGCCTTAGGGGTGTCATAAGGCCATGGTTTGATAGTTGGGTCATTTTGATTTCCTTTTATATAGAACGGCCCCGTAATCACCTGCCCATTGCCTTCAAGAAGATGCCGAACTATTTCCTCGCGGTTTATCATATAAGTCATAGCCAAACGAACGCGCTTGTCGCAGAAAAAGGGGGTATTTTGATTCCAGCCGATATAAAAAAAGGGAACGCCGGGGTTCCAGTACGCAAGGCGATAAAACTGCTCGCAGAACTTTTGGTCATCAGCCAAATCAGCAAATTGTTCAGGCTCCGGTATGATAATATCTACCTGGTGACTACGCAGCGCCTGGATGCAGGCCAAAGGATTAGTAATAAATTTGTAGATTATTTTCTTAAGCTTCGGTTTGTCGCCCCAGTAATTCTCATTGCGGCTTAACACTATTTCCCTGCCTGTATCCCATTTCTCAAACACGTACGGCCCACTGCCAACCGGATTAGATATATGTTTATTGAATTGTGCTGCGTCGCTGAATTTATAAATATGCTTTGGAAGAATCCCCACGTCCCAAAAGGACAAAATCTCAAGAGCCTTAAAGTAAGGCCTTTTCATAATAAATTTCACCGTCCGCTTGTTAACTCGGACAGCTTTATCAACATCAATATACAGACTGGCCCCCGCCGTTTTGCTTCGCAAAAGTGAAGCAGCGGGGGCGGCGTCTATCATCGGATTGATAATGGTCTGATATGTAAAAATTACATCATCTGCGGTAACAGGCGCTCCGTCGGAGAAATGTACATCGTTTCTTAGCCGAAATGTTATCTCCATGCCGTCACTGGAGCCTGCCTGCCCAGAGTGTACGGTGGGCAGGACTTCGTAGCTTTCGGCCAGCCGGGGTTTCAATTCCAGCGTATCAAAATCATAAACCAAAAGCGGCTCAAAAATATTGCCCCTGGTAATCCATCTGCAGTATACATCATTTTCTGCGGAGATAGGATTTAGCGTTTTTGGCTCGACGCGCGACGCCCAAATAAGCCAGTCGCCTTCATCACGTGCACTTGCCCCTGCGTCTCCCCCCGCGTCTTCTTGTTGAAGACAAGAGCGGGGGGGCAGCGGGTCGGATTGCGCCAGTAGAATAGCCTGTAACAGAAGGATGTTCGATAGCAATAGGAAGATAAGAGATCTGAACCGCCATTTGCAGGCTTCGCGACCGTTCATTAAACCTCCACTGTTTAAGTTAAGGTCCGAAGTTGGAAAACCCCCAAATAAATCCTTCGACAAGGCTCAGGACAGGTTTGGGGGCTAAACATTTATCCGCCTTCGGCGGATTTATTTGGTTTAGGCGGGTCCGACAACGGTAGTGGTGCTATTCTCTTTCTGCCGCTGGCATCGGTGCCGTAATCAATGTTCAGTTTCAATGTCAGCTCACCCGCTTTTGTCTGGCTGCCGAATAATCTATCATATTCCTGTTGGAGCATCAAGATATTATTTTGCTCAACAGCCCTTTTTATATTTGATTGCGTCCTATCAAGCAGTTTACTGATGCACTTATCTTCCGTCTCGACTAATACCGAGGCCAGATATTGTTTATTGTTATCACTTAATAAATTCTGTCCTTTAATGTACCTCTGTATAACATAAGCATACAACTGAGCAAAACGGGGGGCAATTTCGGGCCTGGCAGATTCTGTGGAATTTATTTTATTGGCCAGTGATTTTAAGACGGCGCTATCTAAAAGTTCATACATAACGTTCCAGTCAGCGTATTGTTTAATTCTGACATCTGCTATTTTTATTAATAAATCCTCTCCTTCCGGGATGGACAACTCTGTCGCGAACTTTGTTATCAACGCTAATATCTCATCCGATGGCGGTGGATTACTATCAATAAGCTGTTTAAGCTGCCCTACGATACGCTGTACTAATCGCAGGTTTGCTCCCTCGATGGGATTTAGTTTATCTATCAAGCCCGGATTAGTAATACAGCGAACCGCCCAGTAGCGAATAGCCTTGTTATCATCCTTTAGCTTGGCAATAGCCAAATCGGCTAAACGGGGATCCTTTAAACCGTCTATCAAAATCAAAAAATTGAGAACTACCTTAAATCGCCGTTCCTGCGGCAGAGCTTCCGCCTGTTTAAGATTTGAAGAAATGTACTTATAGGCAGACTGCGAAAATTGCTTGGCATACTGCGCCTGGGTACTCTGATTGCTTAAGATAGTAGTTCGAGTTCTGGCAATAGAAGTAAAATCCCTGGTTTTTAGCAATTCCTGTGTTGCCTGAGCCAGAAAGTTGTCGATAATCTGCAGGTCTTTGCTGTCCAGCACCTCTTTCTTGAGTACCTTTTCAATCTCATAAGTATCAATCGACTGAGAACGAAGTATTCCTGCTGGAATTAAAAAGGCTATTAGAATGACAAAAATCACCCTTTTGATTTTCATTGTAGATAACCGAAAAATACCTGCCCGCCGTACCATCCCTTCTTCGCTAAAGCTACGAAGGGCAAGCCTTCGCAAAAGTTTCGCCCTTCGCAAGATACTCTGGGCAGGCGGGCCTACCCTGTAATTTATCTAAATTAACTTAAAAACAGCCGTTTGTCAAGGAAATTTGGAATCCGTGCATTCTGCTGCTGCAAAACAAGCAGTTTTCATGGTACATTTCAACAATAAACTCAATCGACAAAATAGCAAGACCGATTCAATATCTAATTGCCTATTTTAATAAACACCTTGACGATCTTTAAGCAGCCCAATGTAGAAGCCTGATAGCCCCATATTATTAAGTGTATCCGCCGAGAAAAAGGACTTATCGGTTTCTTTTAGATATCCAAATCAAGAACACAAATTAAAAAGTATGATAAAACAATTAACAAATCGTTGAATTTATTACCTGAAGCCTTATCTTAATATAAGGTTTTATAGTTTAACTTCTTAAAATCTCTGTGTAATTATTTATCGGAACGAAAGAATTGGATAAGTATCATACTGTTTTAATAACTACATTATTCGTATTGATTTTTATCGCCGGCTGCCAACAGGCGGAACGTGTATCTGCCGAGCCTAATAACGCTGAAGCTCTTGTAGTGGAAACTGGCAAGCCCGAACCCAGCGAGGCTGAACCATCTATAATTGAGCCATCCCAAACCGAGTCTCCAAAGACAGAGCTGAACAAGGTAGAATCCAACGAAATCGAACCAGTTGTTCACCGAAGGCAGGTCTCTTTTCACGACAAATGTGCTGATATCTTGAGCAGCTTCGTGGATCGCGACGGGAAGGTTGACTACGCTGCGCTGCGGCGAAAAAGGCTGGAGCTGAGAAAGCTCCTCGATGAATTCGACCGGCTTGACCCGAAGGAATATGAATCTTGGCCTGAATCGGACAAAATCGCCTTTTGGATTAATACATATAATATCCAGATGCTTAATATAATAGTCGAAAATTATCCTATTCAGGCATCGCGATTCCTCAGTCTCATCTATGGCCCTTACAGTATCAGGCACATCAAGGGTATATGGACCGATTATAAATTTATGGTTATGGATGAGGAATTTACATTAAGCCAAATCCAGCAGCGGTTTTTTCGCAAACAGTTCGATGAACCGCGCGTATTTCTCGCTCTGACTAATGCCAGTATTTCCAGCCCTGCTTTAAGGAATGAGCCGTATTATGGATACAATCTCGAAGAACAGCTCCAAGACCAGACGAAAAGATTTTTATCCAGTCCGTATGGATTCAAAATCGACAGAGACAGGCAAACCGTTTGTCTATCGGCCCTTTTTCAATCGACCTGGTATGGCAAAGAATTTATTAACAAGTTCGGTACGGATAAAAAGTTTAAGGCTCAGGCCCCAGCTACCCGTGCCGTTTTAAATTTTATTACAAACTATATTTCCATTCAGGATGTGTCTTTCCTGGAAGTGGAAAACTATTCTATAAAATATATGAAATATGATTGGACAATCAATGAAAAGTGACTAAAATTTTGAGTGCCTAAAGTGAGCTAAAGTGACAGCAAAGCTGTCATTCCTTCGGCATCGCTCAGGACGGCGTCTGAGCGAAGCGAAGAATCTCTCTTTCGTTGGCCAGATACTTCGGCTTCACCTCAGAGCATTTTAGTTCACTTTACACTTTCAAAAGAAAAGTACAACGAGCTATTAAAAGGACAAATCACGAATGGCAAAAAGAATGATTTCGAGCAATCCCAGTTATAATGCCAATAGATATCTGTTTACCAGTGAGTCTGTAACAATGGGCCACCCCGACAAGGTAGCTGACCATATATCCGATGCCATACTTGATGCTATGCTCGCACAAGATCCGCAAAGCAGGGTAGCTTGCGAAACGATGGTCAAAGATAATATGGTCATCGTCGCAGGAGAGATTACTTCGAGGGCAGTCGTGGTTATCCCGAATGTTGTCCGCGAAACTATAAGAAAAATCGGCTATGATGACCCCCAGCTCGGATTTGACTGTGAAAGCTGTGCCGTTGTGGTATCGGTCGGAAGACAAAGCCCCGATATCTCACAGGGCGTCACCGAAGGCACAGGCCTGCACAAGGAACAGGGAGCCGGCGACCAGGGCCTGATGTTTGGCTACGCCTGCCGGGAAACACCACAGTTGATGCCTATGCCTATTCAGCTTGCACATGCTATAACGACTCGACTGGAAAAAATGCGACAGAGCAAGAAACTACCCTGGCTGCGGCCCGATGGTAAAAGTCAAGTGACGGTAGAATACGAGAATAGTAAGCCAAAACGAATTCACACAGTTGTTGTCGCCGCTCAACATGCTCCATCTATTACTTATAAACAACTGCGGAAACAAATAATTGAGAAAGTTGTTTTACCTGTCCTGCCGAAGCGTCTTGTGGATAAGAATATTGTATATCATATCAATCCGACCGGCCGGTTCGTGATAGGAGGCCCGAAGGGCGATTGCGGCCTGACCGGACGAAAAATCATCGTGGATACATACGGCGGAAGAGGAAGTCACGGCGGCGGATGTTTTAGCGGTAAAGACCCCACCAAAGTCGACAGAACTGCAAGCTATATGGCTCGATACATTGCCAAGAACGTCGTCGCTGCGGGCCTCGCTGATGCCTGCGAAGTCCAGCTATCTTATGCTATTGGAGTGGCTGAGCCGATCTCCGTACACGTGCATACCGAAGGTACTGCAAAAATCAGCGAAGAAAGAATAAGTGAGATTATAAGGAAGCTTTTCCCGCTGACTCCTAAGAAAATGATCCAGCACTTAAAGCTTGCCCGTCCGATTTTCGCCGAGACTTCACACGGCGGCCATTTCGGCAGAAATGGAGCCAACTTCACCTGGGAAAAAACCGATATGACTGCTAAACTACGCAGGGCCGCAGGAATAAAACACTGATTCTGCATGATTGGCCCTTGGATGGCTAACCAAAGTCCTATTGTTGCCAAAGCCATTCATCTACAAAAATCTGAAGATCTGCGTTGTTTACACAACCATTGCGATCGAGGTCTTCAGGTAAAAGGACTTTTTCAATTTGCCAAACATCAGCAAGGCAGGCGAAGTCTTCGAAATCTACTATATCATTATTATCCAAATCAGCTACATTGCCAAGGTCTGATTTAGACATACTGGCTTGTGCAGTGCCGCCGTAGGCACCCATATTTATGCGCTTGCCATGCGGCCATAATTCCGCTGTCCAGTCGGAACTGGTGTTACCGGCGTCAACGCAGGGGCTTGTCGCTCTGTCGAACACCCAGGTTTTATTACTCGGGTTCCATCGGCCTGCTTTAGATTTCAGATGATAGTCATCGTATTTATCTGCAAATCGGGGATCAACCGAGATGTTGCCAGCTCCAGCCAGCACTCCGTCTTCGACATTTGAATAGGTGATAGTGTAACTGCCACCGCTCTCAGCCTCAATGTCAGGACCGCTTTCCTCCCACAGGATACTGTTGGATACAGTTGCTTGACTGTTATTGAGGAAAACACCACCGTAAAAGCCATGCTCGGCAATAGTCACATTAATCAGCGTTATGGAAGCCTCGTTGGCGTGAATGGCCCATCGGCCTGAATTACTAACCACAAGGCTATTGATCATAGTAAACGAGGTGTCACCCACACGCACACCGCTGGCGCCGGCCAGAACCGAGTTGTTGATGATTATCGTGTCCCTGATGACAGGTAAACCAGCATCAATAAGGATTCCGCCGCCGCACCACTCCCCATTACTACGGGCAGTGTTTCCCCGGATGATGCAGGATTGGATGGTAGGCGAGCCGCCAGTAACGGTGATGCCTCCTCCGGCCTCGCTTGCACTGCCGCCGGTGATGGTGAAGCCATCCAGCACCGATGCCCCAGAGTCGAAGGTAACCACGCTGCCGTTTTGGTTTCCGTCAATGATAGTTTCGTACAGGCTGATGCTTCGCGTCCAAGCGTTGGGCAATGTATATGAAGCGTAGCCGCCGTACAGGTCAATTTTACTGTTGAGAGCGAAGTTCTCGGTGTAGGTTCCCTGGGCGACGAGGATTTTACCGCCGGTGTTCGCTGCGTTGAGTGCCTGGGTAATGGTGCGATAAGGATTGGAGGCGGTACCATCGCCATCACCGGCATTCGTGCCGTCTACGTACCACGTCAACGTCTCTTCTCCTGGCTGATAGTGATGGTCCTCAAGAATCTCCAGCGCAAAGATCTTTGCATCGTCCCAGTTCTCATTCGTCCGCTGTGAAGCCCAGAGATACTGCCCGTCCCAGGTCATGTCCCATGTACCTTCGGAAGCCGGGTATATCCACCCTACTTTATGACCCTCTGAATCGTACTTAAGTATCTGTCCACCGGGCACCCAGAAATACTCACCGTCCCAGGCGATTCCACCGCCCCCACCACTATCGAGTGCGATGGTGTCAATAAGATTTCCCTGCCGATCCATCTTGTAGATTTTTGGCGATGTCCAGCCCATAACACATAGATAACTACCATCCCAGGTCACACCTTTACAGCCCCCGAGAGGATCCGGCGTAGGATATGTGGCAAGTTCGGACCCCGTCGCGGGGTCCACCTTAGAGATGCGTTTTTCAGCAAAATCGACAATCCACAGATTCTGGCCATCATACGTCATGCCCCAAGGTTGTGAACCGGGTGCCGCAAATTGCTGAAGCACTTTTCCTGTTTGCGGATTAATTTTCGAGACTTTGCCCCATAAGGTAGATGTCCAGATGTATTGACTATCCCAGGCCAACGACCACGTAAGCCCCAATCTGTCTCCGATCTTTCGAACAATGCGGCGAGTTTCATCGTCGGGGTAGACATACATATAGCCGTCTAACTTTGGATCGCCGGGTATGTATCCCAGTTCATAAGACATATCAGGAGTAAAGCCTATATCAATTGACGCCGGTATTGTGTAACCTGCTTCTACAACGCTGTATAGACCGCATATGTTACCGCTCTGGTTGCCACTTAACGCCACGTTATCGACTTCGACAATGTTGGTCCCCTCTCCAATACCGATGCCGCAACCGCCTCTGCCCACGCCATTGTTATTTATGGCGACCCCTAGAGCGCGCAGCGTGCCGTTGTTGTCGACGGACAATCCGTTTGCGAGATTGTCATGCACGAGCGAACGGCGAATTTCTGCCAACGAAGCGTCAATATGAACACCGTTGGTTCCGCTGCGCTCCACTTCACAGTAGTCCATCGTAATGGTGTTAAACTGTTCGGCAGCCAATCCGTTGTATCCATTTTCGACAATGTGGCAATAGCTGATGCTTGGCTCTGAATAGGACTCGAAATAGAGGCCTTCCCAGTTGTGCCAGCGAATCACGCAGTGTGAGATCTCCGGTGACCCATCCCAAAAGTTAATACCTTGCTGCCCGAACTCAACCACACAATAGCGGAATACCGAGTTCGTGGAATTGCGCACATGAATCATAGACCAATCGCCATTCTGCGGCTCAGGTGCATCGGAGGTAAAGTATATCGGTTCTTCAGCAGTGCCCTCGGCAATCAATGTACCTGATACGTTCAGGTTCAGACGTTTTTCGGATTCCCGATAACCGCGATAGTGCTTGAACTTGATGTGTGTTCCCGGCAGCACTGTTAGCGTAACGCCGAATGGCACAAAAACCGATTCTTCTAACAGAATCTCGCCCTCCCAGACGGTATTTGTTGTAATGGTAACGGCGCAGACCGGCATGGCCCTTTGTAGTCCGCATAACAGGACTATCAGCAACAGCACGGGCAGCTTTTTGGTAAGTGTACCCTGCTGCACCTCCCATCGGCTTTTGTGGAGCCTGTCGAGATATATCCTTTTCATTACTCTACCCCTTCATTCCCTTTAAAAAAACTAATCTAATCTAAAACCAACCGTCTATTTATGATAACCAAGAACCCCACTTTTGTCAAATGAAAAAACCCATCTTTGCGGAAGCCTCACACGGCGGACATTTCAGAAGGACAGGACCGAATTTCACCTGAGGAAAAACCGACATAGCCCAGAATAGGGCAACCACATAGGGTTGCCCCTAATATTGCGTTTCTTTGATTTTCCGGAATTTTTTTGTAAGGTTTCCTCGTTCTTCCAGTCTAATATGGTGGTCATGGCCGAGAAGAACGATGATGAAAGCCTGGTCAAACAATTCAGCCAGGGTGACGATTCCGTTTTCGATAGGATTGTCGAACAATATTCAGCCGATATTGCAGTGCTGACCAATCGGCTGCTCGGCTGGCCTGGCGATGTCGAAGATGTTGTTCAGGATATTTTCCTCGCCGTGTTTGTAGGACTAAAAAAATTCCGCTGCGAATGCAGCCTGAAAAGCTGGCTCTTTATCATAACCATAAATAAATGCCGCACCTACCGATATAAGCGTATGCTCTGGCAGCGCTGCAAAACCATCCCCAAGCTGCGCTTGAGGCTGCCACCAAATCGACCTGCGGATGGGAAGCTGATGGACAATGAAACTTTTAATCGTGTTCGTCACGCTGTGACAGCTTTACCTGCTAAATATCGGGAGCCGATAGTATTGAGGTATCTGCAGGGGCTTTCTATAAACGAAAGCAGCCGAATCCTCGGCATATCTGAAAATACCTTGCAGGTCAGGCTGAATCGTGCCAGGAAGCGCCTACGGCGGGAACTCACTGAGTTGATAGAGGAATAATTCATGACAGAAAACAAGATAAAAGACCTGCTGCAACGGGCTGACGAAATAGCTGGAGCACCGGGTCCGGTTTCTATTAATCTCTCGGCTGTCCGCCACCGTGCCAATCGCAGGCGTTTCGTAAATATCGCTACCCCTATCGCTGCGGCTGCTGTGGTTTTAGTAACTTTTGGTCTGTGGAGCCTTACTAAAATAACTCCACCGCAGCAAAAAATTGCCTCGCTCGAGATGCAGATTGAGCAACTACAGGCAAGGGCCGACGCCACATATAATTTGGTCCAGGAAGTTCTCCAAAACGAGCGAGAGCAGCAGCGGCTTTACGAGCTCCAGGCTCAGCTTGCAAGTATTCCCGATCCTCTCGAAGAAATCCAAAAGCAGGTCGATACGACTGCTTTTAATCTTGTTTATCAAGCCGACAGAATGTACCGTGAGCTTAATTTAAAAAGCTCTGCCATCCAGACGTACAAACGAGTAATCGAACTCTTTCCTAAAACTCGATGGGCTGAGGTAGCCCGTGAAAGATTGTCAGAAATCCGGAACAGTAAATATAAAAAAGATTCAAAAGGAGATTTATTATGGAAACCGCAAAACGTACCGCCATCTTGTTAAGTTTGGTCCTTTTAATAACAGGCACAATTCAAGCAGCCGAAAAACCAAAAATATCAAACTCGCGTTTTGCAAGCTGCGTAGTCAAGATAACCGCAAATCCAAACGTTTTTCCGCTTAACTTTGGGACTATTGAATCTCTGCTGCGTAGCTCCAGCGTCGCTGGAAGGGCCGGTCGCAATGTTCTGGGATTACCGCCTGAACGGAGCATTGAATTCTTTGGAATTGAACCGTTATCTCGCGATTCTGCCGGTGCGATACCGCCGGAGCCGCAGCGCATGGGCGATGATATGATGATGGGCGAGCGAATGATGAGGAGCGAGCAGCGGATGATAGAAGATAGGGACATGTACGCTGAAATGACGGACGAACCAGCTCGAACAGCCTCACGACGGGGCAGGTCAGAATCAAGATCTGCAAGATCTGTACGAGGTGGCAGGACAGGCAGGGGGGACATCGGTTTATACGGAGGAGAGACAGCACGCCTGCCCAGGGGACCCCGCGTAGTCGCACCGGAACCGCCAGGTCCCGATGTTGAGCAAACGATTTTTTTCCGGCTGACGGTTGAATTGCCTGAGGATGTCAAACCGGCAGCCGAGGAATTTATGAATGTCCTTATCGACTTCATGCGTCGTACAATCCTCGATGAGGCTCGGGATTATTCTGTTGCGCTCCAGAATCGACTGTCCAGAATTAGGGAGCAGCGTGAAAGAGCACAAGCACAGCTTTCAGAGATGATGGGGCAAGCCAGGGCAATAGAGCCGCCCCCGCCAATCGAACTGGACCCGGCTGATGTGGCTGTTTATGAACAATTAGACCAAATTGTTGACCTATCACAACTGACGCCGGGAACGCCTTTTGCTGAAGCGGTAGGTATACTGAAGGATTCCGTTGACCCGCCATTGAAGATAGTGGTGCTCTGGCGGGATTTGCTCGATAATGCTGAGATCGAGCAAGCCACGGAGATAAATATGGATGGGATACCGGGGGTTCGCCTTGGCACGGCGCTGGAGCTTTTGTTAAAAGCAGTCTCAGATGGATTTGCCGAGATTGGTTACGTTGTCAAAAATGGTGTAATCACTGTAGCAACAAAAGACGCTCTCCCAAATAAGCTGGAAACACGGGTCTATGATATTCCCGGCCTTGGTTATCCAGCCGGTGGCGTTGATAATCTGATACAGCTTATCCAGGATGCAATTGAGCCGGATAGCTGGTTTGATATCGGTATAGGACAAGGAACAATTAGCACTTACATGGGCAGAAAGCTGGCCATTCTTCAAACTCCCGAAATTCACCGGAAAATTCAAAACTTTCTGCAAGCTATTAAGGTAGATATCCCTGTCGATATTCCTATGGATGTTCCCTTGGAGCCGCTGCTCGATGAAAAGCATGACTTGCTCCGGGACAAGCGAGTTCTGGAGATGGATGTTGCCCGGATGGAGGCACGTCATACGGCGATTGAAGAACAGATCGCAAAAATGAGTAACGAGATAAATACGAAAGTTGAGGATGACCCTGTCACCCGTGAGCTGCAGGAAATAGTGGATATGTATAGCGAACGATGTAGTAAATTTGAGAAGCTTGTTAGTGAAGGAGGCCGAGTTTCCTCTCCTGAGCTCGAAAGCGAGATGAGTAAACTTGTCTATGCTAAAAAAGAATTGGCAAAAAGGCGCGGAGAGCTAAGTAGATATGCCGGCGGTGACCAATTAACCAGATTTAACAACGGTTTGGCCGATATCATGATTGATCTGGCTGAAAAAAGAGCTGAACTTGGCGTCGTTGATAAACAATTAAAGCAGATAGAAGGACAGCTAACAATGGCTACTACGTTTGACCCCCAGGTCTCGCAAATACGCCTTGCACAGCAAACATTAGAGATGACAAACCAGCGGGTGCGCAAACTGGAAAATCTTTTGGCCGGTTTGCAGGAGCCAACCGTAACTGTACTCGGGGCAGACTAAAAAACAGAAGTCCGAAGCACGAAATACGAAATCCGAAACAAATACAAAATTCAAATTTTCAAAACTAAATGTTTTGTTCATTTAGGTTTTGGTCATTTGATATTGTTTCGGATTTCGATATTCGAATTTCGATATTAATTTAATTTCCTGTGGGATTAATCTTTACTCGATTCAATTAATGTTTAAAGTGTCTTTTGCCTGTAAAGACCATTGAAATGCCGAGCTTGTCTGCCGTGGCGATAACCTCATCATCTTTCTTTGAGCCTCCCGGCTGAACAATGCAAGCTACGCCTGCTTTGCCGGCGTTTTCAACATTGTCCGGGAACGGGAAGAACGCATCGGAAGCCATAGCACAACCCTTCGTTGCGTCGCCGGCATGCTTAAACGCAATCAATCCGGACTCGACTCGATTCATCTGTCCGGCTCCGACGCCAAGGACCTTTCTGTTTTTAACCAGCACAATGGTATTGCTCTTGGTATGTTTCGCTGTAAGCCAGGCGATTCTCAAATCCTCAAGCTGCTCTTTAGTAGGTTTTTTCTTGGTGGGATAGACAAGCACATTCGGCTCCCAGCCGATAAGGTCTCTTTGCTGCAATAGAAGTCCGCCGACAACACAGCGCACATCAAACTCACCACAGTCAATCTTTGCCCGGTCGATTGGCCCGGTCTCTATCAGGCGGACTCTGCTGCCCCAGCTCTTTAGTGTTCTTATTATTTCAATCGCGTCCTCATCAAACTCGGGTGCAATAATCACCTCAGCGAAAAAGCCACCGGCACCAAGGGCTTTACCATACAAACTGTAGGATTCCATAATCGTTCTGGCAAGCTCTTCATTGACTTTTCTATTCAGAGCGACAATGCCGCCGAACGCACTGACGACATCGCCTTCGTATGCCTTACGATATGCAACTGTAATATCGTCATCAACGGCGCAGCCGCAGGGATTAAGGTGCTTGACAACAATGGCAGCCGGCTCATCGAACTCCTTTACCAGCTCAAATGCTGCGTCGGCATCCAGAAGATTGTTAAAGCTGATTTCTGTCTCGGCCTCGGCCAGCTTGCCGCTGCATATTGAAGTCTCGCCGCTTGCCGGCAGCTTGTAATACGCCGCCGTCTGGTGAGGATTCTCTCCGTAACGCAGCGTTTTTTCTTTCCTGACAGCAATCGAAATCCTGTCCGGATACACTACGCCGGCTAACTTATTGAGGTATTTTGATATAGCCGCGTCGTAAGATGCAGTCAGTGCAAATGCCACTCTTGCAAATTCACTCCGCAGCTCTTCGCTGACAGAGCCGCTATTTTTTTCCATTTCTTCAATGACCCTATCGTATTGGTCGGGTCGCGTCACGACAGTAACAAACTTATGATTCTTTGAAGCCGAGCGAATCATACTCGGCCCGCCGATATCAATGTTTTCGATCGCTTCTTCCAGTTTGCAGCCGGGCTTGGCAATGGTCTGCTCGAACGGGTATAGGTTCACACAGACCAAGTCAATCGGCTCTATATTATGCTGCTTCATCGCCGCGGTGTGCTCACTTTTGTCGCGAAGACCCAACAGCGCCCCGTGGATTTTCGGATGGAGCGTTTTTACACGGCCATCCATCATTTCAGGAAAGCCGGTAACTGACTCAATACCAACGACATCAATTCCTGCCTTGCTCAGGCTTTTAGCTGTCCCGCCGGTGCTGATTATCTTGACTCCCATTTGGCTGAGCTTTTTGGCAAATTCAACTACACCGCTCTTGTCAGAGACACTTATCAATGCTGTTTTAATTCTTACGTCCATAGAAACTCCTTCTCCTATTATTTACTAAATACCATTTTTATTTAACCGGTTCTAAACAGGCGATCCGGCCACGTTTATCAGCAATATAGATTTTTGAATCTTTAGTATTAGCAGTGTATATCGAGACTTCGGCGAAATTAACCGTGTACAGCAGCTTTTTCCAAGTATTATCCATCACTGCTAACGTTCTGTCATTTGTAAAAACAAAAGCTTTTCCATCTGCTTCTGCCAGGAGGTCGACTCCCTGCGGCAACAACCACAAAAGGGAGCCTCTTTGTTTATCTATGGCAACCAGCCCCTTGGCGGGAGCACATTGATAGACCACTCGCCGTGTCACACGCGGAGCCTTTAACGGTATCGACGGTATCTGATACTTCCAGGCGAGCTCCACCGTTACCGGATTGACTATGTCAATTCGATAGACATTGGTATCCTTACTGGCGAAAAATAACTGTCTTCTGTCACGCACGATCGGCCCAGTGATGGCAGCAGCGGCATCAAATTGCCAAAGTTTTTTAGGTGCATCCGGCGTGATACTTATTACATTGCCTGCATCCGTCCCAAAGACAACAAATTCCTCGTCGACAATAACCGATGTAATCAGCGAATCGTTATCGGCAGTAACCTCAAACGCCTGAAGTTTATTATCTGCGCGTAATATATGCAGGCGTTTGTCAGGCCAGCTTATGTAAAAAAATGAGCTGTTCCGAGCGACAGGACAAACAACACCAAAATCCAGAGCTTTTGCATTACTTTCTATTCCGGTTTCCGGAGCAATCTCAACCAGCTTGTTTCCAATTACTGATATGAGCTTATCCTGATAAAGTTCCAGACCAACCACCGGAATTCCAGCCGGCGCGACGAACTTGCTGAATATCACATTTCCATTTTCTCCATCCAGGGAAATCAGGAAGTTACGGTCCGAAAGTGCATAAATGCGATTATCAATAATGAATAAACGCTCCAGACTCTCAGCTTTTCTCATCGGCAGCTCATTCTGCCATAAAATCTTTAATTTGGCATGCTCAAGCAGTTCCGGTGAAACCAGCCAGTCCGTCCTGAGCTGAGTCGAAGGATTCGTCCCTGCCTCTGCAGCCATAGCGTCAGCCGAAATATACAAAATTGAAAAACCAATTAATAAAATAACTGTATTTCTTAACCGCAACATTTGTGTAAACCCTCACAAAATAACAGTAAATTCAAATATCAAAAATCAAATATCAAAATTGTGGAATCGCCCCTTAGGGGCGAGGACTTCCTTAATTTTACATTTTGCTCTTTAATATTTGATTTTTCAAAGAGGAACCCAACTCCGGTTTCCAATCCTCATGGCATATTAACATAGTCAGCCAAATCAATGTTGTGCTCAATTTCAAATTTCTGCATCTGTTCGATGCGTTTGATATCATCTTCGATCCGATTTACAAGCTTAAATATATATGGCTTACCTGCTAAACGATGCTGCAGGTCGTCGAGCATTGGCTCCCATGTGCCATCGTACAATTGCTTCTTCAGAACCACCAGCATCCGATGCTCATCGCTGAGGCTGTTGACGAAATCATGTACGTCTTTATCGGCAGCGCTATCTTCGTCTTTGCGGCTCTTTCTGCCCGTCTTAGCCATTTTCTCAAATTTGCCCATCAACAGAACCCCCGCTCCTGTCTTCCAAGAGGAAGACGCAGGGGCCAAATCTATTGTTTAGCCGTCGCCGGCACGGCGACGGACTAAAACCCCCAGTAAAACTGGGGGCTAAATACTGCAGGTTCGTTCCAGCGAATACTAACGGCCAGGCCTTCAAATTGCAACAAATTTCCCCCAAATTAAAGTGCCTAAAATTGACATTTTCGATTTCCGATTGTCGATTTGAAATTGAAAATTGAAAATCGGCATTAGGCAATCGCTTTTGCTCACTTTAGGCATTTATATTATTAGTGTTGATTTTAATTCGATATTAGCTTCTGCCAATGTTTTGTGTCGGCCCCTATTGCTTTGAGAAACCTCCTTTGCACCAGCCTTATCAAAGCTTCACACTCAGTCTTTGTGCCCCTTTTCAGAGGGATTTGTCCGCCAGCATAAGCTGGATGGCCACCACCTGTACCTTTCCTGGCGACCACTCGGCGGATTACCTTATCCGCCCTGGCTTCTTCCTTCATTGTTCTAATAGAGATAAAAAGTTTGCCCCCAGAAATGCCGTGGCACAATGTCCAGTAAGTTTCCTCTTCTCTTAGCAGAAGGTCCGCCACCTCAGCAATCATATCGGGATTATCTATTTGCCCTAAACTTGTGATAATCGTATGCTCATACATCTTAGCATTTCGTAAAGCCTCATCCAGCATCTGGAAATAATCTCGCGGGACCTCGCCTCTTTGGATTTCGCTGAGCATTCTTTTGTTCGCTAATGGAAACAATAACGCAACCGCCTCAATATCCGCTTTGATTGCCTGTCTGCCGAGATCTTGTGTATCGGAGCGGATTGCATAGAACAGGGCAGTTGCAAGCTGTATATCAGGTTCTATCCCCGCCTGGACAAGATATTCCAGCAGGATGGTGGCTGTAGCGCCGTATTCTCTGCGAATGTCGATAAATTTCACGGCTCGTGTAGCGGCTCGTAGAGGATGATGGTCTATAACAATGTCAGGCACCATTCCAGCGGGCAGGGAAGTATTTCCGGTTCCCGGCTGGGCATCCACCATTGCGGTGCAATCAAATCTTTCAAATTCAATCTCTGTGCAAGGCCGAAGATTCAGACCAAGATACCGCACCAAGGCTCTGTTTTCAGCCCGGCCGACGGTTCCGCCGTGAGCAATAGTGCACTGAACGTTGTTGAGACTATTC
>Ga0315532_1000762_pt1 | contig 25329 bp, 17 predicted proteins | sample SalMarWE160370MG_FD_203082 | JGI IMG/M metagenome (GOLD analysis project Ga0315532, IMG submission 203082) | Salt marsh sediment microbial communities from the Plum Island Ecosystem LTER, Massachusetts, United States - Salt Marsh Sediment WE1603-70 ...
ATATCCTGGTGACATTTTCCTTCTTGTCTCGATTTGCGTTTAACACTCTTTTGCCGGACTTAAGCGTGCCCTGATAAATCCTCAGAAATGTTAAATCACCGTGCGCATCCGTGGTAATCTTAAATGCCAGAGCAACAAGACTCGCCGTCTTGTCGCTCTTAATCATTATTTTCTTGCTTTTATCGGTCGGCTTATATCCAACAAGGTCCGGCTTATCCAATGGCGAGGGCAGATACTTCGTAATACCATCAAGCAGCCGCTGCACTCCAATATATTTCAACGCTGAGCCGACAAATACTGGATGAAGCTCGCCGGCCAAAGTCGCTTTTCTAATCGCTCTGTCAACAACCTCATCGCCTATCGGCTTGTCGTGGATATACAAATCCATCATCTGTTCATCGTGTTCTGCTGCAAGCTCTATCATATTATGCCTGTGCTCATTTGCAGCAGATTGTAATTTGGCCGGGATTTCAACCTCTTCAAAAGTCGCTCCAAGCTTTTCTGTTTTATAAAATACCGCCTTGAATTTAATCAAATCTATTATCCCTGCAAAAGAGTCACCGGCCCCGATTGGTATCTGCAACACAACAGGATTGGCAAGGAGCTTATCGCGAATACTCTCAACGCTCATCTCGAAATCGGCTCCGACCTTGTCCATCTTGTTCACAAAGCATAGGCAGGGCAGGCCGTATTTTTGTCCCTGTCTCCATACCGTCTCACTCTGGGCCTGAACCCCTTCCGAGCCGTCAAATACCGCAACAGCTCCATCCAGAACACGCAGAGAACGCTCCACTTCTGCCGTAAAATCGATGTGCCCGGGAGTATCAATAAGGTTTATTTCAAAACCCTTCCAAGGACATTTTGTCGCCGCGCTGGTTATGGTAATGCCTCTTTCCTGCTCCTCCTGAAGATAGTCCATAACCGCTGTGCCATCGTGGACCTCCCCCATTTTGTACGTCTTGCCGGTGTAGTAAAGAACGCGCTCGGTGATTGTTGTCTTGCCAGCGTCAATATGAGCCATAATCCCGATATTACGTAAGTTTTTCATAAGAAATGCAAAAATTAAAGATTAAAATCAAAATTGTGGAATTTATGAGGGATGAATTCCTCAACTTTACATCCTATATTTTGATACTTGTTCTTTACTCAAACTGACCTTTTGTCCATAACTATAAACGCAACTCACCTTTTGACAAGGTATTATATACCATTAAAACAATTATAAAATCAGCCATCCGCCCTCGCGACTTCCTGTCGGAAGACGGGGGCGGGGGTGGATTCGACAATTTTGCATTTCACACTTTGATTTTTGCGTTTCCAAACTGACCTTCGGTCAGTTTAAATTATTTAATATCTTTTTCCGGTAGATACTAAAATAGCGGATAAGAAAAACAACTTCCTACCCGCCACACTTTACAAGCTTACCACGCAAAATGGGCAAATGCCTTATTGGCTTCAGCCATTTTGTGGATATTTTCCCGTGTAGTCATTGCACCGCCATGCTCATTATAAGCATCTACCAATTCAGCAGCCAGACGTTCACAAAACGGCTTGCCTTTCTTGGCCCTGGCCGACTGAATTATCCACCTAAAAGCAAGCGACTGCTGACGTTTCGAGCTCACCTGCATCGGAACCTGATAACTCGCTCCCCCGATACGCTTGCTGCGAACTTCTATCATTGGTTTAACGTTATTTACTGCTTTCTCAAATACCTCAAGCGGGTCGGCATCCTTTATCCTCCCGGCTATAATATCCATAGCATCTTTGAAAACGCGTTGTGCAACACTTTTCTTCCCTCCCCACATCAAATTGTTTACAAACTTCGAAACCAGCTTATTTTTATACTTTGGGTCGGGCTTTAACTGCTCACTTGAAGCTGTCCATCTTTTCATTTTCGGTTTCCGTCTTTTATTTCGCGATTGACAATCGCAAATCGGCTATTTATTTTGCCCTTTTCGCACCATATTTGCTTCTACCCTGCTTGCGATTAGCCACACCTGCACAATCAAGAACACCTCGCACAATATGATATCGAACACCCGGCAGGTCCCTGACTCGGCCGCCGCGAATGATAACCGTACTGTGCTCCTGAAGATTGTGGTCAATGCCCGGTATGTAAGCTGTAACCTCTTTGCCGTCGGTCAACCTGACGCGGGCAACCTTTCGCAGGGCGGAGTTCGGCTTCTTGGGAGTTTGTGTCCTTACTATAAGACAAACGCCGCGTTTTTGCGGCGAGCCGCTAATATCAGACACACGTTTCCGGCCTTTTGACTTCGCCCTCGGACGCCTGACTAACTGGTTTATTGTAGGCATAATATACTTCCAACATCAATCTATGATTATCATTTAATTCCAAGCGCTTCTTTCATAGCAGCGTCTGCCTTTGCCTCTGTATCTTCTGTTTCCTTGACCTCTGCGAATTCTTTTGGCAGCGGCGCTTCTGCAAGGTGCTTGACCTTCATATCCAGATACGGCTTGAAAGCCGTACCGGCCGGTATCAAATGGCCAAGTATCACGTTTTCCTTCAAACCGTACAACTGGTCCACTTTACTGGCTAAAGAGGCCTCTGTCAAGACCTTTGTTGTCTCCTGGAAGCTGGCTGCTGCTATAAAGCTCTCCGACCATAATGAGGCCTTCGTTATACCTAAAAGCAGAGTCTTGGCTGTTGCCGGCTTCGGTTTTCGCCACTTTGCGGCCTCACCACCAATCATCTCAAGTTTTTCATTAATAGTTGCAAGTTCCTTCTTGTCTATAATCTGACCTTCCTCCAAATCAGAGGCATCGCCAACACTTAAAATCTTGACGCTGTTAGTCAGCCGTTCGTTCTCCTTTCTAAATAAAAACTTATCCACTACCTCTCCAGGCAAAAATGAACTGTCGCCAACAGATTCTATCTCGACTTTTCGCAGCATCTGCGAACATATAATTTCTATGTGCTTGTCATTGATATTGACGTTCTGGCTGCGATAGACATTTTGAATTTCCGCAATCAGGTACCTCTGCAGCGCCTCTTCGCCCTTGATTCGCAGGATATCGTGGGGGACCAATGGGCCGTCGGTCAGAGTATCGCCAGCGAGGACCTCATCGCCGGCATGAACATTGAGATGTCTGTCGCGGGGCACATGATGTTCTTTTTCCATCCCTGATTCGGAGCGAATTATAATCGTCATTTTACCCTTGCGTTTATCGCTTCGAAGCTCTATCCGCCCACTAATCTCGGCCATTGCAGCCGGGTCTTTGGGTTTTCGTGCTTCAAATACTTCGGTAACTCTGGGAAGGCCGCCCGTAATATCCTGTGTACCGCCGGTCGCCCTGGGTTGATGAGCCAGCAACTGACCAGCCTGAACGCTCTGGCCCTGGCCAACCTCGATTCTGGCCCCCGCAGGCAAATAATGAACATCGAGTATCTTTCCGTTAGCATCTTCTATGATAATCTGTGGGTGCTTATCCCCTTTGTGCTCGATTACCACCGGTTTGCCAATCTGCCCTCTTCGTTCTTCTTCAACTCCAATAGTCTCCCCAACAATGATATCAACAAATCGTATAAGCCCTGGCACCTCAGCCAGAATGGGCGTTCTGTGTGGGTCCCAGATGAACAGAGAGTCACCTTCTTTAACCTTCTGCCCATCATCGATTAAAACAGTAGCCCCATATGGCACTTTGAGCCTGTCGAGTTCTCTACCCTTTTCATCGTGAATGGTCATTTCACCATTTCTTTTTAGAGCAATTATCCTGATATTCCCGTCATCGGCTTTTAAGACAACGGGATTTATATCCCGATATTGGATAGTTCCGGAGTTCGTAGCATTCTGTTGTCGTTCAAGAATAGCTCTTGAAGCAACCCCCCCTGTATGGAATGTTCTTAGAGTCAGTTGAGTTCCTGGCTCACCGATAGATTGAGCAGCAATAATACCAACGGCTGTTCCTTGTTCGACGAGTTGCGTGTTGCTCATATCCCAGCCATAGCATTTAGCACAAACCCCAAAAGGGCTGTCACAAGTCAGAGGGCTCCGTACTCTGATCGCATCAAGCCCCAGAGATTCGATTTTGGCCGCTGCGAGTGGCGTTATCGCCTCATTTTCACGTACAATCATTTCATCGTTAATGGGGTTTCTAATATTGTCTCTTGCCGTTCGTCCAATTATCAACTGTCTAAGAGGAATCTCTCCCTCATCTGCACTACCGACACCTGTTTTAGTAATACCCTGCAAAGTCTGGCAATCATGCTCAATGACGATAACATTCTGCGAAACATCAATAAGTTTTCTCGTAAGATACCCTGAATTAGCAGTTTTGAGAGCCGTATCAGCAAGTCCTTTTCTAGCCCCATGTGTCGAGCTAAAGTACTCAAGAACACTCAAACCCTCCCTGAAGTTAGCTTTTATAGGTGTTTCGATAATTTCCCCGCTGGGCTTAGCCATAAGTGCCCTCATTCCAGCCAACTGTTGTATTTGGTCCACAGACCCCCTTGCGCCTGAATCTGACATAAGGAAGATAGGATTGAGATACGGTGTTCCATCTTCATTCGTATCATTTTTAAGTCCCTGAATCATCTCGTTCGTAACAGCAACCCTTGCATTAGTCCAAGCATCGATTATCTGATTATATCGCTCACCCTCTGTTAGCACTCCATCGTTGTAGTTCTTCTGTATATGAGAGACTTTCTTCTCGGTCTCTTCAATAATATCAGGTTTACGAAGTGGAATTTTCAAATCCGTAAGACCAAAACTCATACCTGATAATGTTGCATACCTAAATCCAAGGTCCTTGATATCATCGAGAAGCTCTACAGTAGCGGCCGAGCCTGTAAATTCGTAACAATCACTAATTACACGGCTTAATTGCTTTTGAGACATCGTCATATTGTAAAACGGCATACCTGACGGAAGGATGTCATTGAAAATGCAGCGACCAACTGTCGTCTCAATCGTTATTTTGCTGGTTTCGGTTTGCATCTTCCGCCTTTCAACGGACTGTTGCAAATCCTCTATCACAAATTTGTTAATTCTAACGTAAATCCTTGTGTGCAGGTCGATTTTTCCCATGTCGTAGGCCATAATGGCCTCAAAAGCATCCCTGAATATCCTTGTGACTTCATAGGTTTCTCGTTTTTCTACGTGGGTTAAATAATAGTTGCCCATGACCATATCCTGCGACGGCCCAACCATAGGTGAACCATTTGCCGGCGAAAAAATATTCGATGTAGTCATCATTAAACAATGTGTTTCTGCCTGGGCTTCAATACTCAGAGGCAGATGCACAGCCATTTGGTCGCCGTCAAAATCTGCATTGAATCCCTTACACGCCAATGGGTGGAGCATAATCGCATTGCCTTCCACAAGTACCGGCTCAAAGGCCTGAACGCCCATCCGATGCAACGTAGGCGCACGGTTGAGCAGGACAGGATGCTCATAAATAACCTCCTCCAAAATATCCCAGACCTGCTCGTCACGCCGCTCAATCATTCTTTTGGCGCTTTTAATGGTATCAGCAAGTCCGTGTTGCTTAAGTTTTCGAATAATGAAGGGCTGATACAGCTCCAGAGCTATTTTCTTTGGCAAACCGCACTGATAAAGCTTTAAATTCGGCCCAACTACGATTACCGAACGAGCCGAGTAATCCACACGCTTGCCAAGCAGATTTTCCCGGAATCGGCCCTGCTTTCCCTTTATCATATCCGTCAGAGACTTAAGGGGTCTATTATTACTACCCAATACCGGCCTGCGGCAGCGGTTGTTATCCAGCAGTGAGTCAACCGCCTGCTGGAGCATCCGCTTCTCATTTCTGATAATGACCTCTGGTGCATTCAGGTCCATAAGTTTCTTTAACCTGTTATTTCGATTGATAATTCTCCTGTATAGGTCATTCAAATCACTTGTAGCGAAGTTATCACGTTCCAGCATAACAAGAGGCCTCAAATCAGGAGGTATAACGGGAATAACTTCGAGCACCATCCACTGTGGTTTGTTTTTGCTGCTTTGGATTTGATTAATTATTTTTAGTCTCTTGGTGTGTTCTTTTATCTTCTGCTTACTGGATGTTTTTGAAATCGCCATTCGAAGCTTTACGCTTTCTTTGTTCAGGTCAAGATTTTCGAGCAGTTGTCTGATAGCATCAGCACCCATAGCCGCCTTAAACTGATTTGGGTACTTGTTCATCACCTCTCTGTACTCGTCTTCGCTTAGCAATTGCCCGGCTTTCAAGGGGCTTTGTCCCGGGTCGGTAACTACATAATCCTGGAAGTAGATGACTTTTTCGATGTCTGTGGTCTTCATACTCAGAATACTTCCAAGCCGATTTGGTATTGCCTTAAAGAACCAGATATGCACGACAGGTGCTGCGAGATTGATATGTCCCATCCGTTTTCTTCTAACCCGGGAATGAGTCACCTTGACGCCACATCTGTCACATATAATACCTTTGAACTTTGTCCCCTTATACTTACCACAGGCACACTCCCAGTCTCTTTCCGGCCCAAAGATTCTTTCGCAGAATAAGCCGTCCTTCTCAGGCCTGTATGTTCTATAGTTAATAGTCTCGGGTTTACGGACTTCGCCAAACGACCAGCTTCGAATATCATTGGGACTGGCCAGTGAAATTTTGACCGAGCCATAATCATTAATGCGATCGTAAATATTCCCTAACATTTAAGGCCCCTTAAAATTGAAAATTGGAAATTCAATAATCAATATTCTATAAAACGGCGCTTCCAAGCCTTTTCTTTTCGAGCTGTATATTTAGTCCCAGCCCTCTTATTTCATTGCACAATACATCAAAGGAAAGGGGTGTTCCTGCTTCAAGGACATTTTGCCCCTTAACCATTGATTCATAGATTTTTGTTCGGCCCTCCACATCATCGCTTTTGACCGTCAGCATTTCCTGCAGCGCATAAGCCGCTCCGTAACCTTCTAGTGCCCAGACCTCCATCTCACCGAACCTTTGCCCGCCGGTTCTGGCCTTGCCGCCTAACGGCTGCTGTGTAATCAAACTATAAGGCCCGGTTGCCCTGGCGTGAATCTTATCATCAACAAGGTGGTGCAGTTTCATCATATAGATGTACCCAATAGTCGCCTTCTGGTCAAATGGCTCGCCTGTTCTTCCGTCATACAACTGAGTTTTAAGAGTCGGCAGAACATTGACAAAAAATTCGTCATCTGGGGGTGCTTGTCTTTTCCCTTCTATTTTCTTAGTCAGGATACCCATAACTTTTTTACGCAAATTATCATTTGGCATGTTCTTGTTGTAATGACTACCTTTTATCCTGCCTTTAAGTCCTTCCCCCTTCCTCTCACCAGCAATTCCAACATAAATGATTTCATTCGTTTTCCTTTCTCGAATGAGATACACGCCAGGAAGTTTGAAATCGTCCTTCAGGTCTTCCTGAGCATCTTCACATTTATTATACCACTTACCTTTTTTCACCACCCGAAGGCACTCATCGAAAATAGACCTAATCTCAGACGGAACTTCCTTTTCCCAATCATGCAGTATTGATTCCTTGGATCTTTTTGGCATTTTATCATTGAGACGAGGCTTAGGCTTAAACTGATCATCAATTATGAGCCTATCCTCGATATGGTGCAAAATACCCTCCAAATCAGTATCATCACTGTGCCGCCACCCCCTCCCCAAACACTTTTCTAATTTTGCCCAGAGATCACCTGCTCTGGCATCGGATATGGACACGGAAGTACAAGCAAACTCCCAATTTTTTAACATATAGCCTGAGACATCGTCTTGCGAAACCCCCTCATATCTTTCCGCTCGTTGTTTCATAATATCGTTTGCCTCGGTAGTCAATTGCTTGATATCATCTTCGGTAGCGCCATCGAATACAGGGCTAATCGCCTGAAATCCCAGCACCTTTGCCACCCAGCCGAGGTGCGTTTCAAAAATCTGTCCGACATTCATCCGGCTCGGCACACCAAGAGGATTCAGCAATATGTCCAGTGGCGTCCCATCTTCGAGAAATGGCATATTCTCTACAGGCATAATCTTTGCGATAACACCCTTATTACCGTGCCTCCCGGCCATTTTATCACCTATCGCCAACGTTCTTTTTACCGCCACGTAAACTTTTACCATTTGCAACACGCCGCTGGGCAGCTCATCGCCATGCTTCATACTCTCAGCTTTTTGTCTCTTTTCTTGCTGAATCTCATTAATCTTTATCCAGAATTTGTCCATTATTTTCTGTGCATCGTCACGTAGTGATACGGGCTTGACCCACTTAATGTCAAAGTTCTCTACCTGCTCATAGACTACCTCATCATCCGTGCTGATACCGACTTTCTGTCGAGTGGACGGGTCAACGATATTAACATCATGCTTTTTACTGATTTGCTCTATCATTTGTCTAAATATCTCGCACTCCTTTGCCCTCATTTTCTTTTGATATTCCTTTATATTCTCCGCCAGTTGTTTCTTCTCAACCTCACTTCCTGCACCTCGTCTTGTAAATCTCTCCGTTTTTATTACGACCCCTTCATATCCGCTTGGCAGCTCAAGTGAGTCATTTTTAACATCTTCTCCCGCTCTGCCGAATATGGCGTGCAGTAGTTTTTCTTCAGGCGTCAGTTCTGTCTTGCTTTTAGGCGTCACTTTTCCTACAAGAATATCACCCGGACAAACTCTGGTTCCTTCCCGAACAACTCCGTGTTCATCAAGTTTTCGCAGCGTCCTTTCCCCAACATTAGGTATATCCCCTGTAAATTCTTCCTTTCCAAGCCGGGTCTCACGAACCTCGGCCGTAAATTCATCAATATGAATGCTGGTGAAGCTATCTTCCTTGCAGAGCTTTTCACTGACGATAATCGCATCTTCGAAATTAAAACCGTCAAAAGAGACAAATCCCACAAGAATGTTTTTGCCCAGAGCCAATACGCCATCAGCAGTACCGCCGCCATCTGCTATAATCTGGCCGGCCTTCACTCTGTCACCCAGTTTAACTGTGGGCCGCTGATTAAGGCAGGTTCTTTCATTCAATCCTTCAAACTTCTTAAGTATATACTCGTCGGTATGGTTCAGGACTATCTTAGTTGAGTCCACCGCGGTAACAACACCGCTGGTTTCCGCACGAACGACCATGCTCGAATATTGGCCAACCACCTTTTCCATACCCGTGCCGACCAAAGGCGGTTCTGTCTCTAGCAGCGGAACCGCCTGTCGCTGCATATTCGAACCCATTAAAGCCCTGTTCGCATCATCGTGTTCCAGAAACGGAATCAGCGAAGCCGAAACGCCAACTATCTGCTTAGATGAAATATCAACATAGTCAACCTCATCACTGTTAACGTGGGCCAACTCACCGCTTTTTCTGGCGAGGACCAAACCCTGCTTGATTCTTCTGCTTTTCGTCTCGACTTCACTTGGCGGTGCAAATACTGCCTTCATCTCCTCATCTGCCCGTAAATAGCTCACCTCTTCGGTGACCTTACTGTTCTTGACTTTGCGATATGGTGTAAGTAGAAATCCGTACTCGTCAACCGTTGCAAATATCGCTAACGATGCAATCAATCCAATATTTGTCCCCTCAGGCGTTTCAATTGGACATACCCTGCCGTAATGGCTTATATGCACATCGCGAACCTCAAATCCAGCCCGCCTCCTGTTTAATCCTCCAGGCCCAAGTGCTGACAATCGCCTTTCGTGTGTCAGCTGACTTAACGCATTGGTCTGGTCAACAACCTGGCTCAACTCGCCCCGACCAAAGAAATAACTAATACTGCTTGCCACGCTCTTTGAGTTAACAAGGTCGGCAACCTTAACCGGTTCATCGGTACTTGGCTTTAAGCTCATTCGTTCCTGAACGGTTTTTCTAAGCTTTAACAGTCCTTTTCTGATTTCGTCGGCAGCCAACTCATCGATTGTTCGCAATCTCCTGTTGCCGAGGTGGTCAATATCGTCCACCTCTCCCTCATTATTACGCAAAGCCATTATGTATTTCATCGTGTTGAGGAAATCTTCCGGACGAAGTGTCATCTCATTTTCGTCTACTACCTGCTCGAACTTGCGATTCAACCTGAATCTGCCGACCTTACCAAGTCGATAACGGTTGGAATCAAAAAACTTCTCTTTAAAGAAGCCCTTTGCCTTCTCCTGGTTGGGCGGATTTCCCGGCCTCAACCTCATATAAAATTTTAATAATGCCTGTTCATGACTTGGGCAATCATCCTCCGCGAGCGTATTTAAGATAATAGTATCTCGTACATTCTCAATGACTTCAATGCTGCCAACACTGCTACGTTTCTTTTCACGCCCACCCTCACTTGGAATACCATACTCTACCAACTCCGTCAGTGCCCATGTCTTCAGAAGATTATCACCACAGTCCTCAGGCTTAGCTGCCTTAAACGGCGCGGAGAAGTGCTTACCAAGTCTATCCTTTAGCGAAGTTGCCAAGCCCAAATAACCATCGCTAACTCTTTTTGTTTTTAGACTCCGAAAGAAATAAATCCCTTGCTTATCCGGCAATCCTTTTTTACACTCTTTCAGGTCCTTAATCTCAACCCAACCCGTATTACTTTTTATGGCGTCTTTACATTCTTGGTAGAAGGTTTCAAGGTACGGATTCTCAGCCAACAAATCTTTAACCTTCTTTTCAGACTTCCCAGAATCCTTGTTGAATCGTGGCTGTTCAGTTTCAATTAACTTTGTTTCGACCGCCTCAAGTTGAGATTTAGTCAAGGTATTCTTCGATTCGACATACTTAAATGCGAACCCTCCGGTGCGTTGTCCTCCCTTGACCATATATTTCTCTCGAAGATTATTTTGGTTCTCTTCGAGCCATATACGGCCTTTTTTCCTCTTATTAAGCCACTCTTTGGCTTCCTTTGGGGTCCGTTTCACTAAGGGAGACGAGCCCGAAGAAATGGTAGCGTTCCGTATTAAAGAGACTTTATCGCCGATTTGCCCTCCTGGCTTAACTATAACCTCACCGGTTTCCTGGTCAACAATCGGCTCCACCGCCCACATCGTAGGTGTAAGCTTTGCAGCCGGAACTGTTTTTGTCGGATAAAACAATCGCAAGATTTCCGCTGTAGTGCTGTAGGCTGGGTTCAGCGCTCTTAGAAAAATAGTCGATGGTATCTTGCTTGACTGGTCTATTCGAACTACTAATATATCTTTGTGCGTAACACCAATCTCAATCCAGCTCCCTCTTTCCGGTATTATTCTGCCGCCATGTAAGACCCTATCGCCTTCTTTGCTCTCGATAAGAAAATCAACACCCGGACTCCTATGCAACTGGCTGACAATCACTCGAATCGCTCCATTTATGATAAACTCACCTCCACCAATCATTACGGGCATCTCACCAAGATATATTGCCTGCTGCTGCAGGTCCTCGCCCTCACTTGTCCGAAGACTGCAATGGATTTTCAACGGATAGCCGTAAGTCAGACGTAATTGCCGGCACTGAGTAGGAGTATAGTGCGGCTTTTCAAGCTCGTAAAAGAGATATTCCAGCACCATTTTTTTGTCATAGCTCTCGATAGGAAATATCTCTCTGAATAGCTCTTCTAGGCCCATGCACTTTCTCCTGGTTGACGCAGCATCTTTTTGCAGTAAACGCTCATAGCTCGCTTTCTGTATAGCTATCAAGTCCGGAACTTCAACATCATCGTAAATTTTGCCGAAGTAACGAACAGCTTGCTCGGTATCAACTCCAACCATTGTCTATCTCCCATTCACAATATCTTATGGACTCTGCCGGCACCGGAAACCGATGTCAGAGCACCTGATACTCCCGGAGTCGGAGATTAGCGCTTAATTTTTTCTCACCCTTTATCGCCTCTTCATCGAAAACTAACTTCCTCACGCCAATTCCACTGTTGCGCCGGCTTCCTCAAGTTTCTTTCTGGCATCCTCGGCTTCCTCCTTACTTATGCCTTCCTTTACCGTCTTTGGAACATTGTCAACAAGGTCCTTGGCTTCTTTCAGCCCCAGCCCCGTCAAAGCTCTTACCTCCTTAATTACCTGAATCTTTTTATCACCGAACCCTTTAAGAATTACATTAAAGATTGTTTTTTCCTCTGCCTGTTCCGCCGATGCGCCTTGGCCTGCCATTGCCGGCCCCGCCATCATAACAGCACCGCCAGCCGCCGGCTCAATGCCATATTCATCCTTGAGATAATCACCAAGCTCTTTGGCCTGCATCAGCGTCAGACCTATTATCTCGTCGCCGAGCTTTTTAATCTCGCTGCTCCACTTCTTTGCTTCTTTCGGCTTTTCTGCCTGCTTTTTTTTCTCCTCTTTTACTTCTTCTTTTGTCTCGCTCTTCGCTTGCTCTTTTTCTTCTGTTTTAGCCATTTCTACTCAACTCCTGTCAACCAGTGCCTGCTGGTAGCCGAAACTACGCCGTTTCGTTTAACCCATTAAAGGGGCAGCCACACAAGCAACAATATCCTGTGTTATTTGTTCATAGTTCATCGAAGAACAATGAACAATGAACAACGAACAATGAACTTATTTAAGCTGCCTGTTTCTCATCTTTTTCCGCAATAGTTTTTATACACCCCGCGATTACCCCTGCAGGTGAGCCAAAGACACCGGCCAACCTTCTTGCCGGCGACAGCGACGAGGCAACAATCCTGCCCAGCAACTCGGCTCGCGTCGGCATCTTTGAGAGACCATCCGCTGCCCTGGCATCCAGAGCCAAACCATCCAGAAAAGCGCCCTTAATCTCTATAACCGGCACCTTCTTCATCCACTCAATAATCTCCTTGGCTACATCGACAATACTGTCGCCGCCATAAGCTAAAACACAGGGGCCGCTAAACAATTCCGCCGCATCTCCCATCTTCCGGCCGTGTAACGCCTTTTTGAAAAGTGAATTCTTGACTACCGATAATCTGATATTTTTCCTCTTAAGCTCGCCACGCATAAGGTTATTGTCAACCCCGCCAACACCTTTGATACTGACCACCAAAAAATCCTTGATGCCTTCGTCAACAATCCTCTTTTCCAGCTCCGCCTGTACCAACTCTTTTACAAATTTGCTCATCTTTTTACCCAATCAACTAAAATAACTACTCCACAATAAAAGAATTTATGACTGATGCACTTCGACACTACACACTAACTGCGATGCCGGGACTCATCGTCGCTGATATACTCATTTTCTTGATGTATGTGCCTTTTGCTGACGATGGCTTTATCTTCCTAATATGCGATAAAAACGCCTCGATATTTTCTACCAGCTTCTCTTTCTCGAAGCTCTGCTTTCCAACTACTACGTGAACATTGCTGCCGGCATCGTTTTTGAACTCAACTTTACCCGCAGCAAATTCAGCCACTGCGGCAGCTAAGTCGGCTGTTACGGTCCCATTCTTAGGCGAAGGCATTTTGCCCTGTGGTCCGAGAATTCGACCGAGCTTTCCCACCTTCCCCATTACCTTCGGCGAGGCAATTGCTACATCGAAATCCATCCAGCCATCCGAAATCTTCTTTATCAGCTCGTCGCAACCGGCTTCAATGGCGCCGGCTCCTCGGGAAGCTTCTATATCAAAATCATCACAAAAAGCGATGACCTTCTTCTTTTTGCCAATCCCATGAGGCAGAGAAACCGAGCCGCGAACAATCTGGTCCGCCTGCTTGGGGTCTATTCCCAGGTGCAGCACACACTCTATGCTCTGATCAAATTTGACGGACTTAAAGGCCTTAATCCTTTCCACCGCTTCACTCATCGGAATCGGCTCCTTACCCACCTGCTCAGATTCCCTTTTATATCTTTTGCTTCTAAATCCCATATTCCTGTCTGTTATCAAAATACATTATTCGACTTCTATACCCATACTCCGCGCGGTGCCTCTGATTATCTTTTCAGCAGCGTCCAAATCATGCGCATTCAAATCCTTGAATTTAGTTTCTGTGATTTTACGAAGCTGCTCAGTTGTGATTCTCCCCACCTTTTCCTTATTAGGAACTCCGCTGCCTTTTGCCACTTCAGCTGCCTGTTTCAACATCACCGCGGCAGGGGGGCTTTTGACCTCGAAGGTGAAACTTTTGTCCTTGAAGACCGTAATCACCACCGGCACAGTTGTCCCATTAAGCTCTTTTGTCCGCTCATTAAATTGCGAAACAAACTGCCCGATATTTACACCATTTTGACCCAAAGCAGGCCCTATCGGCGGAGCAGGGGTCGCCTGACCGCCAGGCGCCTGCAATTTAATCTTTACTAATATTTCTTTAGCCATAATTCTCTATCACACAGCTTATCATTCAGGGCACAGATTCCAAGACCCTAAAGACAAGCCATAAATTACACTTTCTCAATCTGCCAATACTCTATATCCAGCGGGGTACTCCGACCGAATATCGTAACAATCACCTTCACTATGCCACGCTCGGCATCAATATCATCAACCACACCTTCAAAATTCTCGAAAGCACCTTCCCGAATCTTTATCATGTCGCCTTTCTTGAACTCCACTTTGATGCTCGGTGTCTCATCCGGCTTTTCCGACTCTAAAAGCATCTTTGCCACATCCGTGTCTCTCATCGGAGTAGGAATTCCTTCTGTGCCGATAAAGTCTCCGACGCCCGAGGTCCCTTTAATCATAAACCATGCCTTCTCCGAAATCCTGCCGTCATCGGTCGGCTCCATCTCCATAAAAACATAGCCCGGATACAGCTTACGCTTATGTATAGTTTGCTTGTTGCCGCGGATTCGTTTAATCCGCTCCAAAGGAACCTCTATTCTGCCAATAATATCAGTCAACTCCTCCTGTTCAACTTTCTTGATAAGCGTATCTCTGACCTGCAATTCTTTATTTGCCGCAACTCTTAACACATACCACTTCATACTCTATCTTATCCGACATCTTTCAAATAGTTTGTCCGTTTCACTACTTAAGTATCCACGAAAAACCTGCTCTGAAAGCAAGGTCAGTAAAACCAAGAACAATGGACATAATGATAACAACAGCGATAACAATAAAAGTGGAGACAAAAATCTCGCTTTTTTTCGCCCATGTAACCTTTTTTACCTCCCCTTCGGCAGCAATCATAAAATCGGCAATTGAAGGTTTATTCACCAGGTATAATATCAATATGGCCAAGACCAGAAATAGCCCGGCCGGCACGATAGTTTCTACCCACAGACCAAGTTCGTTTTGCTGCAATTTTTTGTAAATCTGCATACATCCCAAGCCAATAATTATCAGTGCTGCGAAAGTACTGCACAGTCTCGTATATTTCCCCTGCCCCTTCTTGTAAATATCAAAAATCATTATCTTATTATCCCTTCTATCTTGTGGCTAATCTGAAGAACCGGCCACGAGATGAAACACATCAAACACATACTTTTGGGGGTTGCGAACATGGATATTATGTAAGCAGGCCAGGAGGGAATCGAACCCCCAACCTTCGGTTTTGGAGACCGACGCTCTGCCAATTGAGCTACTGGCCTATCAACCCCACTGCACCCAAAATAGACCCTCAACATTAAACCTCCATCTACATTTCTGAAATTATTGAGCCGGCACAATCCACGCCTTTTTGCCGATTACCAGTCATCGATGATAACTACTTACGTCGTATCTTATGAGCTGTATGCTTACGTTCGGTTTTACAGAATTTTTTAAGCTCCATCTTCGGCGTACCTTCCGCCACACTAATCTCTGTGCGATAGTTTCTCTGGCGGCACTGGGTACACTCGAGCCAGACATACTCTCTTTTACTTTTCTTCTTAGCCATAAAATTAGCAAACCACAAAGGGCTTCCGAGAAACAAACTTCTCCTTAGCCCGTCGATACCCCCGAAGATACACCTGACCGGCGCATACTCTTTTGTTTCTGGCCCGTTCCTTGCAAGCAGGAGTCCCAACTAGGCATACATAGAAAACTCAGGCAATGACCTTTGTTACCACGCCGGCCCCGACCGTCCGTCCACCTTCGCGAATAGCAAAACGAAGACCTTCCTCCATAGCAATTGGTGAAATAATCTCCACCTCCATTGCTATATTATCGCCGGGCATACACATCTCCGCGCTTTTCCCTTCCCTGCTCATTAAAGCACCTACTGAACCAGTGACATCGGTCGTTCTGAAATAAAACTGCGGCTTATAGCCGGCAAAGAACGGCGTATGTCGCCCACCTTCCTCCTTGGTCAGAACATAGACTTCCGAATGGAACTTGGTATGCGGGGTAATACTGCCTGGTGCCGCAACAACCTGCCCTCTCTCCAGGTCTTTCTTTTCCACGCCACGCAAAAGTATGCCTATGTTATCACCGGCCTGGCCTTCATCGAGTGTTTTATTAAACATCTCTACGCCGGTCACTACGGTCTTTCGTGTCTCTTTTGCAAGCCCAATAATTTCAACTTCTTCGCCAACCCTAACTTTTCCGCGCTCAACCCGGCCCGTGCCAACCGTGCCGCGGCCTTTTATACTGAAAACATCCTCAACCGGCATTAAAAATGGCTTATCGACATCTCGAACCGGAATCGGAATATACTCATCCATAACCTTGAGCAGCTCTATTATCGGCTGGCACTCAGGGTCATCTATGCTCTCGGCCTTCATTGCCTTAATCGCAGAACCACGGATTATTGGTGTATCGTCTCCGGGGAACTCGTATTTATTCAGCAACTCTCTTATCTCCAGCTCAACTAAATCAGCTAATTCAGGGTCGTCAACAAGGTCTATCTTGTTCATAAAGACCACAATTTTCGGCACATTGACCTGACGGGCGAGAATAATATGCTCGCGAGTTTGAGGCATAGGACCGTCGGCCGCACTGACGACAAGAATCGTTCCATCCATCTGTGCTGCTCCTGTTATCATATTTTTGACGTAGTCGGCGTGCCCGGGGCAATCGATATGTGCGTAATGCCGATTCTCTGTTACATACTCAACGTGTGCCGTGGATATAGTTAGAATCTTTGTTTCGTCACGTCGCCCCTGGGATTCAGACGCTTTGGCAATATCATCGTAGGACTTGAACTTTGACAGTCCTTTGAACTCCATCACCTTTGTCATCGCTGCCGTCAATGTCGTTTTCCCATGGTCCACATGACCGATAGTGCCAACATTTACATGTGGTTTTGTTCGCTCAAATACTGCTTTAGCCATCTTAATATAAACCTCCAATGTGCCGGGTTAGCATTTATATTCTTACATTCTTCTGTCCGAAAACAATTCGCGAATATTTATTAAGCTCGAAGTCAAGACCAACGATATAAAATATCTGCTGTTGGCGCCGGATAAAACTCCTTGCTTGCGAGTTAAACCTTTTGACCTGGCCTACCTTCATTTAGCTGCTGATGGGATTTGAACCCATGACCTCGTCCTTACCAAGGAAGCGCTCTACCGGCTGAGCTACAGCAGCAGTATAAAATCCACAATCTCAAGTGCTCGTAATAGCTTTGATTTAACCAAAAATTTTTCCAGAAAAGACCTGGAAAAACAAACCCCTATCTCCCTTCCTGCCCCTATCAAGATATAAAACAGGCGCAGGGATTAATTATATACACTGCTTTTTAATATAAATTTAGAATGATACAGCAATAATCCTTAAATTACAAGTATAAAAAATAAAAGAATTTCCGAAAAAAATCAAAAAAATTACATTTTCAGTATATCTTATCATTCGTTAAGCATTTCTTATATATAATGTGCTTATTTCCCACATTCTTCCAACCCCTGATATGAAATGCAACCGCTGGCATTCTCATCCCCCGGCTCCCCCCGGCCTCGTTTCTTTACCTACCCGCTCAATCCACTTATTCTTCTGCTCCTCCCACATTGGCCGGTTCTCATTGACCTTCACTTGGCCCAGAAGGCCCGATAATACCACATTAGGGTCAACTCCGGCCTGCGGATGACTCAGACTATTCTCGATTGAGCTTATAATAAAACTTTCGGGCTCCAAATCCTTTTCCAGCAAATAATTTTCAACCAATTTTGCAGCAAGTTCGACCTTTGGCCATCTCAGATACACGTTCAGCAAATCAGACAAAATCGCTTCCTTCTGTTCATGTGTCTGGGCGGCTTCATTCAACCTTCCCAGGTAATCTGCTGCCCGTTCGAACTGGTTGAGCCCAACATAAAGTCTGGCTAATCTTTGCCGAACATCTTTGAGCACCTTCGGCCTGTTTTCACCAACTGCCTTTCGCTCTGCTATTTCAAGAAAAGAGATTTTCTGCTCATCAGATAATCTGGTTTTGCTGCTTTGCGTAATTAATTTATCTATCCATACACTCAGGACATCGGTATCAGCGCCGTTGAATATTTTGAGCATCGCCTGCCAAGCAAGCTCGCTTTCAGCACTTGAACCTAACTTTTCCGCCAGCCAGACTAAATCTTCTTTTCCGCCCACCTTGCCGGCCAGGTCTATAAGTTTCTTTCTTACTATGTCACTGGGGTCATTGACAAAATCCTTTCTCAACCTCTTCAGAGCTTCTGTTTTGTCAATATAAATAAGCCCTTCCACTGCCGCTTCACGCACTAAATTGTTTGTGTCAACCAGAGCATCCTCAAATAAAGACTTAAACTGCTTCTGCGATTGAGCATTGTAAACGCTTTGAGGAGCGCACAGACCTGCCATCGTGCCAAGTAACTCCCCACGCAGCTCTTCTCCGGTATTGTCCCTTTTATACCTTTCCACAAGCAAACCAAGATACCTGTCAACATCAGCAGGGGATAATCCATCCTGCTCAAGCAGTTTTTTCATAACCTCGGCGCCTTTTTGGGTCTTTTCAGGGTCTTTATTAGTAAGATATCGAGTCGTCCATTCAAGGGCTTGTTTTCTTGCCTCATCGGGAATCTTTACCTTCGGATTCGGAACAAAAGCATAGCCCAGCGCCTCAAACAACGCCATTTTAACCTCTTCGTCCTGCTCGACTTCAAGCTGAGCGAGCAAATGTTCAGCCGAATTCAATTCTCCCATTAAAAACAACAACTTGGCCGTCCTCAGGCGGACATCTTTGTTCTTGTCCGAAATTAAATCGACCAAGATGGCGCCTATTTCGTCTTGCAGCTTTGGGTTTGGTCTTGTCCCAACGCGGTCCTGACGAACCTTCTCCAGAGACCACAACCTGATTACTGCTTCCGGGCTGCTCAAATGTTCCTTTAAAAACTGGGTTTTGGCTATATCATCTGATTTGGCGTCATATATTTTTCCCAGCGCCAGGAGATATCGTCCCTGCCATCTGTCCCTCTCAACCTGCAGTTCCCGCATCTTCGCTTCTCGTCGAATCAGTAAATCCTTGAAGAATTCATCCCTGCCCTTGCTTTTAAGCTCCGTTCTAATCTGCTCACGCTCTTCGGCGCCTTTGCCGACTGGTGTCCCAAGAAAACGCAGGGCCTTCTCCGCCTCGGCAGCAACTTGCTCATCGGCATCGTCCAGCCGGTCGATAAGCTTAAATACAGCCCTCATATCCGGCTGAAGCCGCAATGCGTATATCGAGTTCAGCCGTGCTTTGACCGGCAATGATGTGTCTGTCACTATTGCTTCCAGAGGTTCGGATATCTGGTCATAATCAAAAATTAAAATGGCCTCTGCGGCGTATTTTGCGCTGTCATCAAAATCCGTTTTTAAGATATCGAACAATGGCAGGATAAAATCCTCCTTCTTCATAACGGTTTTTTGCTCCGCCCTGGCCTGACTCAATGCCCTGCATACAGCCACCCGTGCGGGGATGTTTTCGGATTGCTTTAGTGCGTCGAGCAGAATTTTCCTCGCCAGAGGGTCTTCATTGAACAGCATTACTGTCGCTGCATCGATACGTATCTGGTCGGTCGAACCTTTCAGCAGTGCTTCTCTGTTTATTTTCAACTGCCTGCCAAGCTCGGCTTCGGCATCTTCTTCCCCGGGCAAAAGAGTAACCTTATCCAAACCTACACGGGCTTCCTCACAGCCCAGCACAAACAGCACCATTATCACAGACAGCCATTTCAAACGCATTTTGATGACCTCACTCAAAATTCATCTCCAATCCGGCAGGACTGCCGGAATACTAAGGGCTTAAGTCGTTTACCCCTGAGAGAATATGTTAATATACTTACATAAATAGTAATCCCAAGGCCCGCTCGCGTCAATTCATTTGACTTACGGCCTTGGGTGGTATTTCTTATGTATATTCCGCAACCTTTCCTGGTCAACATGTGTATAAATTTGTGTAGTGGCGATGTCCACATGCCCGAGCATTTCCTGAACGCTTCGCAAATCGGCCCCGCCGGTCAGCAGGTGCGTCGCAAAGCAATGCCTCAATGTATGCACCGTCAAATTCTTCGGCATACCTGCACGGATTGCATACTTCTTTACCAATCTCCAGACCTCAATACGGCTTATCGGCCTGCCTGTTCGGGAAAGCAGCAAAAAATCACCGCTAAACGGCTTGGCCAACTTTGGCCGAAGCTCCTTCAGGTATTCAACCGTTGCCGCAATAGCAGCTTTGCCGATGGGGATTATTCGCTCCCTGCTGCCCTTGCCAAGGCATCGCAAATAGCCAATATCAGTATTTAAATCCGAGATTTTAAGCCCCGCCAGCTCGCTGGCACGTATCCCGGTGGCGTAGAGCACTTCAAGTATTGCCTTATCGCGAAGATAGAACGGCTCGGTGGCGTCCGGAGCATTCAGAAGTTCGATAACCTGCTGTTTGCTGCAAACGATGGGCAGACGCTGCCAGAGCTTCGGGCCTTCAAGGATTGTTGTGAAATCATCCTGGATTCTGCCGGTAAGCTTGGCGAATCGCAGCAGCATTCTTATAGCAACAAGGCAGCGTTTAACAGAGCTTTCGGATTTGTTCTCAACTGTCAGTATTCGCAGATATTTTTGGATATGGACCGGTTCTATCTTCTCCAGTCGGCTGATTCTATTGGCCTTGCAGTATCTCAAAAAGCTCTTCAGATCCCGACCATAAGCCAGAACAGTATTATCCGACAGGCCCGCTTCAACCGTAAGATAATCGAGAAAATCTTCGACGCTCTGTCCCAAAGGCAGACATTGCAATACCTGCTTAACGGATTGGACCTGTACCTGGGACATATTTCGTTCCGGCAAGAGTGTTTTTGGCATAACAGCCCTGGTAACTTCAATATCGGCGTTATAACAAATTATCCTTTAGTTACCTATCCCCGCAGCTTCAAAACAATAAAAACAGTAGAGATACGAGCATTTTTACCTTGAATTCTAACGCTTTTCGTGGTATATAGTAATTAAGCGTGAATATTTCGGGAGCATACTAAAATGAGAATGCTGATTTTTATTTTCACCTGCTTTTTTTTAGTAATTCCCTGTCAGGCGAACCAGGCGGATTTCAACAACAATGGTAAAGTTAATTCTGTCGACTTCTCGATTTTCGCCCAAGCCTGGAGAGCTCGTGACGGCGAGCTTAACTGGAATCCCGCGTGCGACATTTCAGACCCAAATGACGACGTTATTAATGAAAACGACCTTCTTGTGTTGGGCGATAATTGGCTGTGGTCGCAAATTTTGCTTGAAATCTACTCTGACGGCTGGGGCACGCTGCTGGACACGATTACAATGAATGAAGAAGGAAAGATTACATTCCTCATAGAGGAAGAGAACCCTTATTCTGACCCACCGCAATACTATGCCTATGCCTCCAGGGAAGGATACTATACGGAACTTTATAATTTTTCAGGCATCAGCACTTTCTGGGGTATTAGGTGTGAACTAACCGTTGACCTGGATCCAACTATAGCTGGTAAGTTCAACGGCGTTATCTTTTTGACGCAGCCGTTTTTTTCTGATGGCTATCTTGCAAATACGGACGTAAACGTCGTGGACATAGACACGCTTGAAGTTGTCACTCAGTTTCGGACCGATGAACAGGGAAGATTTGCCATAGAACTGCAACCGTGTAATTATTATTTTGAATTTTATGAATTCGAGGGTTCTGGTGGGTATCATTTGGAACCGGTAGAAATTCAGCAACAATACCAAGAATTCTCTTTCCGTTGCAATCACATTATGCTTAAGCCAAATATTTATCTCTATCCACAAGAAACAACAGAGTTAGACATCCAGGTTGTCTTTCCGCATGGAGGGCAAATCACGACAGCCATCCCCGATTACAACGATGGTTGGCACATAACTGTAGAGCCCTCAGGAATTATTGACGGCCAATTTGAGTACCTTTTCTACGAAAGTTTGCAGCCCGACTACGGACAATACGCTGCCGGCTGGGTAGTGATGCAAGAAGAACTGGAAGACTTTTTCAGAAATAATATGGCACAGACGGGCTTCAACGAGAAGGAAATAGACGATTTCATCGAATACTGGGTTCCACGCCTGACAGAGTATCCCTGCTATGCGATATACCCCCAGTATAACGATAAACTTAACAATATGGTAAAGCTGGAGTTTTCCACGCAACCGGCGAATCTTATCAGGCTTATTTACTCAGTGAGAGGTCTGCAAGATGACAACATCAGTATACAGCCGCCGGCCATACCACCATTTGTCAGAGAGGGTTTCACAGTCGTCGAGTGGGGAGTTATTCTGAAATAAGCTTGCCCCTCCACTTGAACAGGAAAACCCAATGACCTCAAACTCATCAATACGGGCTGGTGTTCCGAAACAGCCGGTGTCTTCCTGTAAAAGTAATTCCTCACTTGACCCCGTTAGAGATATACCTTAGTACGCCGGACTTTCTGATAAAAAAAGTATCTAACGGGGTTGAGCAAAAGGCACACTGTATATATAATCAGCCAAATTTTAGGAGAATCCGAAATGAACGGCAAAAAGACCACAACTAACTTGTGCTATTATGCTCTTATGACTTGCACACTCATCTTAACCGGATGCGCTAAGCAGCGGTATCAGCTAATCGAGCAAATTCACCTGACAAATATCGAAAAATCCCAGGCAATGCAGGCAGCTGAAGACGTTCTGGCCAAAATGCACTTCACTATCGAAAAAGCCGATACTGAGAGCGGCTTCATAAGAACCAGGCCATTGGAAGGCGCACAATTCTTCGAGTTCTGGCGAAAGGATAACGTCGGGGCCTTCAACGCTGCCGAGGCAAACCTGCACAGCATCCGCAGAATCGCCGAATTAAATATAAGCCAGGACGGCGAAAAACTGCGCATCGACTGCGACGTGAAAACGCAGAGACTGAATCTGCCCGAACGCCAAACCACCAGCAGCACAAGGGCATACGAAATGTTCTCGAAAAGCAGTCCATCAATGCAAAAACTAAGACTTAACAAACAGCAAAAAACGGGCGTTGCCTGGGCCGACCTGGGACAGGACAAACAACTGGCAACAGAAATTCTAAAGAGAATCGAAAAACGTATCGAACAAAGGTAAAACATATCACGAGATATAAACTATGAGAATACTGGTTTGCGGTGGTGCAGGATATATAGGCAGTAATATGACGGCGATGCTGGCCGCTGAAGGACACGAGCCGATTGTCCTCGACAACCTCAGCAAAGGCCACAGGGCGGCGGTGGAACCTGCCGAGCTTGTCAGAGGTGATTTGGCCGATTACCAGTTGCTCGTCAATACACTTCGCAGGTACCAAATCGAAGTGGTAATGCACTTCGCAGCTTTCATCGAAGTCGGCGAATCCATACAGGCACCCCTTAAATACTACCGCAACAATGTCTCCAACACACAAACCCTGCTTTCGGCAATGCAGGAGATGGATGTGGAAAAATTTATCTTCAGCAGCTCCGCCGCCGTGTATGGCACTCCTCAACAATTGCCGATTAAAGAAGACTCACCGAAACAGCCAATCAATCCTTATGGCGAAACCAAGCTGGCAGTCGAAATGATGTGTCATTACCAGTGCCAGGCCGGAAAATTACGATATGCAGCCCTGCGCTATTTTAACGCCTCCGGCGCGGGCAATAACTGCACGCTCGGCGAAGACCATCGGCCTGAATCGCACCTGATTCCCCGCATTATCCAGACAGCAATGGGGAAATATCCCCATATCAAAATCTATGGAACCGACTACCCCACCCCGGACGGAACCTGTATCCGAGATTACATTTACGTCGAAGATTTGTGCAGGGCGCACCTGCTGGCGCTGGACAAGCTAAATCAAAGCACTGAGCTTATCTACAATCTGGGCAACGGGACGGGCTACTCGGTAAAAGAAGTGATTGACACCGTCAAAAAAATCAGCGGCAGGGATTTCAAGGTCCTCGAATCCGAGCGCCGGCCCGGCGACCCGCCTGTTCTTGCCTCCGACGCCACAAAGGCAAAAAGGGAGCTTGGCTGGATACCCAAAATTCCGCAGCTCGAACAAATTGTAGAAACCGCCTGGAAATGGCATAACGAGCATCCATACGGCTACCACGACTAAGTCGGGTAGTTAAGACAGGATTTACAAGATAATGCTGTTATCCTGTCAAAGTATTCTAACAGGAAGTAAACACGAAAATTAAAAATCAAAATGCAAAATGATAGGGCAGAATTCAAAGATAAGTTTAAGAAAAGGTCATATAAATTTGTGCTAAAACTCATAGAATTTTTGGATAGACTACCGAAAGATAACGTTTCAAGAAGAATTGGCGACCAATTGCTACGCAGTGGCACAAGTATTATTGGGAACTATATTGAGGGTCAGGCAGCCAGCAGCAAAAAGGACTTTACTAATTTTTTTAACAATTGTCTCAAGTCAACAAATGAGAGCAAATTATGGTTTGCGCCGTTGCGAGATAGTAAACGTGCAAATCCTGAAGAAGTTAGATGGTTTTTAAATGAGCTGGGTGAATACTCAAAGATTTTTGCATCAAGCATCCTGACTCTTAAAGGCAAAAAATAATTTTGCATTTTAATATACAATTTTAATTTCTACATTTTGATTTTTGATATCCTGATGAAGCCGGATTTTTAGGGATTAACCTCCCCTAATGTATAAGGCACAAAAAAATGAATAAGGTCTATATTGGTATTGATTTAGGCGGAACGTTTATCAAGGTCGGCTGTTTCGATTCACAGCTAAAACTTTTAGCCAAAACTTCAGCGCCCACAGAGGCGGAAAAAGACGCAAAGATAGTTATAGAAAATATGGCCAGCGCCGCCGAAGAGTGCGCAGCCGAAGCGGGCTTTTCTATGTCCGATGTGGCCGCAGTCGGCCTTGGCTGTCCCGGCCCCGCCAGATACAGCGAGGGAATCATCGAAGCGGCCACGAACTTCCCGACTTTCAGAAACATTCCCATCCGAAAAATGCTCAGTGACAGATTGAACGGAAAGACAATCGTCTTTGAAAATGATGCCAATGTCGCCTGCTTCGGCGAATTCGCCGCCGGCGCCGGAAAAGATGTTGACGATATGGTCTTTTTCACGCTGGGCACCGGAATTGGCGGCGGCATCGTCAATAAAGGAAAGCTCCTTGCCGGCGCCGGCG
>Ga0315532_1000763_pt1 | contig 25319 bp, 22 predicted proteins | sample SalMarWE160370MG_FD_203082 | JGI IMG/M metagenome (GOLD analysis project Ga0315532, IMG submission 203082) | Salt marsh sediment microbial communities from the Plum Island Ecosystem LTER, Massachusetts, United States - Salt Marsh Sediment WE1603-70 ...
GAATTTCAGGAAACTAGTAATAGTAATAGATTCAACCCATCTGGCTGCTTCGTTTGGGGTAATATCTAAGAGAATTAAACTAGTTGACATAAAGTCTTGTGAACCAGTCGATGCCACTCTATCCGTCTACACTGGTATGGGTGTTCGGTATGGTGGTGATGGGTCTCTGGCTTTCTTGCCGTCCTTGGGGGAGGCTGTAAGACTTCGTTTTGATTCTGGTAGACCGTTTGTTTTTTCAACGAGAAATAGAGAACAAGTGCTTCAGATATTAAGTCATTATTGCGATTAAGCTCTGTTTAATCGATGTTATTACTGTGAGATCATCTACTATTCGTCAATGGCTTCACTCCTAGATACGTTGGTAGTAGGATTCGGGTTGATCTTCTACTTACTCTTAGCGATTGTGTATATTTTCCGTGCGTATGAAAAATCGGAACAAGAGCTATGGTTAAAATATGTATTCAGTGCTCAATTAATTCCTTTTACATTCCTGTTCCTTGCCCATATTGTATCCCAGAATCAGATAAGACAATCAATTACCTTGATCCCGGTGCTAGTGTTCCTAGGTTATGATTTTTGGTATCGTGTTTTAACGGAGAAAAAGCCTGTCCATCACCCGGATAAATGGCCTAAGGAATTGATCATCTATCTTGTTTTATTGATGCTGGGTAGTATTGGTTTGAACTGGTATGGATACATTGTGTCTGAGATGCATGGGAGGATGCTTGTGGCTGCGTTCTTTGTAATGATGGGTTCGTTTGGATTCTATCAATACAAACATAATCAACGAAAAAATTAAAGCAGATCAAGTTGATAGAAACCATCCTAATTTATCCAATTCCTCGGGTTCAGTTGAACCCACAGTTATTTCTGTACAGTAAAACGTTTATTTCTGTGTGACGAGAGCGAAAACAAACAAGTAAAAAATATTTCACTAAAACTCTTTTCACTCGCCGATTTAAATTTCAGTAAATGAAATACTCTCACAAGTGCAAGATATGGGCGAAAAAGAAGAACAAGAGATAAACAACCTTGAAGAAGAAGTTTTCAAGGCGCTAGACCATCAGATAAGAAGAAACGTACTCAGATACATTGGCGAAGCGAAGGAAACAACCTTCACAGATATCCTAAACACCGCTAAAATCTCTGATAGCCCCACCCTTTCATATCACCTAAAAACACTCTCACCCTTCGTAATCCAGCAAAAAGGAAGATATGTTCTCTCACCCGTTGGAAAAGCCGCGTATGGTTTGCTACTAAAGACTACAATGTATAATAAGCAGGCTCTTTATATGAAGAAAAAAACTGGCGTAATTATTGGCCATATCGTCCTTTGGATCAGCGCCATAGCCGCTGGTCTGGTGATGCAGGTTGATTCGTTCCTGACCACTATAATTCTACCCTCTCTCGCAGCAGTCAGTATTATGACTATTGAGAAACTCTTTGAGTAAATCACATGTGCTCACATCGGAGCGAACCAAGTGTGTGTGGGGCCATAATTTTATCCATAATTCATCTGGTTCAGTTTGCATCCGCCGCACATTCTATATAGGAGTTGGGTTTGAACCCTATTTTCGTGAATCAAACGATTTGATAATTATATGACTAATTTAAACAATCTATGGAATATTGAAATTCAGTTATTCCATGTAACTATGCCTGAGCCTTGGCTGTTTTTATTCTGGGGGCCCTGTTCATTGTAGGTGTCTTGGTTTGGACGAGGTCAGGGTGTTGGTGGTATACGACAGCGTCACCGGGAACGTGGAACGGATGGCCGAGGCCGTCGCGGAGGGCGTAAAGGGACGCGGCGGACAAGCAGACGTCAGGAGGGTCGAGGACGTCGATCTTGACTCGGTGCCCCTGTACGACGGCTTCGCGTTCGGGTCCCCCACCCACTGCGGGACCATGAGCACCGGGATGAACGCGTTCTTCAACGAGGGGCTCCACCCCAGGTACTGGGGCAGGCTGCAGGGCAAGGTGGGGGTGGCGTTCACCTCCTCCGGGGGGCTGGGCGGCGGCAACGAGGTGACCCTCATGTCGCTCATCTCCGTGATACTCAACTTCGGGATGGTGACCTTCGGCGTCCCCGACTACGTCTCGAGGGACGTGACCCTCCACTACGGCGCGGTCTCCATCAAGGGCCCCGGCGAGGACTCGCTGGCGGCTTGCAGGCTGCTGGGCGGCAGGCTCGTGGATCACTGCGCCGCGTTGAGGGACGGCTGGGGCTCGGTGTTCCCCGGGTCGTAGAGTTTCCTTGATGTTGCCGGGGGAAACACCCAAAGTTTATTTACTACTATAGTGTAGTAACATCCCATCTGGTAATCTAGCTACCCGACGTGAAGCCATGAACCCCGAAGCCGCGATAATCGGCCTAGACGGCGTGCCCATCCACCTACTGGGGGAACTGGCGCAGCGAGGCGTCATGCCCCACACGAAGGCGCTCATCGAGCAGGGATGCCTCGCCAAGATGCGGTCGAGCCTGCCAGCGAACAGCGCCGCGTCCTGGAGCAGCATGATAACGGGCGTCGACCCGGGGACCCACGGCGTCTACGGCTTCACAGACTTCATCCCCGGCACCTACACCGTATGCTACCACAGCAGCAGCAAGCTGAAGGCCCCGCCGTTCTGGAGCAAGAGGCCCGGGAAACGAGTGCTGGTGATCAACCTCCCGGCGTCGTACCCCGCCCAGCCACTGAACGGCGCCATGATAACGGGCTTCGTCTCACCGCAACTCGAAAAAGCGGTGTACCCGCCCGAACTGCTGCCACGGCTCAAGGAAGATGGCTACGAGGTGGACGTGGACGCCTCCTTGTTCGGCAAATCCATCCCTCTGTTTCTCAGAAAGCTCGAGGAGACGCTGGACCAGAGGCTGAGGGTTCTCGACGGTCTGCTGGAGAAAGACCGGTACGACCTGCTGTTCTTCGTGGTCACAGGCACCGACCGAATAGAGCACCACCTCTGGGACGCCTACGCCGACGGTGGCCACGAACAGCACCAGGATTTCCTGAGCTTCTTCGAGAAGGTGGACGCCGCCGTGGCCCACGTCGCGTCAAGGCTGGAGCCTGACGCCCCCCTCATGATGCTCAGCGACCACGGCATGGGCCCAGCCGAGACCGCGGTCAACCTCAACACCCTGCTCAGGGACCAAGGCTACCTGGCGGCAGGGGACGACCCCCGGAAAAACTATAACAACATCCGGCTGGAGACCCGGGCCTTCGCCGCCGAGTCCACCAAGATATACCTGAACCGCGTCGAGAGGTTCCCCCGGGGCTCCGTGAAGCCAGAGGACGCACGACAACTGTGTGATGAGCTGGCCGACCTGTTATCCGGTCTCAGGCACAACGGGCGAAAGGTGGTGAAGGAGGTCCACCGTGGACGGGACGTATTCAGGGGGCCCGAAGCCGGGAACGCGCCCGACCTCGTGGTGACGCCCATGAAGGGCTACAGCGTCAAGACGGGGCTGTTCAAGGAGTCCCTCTACGAGGAGGACTTCCTGTCGGGGACCCACACGGAGGACGACGCCTTCCTGTACCTAAGGGGGCTGAGCCGGGGCGACCTGCCGGACGACCCCTGCATCGAGGACTCGATTCACGTTTTCATGAAACAACTGGAGATATGATATATGCAGCATAACGAAGAAAAGACCTGCTGGAACTGCCCCGCGGCCCTGCTTAAAGGCAACGTGGACTTCAGGGCCTGCGGCCAGTCCATAGAGGCATTAAGAGACAAGATAAGCGAGGAGGGGCTCCTCATCGAGTGCGCGAGGCGCCCCGAGCTCGGCATGTTCGAACCTAGCATAAGCTTCGAGCAGTGCCCCGAGTGGCATGAAACCAGGTTCGGGTACCTGCTCAAGGACATGCGCGTCATGATACTGGGCATCGACGGCTACCTGGGCTGGACCCTGGCGCTGAAGCTGGCGAAGCTGGGCTGCAAGGTCAGCGGCATAGACAACTATCTACGACGGAGGGCCGTCGCCGAAAAGGGAAGCAAGAGCGTCGTGCCCATCGCGGACATGGAGACCAGGCTCAAGACCGCCAAGGAGCGGCTCGGCGTGGAGATAGACTTCCGTGAACTCGACCTACTGAACAGGGACGAGCTGGAGGAGTACCTCAGGGAGGTGCAGCCCGAGGCCGTGGTCCACTACGGCGAGATACCCAGCGCGCCCTACAGCATGGTGGACGCCGAGCACGCCATCAGGACCCAGCACAACAACACCCTGGGCACCCTCGGCGTACTGTTCCTCATCAAGGAGATCTGCCCCGAAGCCAACATACTCAAGCTGGGCACCATGGGCGAGTACGGCACCCCGCTAACCGGCCGCCCCATATTCGAGGGCCTGTTCCCCGCCGACGCCGTGCTCACCTGGAGGGGCCAGGAGTGGAGCATGGGCGGCGAGCTGACGCCCAGGGACCCCGCGAGCTTCTACCACGTAAGCAAGGTCCAGGACACGTTCAACGTCTACGAGGCGTGCAAGTACTGGTGGCTCAGGAGCTACGACGTGATGCAGGGCGTCATCTTCGGCGTCCACACCGAGGAGGTCTCCGAGCACCCGGACCTCCGCACGCGGCTGGACGTGGACGAGTGGTTCGGCACCGTCATCAACAGGTTCGTCGCCCAGGCGGTGCTGGGCATACCGTTGACCGTCTACGGCTCAGGGGAGCAGATACGGGGCTACCTGGCATTGGAGGACGCCATGGAGTGCATGGTGAGGCTCCTCTCCTCGCCGCCGGAGCCCGGCCAGTACGACGTGGTGAACCAGCTGAGCCAGCTCTACAAGGTCAAGGAGCTCGCCGAGATCGTCGCCAAGGTGGGCAGCCAGATGCACGGGCTCACGGTCCGCATACAGAGGGTGGAGAACCCCCGCGTCGAGGCCGACGAGCACCCGTTCCTCGTGGTCTCCAAGAAGCTCCGCGAGAACCTGGGGTACCAGCCCAAGACGCCGCTGGAGGTGGAGATAGACAGGATGTTCACCCTGCTGATGCAGCCCGATGTCCGAGGGCGGCTGGAGACGGTCAGGGAAACCGTGTTCCCGAAGACGTGGTGGAGCGGCGAGCACAAGGAATCCATGACCCTGGAGGTCCACGAGCCGGGGACCCACGCGGCGGCGGGGTACAACCCGGAGCTGGTGGTATCGGAGCACGACGGTGACGAGTAGATGGAGATAATGGACAGGGAGTTCGAGGAGAAGGTTCTCTCATCGGAGAAGCCTGTGCTGCTGGAGTACTGGGCGTCCTGGTGCCCACCCTGCCACACCATAAAGAAGGTGCTCAAGAAGCTCGACGGAGAGGACACGGGGTACAGCATCGTCACAGTGAACGTGGACCGGAACCTGGGCTACGCTTCAAAGTACGACGTGAAAGGGGTACCCTGCTTCATGATCTTCAAGCGGGGCGAGCTCGTGCACCGAGAGGTGGGCGCGAGGTCGGAGAAACAGATACGCGCCATGCTCGACACGCACATATGACTGTTTGTCCAGGTTTTTATCCCTGCATTCCCTCTGAGCTACCTGTGGTTCCATGGTTGAAGTGAACAGACTTGACGAGCTTGTAAGGTACCAGGAAGGCTCCGTCGTGAGCAGAACAATCATAGACAAGAAGACGGGCACCGTCACCCTCTTCGCCTTCGACGAAGACGAGGGGCTGAGCGAGCACACGACGCCGTACGACGCCCTGGTCTACGTCTACGACGGAAGGGCGGAGATAACCATCTCGGGCGATCCCCACGAGGTCGGTGAGGGCTGCACCATCGTGATGCCCGCGGACGAGTCGCACGCGCTGAGAGCCCTCACCCCGTTCAAGATGATGCTGGTCATGATAAGGGGAGAGTAAGCAAGCCCCCCTGTCGCCATGAACGGCCACCACATGACGAATAGAGTCCCAGCCGAAGCGCAGTTAACACGTCAACTCCTTTCTGGAAGCGTCCTAGGCATAGTCAACAACAATGGGACCCTCACGAAGACGTCCACGAACATGTGAAACAGGAACGGAGCCCGCGGAGAGACATTCGTGTAAAGTAGTCCGCCGAGCAGAGGCGCAGGTATCATGAAGACCCGCCTCAGCAGCTCCCTCACCCCCATCCACCTGCCCCTCTCCTCGGGGGACACCAGCTCGTTCCTGTACGCCGCCAAAACGCTGAGGCTCGGGTTGAAGGTCCCCCTGAGGGCCCAGCCAAGTATAAGCCACCTCGGGTCAGGGGTGAACAGCAGTATCAGCGTAGACGCGTGGAACAGGGGCCTCGTGAGGAGCACGGTCCTTATCCTGCCTATCCTGTCCGCCAGCGCCCCCAGGGGCACCGAGGACACTATCCCGACCACGGCGAAGACGGCCCCCATGCTCCCGATGACGATGGGGTCCACCCCCTTGACCTCCTGGGCGTAGACCATCACGTACTTCCCCATCACCGCGTAGCTGGAGGCGCTTATAGTGTCGATCAACAGCCACCTCTTCAGATACGGTGACCCCGAAAGCACCTCCCGGAGGCCCTCCAGCAGAGACCCGCCGCGGCCCTGGAGGCCCACCGTCTCCTCGAACCTGAGCACTATGTACAGGCCGATCACGGCCAGCCCGAGGAACTCGATGAGGAAAAGCGTCTTCAGGCTCCCAGCCGAGATGCCTCCCAGCCGCGTGATGATGGCCGCCGCCGCCAACGGCGCCACCACCGTGGGCACCAACGAGACGGACGTCACCAGCGTGAACCCCTTGGCCCTCTCCTCGTCCCGGAGAGAGTTGGCCATGACCACGTTCTCCAGCCCCTGGGAAAAGAAATAGGCTAGACTAGACAGCGAGGTGGCCACCGCGACCCAGACCCAGTCCCTCGCAAGGAAATACGTCAACGGCACCAAGGCCTGGACGAGAACCGTGAAAAGCATGAGCCTCCTGGAGCTGTACTCGTCTATGAGCCGCCCGAAGGGGTAAGCCACGACGGCGTTCACCAGCCAACCTATGGAGCCCACCAGCCCCAGCTGAACGAAGCTGGCCCCCAGCTGCCGGATGTAGATGCTCGTATAGTCGAGGGTCAGGTAGTTGAACGCCGAGAACCCGCTCTTCTTCAACAGCACCAGCCTGTAGTTCCGGGCCTGCCTAGAGAAGAACCCCCTCAGCTCGTCGAACAGTAGAAGCACCCCTCTGAGAGGGAACACGTCCATAGAGGTTTAAGATTTCGTAAAAGCAGACGCGACGTTTAAACACGTGGCTGGGCATTGATCCCTGATGAGCCGAGAGGACGTGGCCCGCCTGGCGGCGAGGCTTCTATACGACAGGAAAATGAAGGAGTACAAGGACGCCAAGGAGACGGCCGCCGCGAGCCTCGGCTCCAAGACGCTGCCCAGCAACTACGAGGTCGCGGTGGAGCTGGACGCCCTCACCGACCGGCTTGAGGGAGACGCCCGCCAGAAGCGGCTCACGGAGATGAGGGGGGCCGCCCTCCAGGTCATGAAGAAGCTGACACGCTACAGGCCCAGGCTCATGGGCAGCGTCTGGAGGGGCACGATCCGCCTGGGGAGCGACATAGACATCATAGTGTACGGCGACCCCGACGAGGTGGAGCACACCCTCTCCCAGAGCCACAAAGTAGCCGGCAGAGAAACCCGGAGGTTCACCCTGAACGGGCTGCCCAAGGAGACCACCCACATAAACATCACGGTGAACGGCTACGACGCCGAGGTCGTGGTGAGGCCCCCCGGAGACGTGGAAGCCTACAGGGAGGACCGCTGCGAGACCTACGGCGACCCGAGGAGAGGACTGGGCGTTCCCGAGCTGGAAAAGCTTATGAATACCGACCCCCTCCGCAGATTCGTGCCCAGGAGGCGGCCAAATTGAAGCCCAGGCTATTCGGGTCCTCAGGCATAAGAGGGCTCGCCAACGTAGACATAACCACCACACTAGCCCAGAGGGTGGGCGCCGCGCTGGCGACCATCCACACGGGAGGCTGCACCGTGGTGGGCAGGGACCCCCGGCTCACCGGCCCCATGCTGGAGGCGGCGCTCCTCAGCGGCCTGGCCTCGGCTGGGTCGGACGCCATCACGCTGGGCCTGGCCCCCACGCCGGTCACGGCTTGGATGGTGAAAGAGACCGGCTCCGACGCGGGCGTCGAGGTGACCGCCAGCCACAACCCGCCACAGTACAACGGATTAAAGATATTCAACGGCGACGGCGTCAGCCTCACCACGGAGGAACAGCTGGAACTGGAGAACGTGCTGGAGATGGAGTCGTACAGGCTGGCGCCCTGGAGCCACGTCGGGTCGGTGGAGGAGTTTGACGCCGTGCCGCCCTACGCGGACGCCCTCGCCGAGGCGCTGGAGGTCACGTGGGGCGGCAAGGCGGCGTGCGACCTTTTCAGCGGCGCCACGTGCGCGTCCGCGCCCACTGTGTTCACGGAGCTGGGCGTACAGACGGAGTTCATCAACGCCGTGCCCGACGGCAGGTTCCCCGCCGGGGACCCCGAGCCCAACGCCGAGACGCTTCAACGCCTCATCGGCTACATGAAAGCCCGCGGAGCCTCCATCGGTTTCGGGTTCGACGGCGACGGCGACAGGATGATGCCGGTGGGCGCCGGAGGCGTGGCCGACCCCGACAGGGTGCTGGCGGCCATCGCCGGGTACGCCGTGGAGAGAAGCGGCGGAGGCGTCGTGGTCACCCACGTTGGGGCGTCCATGTGCGTAGACGACGCGGTTGAGGAGGCAGGGGGAACGGTGGTTCGGACCCCTGTGGGGGACGCCCATGTGACCGAGGCGGTGGCGAAGCACGGCGCGGTGTTCGGCGGCGAGCCCGTGGGCGCCTGGGTCTTCCCCGAGGTCCACACGTGCCCCGACGGCGTGCTGTCGGCACTCAAGCTCCTGGAGGCGCTCGGGGAGAAGGACGCGACGCTGGAGGAGTTCGTGGAGGCTACGCCGAGCTACCCCCTGGGGAGGGCGAAGCTGGAGTGCCCGGACCCCCTCAAAGGGAAAGCCATGGAGGCCATCTCTGAGGGCTACATGGACGTCGTCAAGGGCGTCCGAGAGGTCAGCACGGTGGACGGGGTGCGCCTGGAGTTGGGGACCGGCTGGGCGCTCATCAGGCCGTCCGGGACGGAGCCACTCATAAGGGTGACCGTGGAAGGTAGAAGCAGAGAAGACATGGAGACCCTCATGGAAAAGTCCAAGAGCCTGGTGAAGAAAGTGTTAGGTGATTTCAAGTGAAGGCTGTAATACTGGCGGCTGGCCGGGGCACCCGGCTCAGGCCCCTGACGGACAGGTGCCCCAAGCCCCTGCTGCCGGTGGGCGGGAGGCCGCTCCTGGAGTGGCTTCTGCTCAGGGTCAGGGAGGCGGGGGTGACGGACGTCCTCGTGGTGACCAACTACCTGGAGGACATGATCAAGAAGCGTTTCGGGGACGGCTCCGATCTCGGGGTGGATATCAGCTACGTCACCCAGAGGGAGCCGCTGGGGACGGCGGACGCGTTCAAGTCGGCCCTGGGCTGGGTGGGCACCGAGAGCTTCATGGGCCTATACGGCGACCACTACGTCTCAGAGGGCACCCTCAAGGAGCTTAGGGAAGCCCACGTGGAGGGAGAGGTCACCGTCACCGGGCTCAGGGTGGATGACCCCAGCCAGTACGGCGCCTTCAAGCTCTACGGCGACGTGGTCACAGGGGTGGTGGAGAAGCCGCCCCGGGGGACGGAGCCCAGCAGCTACGCCAACGTGGGCATCTACGTGTTCCCGGAGAAGGTCTTCGGCTACATAGACAGGACCGAGAAGAGCAGCCGAGGCGAGTACGAGATCACGGACACCATGCAGCTAATGATCGACGACGGCGTCACCCTCCACATGCACGAGATACACGAAGGCGACTGGCTCGACATAGGGCTCCCCTGGACCCTGCTGGAGGCCAACAGGCGGGCCATGGCGGGCCTGGAGACCAGGATAGAAGGCAAGATCGAGAAGGAAGTCCATATGCAGGGCTCCGTCTGGGTCAAGAAGGACGCCCTGCTGCGCTCCGGGACGTACATCGAGGGCCCCGCGGTCATCGGCGAGGGCTGCGACGTGGGCCCCAACTGCTACATACGGGCCGGCACCTGCCTCGGCAAGAACGTCAGGGTGGGCAACGGCTGCGAGGTCAAGAACAGCGTAATCATGGACGGCACCCACGCCGCCCACCTCAGCTACATAGGGGACAGCCTCATAGGTGGCGACTGCAACCTGGGCGCCGGCACCATAACCGCCAACCTCCGGTTCGATGACACCGACATAGAGGTCAGCGTCAAGGGGGAGAGGATGAGCAGCGGCCGCCGCAAGCTGGGCGCCATATTGGGCCACGGAGTCCAGACAGGCGTCAACGTCTCCCTCCACCCCGGCGTCGTCGTGGGCAGCGGCAGCTGGATAGCCCCGGGAATCACGGTGCAGCGGGACGTCAAGGCCGGCGTCATAGTGTACCAGATGCCGGATCATCAGCAGAGGCCCCGCTAGCGCCCACCACATTTATTATCATCCACACCGCAAAGCTGACAGACGATGGAGCGAGACGAGTTCAAGAAACGTTTCCCCACCCTCGCCAAGGAGATGGAGGAAGGCAAAGGCAAGGCGGACCTCAGTTTCGAGGTGGAGCCACCCAAGCCCAAGCGCAGGTTCGCGGGATACACCCCCGGCGCCGAAGACTACCTAAGGCGATGCAGCGGCGAAGAGGAGGCTTTCGAGATCATCGAGTACCTCAAGGACCGAGAGGAGATCACCGGCGAGGAGGCCGACCGGCTGCGCAGGCAGCTGGAGGAGGAAGGCCTCAGAAGCTTCGGCCCCAAGAAGGAGCCGGGCCACTACGAGCGCGAAGGCTAGCCTTCGACTCTTGAACGGCACATGCACAGGGTTTTCTATCCATCCGACACGCTCTAAACGCTTGATCTAAAAAATTTGATAAAGGGGGATTAGCGGAGCTTGGACATGCTCTTCTCCAAGAACCCTAGGTCGAGCTTCTTCAGGGTCTCCTTGGTGGGTATGCCCCGCTCGTCCCAGCCCAGGGTCCCAAAGTAGGCCTGTAGCTTGGTGTCCACCAGCTCCTTGTCGGTGGTCTTGCCCTTGTAGGGGCCGCTGGGCAGGGGCTCGTAGAACCGTGGCGGGTTGTCGTCGTCCTCGACGGGCTTCCACTCCAGGTCGGGTCCCCCCATCATGAGGAACGCCCTCTGCAGCGTCACTATCCTGGGGCCGGTCTCCCTTCTCCAGCTCTCGATGGTGATGGGGAACCCCGTGATGGCCTTGGCGAAGTCGAACACCAAGCTCTGCGGCACCCCGTAGTATGTGAAGTTGCAGAAAACGGCGCTGTCGGTGAACACGGCTCCGCTCATGTCCATGTAGCCGTCCACCGCGACGCTTGTGTGGTCCCCGCCCTGGACGCTGGCGGCGTAGCTGATGTCGTGGGTGTAGTCGGCGTCGCTCCTGGTGCCGTGGGCCCCCACCTCGATGCCCTTCACCTGCACCGCGTACTTCAGCAGCTCCTCCGGCTTCAGGCCCTTCATCTCCGCGATCTTAAAGGCCGCCCTGTAGGTGCCCTCGGCTAGGACGTCGCCTATGCCCTCCCTGTACGCCATCATGTGGGCCAGCTTGTCGAAGGTGTCCACGTCGCCCCAGCTGGGCTTGAACCCGAAGTCGTCGTCGTTTAGTATCCCCCGCTGGTGCAGCTCCACCGCGTAGGCCATGGTGTTTGGTCCGTTGATGCCGCTGTGGCCCAGCTTGTCCATGAGGGCGCTGAGGTGCACGTTCTCCTCGGGGTCGAATATACCGAAGTTGGTGCCACAGTAGGCCTGCAGCTCATAGTCCGGCATGTCGGTGATGTCGCCCTTGAAACGACCCGTCATTATGCAGCTCACCTTCATGCAGTTCTGCGTACAGTTGAAGTCGGCCCACTTCTTCTTAACCCAGAACCTGTTCTCGAACATGGGGCCGCCCATGCTCTTCTCGTCGTGCCACTCCTCCTGCCAGTTCCTGATGGGCTCCGAGCTCGTCTCCGCGCCCACGCTGTACCCGGCGTAGCCCGTGCCGTTGCGCCTGAACGCCGTCTTGGACATGAGGTGTTCGTGGGTCCGCTTCCAGAGCAGCTTAGCCGCCTCGGGCGCGTCCACCTCCGGGAGGCTGCCCCTGCCCTTGGCGACCACCGCCTTCAGGTTCTTGCTGCCCATGAGGCTCCCGTACCCTCCGTAGCCGCATGCGTGGCATATCTTCGTGATCACGGCCGCGTTACGGACCATGTTCTCGCCGGCGGGGCCGATGTAGATCATGCCAGGCTCCTTCCAGAGACCCACGTTAGGCTTCCGCTTGGTGAGCTCCTCTTTGACCTCCTTGTTGAGCTTGATCAGCGTCTTCTCTCCGTCCAGGCCCCAGAGGTGGCCCGCGTCCATTATCTCGGCGCCGTCGTCTGTTATCAGCAGGTAGACCGGCTTGTCTGCCTTGCCTGTGAAGGTGACGCCGTTGTAGCCTGCTTGCTTGATCTCGTTGGCGAACTCTGTGGAAGCGGTGCTGCCCACGGTGCCCATGCTGACTGGGCTCTTACCGCTGATGCCGATCCTTGAGCCGGGGTATATGCCAGTCATGGGGCCCGTGAACACCATGAACGGGCTCTCGGGGGCCAGCGGGTCAAGGTCGGGGTACTTCTCACCAACCTTGTCCCACAGCACCTTGGCCATGAGCCCTCTGCCGCCGAAGTACTGCTCAAGTATCTCGTCGCTGAACTCGACCTCCTTTATCTTGTCTTTGCTCAGGTCGACTTCCAGCCACTTGTCCGCGTATCCGCCGGGAGTCATTCTATGACCTCCAGTCCCTTCTCGCCGAAGAACTTCACCGCGAGATCTTTCGCCGTGTCGACGGGGTTCCTGCTGTACAGCTTCCTGTTGATGTTCGGGCCCTCGTTCACGATAGTCAACGCGTTGTAGCCGGCCTCCGTGCAGACCTCGACACATTTCGGCTCGCCGCCGCACAGGTCGCATATCGTGGCCTTGTTGTCACCAGGGTGCAGGAAGGGAACCGTGCCGGGGCACGCCCTGATGCAGTCGCCGCAGCTGGTGCATTTCTCACGGTCCACTATCACAGCACCATACGTGGGGTCAACGCTGAGTGCGTCTACTGGGCACGACTCGACACAAGGATAATCCATGCACTGGGAGCAGAGGTGCGGCACCTCAAGCCCCGGGAAAGGCATGAACACACGAACTCTTGAAGCCTCAGGCCACATCCAGCCCTCGTGGTGCATGCTGCATGCGAGCTCACAGCGTCTGCAACCCGAGCAAGAGGAGGGGTCCCGCGCAATCCAGATAGGTTTTACCAATGTTTTCACCAAAAGTATATGCATACTTGTCTTATAGTGCTGAATAAAAAGATTCGTAAAATGTGACCATAATTCGAAATGCATAAACATGCATATCGTATTTGATTGTGATAAAGTAGTAAAAAAGTTACTGACGGAACTTCTCCATCAAAGGATCGACGTCCGACAGCCCGAGCCCGTCGAGGGTCTCCCTGGTGGGGATGCCCCTCTCGTCCCATCCCAGGGTCTCGAAGTAAGCCTGGATGCGCATGTCCACCAGCTCCCTGTCCGTCGTCTGCCCCTTGTAGGGGCCACTGGGCAGGGGCTCGTAGAACCTGGGCGGGTTGTCGTCGTCCACGACGGGCTCCCATGTGACGTCGGGACCGCCCATGAGAAGCAGCGCCTTCTGAAGCGTCACGATCCTTGGGCCGGTCTCCCTTCTCCAGCTCTCGATGGTGATGGGGAAACCAGTTATGGCCTTGGCGAAGTCGAAGATGAGCTCCTGGCTTGGGCCCCTCGCCGTGAACATGCAGAACACGGCGGAGTCGAAGAAGACGGCTTCGCTCATGTCGCTGTAGCCGTCGGTGACGGTGCTGGTGTGGTCGCCGCCCTGCACGCTGGCGGCGTAGCACATGTCGTGGGTGTAGTCCTTGTCGCTGCGGGTGCCGTGGGCCCCCACCTCGATGCCCTTCACCTGAACCGCGTACCTCAGCAGCTCCTCCGGCTCCAGGCCCTTCATCTCCGCGATCTTCAGTGCGGCCCTGTAGGTGCCTTCGGCGAGTATGTCGCCGATGCCCTCTCTGTACGCCATCATGTGGGCGAGCCTGTCGAATGCCTCGGTGTCGCCCCACTCAAGCTTGAAGCCTATGTCTTCCTCGGTGAGTATGCCTCGCTGGTATAGCTCGGCGGCGTAGCCCATGGTGTTGGGCCCGTTGATGCCGCTGTGGCCCAGCTTGTCCATGAGGGTGCTTATGTGGACGTTGTCGCTCGCGTCGAAGATGCCCAGGTTGGTGCCGCAGTAGGCCTGGAGCTCGTAGTCGGGCATGTCGGTGATGTCGCCCTTCCACTTCCCGGCCTTGACGCAGCTCACCTTCATGCAGTTGGTGGTGCAGTTGAAGTCCGCCCACTTTGATTTGACCCAGAAACGGTCCATGTAGTTGGGGACGCCCATGCTCTTCTCGTCGTGCCACTCCTCCTGCCAGTTCCGTATGGGCTCGCTGCTGGTGTCGGCGCCGACGCTGTACCCCAGGTAACCGGTGCCCCAGCGCCTGAACGGGGTGTTGGTCATGCAGCCCTCGTGGGCTTTCCTCCACAGGAGGTAGCACGCCTCGGGGGCGTCCACCTCGGGGAGGCTGCCCCTGCCTTTGGCGGCGACGGCCTTCAGGTTCTTGCTGCCCATGACGCTGCCGTAGCCGCCGTACCCTGCGGCGTGGCACACCTTGGTGCAGATGGCCGCGTTCCTGACCAGGTTCTCGCCCGCGGGGCCTATGTACATGGTGGCCGGCTCCTTCCAGAGCCCGACGTTGGGCTTCCTCTTGCTAAGCTCGTCTGTGACCTCTTTGTTGAGCTTGATGAGCGTGTCTTCGCAGTCCAGACCCCAGAGGTGGCCTGCGTCCCTGATCTCACCGCCGTCGTCCGTCACCAGGAAGTAAACGGGTTTTTCTGATTTCCCGGTGAAGACTATGCCGTCGTAGCCAGCGGTCCTGAGCTCCACCGCCGTCTCGGTGGCGGCCGTCGAGCCCACGACGCCGTTGCTGACGGGGCTCTTACCGCTGACGCAGATGCGGGCCCCGGGGTAGATGCCCGTCATGGGGCCCGTGGCGAATATGAGGGGGTTCTCCGGGGCATGGCCGTCGAGGCTATCCCACCTCTCGCCGACGCGGTCCCACAGTATCTTGGTGGCTATGCCTCTGCCGCCGAAGTACTGTTCAAGGGTCTCGTAGGGGAAGGTGAACTCCTCAACCCTGCCCCTGGTGAGGTCTACGTCCAGCCACTTTCCAGCGTATCCGCCTGGAGTCATTCTATGACCTCCAGTCCCTTCTCGCCGAAGAACTTCACAGCCAGGTCCCGGGCGGTGTCAACCGGGTTCCTGCTGTACAGCTTCCTGTTGATGTTCGGCCCCTCGTTCACGATCGTCAAAGCGTTGTAGCCGGCTTCCGTGCACACCTCGACACACTTGGGCTCGCCGCCGCAAAGATCGCATATCGTCGCCTTGTTGTCGCCTGGGTGCATGAAGGGAACCGTGCCTGGGCACGCCTTTATACAATTACCACAGCTGTTGCATTTCTCACGGTCCACTATCACCGCACCATACGTGGGGTCGACGCTGAGTGCGTCAACTGGGCACGACTCGACGCATGGATAGTCCATGCACTGGGAGCAGAGGTGCGGCACCTCTAGGCCCGGGAAGGGCATGAATATTCTGACTCTTGAAGCCTCGGGCCACATCCATCCCTCGTGGTGTATGCTACATGCGAGCTCGCAGCGTCTGCACCCCGAGCAAGCCGACGGGTCCCGCGCAATCCATATGGGGTCAACCAAGACAATTCACCAGAACGCTTCGTTTAGTTATGTCGGAGAGGATTTGAAATTTTCGAGGAGCTACTTGGAGGCTCCTCTGACTTCGTCGTACTTACCCATTATGAGGCGGGTAAGCTCAGGCTGCACCGTGTACAGGGTCTTGGCCTCACCCTTCGGGATGAAGAGCCTTATCATGTAGGTCTTGCCCAGCCTGTCGACGACGTCCATGTAGGCCTCGGGGCACCTGAACTCGCCGTCCCCGCAGTTCTCGTGGAAATCCTCGATGGCTGGCTTGAGGATCATGTCCATGACCTGTTTCTCCGTTAACTCGTGGCCGAAGTTCACCTTGAAGGTGTACTTTATGTTGCCCTCGTGGGTGAGGTTCAGTATCTTGCTGTTCATGACCTGGGTGTTGGGCACCTTGAGTAGGTTGAACGTCGGCGTGTACAGGCTCGTGTAGTTGATGCTTATCTCCTCGACCTGGCCCTCCAGGTCGGCGATCTTCACGTAGTCCTTGACCTTGAAGGGCTGGGTGACCAGTACGTAGAACCCGGCGACGACGTTGTTGATGGTCTGGCTGGAGCCGAAGCCCAGGGCGGCGCCTATGAGGGCGGAGCTGCCCAGGAACAGGTTTGTGGGCAGCTCGAAGATGTTGAACACCGTGGTGGTGGCCACCACTATGGCGACCACCCTGAGCAGCAGCCTGATGATGTTCCGGACGTGGGGCTCGAGCTCCAGCTGCTGGCCTTTCCTCTTGATGAACCCGGATAATACGCGGTAGGCCGCGTAGACCAGCAGGACCGAGACGACGGCCCAGACGACCCTCATGTAGTTGAGCCGGAGGTACTCCACGACGTCTTCGTACATACAGTGCAGCATACAGGCACTGGATATATCAGTTATCCTGATCCTCTCTCGTCTCGACTCCGCCGGGTTCCCGCGGCTCCGCAGACTTCCTCATCTGGAGGATGAGGTTAGCGAGGAGCCCGAACAGGGCCATCTGGAACCCCGAGGTGACCAGCAGCGTGGAGATGAGGTACGAGTACGGGTTCACGAACCCGGGGCTGCCCGAGAAGACCTTGCTCAGGGAAAGCCACGCCAGCGAGGCAAGCCCCGCGACGAGCGCCGCGCAGCCCAGCGCCAGGGCCACCACGTCGAGACGCGCGGAGAGGAGGTCCCGGAGCTTGAGGCTCACCTTGACGCCGAGGGGCTGACGGCTGGGGCGCCGGTCGTCGACGGCCACGGGCACCTCCTTCACGGCGTAGCCCCGCCTCCTAGCCTCTACCAGCAGTTCGGTCTCGAACACCTGGCTGCGCGTCGGAACCAGCGCCGCGAGTTCCAGGAAGGAACTTCGCCTGTAAGCCTTGACGCACGTGGTGTCGGTGAGGCTGGTGCGGAGCAGCTTCCTCACGAGCCAGTGGTAGCCCCTGCTCAGGGTCCTTCTATGAAAGGGGCGATGGTCCAAGTCCCCGTTGAGCCGCTTGGAGCCCACCACGAGGCTGTACTCGTCCAGCAGCCTCACGCTCTCCGGTATGAACGCCATGTCTACTGAGAGGTCTATGGGAAAATAGACCACCCTGTCGTGGGCCGCGGACCTCACCCCCGCCTTGAGGGCCTCGCCTAGACACGCCTCCTCCAGCTCCACGACCCTGACCCCGCTCAGAGAGCCTTTAAGCTCGTGGGCCACTGTGCCGGTGTCGTCCACGCTGCCGTTCTCCACGAGGATGATCTCGTAACTACTGAAGTGCCGCGCAAGATACTCGCTGAGAACATGCACGTTGACCCTGAGAAGCCCCGCCTCGTTGTGCACCGGCACCACGAGGCTGGCCCCCGGCATCACCCTCAAACCCCCCACAGGCGGACAGCCAAGTAACCCATACTATAGACACAAATATTTTAGGTTTACTAGAAACTCAATGATATGCCTTGAGGGTTTGCTACGTCTCGCCGGAGTATTTCGGGCTGGGGGTACACGGCGGCTTCGGGTACGTCACCAAGACCCTGAGCGAGGAACTAGCAGATAGGGGCTTCGACGTCTACGTGGTGACACCAAGAAGAAATGGCCAGGCCCCCGTTGAGAGGGTGAACGGCGTGAAGGTGCTAAGCTACGAGCCGAGCACGGGGCTCCCGTGGCCCGCTGGGACCCTGGCATCCAGGCGCGGCTACATCGACCTAGTCAGAGAAGTCGACGCGGACATCTACCACAGCGAGGCCGTGAGCCTGAACACCTACGTCGCCCAGAGGGCGGCCCCCGAAAAACGCCACCTGATCACGTTCCAAGACCCCTACGACGCACGCGAGTGGGCGAGGATAGCCGAGGTGGAGCCCAGGTACAGGGGCCTCACACACAGCGCAAGGGTGAGGCTGGAGAAGCGCGTGCTCTCGTCCGCGTGCAGACGCGCCGACGCCCTGTATACGCAGGCATGGTTCCTCGCCGAGAAAGCCAGAGCATACTACGGCTTCGAGGAGACGCCCCGCCTCCTGCCGAACCCGGTGCCCGTGCCCGAGAAGCCCACCGGGAAGAGCCCGAGGCCCACCGTCTGCTTCCTCGCCCGCTGGGACCCCCAGAAGAGGGTGGAGCTGTTCCTCGAGCTTGCCCAGGAACACCCGGACGTCCGGTTCATCGCCATGGGGCGCAGCCACGACGACGCGAAGGACAGGGAGCTGCGGGAAAGGTATCGCGGCGTACCCAACCTCCAACTGACGGGCTTCGTCACAGAGGAGGAGAAATCCAGGATACTGGGGGCGAGCTGGGCGCTGGTGAACACCAGCATACGCGAGGCCCTCCCCGTGAGCTTCCTGGAGGCCCTGGCCCACGGGACACCCATAATCAGCGGCGAGAACCCCGACGACCTGACATCGGAGTACGGCTACGTCGTCGAGGACGGCGACTACTCCTCCGCACTCGACAGGCTCCTCGCGGACGACGAGAGACAAGACAAGGGGCGCAGGGGGCGACGCCACGTCATGGAGGTCCACGAGGCCGGGAGGGTAGTGGACCTCCACGTCGAGATATACGAGTCCAGTGAGGTCCAGGCTTGAGGCTGGTGGTGTTCGGCGGCTGGTTCGGCTCCAGGAACCTGGGGGACGAGGCCATACTCATAGGCCTCCGCAACGTCCTGGGCGCCTCGATGCCGGGCGTGGAGCTTGTCGCCCTCTCCACCGACCCCGGGTACACGGAGCGGGTGTGCGGAGTCGAATCCGTAAGGCTACGGAGCCCCCGCAGCCTCGTCAGGAACAGGGAGGAGTACCTCAATGTGTTCGACGAGGCCGACGGCTGCATAGTCTCCGGCGGCACCCCCATCTACGACTACGGCCACCTCAGCAGAGCCATACACATGGCCCTCCCCACCATCAAGGGCAAGCCCCTGGTGTTCTTCGGCGTCGGAGCCAAACCCCTGTCCTCGTTCAAGGGACGGGAGGTCACGAGGCTGCTCCTCAGGGGCGCCAAACTCATATCCACGAGGGACGCCCCGTCGCGCGGCGTGTTGACGCGGCTCACCCGCACCCCCATAGTGGTCACCGGTGACAGCGCACTGCAAATGGAGAGGGCGGCGGCCGAGGAGCCCCGGGAGCCGGTGGCGCTGGTATGCCCGAGGCACCTTTCACTGGCCCACAGGAGGAGCTACCACCAGCCCCTATCCTCGTCCGAGATCAACAGGATCAGGCACATGGTCGCCAGGGCCGCCGACCACCTCATCTCCATGGGCTACGCGGTGCGGTTCACGCCCTTCCACACGGCGGCCCCCGACGACGACCGGGTTGAGATAACCAGGGTGATGAACCTGATGAGGAGCGGGGAAGCCGAGACGCTGCCCAGGCCGGCCTCGCCGGAGGCGGCGCTGAGGCTGGCCGCGGAGGCGTCGCTGGTGGTGGGGCTGCGCCTCCACTCGCTTGTGCTGGCGGGGCTCGCCGGGACGCCCGTGGCCAGCGTAGGTTACGACGTTAAGATCGACGGGTTCATGGAGCTGGCGGGGGTGAGCCGGTACCTATGCCACGCCGGGGACGGCCTGGACGCCCTGAGCGACAGAGTGGACCGAGTCCATGAAGAACGCGGAGAGGCCCAGCGAACACTGACGGGTAACGTCGAGATGATGAGGCGGAGGATAAGCAGCGAGTCCCTGAAGGTGGCTAGGCTGCTCTCCGGGCAACCTCCCTGAAGAAAGATCGAGCCGACCCGGCTAGGAAAACGGAGCCTATGACCAGCACCATGTCTTCTTCTTCGGCAAGCTCCAGCGCCCTCCTGAACGCCGCCTCCTCGTCCGGTATGATCTCGTAGGGTCTGCCGTTTCGCTCTATTTCCGCCGCGATGACTTCTGGGTCGGCGGCGCGGCCCATGACGCTGTGGGTGGTTATTATGAACCTCTCGGCCACCGCCGCCACGCTGTCGATCATCCCCGGTATTTTCTTGTCCGAGGACATGCTCACCACCGCGACTATGCGCCGGGGCTTCATGTCGTCCATGATGCTCCTCTTCACGGCCTCCGTGGCCTCGGCGTCCTTGGCGCAGTCCAGCACCACCAGGGGCCTCTCCATCACGATCTCCAGCCTGGCGGGCCACTCTACGTTGGCGAGGCCGCGATGGACGGCTTCGCCGGGCACCGTGACGCCGTACCTGCCGAGGCACTCGACGGCGGCCACGGCCGTGGCGGCGTTGAGTAGCTGGTGCTCGCCCAGCAGAGGCACGTAGAGGCTCGTGTACTCGTTGAGGCTGTGGAGGTTGAAGGTCTGCCCGGTGAGGCTTGAGCCGGTTCTAGCGTAGCCGGTGTCGTAGCCCACGTGAACCACCTCGGCGGCCAGCTCCTCGGCCCTATCCTTGAAGACCCGGAAAACCTCGCTGTTCCGTGTGGCCGTCACCAGCACCCTCCCCGGCTTGATGATGCCCGCCTTCTCGCCGGCGATCTCCACCAGCGTCTCCCCCAGGATGTTGGTGTGCTCGTACCCGATGTTGGTGATGACCGAAACCAGGGGATCGACGACGTTGGTGGCGTCCAGCCTCCCCCCGAGGCCCACCTCGAGCACCGCATACTCCACGCCCTCCTCCCGGAAGTACTGGAACGCCATGGCAGTGACTATGTCGAAGAACCTGAGGGGCATGGACCTCTCCAACATCTCCTCGAAAAGCGGTCTAATAGTGGAGAGAATCCTGGCCACGTCCTCCCTCGATATCAGCTCGCCGTCCACCCTGACGCGCTCCCTGAAGTCCTCGAGGTGCGGCGACGTGAACAGCCCCACCTTATAGCCGCCGGCCCCCAGGATCGACGCGATCATGGCCGAGGTGGAGCCCTTGCCGTTGCTGCCCCCCACGTGGATGGAGCTGAAGCCCTCATGGGGGTTCCCCAATAGCTCCAGCACGTGGCGCGTGGGCCCCAGCGTCCGCTCGGGGCCGAACCTCCTGACGTTGTAGAGCCAGTCGAGGGCCTCGTCGTAGTTCAAGACATCACCTGCCCGTTCAACCCCGAATGGGGCCCACGGGTAAATAAAGTGAGAGGCGGCTGTGCATAAAGAAAAGAGGGGTTTATTCCTCGTCCTTGAACCTGTGTTCAAGGTCGGCGAGGACTTGGGGAAGAGTGGTGTACTCCATGGCGCCTGGCCCCAGCCGGGCGGGCTGGAACGTGCCGTGTCTCCTCAGGTAGCTGGCTATCTGCAGGGCCTCCTCCCTTGCCAGATCGAACGATGGGTCGCTGAAGAGGTCCACCACGATGGGGTTTCCTTCGTCGTCGGACGTTAGATTGCCGTTGCATATCTGGACGCCCAGCCCCACTATCCTGGGCGGGCCGTCGAAGAGGGTGCACCTGCTGTCCTTGAGGCCCACCGGGAAGAAGGGAGCCCAGTGGCTGCCCCTCATCCACCCCGCCACCATGTACGTGTGGAGGAAGGGGCTGGTGATCTCCCCCACGCTGGGGAAGCCGCTCTGCGCCCTGAACATGCAGACGGGGTCGTCCTTACCGACGTACTTGCCCGCGATGTAGTTGATCTTGGTGGTGCTGCTGGCGGCCGCGAGCGCGCCGTCGTCGTTCCGGGTGATCTTCTTGATCATGTAGCGCTCGGTCGCCCCGATGAGGGCGAGGAGGCTGTACAGCTCGTCGGGCGTGCTCAGTGTGACGCTCTTGTTGTTGAGCCCGTCCAGCACCTCGAAGCTGAAGCCACAGGTGATCCTCGGGTCAATGACTAGGCCAGCGGTGTTGCCCGGGTCCGCGTATATCTTGTAGAAGAGATAGTTGAACGCCGCAGGCTCCGTCTTGTCCGCGGCGTATAGTACGATGGGCTCGCTGCCCCTTTCCTCGAACTCCATCTCAGCGTAGCCCGGGCCCATGCCCTTTATGTTGCCGCTGAAGGCGTCTGCGAGGAGGTCCTGGCCGGCGCCGTGGAGCTTCATCTTCTTCGCTTTCTCGGCGCACGCCATGAACGTGTCCCACGCGAGCCTGTGGATGTCCTCGTTGTCCTCGCCACGGTTGTGGGTCATGAGGAGCTCGGTGTCGTCACCGGCGTGGAAAACATAGTAGCTGTTAATGAGGCCAGTCTCCTTAGCCTCGGCCATCTTGGCCTCGGCGAGGTCTAGCAATGGCTTGGGCACAACAACGTGGCCCGGTATGCTACCTATATCTGCTTTGATGAGAGAAACAGTGGTCTTCATCCTGATCTCAGTATTGAATACGGCTCTAGTATTTAATAATGCATGAGTCGAGGCAGACGCTAAGACGGATCCCTATCTGCTCCAGTCAGGCGTCCTCGCCCCGGGAAAACAGTCGCTCCTAGGCGAGTACGGCTTTATGTCCACCAGCGGGGAGCCCTCCAGGGCGTCCAGGCCCCTCACCGTGAGCTCGCAGCCCTCGACGCCCACGAGCTCGACCACGGTGTGCCCCACCGGGTTGGGCCTCGACGGGCTCCTGCACGCGTAGACGCCTCTCAGCCGGTTCACCCTGCCCCTCCTCGGGTAGACCTGCAGCGTGCCCCTGTGCCGCGGCGTGTCCCTCTCGTGGAACCAGTAAAGTACTATGAGGTGGCTGTAGCCCTCGACCCCGAGGAGCCCGGGGCAGAACTCCTCGTATATTCTGATGGTCGAGATGTCGCCTTCTACGCCGGCGACCACACCTACGAACCTGACCTCACCCCGCTCCATCGACTACAATGGGGGGTGGGCCCGCTATGTGTCTTTCCAAGAGTTATTATTGGAGATGAAGCTGTATTCAGTTGATCGAAATGAGCAGGGTCTCCATCGTGAAGTCACCCGGCAAGCCCAGCGAGGAACAAGTATACGCCATGGTCAAGAAAAGCATCGACCTCATCGGCGGCATAGGGTCCGTGGTCGAGCCGGGGCAGACGGTCGCGCTTAAGCCCAACGTCGTCACGGGCAGGGTCACGTCGCCGGGCGTCACCACCGACAAGAGGGTCGTGAAGGCCATGATAATGCTGTGCCAGGAAGCGGACGCGGGTAAGGTGCTGGTGGTGGAGGGGGCGGGGTACTTCACCAAGACATCCGAGGCGCTGAAGCTCAGCGGCATAAAGGATATGGCGGAGGCCATGGGAGCCGAGGTGGTCGACGTGGACGTGAGCGAGCTGGTGACGCTGAAGGTGCCGAGGCCACTGATAACCGACGAGGTGAAGGTCTCCAAGAAATTCATGGACGCCGACGTCAGGATCAACCTCCCCATCATGAAGACCCACGACCAGCTCCTGGTCACCCTCGGCGTCAAGAACCTCAAGGGGGTGATGCCCAGGCACATGAAGCGCCGCTTCCACGCCATAGGCGTGGTGAAGGGCATCATCGACCTCAACAAGACGGTGCCCCTCGACCTGACGGTAATGGACGCCATAGTCGCCATGGAAGGCTTAGGCCCCAGCTTCGGCGCCAAGGTTGAGCTGAACACGGTCGTCGCCAGCAAGGACGTGTGGGCTCTGGATAGAGTGGCAAGCAGGATGATGGGCTTCGAGCCCGAGGAGCTGGACTACCTGGTAGAGGCAGCCGCTCACGGCATGTACGAGCCCGAGGAGGAACCCGAGGTCGTCGGGGAGCCCCTGACAAGCTACACGTACAGGTTCGAGAGGCCCCCCACCGACCTGGAGTTCGCCGAGGGCGTCACCGTCATAAGCGACGGCGCCTGCAGCGCGTGCCGAGGCACCATCCACAGCGTCATCTACGACCTGGAGCAGATGAAGAAGATGGGCGAGATCAGAGACCTGTTCATCGTCGTGGGCAGCAACGCTGAGCCCCCAAGGGACCTGCCAAACACGCCCATAATCATGGGCACCTGCCTAAAGCGACACGAGAACGCTGGCTGCTATGTCGAGGGGTGCCCACCCAACAACGACAAGATGCTCGCAGCCATAAGAGAGGTCTGCGGCATAGATTAGAACCTCCCCGACAGGACATGTAGCAGGTAGTATAACCTGTCTCGGAGAAACCCATGCTACGTTGTTCGGTTCGTCCATGGAAAACCATTTAATCCCCACGACAAACACGTCACCGGTGCAGTAAATGCTAGCCATAAAATCGAAGAAGATACACACCATCACGGACGGCGTAATAGACGGCACGATCCTCATAGACAACGGAAAGATCAAGGCCGTGGGGCCGGACGTCAAGGTGCCCGAAGGCGTCAAGACCCTCAAGGCCAGGGTGGTGACCCCGGGCCTCGTCGAGGCCCACTGCCACATAGGCATATGGGAGGAGACCATAGGCTGGGCAGGAAGCGACGGCAACGAGGCCACCGACCCGGCGACCCCCCACGTGCGGGCGCTTGACGCCATCAAGGCCAACGCCGACGAGGGCGGGCTAGCCGCCGCCCTTGAGGAGGGCGTCACCACCGCCCAGGTTCTGCCCGGCAGCGCCAACGTCATAGGCGGCTACGGCGTGGTAATCAAGACGGCGCCCAAGACCACCACAGACCAGATGGTGATCAGGAGCCCCAGCGGCATGAAGATAGCCTTCGGCGAGAACCCGAGGCGAGTCTACGGCGTGGAACAGAAGAAGATGCCCAGCACCCGGATGGGCGTAGCGGGCGTCCTCAGGGAGTGGCTCCAGAAGACCAGGAACTACCTAGAGAAACAGGAAAAGTTCAAAGACGACCCTGAGAAGCAGCCGGAGCACGACATCAGGCTCGAGGCCCTCGCCCCGGTGCTCAGGAAGGAGATACCCTTCAGGGCCCACGCCCACCGGGCCGACGACGCGGTGACCGCCATCCGCATCTGCGAGGAGTTCGACGTGGAGATGAGCTGGGAGCACGCCACCGAAGGCCACAGGATAGCCGACTATATCGCGGAGAAGGGCGTACCGGCGGTCTGGGGGCCCAGCCTCGCCGCCCGCAGCAAGTGGGAGATGAGGGAGCTGAGCTACGAGACCCCCCGGATCATGCACGAGGCGGGCGTCAAGTTCGCTATACAGACCGACGCCGTGGGTAGCACCATCAGGTTCCTGCCCCTCAGCGCCGCGTACAGCGTCAAACACGGCCTCCCCTACGACTACGCTTTGAAGGCCATCACCATAGTGCCCGCCGAGATACTGGGCGTGGCCGACCGCGTAGGCAGCATCGAGCCC
>Ga0315532_1000764_pt1 | contig 25309 bp, 28 predicted proteins | sample SalMarWE160370MG_FD_203082 | JGI IMG/M metagenome (GOLD analysis project Ga0315532, IMG submission 203082) | Salt marsh sediment microbial communities from the Plum Island Ecosystem LTER, Massachusetts, United States - Salt Marsh Sediment WE1603-70 ...
AAGAAGAGGTAGAACTGTATCAGGTTGGTGGCCAGCATGGAGCCCGCGACGCTAACGCCGTAGAGCAGGAAGAACGTGTAGAATCGGGCGTACTGCTCGTTGTTCTCCTCCACGTCGTCCAAGCCCAGCCTCCTCTCCATGTACTGGAGCGAGAAGAGCGCCGTGCACGCGAAAACGAATAGGTACGTGAATACTATGGGGACGCTGAGCCCGTCGGCCATGAGCCCGAAGGTGAGCTCCACGGGGGCCACCACCCAGCTGTACTCCTCGAGTATGACGGAGTGCTCGACCGTCGGCATCAACCCGGCGAAGACGAGTGACATGGCCAGCAGCGCGGCGAAAGTCACCCAGCTGACTCGTTTCCCGATGTTCCTGCCTAGTATGTACACTATGGGTGCGCACAGGAAGGAGGCCAAGAGGACCAATAATAGTAGGTTGTTTGCCATTTCATTCACCTCAAACGGGCAGCAGCCCCGGTACCACCTCGAACAACGGGTTTAGTATGATCCCCGGGTACAGACCGAGGATAATGGACAGGAGGCAGAGCAGCACCATGGGCACCGTCATCAGGTACGGCGCCTCCTCAACCTCCTGAAGATGCTCTGGCAGAGGCCCGTAGAATATCCTGCGCATGGCCCACATGGTGTAGCCCACGGTCAGCGCCGTGGAAAGTATGGCCACCACCGCGATGATGAGCATCACGGAGTTCCCCTCCAAGCCCGGCCCGAAGGCGCCCATGAACACCATGAGCTTGGACGCGAACCCGACGGTCGGCGGTATCCCCGCGATGTTCATGGCCCCCAGAATGAAGGCCGTCGCGGTTACAGGCATCTTGGCGGCGAGGCCGCCCAGCTGCCGGATGTCCCTGAGGCCCGTCTGGTGCATTATCGCCCCCGCGCTCAGGAACAGGGCGGCCTTCCCCAGGCCGTGGCTCACGTAGTGCATCATGGAGCCGCTTACGCCGATGACGGTGCCGCTGGCGACCCCGATGAACAGGTACCCCATCTGGCTCATGCTCGAGTACGCCAGCAGCCTCTTGATGTCGTTCTGAGGCAGGACCATCATGCCGCCGTAGATCATCGTGAGTAAGCCCCAGAGCATGGTGAGCACCATGCCGGAGTCCATGACCCCCGTGATGGGGAGGAGCATCCGTACCACGGCGTAGGCCGCCAACCCGATCATGGCCGGGCTCAGCAGCGCGCTTATGGGCGTGGGCGCCTCCGCGTGGGCGAAGGGAAGCCAGATGTGGAACCCGAACAAGGCCATCTTGACGGTGAGGCCTAGGAGCATGGATACGACGATGAAGCTGGCCCACGGGGAGCCGCTCACCAGCGCTAGGTCCGCTATCTCGAAGGAACCCGTGTCCGCGTAGGCCGAGAGGGCGCCCGTGACGAACATCACGGCGCCGAATATGGACCACAGGAGGTACATGTAACCGATCCGTTCCCGCTCCCCTGAGCCGTACGCGTTTATGAGGGCCCAGGACGGGATTATCATGAGCTCGAAGAACAGGTAGAACTCGAATAGGTTGGTCGACAGCGCCACGCCCATCATGCTTGCGGCGTAGGCCAGGTAGAGCGCGTAGTAGGTGGCGTGGGCGTTGTTGTTCTCGCGGTGGTACTGCTCGTGTATGGAGTGATCCATGTAGGGTTGACTGTATATCACGATGATGGCCGACAGCACGGCTATGGTCAACGCTATGGGGAGGCTCAGGCTGTCCGCGTAGAGCCCGAACCTTATCCCGGGGAGCCAGTAGAAGTATTCTCCAACCGGGTTCTCGGCGACCCCGCCCAGGAGGCTCATGAAGTAGAGCGAGGTGTAGAGCAGGGGGATTAAGGCCACCCATCCGACGCGTTTACCCATGCTTCTGCCGAGGAAATAAACGACGGGCATGAACAGTATGGGAGCCAGTAGAGCCAACCAGAGCGATCCGAACAATCATATTCCTCCTTTAAGCAGCAACCCCGCTATTAACGCAGCCAGCATGACGAGAAGGTATATGAGGTTTACGCTGAGTATCCCCGTCTGCACCTTCTTGACGCGGTTATAGGCGCCGATTACCGTGGACGGCACCCCCTCGTTGAGCACGCCGAAGACTCCCCCCACCTCGAGGACGTCGTACAACACTCCGCTGATGGACTCAGATGTCCTCGCCACGACGTCGCTCAGCGGGATCATAACCCCGGCCTCGAAGACGCTGTAGATGCCCTTCGAGAGCGTTATTAGCCCGTCGACGAACACCAGGTAGAACGCGGGGTTCATGTACCACCTGTTCCAGAGGAACCTGTGGATGTTCTTCCTCGTGTCGCTGGCCTGGACCCAAGCCCACGAGTCCCAGTTACGTGTCCAGTAGAAGTTGTAGCCCAGGTATCCTCCGGCCGCCAGCGCCACGGCGCTGAGGGCGGCGCCCACCAGCTTGGTTGAGCCCGGGATGTGGGGCACGTGGAGGTGCTCCGCCACCTCGTGGGGCAGTATGTGCTCTATGGCGTGGTGCATCTGCTCCTCTATGAATATCTCGGGGCTCAGGCTTGGGCTGACCAGCCCGGCTAGGCCGAGGAGCCCGATTATGCAGAACAGCGCCACGAGTATGGAGATGGGTGCCCACATTATGGCCGGAGCCTCGTGAAGGTGGCCGTGGTGCTCCAGCTCGTGGATGAACTCGCTCTCCTCGTGCATGAACGTCCTGCTTATGTACCTGATGCTATAGGCGAAGGTCATGGCCGCGCTTATGACGCCTACCAGCAGCAGCAGCATGGCGAGGGGTGTCCCCGCCACGAGCGCCGACAGGAAGACGGCATCCTTGCTCCAGAACCCGCTGAACGGCGGTATGCCGGAGAGGCTGAGCGTCGCAAGCCCCATGAGCAGGTAGGTCTTGGGCATGTGCTTCTTGAGTCCGCCCATGTTGAACGTGTATATGCTCTCTACCGTGTGGATCACCGAGCCCGCGCACAGGAACAGCGCCCCCTTGAAGAGGGCGTGGCTAGCCAGGTGGAACACGCCGGCCGTGAGGCCGGCTATGTAGGCCTCCTCGCTGAACCCGCTGAGCCCGAGGCCCAGCATCATGTAGCCTATCTGGCTGACGGTGGAGTATGCGAGTATCTTCTTCAGCTCCACCGAGACCAGGGCCTGGCTCGCGGCGAGGAAGCAGGTGAACGCCCCCACCAGCGCTATGGCCGTGAAGTATATCTTGGCCTCAGGCAGGTGCAGCACGTATGTGCCGATGTAGAACACGGGGCTCATCCTGGCGACGAGGTAGACCCCGGCCTTGACCATGGTGGCGGCGTGGATGAGAGCCGACACCGATGTGGGGCCCGCCATGGCCTCGGGCAGCCACTCGTGGAGCGGGAACTGCGCGGACTTGCCTATGGGGCCGCCGAGGAAGAATAGGGCAGTCAACGGTATGAGCCCCTTCACGGCCCCCATTTGTGCGAGCCACTCGGGCGCCGTGTTGATGAGCTCGTGGTAGTTGAGGGTGCCGGCGAAGTAGTAGATAATGAATATGGACGCGATGATGAAGACGTCGCCTATGCCGGTCACCACGAAAGCCTTCATGCCGCAGTGGCTGGGCGGGAACATCTTGGTGGGCGGCGGCCCGCCGAGCCAACGCTCCTTGGCGTCGCGGTAGTAGTAGCCGATGAGCCCGTAGCTGCAGAGCCCAACCCCTTCCCAGCCTATGAGGGTCTGGAGAAGGTTGTCGGAGATCACAAGCAGCAGCATGTTTCCGATGAAGAACAGGAAGAAGAACCAGAACCTGTCAAGGTTGGGGTCCCCGTGCATGTAACCGACGGAGTAGACGACTATGAGAAAGCTGATGAAAGCCACCACGTTGCAGATGATTATGCTCAGCGGATCCACCAGCACGCCTATCTCGAGCGGAGCCCCGTTGGGGAAGGTGAACCAAGTCAACAACTTGATGTCACCATGAGTGTGGCCTGATATCAGCGACGGTATCATGGACGCGGCTGATATGGAAGCCAGCGCGGCGAAGAACACCGCGCCGTAGTCTCTAAGCTTGTGGTCGATCTTCCCAAGAACCGGCATTAACAAAGCCCCGACGACGGGGATCATCCATGAAAGCCAGGGCCAAGGGTACTCCAGAATAACCTCGAGCGGATTCATGACATAATTACTCCTATATACATACTTAAATTATCAACAAGGGATTCCGCTGCTTTGGACGCTAAGCCCACCACCGGGCTCGGGAAAACCCCTAGAACTATGATCAAGACGGCCATCACCAGAGTCACACCCACCATGAGGAGCGGTGCCTCCTTAGCCGTGAGGTCTTCCTCGACTTCCCCGGAGAGAAGGACCATGATGACCCTGAGGTAGTAGGCCATGCTGAGTGCGCTGTTGAGGACGCCGAGTATAACCAGCAGGAGCATGTCGGCGCCCAGGGCCGCGTTGAAGAGGATGAACTTGCTGACGAAGCCGTTGGTGCCCGGGACGCCGCCGAGCCCCAGGAACGAGACTATGACGGCCAAGGACGTTAAAGGCATCGCCTTTCCGACGCCGTTCAGCCTTTTGATGTCACGTGTACCTGTCTCGTGGACGACGGAGCCTACGGAGAGGAAGGCCAGCCCCTTCATGAGAGAGTGGTTAAGGACGTGCAGCAGGGTTCCCATCAGACCATAGGCTAGGCCTGTGGAGACCCCGATGAGCATGTACCCCATCTGGGCTATGCTGGAGTAGGCAAGCATGCGTTTCACGTCGTCCTGTCGCAGAGCTAGCATGTTTCCCAGGGTCATGGTGAGCGCAGCTAACACCGAGACGGTGACCTTGAAGAAGCTGGGCTTGAACAGAAGGAAGATCACACGGGTAAGCGCATAGAGTCCGGTCTCTATGAGTATCCCTGACAGCATGGCGCTTATGGGGCTAGGCGCCTCGGGGTGGGCGTCCGGAAGCCATGTGTGCATAGGGACTATGGCGGTTTTGACCCCGAAGCCCACGACGAACAGCGCGAATATAAGGTAGTACCAGAGGTTGATAGGTTGTCCGCGTATAACGGTCGATATCTGCGCGAAGTTCAGGGTGCCTGTGATCCCGTATACAAGCGCTATCCCGAAGAATAGCACCGTGGAGCCCACCGAGCCCATGACCATGTACTTGAACCCGGCCTCGATGGGTCCCCAGAGGCTCTTCCTGAAGCTGACTAGGGCGTAGCTGGCTATCCCCATCATCTCCCAGAATATGAACAATGTGAAGAAGTCGCCCGCGAAGGCCACCCCAATCATGCCGACGACGAGGGCGGATAACAGCGTATAGTACTCCGTGAGCCTCGTGTCGTGCTCCATGTAGTTGTAGCTGTATACGGTCGCGAAGAAGCCCAGGATCGTCGCCGAGAAGGCCATGAATATCCCCATCATGTCTATCTCGAAGCTCGCACCTAGAGGCGGACCGCCGCCCAGCGAAAACACGAGTATCTTCTCGGGGGCAGCCTGGACGGCGCTGTAGAGCGTCCATACGAACACCACGCCTAAAGCGCTAACGGCTACGGCAACGATGTCTCTTATTTTAGGTGAACCGGCTCGTTCCGCGAGTATGCCAGCTAAGATGACTAACATAGGTGTGAACAGATAGTAGATTGAAGCGGGTATCACCATCTCAGCCTCCTAAGCTCGCGGGAGTCGACTGTCTTGAAGTGTTTATAGGCGTTCACGATGAGCGCTAAACCCACGGCGACGACGCATCCACCGGTTACTATCGACATGAACACGATGGACTGCCCGAGGGGGTCGACGACCCCCATGGCGGCGTGCTGTGTAGCGAAGTAGATGAAAACGAAGTTCCCGGCGTTAAGGATCATCTCGATGCCCAAGAGAATGCGTATCATGTTTGATCTGCTCACACAGTATAGCCCTATAGCGAAAAAGGTGAAAGCGGAGCCTAGCCAGATTGTTGCATCCATTTTATTTCCGTGTCTCCTCTCTCAGCAGTGCTAGACAGCAGGCCGCTGTCGTGAATAGGACGAGTGTCTGGAACATGAGGTCCATTCCTCTGAAGTCCCAGAGGAACCCGCTCATCTCGCTGCCGATATTTGATCCCGGCTTCACTGGGATCATCTCGCTGTGAACCAAGTCTGAGCCTGGGAAGGGTTCACCTGCGAGGATGTACAGAAATCCGCCGAGGATCACCGCGCTGACGACGAGTCCTGCGAGCAGAATGGTTCTATCTTCACTCATCAACTTCACTCCTCACAAACATTATGACGGATACGAAAAGCACAACCACGGCTCCGCCGTATATCAGCATCTGGAAAAGGCCCACGTATGGGGCGTAGAGGGTCCAGTAGAGCCCTCCAAGACACACCGCCATTCCGCCTAAGCTCAGGGCGGCGAACAGCATGTCCCTCAATCCAGCGGCCATTAAAGCGAAGACAAGGGTTGCAGCGATGAGGATAAACTGAACAACTGTCGACGCCACACATGATTCCCCTGATCGTAAATCGCTAGAATTGCATGTCAATCAATATAAAAATATCGATGCTTAACTTTGTGCTCAGGGAAAAAAGGATAGTTATCTAAAAACGTATAAAAAACTAAACATATTCATTAATAGATCACAAAATTCTTCATTAAAAATGCAAAAAAACCACAAAAAAACACATATATAGAAGCATAAAAGATACATCTAACCCTAAAAAACCAAGCGGTCTTTCCTTTTGTAAATATTTATATGCGTCTATTGGAGGCTATGTTGAGGGAACCCAGTTTTGCTGGTAGGTCTAAGCGGTTTTTCGATAATCATAGGTCTAGCAATCCTCGTAGGCACCATAATATACGCCTATGGTAAAGTGCTGGCGCCGACGAGCCCAGATACGGAGGGTAAGCTAGCCCCATACGCATGTGGAGAACCAATCCCACCGAAGAAGGTCAGGTTGAATGTGGAGAACTTCTTCATCTACGCGGTTTACTTTATGATTTTTGACGTGCTCGGCTTCGTCTTAGCCACGACGGTCGGGAGGCCCGTCAATATGCTGCTACCCCTTTTCTATGGCGGTATGAGCCTGATCTCGATAGTCATACTCACCGCTATGTGGAGGCAATGACATGAGCATACTTACATGGGCCAGGACCCACTCTCCGTGGCTCATACACTTCAACGCCGGCGCATGCAACGCCTGCGACATAGAAGTAGTGGCCGCACTCACACCCAGGTTCGACATTGAACGATTCGGCGCATTGCTCAAAGGCTCCCCGAGGCACGCAGACGTTATGGTGGTCTCGGGAAGCGTGCCTAGGAAGATCAGAGACAGACTCAAGAGAATATACGAACAGATGCCCGAACCAAAGTTCGTGGTAGCCGTGGGCTCGTGCGCCATCAGCGGCGGAGTCTTCCAGGACTGCTACAACGTCATGGAGGGAGTAGACAAGATAATACCCGTCGACGCGTACATCCCCGGCTGCCCACCGAAGCCGGAGGCGATCCTAGACGGCGTGGTGAAGCTCCTGGTGAGCGTAGGATACTGAGGAGAAGAAAATGTCCATAGAAGAGCATACTAAAATCGTTGAAGACCTCGTGAAGGAGTTTGGAGACGAAAACGTCTACAACACCAAAGTCCCGAGGGCCTACAGAGCGTTCGCGCATGTTAAAATGGAGAAGTTCCGCGAAGTGGTCAGGTATCTCAAAGAGGAGCACGGGTTCGTACACGTCACCACCATAAGCGGGGTTGACATGGGTGACAACTACGAGATAGTGTACCATCTTCGTAACGGGGGCTTCAGCTTCAGCCTCAAGGTCCCTGTCCCCAAGGACGACCCCAAGATCCCGAGCATAGTCGACATCATGAACGGCGCCGTCCTCTACGAGAGGGAGGTAAACGATCTCCTAGGCGTGTTCCCTGAGGGGCACCCAGACCCAAAGAGGCTGATACTGGCCTACGACTGGCCTGAGGGGGTGCACCCGCTGCGCAAGGAATGGGACATCCAGACCATCAGGGAGAAGGTTGATGGAAAGAAATGGGGGAAAGACGTTGAGTGAAAGAGAGTTCGTGATACCGGTTGGGCCGCAGCACCCCGCTTTGAAGGAGCCTGAGAGCTTCCTCTTCACCGTCGACGGCGAGGTGGTCGTCGACGTGGAGCCCAGGATAGGCTACAACCACCGTGGCATCGAGAAGGCCATGGAGAGCCGCAACTACATCCAGAACCTGTACATAACGGAGCGTGTCTGCGGCATCTGCAGCAACGCCCACCAGACCGCCTACACGGGGGCCGTGGAGGAGGTTGGGGGCATCGAGATCCCTGAACGCGCAAAACACATCAGGGTCTTCATGCAGGAGCTTGAGCGCATCCACAGCCACCTACTGTGGCTGGGGGTAGCCGCCCACGAGATAGGGTTCGACACATTGTTCTACTACGTGTGGCGGGACCGCGAGATCGTGATGGACCTCCTGGAGGAGGTGAGCGGCAACCGCTGCAACTACGCCATGGCCACCGTAGGCGGCGTTAGGAGGGACCTACCCAAGGACAAGTACCCCAAGTGGCACAAGATGCTCGACAAGCTCGCTGAGAGGACCAACTACTACATCAAGGTGGCGTCAACAGAGAAAACCATCCTCGAAAGGGCGGTGGGAGTGGGCTACCTCGGCAAGGAGGACATGATAAGGCTCAGCGGCTGCGGACCCAACGCGAGGTGCAGCGGCGTCCCCTGCGACATCAGGAAACTGTCGCCCTACCTGATATACGACGAGATACCCTTCGAGCAAATAGTCGTGGATAATGGCGACGTCCTCGGGCAGGTGCTCGTGAGGGCCCTGGAGGTGGTGGAGGCTGTGAAGATCTGTAAGTGGGTGCTCGACAACATACCCGAGGGCGAGATCGCCGTCAAGTTCAACCCGCTGCAGAGGCTTCCCGAGGGCGAGGCGGTTTACCTCGTCGAGGCCCAGAGAGGCGAGCTCATCCACTACACCATAAGCGACGGCAGGAACATGCCGTACAGGCACAAGATCAGGGCGCCCACCCTCGGCAACATCCCGTCTCTGGTGGAGAGGCTCAAGGGAGGCTACATCGCCGACATCCCCATCACCCTCGCGGGGATAGACCCGTGCTTCAGCTGCACAGACAGGATGGCGTTCTACGACGAGGGTAAGGACAAGACCTGGTCGTGGACAGAGGGTGAGCTGAGCAAGTACAGGAGGGAGTGGTACAGCAAATGAGTTCCCCGTTTACAACCCTGGTGGCGGTGCTATTTTTCCCGGGCCTGAGCTTCATACTCACCTACGCGCTCTGGTGCCAGTGGGTAAGCCGCAAGGCGGCCGCGCGGCTCCAGAACAGGCAGGGGCCCCTCCACACCGGATGGCAGGGAATCCTACAGCCGCTAGCGGATTTCATCAAGCTGCTGGTGAACGAGGACATAACCCCCGCGGCGGCGGACAAGCCGGTTTTCAACTACTCGCCCATCGCGGTTTTCGCGATACCGTTGGCGGCGACGCTCCTCATACCCATCCAGAGCCTGACGAGCCTCCGGGGATGGGAGCCCGTCGCCAGCTTCGAGGGAGACCTCATACTCGTACTGTTCCTCATGAGCGTCGTGATACTCGCCGTCTTCCTGGGGGGGTGGAGCAGCGGAAACCTCTTCGGAGCCGTCGGAGCCACCAGGGCTGCGCTCATGATGCTCGCCTACGAGATACCACTAAGCCTAGTCGCGGTGGGCCCCGCCATACTGGCTGGCAGCCTACAGATCAGCAAGATAGTTGACTGGCAGGTGGCCAGCGTCAACGCGTTCCTCGCCGCCCCAGACGTGTGGGGCCTCGCCGTCGCCGGCGTGCTGCTCATCGGCGTCGCCATATACCTCATATGCCTGCTGGCCGAGCTGGAGCTCAGGCCCTTCGACATCAGCGAGGCCGAGACCGAGATAGTCCACGGCTGGCAGGTAGAGTACAGCGGCAAGAAGCTGGCGCTGCTCAACGCGGGCCACGACGTGAAGATGGTGCTCGCCGCGGCGCTGGTAACCAGCCTGTTCCTAGGTGGCCCAGCCGGGCCGATACTGCCGCCCTTCGTGTGGTTCATAGTGAAGACGACGCTCTGCGTGCTGGTGTTGACGAACCTGAGCGTACTGTTCGCCAGGTTCAGGATAGACCAGATGGTGGCGGGGGCGTGGAAGTACATGGTGCCCCTGGCCGTGCTTCAGGTAATGGCCGTGGTGGCCTTGTCGGGAGTGATATGATATGGCGATGGAGAGAGAGCTCATCAAGAACGCGTTCAGCAAGCCCTGCACCCTGATATACCCCTTCGAGAAGCTGGAGCCCCCAGATGGTCTCAGGGGGAAGCACGAGTACGACCCGGATAAGTGCATAGGCTGCGGCCTCTGCGCTAGGGTGTGCCCGAGCTTCGCCATAACGCTGAAGGGGGGCCCGGGCCCCAAGTGCACCGGGCTTCTGGTGGACCTTGGTAAGTGCCTGTTCTGCGGCCAGTGCGAGGAGGTGTGCCCCAAGGACGCGATCTGGCTCACCACCGACTACGAGCTGGCGGTCATCAACAAGGAGGACGGGGTCCTGGACTTCGATAGGACACCCCCGGCCCCCAAGGCTCCCGCCAAGAAGGACAAGTAGCCCCGTCCAGGGCTTTTCCCCTATTCTGATAACAATTTGTGCAGGGTCTCTGCGATTCTTACCGACGCCTCGACGAGTTCCGGGGTCATCTCCTCGCCGAAAGCCACGGTCTTCGGCTGAACACCCAGGAGGAGCACCCTGATGCCGAGGCTCTTCTCGATGTAGGTCATGGACAGGGTTAGCGGCAGTTTGTGGGTCGAGACCGCCTGTCCGCCTATGTGCTGGGAGTCGATGAGCCTGGTCTCGCCGGGTCGGCCGCCGAAGTTGGCCGCGTCCACCAGCAGCACGTGTGTGGGTTCGTGGCTCTCCACATTGCCAAGGAAGGACTCGGGCACAGTCTCCGCGTTGACGAGAAGCACGCCGGGGAGGTCCATGTCCTGGAGGAGCTGGATGATGGCCACGCCGACGCCGTCGTCGCCCCTCATGGGGTTGCCGACGCCCATGAGGACGACCCTCCTCTCGCCCTCCCCCAGGTATTCTCCGAGTTCCTGTTCCAGAGCCATGACACCTGTGTCTGGGATTACGGGGCTAAAAACCAATTGGAATGAAAGGCTTTGACGGCTTTGCCTAGAGTTGGGTGGCCACCGTGTCCCTGAACCTGGCGAGCATCTCTATGTTCTCCTGGATGGTGCTCGACGGCTTGACGTTGATGACGCTCATCTTCATGCCCTGGTCCATGGCGCGGCGCCACTTCTCGACGAGGATCTCCGGGGTGCCTATGAAGTCGTAGGTCCGGGCCTCGGCTGGGTCGGTGCCTCGCTGGCTCCACTTCTTGAGGGTGGCCTCGTACTCCTTTTCCTTCATCAGGTAGACGCTGGGCGCGAAGCCGCTTATGAATACGTCTTCCGCGGATTTGCCGTGCCTCTCAAGAGCTGCGTGGTAGTGGCCCAGTATCCTGTCGATGTTCTTGAGGTTGCCCGAGGCGTTGATGCCGTCGGCGTACTTGGCCGTTATGTTGATGAGCCTGGGCTGGCGGGCTCCCACCGAGACCCTGAACGGGTTCTGTACCGGCTGGGGTATGTTGATTGCGTCGCGTAGTGTCCAGTACTTCCCCTGGTAGCTGAACACCTCGTTGTGGAGCATCCCCTTGAGTATCTCCACGGCCTCCTTGAGGCGGGTGACCCTCTCACCCGCGCCTGGCATGCCGCGGCCCTTCTCCATGAGGTCGTAGCCCAGGTACTCGGGCTCGTTCCAACCCGCACCCAGAATGAGCTCGTATCGGCCGCCGGTCATGACGTCCAGCGCCGTGGCCGACTTGGCGAGGTACGCCGGGTTCCTCAGGCTGTTAAAGAGGGTGATGTGGCCCAAACGTATCCTGCTGGTCTGGACGCCTATGCCGGTCATGGCTGTCCACGCCTCAAGGATGGGGTCTTTGCCGTCTGGGAGGCCGTGTACGTGGTCGTTTAGGAACACGCCGTAGTAGTCAAGCTCCTCGGCCGCCTTGGCCAGCTCAAGCATCCTGCCGTAGGTCTCGGCTGGCCTGATGTAGACTCCGAATCTCATGGGGACAAGAAAAGGACTATCCCATTTAAACCTCAGTATGGCTGCCCCGTGCACGCATGAGACGGTGTTGGCTGGTTAGCCAACCTTTATTTTACCGCCGCCCCGTCTATTTGGGTCTAGGAGTTTATGTGGTTGAGCAAGTCCAGGCTGCCTTTCGGGTCCCCGGTGTTCTACGGCTGGGTCATGGTGCTTGTCTCCAGCCTGGTCATCTTCTTCAGCGGGCCAGGGCAGACCTACAGCGTAAGCGTGTTCATAGACAGCTACATCAACGAGTACGGCTGGAGCCGCAGCGTCGTCTCCGGCATGTACAGCGTGGGCACTTTCTGCGCCGGCATGCTCATGGGCCTCGTCGGGAGGCTCTTAGACAGGCACGGCCACAGACGGGTGACCGTCGCCGTGTCGCTGTTGTTCGGGCTGGCCTGCGTCTGGATGAGCGTCGTGTCCTCGGTGCCCATGCTCCTCGTCGGCTTCTTCCTTGTCAGGCTCCTGGGGCAGGGCTCCATGAGCCTCAGCAGCACGACTCTGCCGCCCCAGTGGTTCATAAAGAAGAGGGGCGTTGCCCTCAGCATAGTGAGCGTGGGGGGCGGGCTGAGCCTCGCCTTGCTGCCGCCCCTCAACACGTGGATCATCCAGAACTATGGGTGGAGGATGTGCTGGTGGACCTGGGCGGCGCTGCTATGGGTCGTGATGGCGCCTCTGGGCTACTTGCTCATAAGGGACACGCCGGAGGAGGTTGGGCTCCTGCCGGACAACGAGGAGACGTCTGAGATCACGTATGATGGGGACGCCGCGGTGGATGACTCTTGGACTCTCCAGGAAGCAGTCAGGACCAGGGCCTTCTGGTGCATCATCTACACGACGGTGGTCCCGTCGGCGATAATAACTGGGCTCGTCTTCCACCAGATAAGCATACTCGCTGGGGCCGGGCTGGACCCGGGGACGGCTGCCCTCGTCAGCAGCCTCATGAGCGTGGTGCGTCTACCTGTGGCGCTTCTGGCGGGGCCCGTCGCGGACAGGGTTCAGCTCAGGTATCTTGTGGCCTTCAGCCAGGCGCTGATGTTCGGCTCCATGGCGGCGCTTTACCTGGCGGACAGCGTGACGCTGGTCATGGTCTACGGCGTGCTCGTGGGTGTCCAGATGGCGCTGCAGGGGATAGTGGGCGGAGTCATCTGGCCGGACTACTACGGACGGAGGCACCTGAGCACCATCAGGGGCGTCACCATGATGGCCGGCGTCATCGGCTCGGCGCTAGGGCCCCTGCCCTACGGCGTCGCGTACGACGTTTTCGGGGGGTACAGCGAGGCGCTTCTCGCGTCCATAGCTTTCCCCGTGCTGGGGGTGTTGGCGGGGCTGCTCGCCGTGAAGCCCCGGAGACCGCAGTGAACCTGTTTTATAAGGTTTAAATTGGATTCTCCACTGTTTTATCTAAGGTCTTCATGAGTAGTCGCCTCTGGTTCTCCAACCGTTTCATGGCCGTCGTGGCGCTGACGGTTATCGTGCTTCTGCTGCCCACGCCGGCGGGGCTGACCGTCGAGGGAAAACGGGCGCTCGCCGCCTTCGTGTTCACCGGGACCATATTCGCGCTTCAGCCCATACCGCTTCCTTTCGCCGGGCTCATCGTGCCTGTGATGCTGGTGGCGCTGGGCTTAGCCGACTCCGCTCAGGCCTTCGAGACCCTGTCAAGACCCATCATAATACTGATACTCGGAAGCCTGTTCCTAGCCGAGGCGCTGAGGAAGCACGGGATAACGAGGAGGCTGGCGCTGTTGTCCATCGTGACATCGGGTGGACGAGTGGACAGGCTCCTCTTCAGCCTCATGGCGTTGGCCGCGCTTCTATCCATGTGGATGGAGAACACCGCTACGGCCGCCGTGCTGATACCGGTAGCGCTCACCATCTCCAGCCAAGTCAAGGACCAAGAGCAGTCGAAGGAGTTGCTGGTTCTCCTGGTGCTGGGCATCGCCTACGCCGCCAGCGTCGGCGGCATGGCCACGGTCACCGGGTCCGCCTCCAACGCCGTGGCTTCCGAGTTCCTATCCGAGATCAGGGTCTGGAGGTTCATCGACTGGATGAAGTACGGCTTGCTTGCGTTGGTGTTCGTTTTCCCGGTCACATGGTGGACGCTCTTGAAGGCGTTGAACGTCTCCTTGAAGGAGCTGGACATCGAGGCTACGCGCGGGGAGCTTGAGAACTTGGGCGGTATGCGGGGCGTGGAGAGGGAGGTTCTGGCGGTTCTCGGGGTCACCATACTCATGTGGATGGGGGGCTCCTTCATGGAGGACGCCATGGGGCTGCCGCCCACGTTTCTCGCCCCGTCCATCGTAGGGATGATCGCGGTTTCCTACATGGCGCTCCGGGGCATAATTCAGTGGGAGGACGTGAAGGGCGTCAGCTGGGGCATGTTCTTCGCCATCTCCGCCGGGCTGGCGCTGGGGGAGGCGTTGAAGAGGTCGGGGGCCACCGCCTGGCTGACGGGCATCTCGTCGTCGCTGCTCAGCGGGACGCCGTTCATCTTCGCGCTGGTCGTCGTGGTGTTCGCGTCGGCTCTCCTAACCAACGTGGTGAACAACGCCACCGTGGCGGCCGTCTTCGTGCCCATCATGATCGACCTGGCCGCAGCCGACCCCGCCTTCAACTCGGTCAAGCTGGTGCTTCCCCTCACCATGGCCACCACCTTCGGCTACGCGCTGCCCTCGGCGTCAGGGAGGATGGCGCTCATCTCGGCGACGGGCATCGTCGAGTCAAGGGACATGCTGAGGTATGGTATGATCATGACGGTGGTCAGCTCCGTGATACTCATAACCATATTCTACCTGTTAAGCGTGGTCAACCTGATATGATGGGCACGGTGATCAATGTTAATAGAAGACCCACGGGTTGAGTAAGTGTATGCGTGTCCTCGTAATCGGAGCCGGGATGGTGGGCGCCAGAGTCCTCACGCAGCTGAAGAAGAACCCCCGTATAGAGGTGGTCACCGTCGACCCCCGGGAGAGGCCCTACGCCGTCGAGCAGGGCATCATCGAGGGCGTGGACTACCACGTGGACCTCAACACGGTTGAGATCAAGGAAACGCTGAGCAAGGTGAGGCCGGACCTCGTTCTAGTGACAACCTCCAAGGAGGACATCGCGCGAGCCGGGGTCTCCGGGCTCGAGGTGCTGGTGACCGGGCTACGCAACGAGCTTGAGGCAACCGCCGAGGTACCCATAATCGCCGTGGCCCGCATAGGCGAATAAAGTTAGCCGAAGAAGCGCCCCATCACGTAGGCGCCTTGGAACATGGCGGCTATCCCGAGAAGCACAGGGATGTTACCCACCCCGAGGCTGGACAACGCCGAGCCGGGGCACTGCCCGCTGAGTCCCCAGCCGACGCCGAATATGGTGGCGCCTATGAGGGTGTTTCTGCTGAGCGTCCTTGTGCGCGGCTTGAACTCGCCGCCGAGGACTGGCTTCTTGACGAACCTTGGCACGACGTTGATGGCTACGAAGGCGACTCCTGTGCCGGCGCCCATCAGCAAGATGAGGCCGAAATCCTTCAGCTGTAGGAAGCTGAGCACGATCTCCGGCTTGGACATGCCGCCCAGCGCTAAGCCGAACCCGAATACTATGCCCCCTATGAAGAGCACGATGTTCCTGTTGTTCATGGCGCGACCCCCAGCATCAGCATCAGGTTAGCCGTTATCACGCCGACCACGATGAAGGTAATCACGGCGTAGAGAGACGTCGTTGAAAGCGAAGCTATGCCGCTTATGCCGTGACCCGAAGTGCAGCCGCTCGATAGCCTCGTGCCGAAGCCCACAAGGAAGCCACCGAGTAGGAGCCTCCACCACTGGACTGACGTGGTCCAGAAGCCGTCGGGCGAGATGGTCACCGTGTAAAGCAGCGCGCCGAGTATCACACCCGCCGCGAAGTAGAGCCGCCACTCCCTTGATTCGAGATAGGTTTTCCTGTTGAAGAAGGGCACCTTCGAGAAGTATGACAGGGTGGAGCTGAACAGGCTGCTCTGGGTGGCGTGCTGACCGGTCAGTAGGTAGACGAACGAGACGGCTAGCCCGATTACCACTCCGCCGAGTATGTAGGACGTGACTCCTAGAGGAAACATATGCGTTCAACTGAACCGAGAGGTAAAAACCTTCACCTTTTTCTAAGATTTACATGCCTGGAGGAGCCCGTTAATCATCTCTACTGCTTCTTCAAGCGGCAGGTACCCGACCATCTCGCCAACCTCGCCGCCGGAGCAGAAGACCTTCGTCGTGGGCGTCTCCTCCACCCCCAGACTCTCGGCGAGCCGCAGGTTCTCAAGGGTCTTCAGCATGTTCATCCTATAGAATCGAGCTTTTCCGCTGATGGCCTCTGGCAGCCTCTCGTAGACGGGCTTGAATCTTCTACACTGGTCGCAAGACCTGACCCAGAACTCCAAAACGGCGGCGCCATCGGAGCCTTTTACTTCGCGTTCGAACTCCTCCGCCGAGATGGCCCTGACTTCGTTCACACGTTCCCACGGTGGCCGTGAAATAAGATGGTTTCTCGTTAAAAGAAAAAGGGCTACTTGGCCACCGGGTAGCCCGCGTTCACCCAGGCGGTCATGCCGCCGAGGACGTTGAATATGTTCGTGTACCCGAGCCTTAGCAGCATGCTTGACGCGAACCCGGACCTCGTGCCGCTCTTGCATATGAGCGCCACAGGCCGGTCCCGAGGTATCTCGTCTGCGTGCTGCTCGACTAGCCCGGCGTAGACGTGTTCACAGCCCTCGATGTGCCCGCCGTTGTACTCGTCGAGGCTCCGGACGTCCACAACCACCAGGTCCTTTTCCTTTCCCATCATATCCTTCAGGTCGGCCACGGTGATGAGGTTGAGCTTCTCGGTGGGCAGCGCGTTCGTGTACCACGAAGCGATGGTGCCTGTGAGGTAGCCGCCTACGTTGTCGTAGCCCATACGGGACAGGCTCCTCGAAACGTAGTCCAGCTCGTCCTGCCCCCCGAGGACGACCAGTATGGGTTTGTCGTAGGGGAGCACCCATCCCCCCATTCCCAGCCTCGCGGTGCTTATGCTGTAAGAGCCCTTGACGTGGCCCGCCCCGAAGGAGGGCGGCGGCCTGGTGTCCATAACCACTCCTCCCGCGTCCGCCATCTCCTTGAACTCCCTGGGGGTCAACGCCCGGGGGTTTGGCCCGCAGCCGACGAAGGGCGCGCCCTCCACGTTATACTTCTCCATCATGTGGAAGTACGGGGTGTAGTGGTGGTCCTCGTTGACCTTGAGGTCGACGAACTCCTCCCGGGTCATCTGGAGCAGCGGGTTCATGAGCCGCTCCGCGCCCAGGGTGCTCACCTCGCGGTCAGCGATGCCGCCACCGCAGACGGAGCCCGAGCCGTGGGCAGGGCAGAGCACCACGTGGTCCCCCAACGGAAGCAGCTTCTCGTGGATGCTGTCGTAGAGGTTCTCGGACCACTCCCTGCGCCTCTCCGGTCCCCCGAAGTCTGTCCTCCCGGCGTCGCCGACGAACAACGTGTCGCCGGTGAAGACCATCACGACGTCGCCGCCGGTGGCGAGGTCGGTGACGGCGTATGACATGCACCCCGGGGTGTGCCCCGGCGTGTGCAGCGCCGTGACCTTCAGCTTCCCGACGCGGAACTCCTGACCATCCTTCAGCTTCTCGCCGTACATGAACTCGGGCCAGGGGCCGTGGTACACCTCGGCGCCGGTGAGGCTGGCCAGCTCCCTCGAGCCTATGACGTAGTCCTCGTTCCTGTGCGTCTCGAACACGTACTTGATCCTCATGCCCTCCCGCTTGGCGATGTCCACGTACACCTGGCAGTCCCTCTGGGGGTCCACCACCACGGCCTCGTGGCCGGACCCGACGAAGTAAGAAAGGTGAGCCACGACGCGGGACTTTATCTTCTCGAAAATCATGACGGCTGATCTTTCGTTCGGCGTTAGATAAACATTATCAACAGGCGTTCAGGAGAGAACTGGAATGACCTTCGACCTGTGGAGGCTCGCGCCTCTCTTCGCCCTATCCTTCTGCTCAGGGCTCATAGACCTCAGCCTCGGCATGGGCTACGGCTTCACCGTGACCCCGATAATGCTGCTCCTCGGCTACACCCCCGCTGAGACGGTGCCCACCGTCCTCTTCTCCTCGTTCATAGGAGGAGCCTCCAGCAGCTTCTTCAACCACCGCCAAAGGAACGCCGACTTCAACCCCGGCAGCCGAGACCTCAAGATAGCACTCATCACAGGCGGCCTCGGGGTAGTCGGCGCCGTAATCGGGGTGAACACCTCGATGAGCCTCCCGGAGAGAACCGTGGGCCTATACATAGGCTCCCTCGTGATCGCCTCGGGCGCCCTCATGCTCTACAGCAAGTCGCTGATCTCAAGCTTCTCCTGGCCAAAGATGGTGATCATAAGCATACTAGGCTCCTTCAACAAAGGCATCTCGGGAAGCGGCTTCGGCCCCATAATAACCACGGGCGCCATAATGTCCGGGCTAGACGAGAAAACCTCCGTCTCCATACAAGCCCTATCCGAGACCCTCGTGAGCCTCGTAGGCTTCGCCACATACACCGCCCTGCAGAGCCAGGTAAACATACCCATGATAGCCGCCATGTCCCTGGGAGTCACGCTGGCCTCCCCCTTCGCCGCCACCATAGTGAAAAAAGCCAGAGGAAACACCCTGAAAATAATGATCGGGATACTATCCTTCATAGTGGGGGCAAGCACCCTCATCAAATACATCTAAGAAAAAAACAGGTATGACCCGTAGGAAGATCACGACCCCCTACGAGTAAACGTTCATCCTGCGCCCCCGGACAAACCCCACCAGCCTAATCCCAGCCTCCACCGCAACCCTAACCCCCGATACAAGAGGCGCCGACACAGAGCAGACCACCGGAACCCCCGCGGCGGCCGCCTTCAACACCATCTCCCCCGACAGCCTGCCGCTGGAGGCAAGCACACACCGACCGAGATCAACGCCATCAAGCAGACACCGCCCGATCACCTTGTCGAGGGCGTTGTGCCTGCCAACGTCCTCGGCGAACGCTACCACCCCGACTCCCACAAGATAAACCAGCGCGCTGTGGGTGCCCCCCGTCTCCCTGAACACCGTGCTACGCCTGTTAAGCTCAGCCACCACGCCATGGATCAGACCCGCATCCAAGTCCTCAACGCGACGAACCCCTCCGATGGAACTGGATCTGATACCCTGAGAAGCCGCGCAGGCGGTGGTGATGAGCCGGTTTTTCCCCGCCATAACATCTGAGATGTCAACAGGGCGCATGAGAGAAACGTCAACCCTACCCTCCTGGACTCTGAGATCGGCGACATCAGTACGCGACGAGACGACGCCCTCAGTGAAGAGGTGCCCCGTCACCAGCTCCTCCAACATCCCAGGCGAAGCCACAAGAGTCCGGTAGAACTCACCGTCCACGAAAACACATACTGCAACGTCACACGCCACCGAGTCCTCCAGGGTCTCCTCCGAGCCGTCGCCACTGACCCGAGTCACCTCAACCTTCCTTACAGACATCCAGACCCACCTAGACGTGGATGCCAAGCGATAAAAGACACGCGAAGAAAGGCCAGAGTTTAATTTACGTCCAGCGGATGGAGTAACCATGCCCGACCCAATGCCTAAAGGATTCACGGAACAAGAGCTGGACTACTACTCACGGCAGATAGTCCTCAGGGAGTTCGGCCTAGAAGGCCAGAGAAAACTCAAGAAGGCGAAAGTCTGTGTCGTGGGCGCCGGGGGCCTCGGCAGCCCCATACTAATGCAGCTGGCGTCCATGGGTGTAGGCACCCTCAGGGTCATCGACAGGGACGTGGTAGAGGCCTCAAACCTGCAGAGGCAGCACCTCTATGGCATGCACCAGCTCGGCCTGCCCAAGGTAGAGGCCGCACAGGATAGGCTGCACAGTATAAACCCCTTCATCGAGGTGGAGCCCGTACCCCTCTCCATGACCAAAGGCAACGCCGAAAGACTGATCGAGGGATCGGACATAGTAGTGGACGCTCTGGACTCCATGGCCGCCCGGTACGCGGTCAACAGGGCGTGCCAGAGAACGGCGACACCCTTCGTCCATGGAGCCGTGATCATGCAGGTAGGCAACGCGTCCACCATAATACCGGGCGAGACCGCGTGTTTGGAATGCTTCCAAGGCGGCATAGAAGACGCTGACCTCCCCAGCTGCGCCGTCCAAGGCGTGCACCCATCGATCATAAGCCTCATCGCGAGCGTGCAGGTAAGCGAGACCATAAGGCTGTTACTCGGAGAGCCCCCCGTCCTCGCCAACAAGCTGCTCTTCGCGGACCTGAAGGAGCTGACCATCGAGAAGGTGCAGCTAGCCAGGGCCGAGAACTGCCGAGTGTGCAGCGGGCACCTGGGGCCGGTGGAGGCCGATCCCGGTGAGACCCACGTAGAGGAAATCTGTGGACGGGAGGGGAGAAGGGTGTGGATATTCTCGCCCGAGTACGAAATGGACATCGACCTGGTGGAAATCAACGCTAGACTGGATGATCTCGGCTACACGATCACCGCCGAGGGTAGACTGGGGACGAGCTTCAAGCATGAAAAGGTAAAAGGCAGCGTACTGGCCTCCGGCGTCACCGTCATCGAGGGCGTCAGAGACCGTGAAGCCGCAGAAAAACTAAGAGACGGGCTGTTAATATGATTGAGCCGGGTTTCCTGTTCTCCGTCGCATCTATTGGATGATGGAATACTGAAATAACCTATAACATGAAATTCCGAACGGAACCTGAGCACAACAGCATGATAGAAACCTATTTTTCTGTCTTAGCTCTGATGATCAATTCGGCCTCCCCGAAACTCTCCTCGGAGTCGGTGTCGAAGAACGTACGCAGCTCCGGATCAACAGCCATCAGCCTCTCCACTGGGATCAACGCCACATCGCCGAGGCTGAGGAATATCATCCGGACCCGCAGATCTCCTTCTCTATACAGACGCTCGGTCTCCCTGAGCCCGGTTTCAACGTGATATACCGCCGCGAGGGGCTCAATCCAGCCGTTTGGTTTCTCGAAGACAGCGCCTTCGCGGCCCTCAGCCTCGGCGAACAGCATCTCCACCGCCTCGCCGCAGACGAACGGCATGTCGCATGCGACGGCGAACGCGTACGGGTACTTACAGAATGATAGCCCAGTCATGAGGCCGACGAGGGGAGAGCCCTCAGGGTACACGTCCGTAACGATGAGCGCGCCTTCCACGGCACGCTGATAGTTTTTCTTCTGCTCTTCCGAGGCAACGACTACGATGACTTCGTCGACATGGTCACGGATATTTTCGACGATGTGGTTGACCAGAGGCTTCCCCGCTAGCAGGCGAAGACCTTTGTCCACGCCAAGCCTCCTTGATAACCCCCCAGCCAATACCACCCCGGACCTTGTCAAGACTCGCCCATCCCCCTAGTCTACAGGATTCCTCTCAATCCCTTAGGGCATTGAAGCCCAGAATTTGAACTTTGCCAGATAAGGGGATTCATGCGTATGTCACGGTCCACGAATTCAATTGGAAGCGTATCTTTCGAGTATCTCAAGTAAAGGCCTCACGAGACCCGATATGGGGCCTATGGACTCGGTGATTATCCTTATGTCGTGGACGTCTCTCTTCGATAAAGACCCGAGCACGACAACCCCTACGAGATAGATGATTAATACGAGAAGCCCGCCCGAGAATAGCTCCAGCCAAGGATTCCATGATACAAACGTTAACGAGTAGGCAGCCGCCACGAACCCAATGAAAGAGGGAATAAACGTCTTAACAGAGGCCTGATAGTCCGGGGAGAATCCGAACTTCTTCTTTATCGCCCAAAGCGAGTACAGCGTCCCGACCCTGGGGGCGAGTAGCTCCGAGACCAGAAGCCCGATCACCCCGTACCGCGGAACAAGGACTATGTTGAGCGGAAGAGTGACGAGGTTCTGGAGAAAGTTTATGTTAAGGGTAGTCTTGGTCATGTGCTGGCTGTTAAGCAGCCTCAGGTTGCTCAATGAGCCTAGGCCGGTGAAGAAGAACAATGCGAGATAGAGCTTCATGTAGAGCGGAGCCTGAGGATAAGCGCCCCCGTAAAGTATCTCGATGATCTGGGGCGACATGGCGATTATCGCCGCCACCATGGGGTACACTATGAATGAAGTGTACTTTATGGACGCCTTGTAGACATACTCAAGGTCTTCCTGCTTGTTCTCGAACTTGGAGAAAAGAGGCAGCATGGTCTGGGAGATCGGGGTAACCACGAAACCCAGGAGCGCCGAGAACCTGGTCGCGACGCTGTAGTTGCCTATGAGGTTTTTAGCTACATACTGGGAGAGCAGATACGTGTTTACGTAGGGTCTGATCCCGGCTACTAGGTTAGAGAAGAATAAGGGATAACCATACGCCATCAACATTTTCATGCCCTGCACATGGGAAAGGGTTGACTCCGATTTCTTAGTCGACTTCCAAAGCACATAGATAAACACCAGTCCAAGAACCCCGGCGAACATCATAGGGCCCGCTTCACCTAGAGCGGCTCCCACCGGCCCGTAACCCATGTAGACGAGGACTGGCCCCGTCAGGCTCTTCAGGATAGAGTAGAATATTGAGTGGTAGCTCTTCAGGGACATTCGTTCATAGCCTATAATAACCGCCCAAGACGTAGTAATGAGCGATTGACCGAGGATCGCGATGGAGAAAACCTTGACTAGCACCTCTATCGCCGGCTCATGAAAGACCTGGTTCGCAATGAAGCCCGCAGAGAGATACGTGACGAAAGAATAGAAGAAGCCAAAGGCGACGCTTATGATTACCCCCGACTCTATGAGGAGGCGCAGGTTCTCGCGCTTCTTCTCATACCGGAACTGTGAGAGGTACTTTATGAGGGCCTGATCCGTGCCGACGTTTATCAGGAGATAAGCAACACCTATGGGAGCCTGAGCTATGGAGACTACACCAAAGGTCGTGTCTCCCAAGACCCTTGATACGTAGATCATCCCCAGGGCGACTATGAGGGTCGAAGTGACCTGCCCCATGACCAGTATTAGGCTTCCCCTAGCAGATCTCTTCAGAATCTTCGAGAGCTCACGGTCCAGAGTTTTTCCCTGCCTGTTCCTCTTCAATAACGGTGATGGCTATTTTATCTTTGTCTAGTTTCTTAGACGACGTTATTATAGTTATGTTAGTTTGGTATGCTGTTTCGTATCGAATTATCATCTTCTAGTGGGATTTATTTACCAAGTTTGTCCGTTAGATGTGTATCCAATGGTTTTTCCGGTTGTTTGAGTGGTATGTATTTAATTATATGTTATTTACCCTCATATGTTGAGCGTAACGCAAGGGTTGTAGCATCATGTACGGAGACCTTTCATCCGAAGTCGTTCACTGCCCAAACTGTAACGAGGACGTACCCAAGACGCTGTACTGCCTCAACTGTGGGTACCCCCTATACAAGATAGAGCAGGAGGAGAAGGCCGAGGTTCAACCCGAAATAGAGCCCGAGGCACTCGAAGTCGTAGCCCCTGAGGAGACGGAGGTCGACATGAGTGTCGAGATTGAACAACCAGAGGAGACGTTCACATTAGAGGAAGAGGCCGAGGCACAGCCTGAGGTCATTGAACCCGAGCCTATACAGGAACCGGAGCCAGAGCCTGAGCTTGAGCCTGAACCCGAACCAGAAATGGTGCCGGAAGAAATCGAAACAACGATAAAGGTAGAGGAAGTAGTGGAAGAGGCTCCGCCTGAGCAGTTGGAGCCGGAGATCCAAGTCGTAGAAATAGTCGAGGAGCCAGAAGCCGAGCCATCGCTGGAAATGGAGACCGAGGCAGAGATCCACGTGGAAGAGGAAGAACCAGAAATTGAGCCAGGGCCAGAAGAAGCCATCGAAGAGCCCCAGGTGGAGGAGCCTAAAGTCGAGGAGGAGACTGTCATAGAGGAACCAGAGGAAGAGGCCGTCGAAGAGCCCCAAGTGGAGGAGCCAGTCATAGAGGAACCAGAGGAAGAGGCCCCGCTGCCGGAAGCCGAAGAGAAGGTTATTATGGAACCAGAGGAACCTGAAAAGACCATAGATTTCATGGAAGAGGAACCGGAGTTGATGGAAGCTATAAGGCTTGAATTCGCGCCCGACCCCCTGACCAAGGAGGTAATGGAGAACCTGGGAAAGAACATCACCCTGAAGATCAGGCTCGTGCGTCTGCTAAGAGATGGGCAGGTCAAGGAGGAGACCTTCAAGAAGCTCTTCGACAGCTACGTCGAGCAAGGACGGATCTGGGTGAGCCGCAGGGACGACTCTGTTAGAAGGTTCAAGGCGGACATCGAGAGGATGGAGGAGGCGCTGGTAAACGCGCGCAAGGACTTTGAGCTGCTTGAGATCAGGCGAAACATCGGTGACGCCGACGACGAGGAGTACAAGGTCAAAGCCCCCGCCTACAATTGGGACATCGAGCACCTCGAGGAGGAGATAAAGAACCGCAAGGGCGGCATCCTCTACGTGGGGAACCTAAGGAAACTCGTGCCTGATGAAGAGATCGTCGAGCTTGAGAAGATGGCTGACACCGACTACGCTGAACTGGATAAGATAGAGGATACATCGGCTGAGACTGTAGCGAAGATGAAGGAGACCCTCGCCGAGTCCCTCAACATCCTCAACTCGTAGCCTCTAATTTAAATAAAAACCCTATTTTCAGGTAAAAACAAGTAGATTTCACCCTTTTTTTATCTAAATATCCATGTATAATAGTGAAAAAATGGAGCCGGGGTTCAGACACGGAATAGATATTCACGTTCCACGACTCTTAAATGCGTTTGAAAGCGACCTCAATGCAGCCATGGATAAAAGACACAGATCAGTGATCGTAAAATCAGGCGACGTAGAGCTCATCGACATAGTGAGCCAAGACACAAAGGGTAACGACTACTACGGCGTAGCCTCGGACATAATAACCTCCGAACAAAACAGATCGAATAAAGCACAGGTCAAAGAATCTAAAGACACGCTGAATCGGTTGATGAATTTCCAGAAGGCTCTAAGACAGCAGGACGTAAGGGTGAGCTATACCAAAAAGTTAAACAGGATCTGATCGGTGTTCACGGCGTAGATACCGAAAAGTCCAGTTAAGCCTTAGATGGTTCTCTGTTAGGTTAGCTCATGGGTCTATGTTCGTTGTAGAATACGAATAAGGTAGAAACCAGGATTATAACGCTTAGCCCACCAAGTAAAAGGTAGCTATGGGATACCCCCGAAACCATGGGAGCCAGCAGACTGTGTATAAACGGTA
>Ga0315532_1000769_pt1 | contig 25209 bp, 28 predicted proteins | sample SalMarWE160370MG_FD_203082 | JGI IMG/M metagenome (GOLD analysis project Ga0315532, IMG submission 203082) | Salt marsh sediment microbial communities from the Plum Island Ecosystem LTER, Massachusetts, United States - Salt Marsh Sediment WE1603-70 ...
CCTCTGTGAACGTCATAGCCTTTTCACATTACCAGATGTACCATTGAGGGGACGATGAGGAAACTTACCCCCGATAGGAGCAGCAAAATGGACAAATAGAAAAAGATCTTAAGTAAGTGCGATCCCTCGCTGGCTACGGCTGCGAATGCATTGGTCAAGGCAAGTGTAAGTATCATCCCTATCATTATCGTCTCAAGGAATGGAATCCGGGGGGTGCCGAAGAAAGCCATGTCCATTCCAGGCGATTGCACTGCCTCCTCACCTTGTCCCAGTGGCGCCATAGCCTCCTCTAACAGGATTGTGAATTGGCGAATGATCTCTAAGAGAAAGACCATAAGTGCTGCAAGTACAGTGTGCATCACTACTAAAAGCCAGGTAAAGGTGGCGGCAACACCTTCCCGTTTAGCCCGCAGCATGGCGGTCCTCATGGAGAATAGGCTGGAGAGAACTCCCGCTCTCTCCGGGTCCCCTCCCAGGTGTATCGCCCCATAGAAAACGCCCGTGGTCTGGTCTATCAGCTTGCTGCCTGTTTCAATTCCGAACATCCGCCAGCAGAGTTCAGGATTACCAATGGCTCTGAGCCTCAGGCTAAGCCTCTTTATGTCCGGTTCTAGCGTGGGAAAGGAATCTATCTTCATGTTGGTCAAAGCATCCGTCAGCGTGGTTCCTCTTGAGGTGGCCGTCCCCCCCAGAGAGCGAAAGAAGGCGCTGATTTCCGCGTCCTTCTTGGTGATTTTCCTGTCAGCGAACAGGCTGGCTACCCCTATAGGGGCCATAAGGAGAGATGCCACGATCATGGTCCATCCCCAATTCACTCCTAACAACGCGAGGGCCAGGCTTGTGACCCCTGCCATGGGGAAAAGGATGCGGAAGAGTTTGAGGCTGAGGTGCTGTTCCTTGGCACCTTCCGCCAGAGGGCCGTGCTTGGTTTCCTGCGGCGCTGATCGGGATAAGATCCAGGCTATAATAAGGCCCATTATGGCAGCTACTACCACCATCCCTACCATCGTGGCGGTTCCCAGATCGTAGATCATAGATGAAACCATGTTAATGATCACAATCAACGCCACCGAGACGGTAACGGCTGTATAGCCATCGTTCCATTTCTTCAGACTCTCCAGATTGCGCTCATACTCATTCGAGTAGTTCTCCCCCTGCACCCGGGCTTCCCGCGCCAAGAAGGCTGCCAGCGGCTCCCCTGACCTGAGGGCGTCAGAGAGCCGCAGCAGGAAGGTCTTCATCTCATCCGACTTCACACGTTCGCCAACCATGCGACAGGCATCAGGGTAACTGTAACGCAAATTCGCGACCAGGTCATTGATCGCACTGAAGCATTGGGCTGGAGGAGCGGGCAACTGGCGGGCAAGCGCGAAAACCCTGTCCCTCGAGATCCCTGCCGCCGACGTGGCAGACATGTACGTGAGCTGATAGAAGATATCGAAGCCCGAAATCCCTCTGCTGAGGTCAGAGAAGATTTTGCCGGTGCGCTTCTGCGGTGATTTTGAAGACGTCATAGAAATCCCTCACCTTTCTCTGTCTATGGAGCTTCTCAAAGATCTTCGCTCTCTTCTTAAGTTCTGTGTAGATCGCTCTTCTCTTGTGAGGAGGGATGCCTCGCCTCATGGCTATCTTTTCCTCCAGAAGATAGCTGTTCATGTAACCTGGAAAGTCAAAAGTGTCCCTTGTCGGGTTCCAGCGGAAGGCCTCGATGAAGGAGAAACTCTTGCTAGTTGGATCGTACCCCACGATCTCATTGATGCTGAGGATCCGCCGCACCATTCCTCCCCCACCGGGTGCCCTCACGGCAGCCTGAATAATCACCACGTCGAGGTTATCCACGTAAGCCCGGGGTATGTTAATGGGCTCTCCGGTAAGGCGCTGGATGAGCTTCTCCACAGAAGCAGCATGGAAGGTGGACAGCACCCCGTGCCCCGTTTGCATCGCCTGGAAGGCAATAGCCCCTTCTTCTCCTCTGATCTCTCCAATGATGATCCTGTCCGGGCGCTGCCTCAGGGCCGCTTTGAGGAGATCGAACATCCCCACCGCGCTATCTTTGCTCTCTCGCCCTGTTCCCCTGGTCACCTCTCGAATCCAGTTCTTGTGGGGGACCTGGAGTTCCGGTGTGTCCTCTATGCTCACGATCTTTTTGTCAGGGAGGATGAAGGTGGTGATGGCATTAAGCGTGGTCGTTTTGCCCGACGCCGTCGCGCCCGCGACGAACATATTCATACCCTCCTCAAGGATGAAGGAGAGATATGCAGCCATCATGTAGTCCAGAGTTCCGAATTCGATGAGTTCCATTATGCTGATAGGAGTTTCGCTGAACTTGCGGATTGTGAAGTTACTCCCTCGCTTGGAGATGTCGGTTCCATAGACGATATTTATACGAGACCCATCAGGAAGCGTGGCGTCCACAATCGGGTTGCGTATAGTGACGGGTCTCTTAATCCACTCGCCCATCCAGACCACGAAGTCGTCCAGGTCCTCGTGGGTGGGGAACACGATGGCGGCCTGGAGGCTTTTGAAGACCTTATGTTCGATAAAGATAGACCCCACCCCGCTGCAACTTATATCCTCAATGTAGGGGTCCAGGAGCAGCGGCTGCAGCACACTGAGGCCGGCCTTGTCTCGTGTGATGACGTACCGGAGCCCCTCCAGTTGCCGGGGCGTCACCTGAGTCTTCCCAACTCCGGCGTTGGTGGTGACGATCTCGTCTATCGCGCGCACAAGCGCTTCCTTTTTCTCCTCCTCTGTCTCCGCCAGGCCGATTTCCTCGGCCCAATCCAGGAGTTTGGCCTCTACCTCCGGCATGATATCCTCCAGATCCACCGTCATGTGAGGTTCTATGGGGATGTAAATATCTCTTGCGCTCGTCGGGTCGGGGTAAATGTGGATGAAGAGACCATCTTTAATCTGGTAGATCAGGTTACGCACCGCCAGGTCCTTCAGGTTCCTCGAGAGTCTAGGATAGTAGTCGGGAACACCGATCTCATCAATTGGAAGCCAGTGCAGGTAATCGTCGAGGAAATTATTCTCCGCGCAGGCCTTCTGTAGAGGCTTGGGGAGTAGAGAGTGGAGGCGGCGGTTAGAGTCGCGGGCGCGTCCGCTATTGCTCTTCTCATAGGCAAAAGGCAACTCCATCTGCGCCACAAAACTCTATCCCCTGACCTTGCTTATGGGTATGACCCTCATCCCCCATCCTGGCTCCACCTCGAAGCTGATGATATTGCCTGTGTGTTGATCTGCTCCCCTTACCTTCGTCACTTCCAAAGCCTTGACCATCTTCTGTCCCACCTCCTCAGTGCGCAGCTGGAGGTGGGCATCACAAAGAGACCGGATGCGGGCGAGGAGTTCACTGGTCAGGCCGTGAGAGTGAACGACGATGATGACACTTGTGCCATTCGCACACAGCCTCTTGCACTCCTCGAAAAAGATGAGCACCTCCTTTTCGGAGGAGCCGGGAATGGATGAGGTAAGAGAATCCACAATGGTAATCTCGTGCCCCTTCTCCTCCTTTTGCATGGCCTCCATCAAGATGGAAGGAGCATCCCCGCCCAGTCGCGAGGTCTCGATAGGAATTACCCTCAGCCTGCTCAAGAGGAGATAGTCCAGGATGCCTAAATTCAGGCTCTGCATTTGTGTGACCAGGCTCTTCACTGTGTTCTCGCTACTAAAGAGGGTTAGTCTATGTCCATTGTCCAGGCACCCACGCATCATCTGCTGGGAAAGCACGGATTTGCCGGCCCCCGAATCGCCCTCGATCAGGGTCAAGGAGCCCATGGGTATTCCTCCTCCCATCTTGACGTCGAGTTCGCTGTTCCCCGTCGAGATCACTGTCCCTTTCTCATCCTCTGCACCTATAAGTAGGGGCCTGACCTTGGTCAACAATTCCGCGACATCGAAAGGCATGATGAGGAAGTCGTCGGCACTTGTTTTAGGACCAATCTCTATTTCCTCTAACTGATCCTCGCCGGAGATCATGAGGATCGCCTGGTGATCCGTGGCTGGATCATGTCGCAGGCGGCGGGCGACTATGTTCCCCGTCATACTTGGCAGGTTGAAGTCCACTACTACGAGATTGGGCTGCTCCCTCCTGGCCAGTTTCAGTCCTTCGGGACCATCCCTGGTCGTCACCACCACGTAGCCCTCATCCTCGAGGGGCTCCCTGATTAGATTCATGATTTGAAGATCGTTCTCGATCAGTAGTATCTTTTTAGCCATCTGGACATCTCCCTCAATCTCGAAACTCCACCACCGGTCTTTGGGACAACCGGTAAAGCGATGTCTTCACTTGCCTCAGCAGGTCTCTCGCTTTAATCGGCTTGGTCAAGAAATCTACGGTCCCAATCTCGAGACCCTGTAACTGGTTTTCGAGACGGTCGGTAAATTGATGCCTCGCGTCATTATCAATTTCTCCCTCGGCGGTGAGCATGAGCACCGCTATGTGAGCGGTATCCGGATCGGTTTTCAGGCGGTAACAGACTTCGTACCCATTCATTCTGGGCACCATGACATCCAAGATGACGAGGTCGGGCTTCTCCTCTCGTGCCTTTCGTAACCCCTCTTTGCCGTCGAAGGCGGTAAGAACTTCGCAGCCTTGCTTTTTCAAGGCATGTTTGATGATTATCACCGTGCGACGGTTATTGTCAACGACAAGTACACGCGCCTTAGCACCCATCACTGCCCTCCCTCACGTCCAAGGGCACCTTGCTCCCATCCCAGTTCCGAAAAGAATGTCACCACGCGCCTTATCTCAACTTCCAGTTCTTCCAGCACAGCCGATCCGCCATCGAGTTTGTCCTCCTCGCCCATAGTCTCCATGCGCTGGGCCAGATCGCGCGCTGCCAGGCCTCCGACGTTGCCCAGGATGTCCTTCAGCCTGTGCGCCGTACTTTCGACATCCGGTGCGTCTTGCCGTGCCAGAGCCTCTCTCAACGCCTCCACCTGTTTGGGGCATTCCTCTGAGAACATTTCAACCACGTCTCGCAAGAGATCATCGTCCCCATCTACCACTCTCAGAGCCTCGTCGAGATCCACCGGCAGGGTGAACTGTGGTTTCTCCGCTACCTGGCGTTCTCGTACTCGTAGATCTGGGGTCCGAGGCAGGAACGGTTCAGTGCCCCTGTGGAGTTCGTCGGGGTCCACTGGCTTGCATACGAAACCATTCATTGCAACTCCTCTACCTCAGCCATCAGAATAGGAGGCTCACAGGCCAGTATAACTCAGAATCGGCTTTCTCGAGGTTTCACTTGTGTTACAGTAATGTTGCGGGTTGACACAACAGGGGGCAGTTTGCCCCTGGCATGTTGGTGCTGCTCTGCTCGCCCGGCCGGGCGTTAAACCGCCCAGGGGCGAAAGAAAAGCCCTCTGCGGGAGTGATTCACACACAGAGGGCCCTCCATTTCCAAGCCCAGGTTTGACCACTTCAGTCGTCGGGCACGATCTGTTTGTCCAACCCAGCCCTCAACCACGCTCAAGTGTAGACCCGGCGACGCCTTCCCTCTGACGAACAATTCCGACCAGTTCCGCGATTTCATTTCCAGCCCTCAGAAGGAAGGTGTCCGCCCCGACCGAAATGAACTTCCTGGTAAGATTGGGATTGGAAGTTACGCCAACAATAAAGGCCTGCGGCTTCCGGGCTCTGATCTTCTTGACTCCCTGAAACCCGGTCATTTTCTTCTGAAAGTTGTTGTACACGACGAACACGTCGTAGTCCAAGGCAGTTGCCAGGGCATTCTCACAGTAAGAAAACACATCAACCTCAGCGTTCAACCTGCAGGAGAGGGCTCTAGCCAACACCTCCCCTGCCGCGCGCCTGGCGTGTATGAGACAGATCTTCATCTTCCCATCTCCCGGTGAATCGCTCCTGGATTGGCCGTTCATACCAACGTTGCCCTCCAGACAGTACATGTTTGAGAGATCTAACGTGTAAAGACCGTCGAGGCGGTGATGCCATTGGGGGTGGCGATGGTCACCCACTTGGTGGATCCCTCCTTCACCGAGGGCGAAACCGATATCTGAATCACCATCTCCTCACCTGGATTGAGGATGTTCGGATCAAAAACCTGTGCTTCTGGGGGAAATACCTCTACCCACCTGTCTCCTGGCTGAGCATACGGAAGCCATTTTATGTAGTACCCATCAAAATCATCATAATACTGAATAATGACGTCCCAGCGGTCAAAGTCGGCCAACTTGATGTCTCCTTCGTTCCTGAGGGTTACCTCCACTATTGCGCCTCCGGCTATGGTTCCCGCGTCAACGGGCGCGGGATTTGTCCCGGCTCTCTCTTCCATTTGTTCTTCCATCGCCTGCCAGGATTTCACAACAGCCTCCTGTGCAGAGAAGTAACGCTCGGAGATAGTAAGTACCACCAACAACAGAAGGGCTATGACTATGAGTGCAGTAATCGCCGTCTCCATAGGTCACTCGCTGAAGTAGTACTCGTCGGAGAGGCCGTTGGGGGTCACCACTTTCACGAAGTATCTCCCCGATAAGACGGGACCACCACAGGTGATGGTAATCTGCAAAGTCGCCGTGGGTCTCCACTCGGTGTCGTTTTCCACCTCCCACTCCCAATAAGGGGTCCCCCCGGCCTCGTCTTTATGGGGGATGCGGGAGAAATCGCTCTCTGGCCCAAAGAAAACGTCGCACCTCTCGACTGCTTTGATGGACAAGGATCCGACATTCTTGACCCATACCAGTGCATTGCTGCCGCTTCCGGTGGCGTGAATGATCTCGATCTTACTTTTGAGGCGCTCGCCTATCCTCCTCTCCATGTTGATCATAGCCTCCCCGCCTTGGATGGTCGCGGGGTAGAGGGCGTTAAAGACAAATACCGCGGACACCACACCCGCTATGATCATGATGGCCGTCACAATTGTTTTATCCAAGGCTGGCCTCCTCGTTTGTCTTCTCTATGAGCGAGAGGGCCTCCTCTCCCCACGCTATTGCTCACTTGCTGCGACAACTACACTATGGAGGTCTGGTCTGTCTTCTCCTCAGATAGGTAACGCGATTGCTCTTCTTCTTCCTCTCGCTCCGCCTTTTTCTTTTGGATGGTTTCGATAGAACGCAGGATGCTCTCCGGAGGCGAGGACTCATCTGTTCTGAGAGAAGGGTAATAATGGAGTAGAAGTTGCTCCTGAATATCCAGGAGCGTTCGCTGTATTTCATTTTTCAGGATTTTCATTTCGTACTCGAGCATCTTGACCTTCTGTTCCACTGTCATAACGACCCCTCGTATCATCTCAATATGTAGGGGCGAACCCTCGTGGTCGCCCTCTTGGGCAGGTACAAGACCTGCCCCTACCCCGGTTTATTGAAAAGATAGGATCCCTCCTTATGCTTGCCATGACACAGTTTACTACACTCCTCACCCGGCCTCGGTTACGATTTCGTTACAGTAGAGTTTCACTCTCTGGTATCACAGGCCCTCGAGTGCATTCCCTCCCTTCCCCTCTCTACTTTCCTTTCCCTCTTATCTGTGCCCGCTGCCGACACGACTGCACCAGTTGCCCCGCCGCGTTGGCGCACACGCCGGCGAACAGCGCCACCATAACCACGAACCACAGCGATGGGAACAGCGCGCTGATGGTGGCCAAGATCAATACCAACGACGTCAGCGCGAGGGTCAACCCCGGGTTGGACCTGAAGAGCGCGACCGAATTACGCCAGGTCACCTTGCGCGCCCGCCCGTCTTCCTGATCCAGGAGCAGCGCCAGGGGGTACATCTGGAGGAGCAGCCACAGGAACGCCAAGGCCACCCAAAACGCCTGTAGCCAGGGGCTCAGAAGGGAACCGATCCCGAAGGGGGGGGTGTCCGATGTATAGAAGCGGATGTTGGTGAACAAGGTGATGGCCAAGAGGGTGTTGAGCAGCGCCAACATCCAGGCCTTCTTCTGCCATCGCGAAGGGCTGGCTGGTTTCTCCGGCAGGCTCTTCTGAATAGCCAGCAGCGTTTCTCGCATCGTTTCCTTCAGGATTTCCAATTCACGTTCGAGTTCCTCCACTCTGTGTTCCAGTTCCACGAGAACCTCCTCGTTTTGGCTATGGTGGTGGTCTCTGCTTAAGATAAGCGGTTCGACTGGGCCCTATGACCCAGCCGAACCACTCAGTCGAGACCCGCGAACTCGAAGGCGATCCGCCAGCCTTCCTTAGTTGAGATCCATCACTGGGTCAATGACGGCTGGCGTAGTCCTCTGGAGATTGAGGACCGCACCCCGCTGAGGTTTCACCTCGACGACAAAGATCGTGTTGGCTCCCAAGTAAGGAGAAAGGGTATTGGTGAGGGGAACAGTTATCTCCACCAGTTCCCTCTCTTCAAGAAGGGTATCCCCATCGTTATACCCCAGCCAATTCACTGACCAATTGGTGATCTCTTTGCGCTGGCTGCTGTCGCGGTACTCGATGACCACCACCCTACTCGTGGTAGACATGTCGACGGCCTGACCGCCAGCAACGTTGGCGACGGTGAAGATCACGTCTGAGATAACGTCAGTGGGGCTGATGTATCCTCCCCTGGCAATGACGCTTCCCTTGAGTTCCAGCGATCCCCTGACCTCCTCCAGGCCGGAGTACACCGCCTCCTTGCTCCGCTCGGTCGTGAACGTGCCGGCCGAGAGAATGGTGAAGGCGAAGACGGCTGCGACCACGACGAAGGCAATCAAGATAATCGCTGTCTCCAGCGCGGTGATACCACTTTCATCCCTTAGCAGTCTGTTCATCTTTATTTTCTTATTCATTTTCTTACCCCCATTCTAGTTGAGATCCATCACTAGGTCAATAACGGCTGGCGTAGTCCTCTGGAGATTGAGGACGGCACCCCGCGGAGGTTTCACCTCGACGACGAAAATCGTGTTGGCTCCCAGGGTGGGGCTGAGGCTGTTCAAGGGGACGGTGATCTCCGCCAGTTCCCTCTCTTCGAGAAGGGTGTCTGCATCGTTATACCCCAGCCAACTCACTGACCAGTCGGTGATCTCCTTGCGCTGGCTGCTGTCGCGGTACTCGACGACCACCACCCTACTCGTGGTAGACATGTCGACGGCCTGGCCACCAGCAACGTTGGCGACGGTGAAGACCACGTTGGTGATGGAGTTCGTGCTGGTAATGCCGTTAGCGATGATGCTTCCCCTGAGTTCCAGCGATCCCCTGACCTCCTCAAGGCCGGCGTACACCGCCTCCTTGCTTCGCTCGGTCGTGAACGTGCCGGCCGAGAGAATGGTGAAGGCGAAGACGGCTGCGACCACGACGAAGGCAATCAAGATGATCGCCGTCTCCAAAGCGGTGATACCACTTTCATCTCTTAGTAACCTATTCAGTTTGCTGGTCATTTCTTGTCTCCTTTGGATTTGACTATAGATTCGATTGACAGGTGAACATACACTGTTTCTTTCCTTTGTTTCTTGTCTTTCTTGTCTCTGTTTTTCATCTCCTTTCCCCCACCGATGAATCTGCCGAATATACCATTGATGCAGAGCAATATTGATACACTCACGAAGCATGTCACACTTTCATAGGCGAGTATAGCATAAAAGCGCGCCTGTGCGCTTTCAGTTCAGTTTCAACAGCATTTCAAAAGTTTTCAGGGAGATGAGAGGTATAGGATATAGAAGGAATGGAGGCTATCGTCAAGCGGGGGTTAAGAAGTAACCACGTCCGCGCACCGTGCGAATCAGATGGGGTTTGCCGGGGTCGGTTTCGATCTTGCGGCGCAGACGGAAAACATAGAGACGTACTTGATTTTGGGTTTCTTGTTCGTCCAGGTCGTAGCCCATCGCAGCATGAACCAACTGGCTGCAGGAGAGTACCTGATTGGGGTGCTCCATCAGAACAGCCAGGATGGCCGTTTCGCCCTCCGTCAGTTCAACCGTGCGAGGCGGATCACCCTGCATCACGGCCAGCCGCTTTTGGCGATCCAGCGTTAGAGGACCAGTGTGCAGGAAACGCTCTGGGGGCGTCGGGGGGGAGGGTGGAGGTGCTGCTGGCCTTTCCGCCTGGTCCAGCGTGTCCAGTGCATGGCCTATCAGATTCAGCAACTGCTGGCGGCGCAACTGCTCAGCGCGCTTTTGCAGGGTCTGGGAGATGGCGGCGGCGAGGTCCTCTACGTTGAATGGCTTGAGCATGTAGTCCGCCGCACCTGATTTTACGGCAGCGATGGCGCTCTCCAGTGAGGCATGGGCTGTCAGCACGATGATAGACAGGTCGGGGTGCATCTGTCGAGCGCGATGCATCACCTCGGTCCCATCCATCCCCGGCATGCGTATGTCCAGCACCATCAGGTCGTAGGGCGCGCTCTCCAGCAACTTCAGCGCCCTGTGACCGGAAGCGGCTTCTTCGACGTGATACCCCATCAGGCTGAGGAGATTCCGCAGCCCAGCACGCAGATTGGCTTCGTCGTCCACGACGAGCAATCTGGCCCTTGGATCAGGCTGTGGGAGGGCGGGTACTTCTGTCATATCGCCTCTGGCCTCCCTGTCCGCAATCAGGGTTGCTGGTTGGCTACACCGTCACTTTCCACCCGGCTATTACACTGCTGGAGTCTGGCAAATTTTGAAGTCCCCCACATTTACGGTGTGGCAACGGATGAACCCGCAAGATATGGGGGTCGTAGTGGCGACTTCAGTCGCTCTAGCCTCACTTTGAACGACTAAAGTCGTTACTACGAGCAAAATTGCCAATGTCCAGATATGCTCACGGAGCCAGGGCTTCGTGTATGCGCGTGGCAATATCATCTATGGCGCGGGAGAAGCCCGAACCCGGATCGGCTATGTACAAGGGACGTCCTTCGTTCAAGGCGCGGGTTACCTGAGCGCCCGCGTCCGGGACGCATCCCTTGAGAGTGATCCTTAAGCGCGACTCAATCTGCTTACGCGGGATGCCCCCAGGCATGCCGTGTCGGTTCAAGAGGAGCCAGAAATTATCATTCGTTACGTTGGCGGCCCCCACGGCATCAGCGGCTCGCTCGATGGACGTGAGTTCGGGCATCAACACACTCAGGTTGATCCCTTTCCCCTTGGCGACCAGAGGCGGGGCTTCCCAGGAGAAGAAGGAACCGCCGTCCACGAGGACGTAATCCGCCTTGATCAGGGCCATTTCCAATACTTTGCTTAAGGCCTCCCGGTTCATTTGATCGGCAGAGGCCGGGTCTGTTGCCCCAGGAAGAATCCACACGCCTGGCAGGTACTCCTTCAGCGCGGTGTTAAACCCCTGTTCGTCCAGGTCATTGGCGTGGGGAAGAAGGGATTCCAATACGCGCTTCTTGGGCAGGCCCAGAAAGAGCGCGACATCCCCGAGTGGGCGCTGCCAGTCCACCAGCAGAACGCTCTTCCGCGAAACATTGCCCAGGGCCAGAGCCAGGTTGACCATCAGCGTGGTGGTACCCACGCCGGCTTTGCTGCCGAACATAGTGATCAACTGGCCCGGGGCGGGGGCTTCCAGCCGCAGGTGGGCCTCGACACGAGCCAGCAACTCGCCCATCTTCACTGGCTTGGCGATGTAGTCGTTCCCCCCTATACGCAGGCCTTTTACCTTCGCCTCCGTTCGGTCCAGGGCGGAGAGGAAGATGATGGGCATGCGACGGCCCTCAGGCAGCCGACGAATGTGCTTAGTGGCCTCAAAACCGCCCATACCCGGCATCATCACATCCATCAGCACCAGGTCAGGCTTCTCCGTGCGAACTCTCTGCACGCCTTCCTCGCCCGTTACCGCTGTAACGACCTGATACCCTGCCCGACGTAAGCTCAGTTTCACTAAACGCAACCCTCCCTGATCGTCGTCCACCACCAGAATCTTTTGCTTGGCCACAGTAGTTACTCCCTAAGATGGGACGCAGGTTATAATTAAGCCAATCTCTGCCAGGCCAGGCTAATAGCCCACAGTGAAAAGTATAGCACGTGGGCAAAGGGTTGTCAACTTCCCGCTGACAACTGACAGTGCTGGCGGGCGTTGGGCGCAAATTGTAACGCTTCTGTAACGCACTGGCCAGGAATGCATGTTATAATGAAAATACGGCGCTCCACATTGGGTGATCCGCCAGTAGAATACCGTTCTTGAAAGGAGAAATAAGCAATGAGAGTGCGAGTTTTCAGCCTGAGCCTGGTCATAGTGGCCACCCTCGCGGCCCTGGTACCCGCTTCCGCGGGGGCCCAATCTCCTGGCACTGAAACCTCTGTCAGCGTGACAGATGTTGTGTCGGGAGCCCCCCTCGTCGGCAAAAACTTCACCACCGACCTCCAGGTCTCAATCACCAATGGCACCCTCGGGGTCGGAGTGATGGGCGCCGAAATCTGGGTGAGCTTTGACCCGACCGTCGTTACCGTGCACGACTTTGACGGTGATGCGAGCAATGGCACCCAGGTCGAGATCAAAAACGGCTTTTTCGATGGCACCCTGTTTCCAGTAGCCAACGAGGTCTTCTATGACACGCCCACCATTGCCCACCCCACAGAGTGCGACACGCGGGCGTGCATCCATATCTCTGTCAGCCACTTCGGCGATCCGGTGACCAACAGGACAGGGCCAGTGGCGACCATTACCTGGGTCGCTCAGGAGGTCGGTTCGCCGGACCTCGGTATTTTACAGATCAACACCCTGCCCGGGTCTGTTCTCTCCGACCCGGATGGTGAGATCATTCCCATCAACGATACCTCCGTGCCTGACATCACCGTGACGGTTCCTGGCGCGATCGAGGGAATCGTAGAGCGGCAGGGGGCGCGCACCGATCATGCTGACACGGAGATCGTCGCCCTCGCGGTGGGTGGTGGGGTGATAACCACGACCACGACAGCCAGCGACGGCAGTTTCGCCCTGGAGGTGCCGCTGGACGGCACCTACACCGTCAGTGCCGGTTACCCCGGCTATCTCCACGCGAGCAAGAGCTCGGTCTGTGTCGCGGGGACTACCGTGGACATCGGCTCGACGAAACTGGTAGGGGGCGACGTCAACGCTGACAGTTGCATTAACATCCTCGACATTGTGTCCATCATCGGCGATTTTGGCCTGACGGGATTGGATGCCAGCGATCCGCAGGACATCAATGACGACGGCACGGTCAACATCCTCGATCTGACCATCGCCGCTGGTAATTTCTCGCGCTGTGGCCCGACAGCCTGGGTCCCGTAGCAGCATCTTTTCCGGGGCGGCGCGTGCCGGTGGCGGTGGTTGACCACCCGCAACCACCGCTACCGGCTTGTTGAGCACCGAATGTTGATTTGCTTCGGAAACCCCGCGCACCCATGCACGACTTGACAACCGGTCGCTGCCAGGCTACAATAGAAGTGATTGCTAGCAAGGGAACCGCAACAATGACCGTTGCAGAGAATCTGTACCGCGTCGAGACACACCTGGACTATGACTGGGTGGGACTGGATTCTGCGCCTCCCAACGCCGCGCCGCCGTGCGACGTCAACGGTGATTGTCAGGTCAACATCCTTGACCTGACCCAGGCTGCTGGAAACCTCGGTCTATGCAGCAACTGTCCCTGAGACTGCGCCACTTGGTGCTGATACTGCTCGGCTGCTGGGGACTCGTCGTCTGGGTCGTGGGCTCTGCGGCTGCCCAGGGGACGAAGATATGGCTCGACCCTGCGACGCTGTACCTGGCTCCTGGCGATGTGGGGACGCTGGACATCCGCGTGGGGAATGTCATCCAGTTGGCAGGAGCCGAGGCGCACCTGACCTTCGACCCGGCGCTGCTGGAGGTGGTGGATGTTGATCCATCAACGGAGGGGACGCAGATTGCCCACGGGGACTTTCTGAGCCCTGACTTCGTCGCGCAGAATACCACTGACCCGGCCAGCGGCGCGGTGGATTACGCCATCGCCTGCATGCCGTCGGATAAGGCGGTCACTGGTAGTGGCGTGTTGGCTCGCGTCACCTTCCGGGCCCTGGCCGAGGGGGAAACCCTGATCAAGGTCCGCAGTGCCCTCCTGGCCGATATGCGGGGGCAGCCCATCGCGGTCGAAACCGGTTCCAGCGCGGTTGTTGTCAGTCGCCCTGGTTCGTCTCCGGCGGTTTGGGTGTTGATCGGGCTGGTTGCGGCTGCCGTCGCAGCCGGCTCCATTGTGGTTGTGTGGAACGCTGTCAAGGTGCGCTAGGTGGTGCATTGTCAGAAAGGAGAGGAACGATGAAAAAGCAGTTTCCGACGTTGACACGTTGCTGGGTTGGCCTGGCTTTACTGCTGGCTATACTATTCTCCACGCCTGTGGGCTACGGGCTGGCCCAGGGCACAGCGGTGGTCATTGATCCACCGAGCAGTGAGGTGGCCGTGGGAGCCACGACGGCGGTGAACATCCGTATTGAGGAAGTGGCCAATCTCTACGGCGCTGAGGTGCACCTGACCTTTGACCCGGCACTGGTGGAGGTGGTAGATGCCGACCCAGGCACGGATGGCGTGCAAATCCAGCCTGGCGTGTTTCTCAGTCCAGACGCCACGGCGCAGAATACTGTTGATCAGGCTGCCGGGAAGATTGACTTCACCATCGCTCAGTTGTCGCCTAAAGAGCCAGTCAGCGGCAGCGGTGTATTGGCCACGGTCACCTTCCAGGGGAAAGCAGCCGGAACTTCAATCGTCAACTTCGTCAACGTCATCCTGTCCGACCGCAATGGTGGCACCATCAGCGCCGGCACCCAGAGCGGGAGTATCACCGTCACCGGTGGAGAGACCCCGACTCCGACGGAGACCCCAACCCCCACCCCCACGCCGACGCCTACTCTCACGCCCACACCCAGTCCCACGTCGACGCCTACTTTGACGCCCACGCCCGGCCCCACGCCGACGTCTACTCTCACACCCACGCCCGGTCCCACACCGACGCCTACTCTCACGCCCACGTCCGGCCCCACGCCGACGCCTCCAGGATATCAACCGTGGGGCATCCTCGGCTACCACACCGTGCGGCCAGGGGAGACGCTATTCTGCATCGGGCGGGCTTACGGTGTGGATCCCTACGCCATTGCTGCCCAGAACGGAATTCTCAATCCCAACATCATCCACGCCGGACATATCCTGGCGATCCCCAACGCGCCCCGTCTATTGCCGTCCGGCCGGATCTGCCCGCGCCAGTTCGATGGCGGCACACCGCCTCCTGCCTGCCGCTGGTATCACACCGTCGCTCCACGGGAGAACCTGTACCGCATCTCGCTGCACTATGGGGTCAGTATGTGGGCCATCGCCGAGGCTAACCACATCCTCAATCTGAACTACATCCGCGCCGGGCAGGTGCTTTGCATCCCATAGCGGCGCGCGAGAGGCCAGTATTGGGCTAGCATTCCAGGCCTCAGCCGGATGAAGGCTGGGGTCTGGGGCATTTTCTTATCTCCAGCCATTCTTGCATCCTCCTGACTGTGTGTTAAAATTCCGCCTATGCGGAATTTACTGCGTGCCCTCATTCTTGTCGCCGGCATCATCCTGGCTTCCCTCCCCGCCACAGCCCAGGAGCCCGACCAGGTCGTCAACTGGCAAATTCTGGTGAACCAGGCCCGTCTGGATGAGGGGCTGGCCCCTTATAACTTCTCTACCCTGCTGGTCGCCGCGGCACAGCGCCACGCCGATGACCTGGCAGCCCATCAAATCTCGTCCCACACCGGCTCCGACGGCTCCACGCCCAAGCAACGCATCGCGGAGGCCGGCTATGCTGCCTGGACCTGGAATGGCGGGGAGTTGATCGCCAGCGAGAATCTCTGGACTGGCCACGGCACGATTGAGGATGCGATGGCCTTCTTCCTGGAGGATGCGCCCCATCGCGACAATATCCTCAGCACCACTTATCGGGAGATCGGCATCGGCATCGCCACCGACCCCGCCGGCTGTAACTACTACGTGCTCGACTTCGGTGTACGTCCCAACGTACTGCCCATCTTCATCAATGATGGAGCCACCAGCACCGATAACCCCCAGGTTGCGATCCGGTTGACTAATGAGGAGGCTCGCCCAGGAGGGGAGGGGGCGACCTTTATGGGCCGGGCGATTGAGATTCGCATCAGTAACGAACCGGATTTTGACGACCTGCCGTGGCAGTCCTGGCAACCGCTCGTTCCCTGGACTTTGCCGGACAGCCCGGGCGAACATACCGTCTATGTCCAGTTTCGCGACGCTGCCGGCCGTACCGCCGCTTCGCCGGGCACAATCGTACTCAGTGGGGGAACGCCCGTCACACCGACGCCCGTTCCGCCCAGTCCTACTCCTGAGCCGACCGCCACACCTGTTCCGCCCACCTCCACCCCCGAGCCCACCTCCACCCCCGAGCCCACCTCCACCCCCGAGCCCACCTCCACCCCCGAGCCCACTACTATCCCTGTCCCCGAGCCTACTGCTACGCTCGCTCCTACCGTCACTTCCACACCCGAACCGCCCCCAACCGTAGAGCCAACGCCCACTCCCTACGTCCCTCGTCCCTTGCCCCTCGCCCCTGGCATTACGCCTTTCCCCACCTGGACGCCGCTCCCGACGGCAGCGCCCCAGGAGGCCAGCAGCCCTGACGCACCCCTGGCATTGCTCGCGGCGCTGCAAGGGATGGTCCTCATCCTCGGCATCTACCTGGCCCTGCACCGAGGTGGAAGTAGCGAATCGCTGTGACCGACGCAACACGCAACACGCAACACGTAACACGCGATACGCAGAAGAGCGCGAGTGCCTCTGGACTCATCGGCATCTTTGACTCCGGCGTGGGTGGGCTGAGCGTGTGGTGTGAGATCATCCGCCAACTCCCCCACGAAGACACTTTCTACCTGGCCGACCAGGCCCACGTGCCCTATGGCTCTCGCCGGTTGACCGAGGTGCGGGAGTTCTCCGAGGGCATCGCGCGCTTTCTGTTGGTTCGGGGCGCGAAGGTCATCGTCATTGCTTGCAACACCGCCTCCGCGGCCGCGTTACATTACCTGCGGCGTACATTTCCCGGTGTCCCGTTCGTGGGGATGGAGCCGGCCGTAAAGCCCGCCATTGAACGGACTTGCAACGGCGTCGTAGGCGTGATTGCCACACAGGCCACTTTTCAGGGGGAACTCTTCGCCAGCCTGGTGGAGCGGTACGCGGACGACGTGCGAGTGATCACCCAGTTCTGCCCGGGGCTGGTGGAGGCGGTGGAGGCCGGGGCGCTGGACACGCCTGAGACCGAGGCGCTGCTGCGGGAGTGCCTGACGCCACTGGTCGAGGCCGGGGTGGATCAACTGGTGCTCGGCTGCACCCACTACCCCTTCCTCCGGCTGGCCATTGAGCGGGTGGTGGGAGCGAGCGTGATGGTGATTGATCCCGCCCCGGCCGTTGCCCGCCAGACGGGGCGCGTGCTGGCCCGACGAGGGTTGGAGGCCAGCCGGGGCTGCGTGGGGCGTCACCTGTTTTACACCAGCGGGGACGTGGTGGCCTTCACCACGGTGATCGAACGGTTGCTCTCTTCCATTGAGGGAAGCATAGAAGTGCGGCCAGTTCGCTGGCGCGAGGGGCGGCTGGAAGCACAGGCACAAAACATCGCTTGACAAAGTCGCTACCTGCCTGTATGATACGTGAGGGAGACACTAATCCACACAGGGAACGACCCGCAAGCCGTCACTTTGCGCTCATAAAAGAATAACTTCCCGATTTCGTAGGGCAGGTTGGCCGCGACTTTGACAGAGGCGGTGGGACACCGATGGGCCATAGTCAGCACTGGGTCGTGTTAGGGAAAACGAGAGGGCGGCCTACCTGCCGTTTCGCTGATGGCGTCGCCACAGGCGCAGGTACACACCGTCCCGGTGCCGCTGATCGCCTTCGGGACAGCAGGATAACCGGACAAGCCCCCCAATCCGTTCCCCATCCGCCTGCAATCTGCAATTCACCCTACTCGTACTTCAGCGCAGCGATGGGATTGAGGGACGCCGCCCGTACCGCTGGATAGATCCCCGAGGCCACGCCCACAAACGCAGAGAACAGGAGTGCGAAGATTGGCAGCCACAAAGGCGTGTAGATCAGGGAAATGTTCACGTCCGAGGCGGCTGCCCCGCTCTGAACCGCCTGCGCTGCCAGGTAGGCGCCAGCGATCAGGTCAATCAATGCCCCCAGGCTCACTCCCAGCAGTACCCCGCCGATTCCGCCCAGAAGCCCGATGCCGCCAGCCTCGGCCAGGAAGACGGACATTACGTCCCGGTTAGTCGCCCCCACTGCCTTCATCAATCCGATCTCCCGTGTGCGCTCGTAGATGGCCATCGTCATCGTGTTGGCGATGCCGAAGGCGGCCACGATGAGCGCAATGGCCCCGATGCCGCCGAAAACGCCCTGGATGACCAGGAAGACGGTATTAATCTCCCGCAGCATACTACGCGCTGAGTAGGCGTAGAACCCCTGACTTACAATCTCCCGTTCCACGGCCGCCACATGCTCGGGGGTAGCAACCTTGACCAGCGCCTCCCGGTTATACCCATCGCGGCCCGGGTTGAGGCGCTTGCCGGCGAACCAACTGTTCAACTCCAGTACATCGTCCAGTGCCAGGTAGAGCGTGTGGTCGTCCTGCCCGCCCGATTCCTCCAATACGCCCGTAATCCGCAGGCGCACGACCCGTTCCACCGGCTGGCCGTCGTCTCCCGTGCGGCTGAGGACCAGTTGCAGTGCCTGTCCCTGCAGGTCGAAGGTCTCCTCCACCGGGCGCTGTGACTGGGGATTGTGGAATCTTTCCGCCACCTGCCCCCCCGCCAGCGCCTGCCAGCGTCCCAGCTGGTCCGTCCCGCTCGCCAAAACGAAATCCAGCCGCTTTACCTGTGTCGGGTCAATGCCCATGATCTGCACATTTCCCACCAACCGGTTCAGCCGGAGCATTCCGTTTCCCATCATCGGCTCCCGGGGCGTGACAGCCACCACGCCGGGGAGTTTGCGAAACTTGGCCAGCGCGCGGTCGTTCAGCACCGCCTCCTCGCCAGCGCGGATTGACTCCCGCCAGGAATAGACGGTGATCTGCGTCAGTTCGCCGATAGAACCCAAATCCTGAGTCACGCTGCGCTGGAGGCCGGCCGCCAGTGAGATCAGGACGATCACCGCCGCCGTGCCGATGACCACGCCGATGGCCGTCATCGCCACGCGGGCCTTCATCCGCCGCAGGTTACTGATCACCAAATGAAGCAGGTCTCTGAAACTCAATGCTTTGCCTCAAAGAGGAATGGAAACTGAAAATGTCACATCATAATCACTGTCAAGGCGGGAATCGAAAGCATATCCCAGCATCTTGGCATACTCGGTTTCGATCAGGCCAGGTTTGACGAAATACTGACTGAAGCTCAACCAATTTTCCCCCGTTTAACTCCCTAACCCCAGCAGCCCCCGCAGGAAGCGCAGCACCTTATCCCAGAAGCCTTCCTCCTCTTGCTCCTGGTCCGCCTGTTCGGCCTCTGGCGGCTCCTCCACCTCCACCGTCAGCGTCTCCGTCACCACCTGCGGCTGGTCGAAGTCGTCCAGGTAGTGAACGGTGACCACAACCTCGGCCGTTCCGCCCTCGTGGGCCACGGCCATCGCCTCCAGCGACCCCGACGTGCCCCCATCCAGTGGCCCCAGGTAGAGCGAGCCCTCGCTGATCTCCAATTGCGTGCTTGTGACCTCCAGCGTACTGACGTTGACCAGCGTGCGCCCGATGTTGGTCACCTCGGCCGGGAGTTCGAAGGGCACGCCGACGACGGCCACCTCCACGGGGCGATAGAAGCCAATCTGGAGGTGGGGCCGCCGGCGTACCAGCAGGCTGATCAGTTGGCTGTCGTCGTGGCGGGTGCCGCGGGCGTCGTCGAAGGCCAGCGCCACCGGCAGGCTGTAGGCCCCGGGGTCCGCCGAGCCATCCACCACCAGTTGCTGCACCACCTCGACCGTGCCCCCGGCGTCCAGGCGCGGCACGAACTTGACGTTGCCAGAGTGGAGGGGGGCGAAGGGAGCCAGCCCGCTTCCTCCCTCGCCGCCCAGCGTCAAAATCAGCCGCCGCGCCTCCCCCCCGCCGACGTTGCTCACCTCCAGTGTCAGCGTGAAGGTGTCGCCCGGGGCCAGCGGGTCGGGCGCGGTGCGGTAGCCGGCGACGAGCAACTGCGGGCGGTCCGCCAGCGCGGTGCTGACCTCCAGCCCGACGCTCTGGCGGGCGGAGTAAGAGCCGCCGTTGTAGTCAGAGTAGTCCAGCGCGATGTCGAGGTTGAGGCGGCCGGCCTGCGTCACCTCGCCCAGCACCAGCGGCAGCGTCGCCGTCACCACCCGGTCAATCCCGATGCGGTCTACGGCTACTACGTTGCTCCCCCCGGCTGGCACGGCCAGGTCGGCCGAGGCCGCGCCGGCCAGCACGTCGGTCGCCGTGCGGTCGCCCCGGTTGGCCAGGCGCAGCGTCAGGCTGAAGGCGTCGCCAGGTCCCAGGACGGCCGGCTCCGTCTGCGCAGCCTCAATGACCAACTGCGGCCGCCCGTGCCCGACGCCGATGACCTCGACGGCGATGGTCTCCGGGTACTCGTAGTGGTTCCCCTCCCAGTCGTTGGCGCTGAGGTTAACCTGCAGGTTGTAACTGCCGGAGGCCAGGCCGGTGGGGACACGCATCACCTGTGTGACGACGGCGGTGTGGTTGATGTGCAGTTGCCACAGCAGGTGGCCCGTCTCGCCCACCGGCAGGAAGGTGCCGCCGGGGAAAGTGACCATCGTGTTCTCTCCGGCCCGGCTGCCGGTGTTGTAGATCTCGATGGTGACGACGAACTCGCGTCCCACTGCGACGCGGCTGGGCTCGACGGAGTAGTTGCGGATGGTGAGAATGGGACGCCCGGGCACGGGCGTGGGCTCGAGGGTGGGGATGGGGGTGGGGCCGGGCACGGGGGTGGCAGCGATGATGGTAAGCGCCGCCGGCAGAGTCGCCGAGATACTGTCCTCGCTCACCTGCAGGTCGTAGGTGCCCACGGGGATGCCAGGGGGTACCACGGCCGTCAACGCCGTGCTGTTGACGTAGGTCGTCTCCAGCAGGCCGAAGCCGACCAGGCGGGCGACGGTGGCGGTGGTGAAGCCGCTGCCGTAGATGCTCAGCGTGCCGCCGGTCTGGCTGACCAGCGTGCCGGGCTCGATGCCGGTCAGCGCCAGTTGAGATAGTGGCCTCGCAGCGGCGCTGGTTGCCAACAGAAATGTCGCTGCAAGGGTGACGATCAGGGCGACAGCGACAGAGAGAACAGCTTTGCGCATCGTACCTCCGGCCGTGTCATCCTCAGTCTGTGCAATCACAATTTCGTCAATCTGTTCTTCTGAAAGGTCTAGGCAGGAAGGTGTTGTGGATAATGTCAACCGTAATGAATGTGGCCCACAGGCTTCCGCCTCGAGGATACGCAAAATCATCGCTCATCTTATAGCGAGCGCGAACTCCACATCCCAACGTCGGCTACAGCCGCCTACTAGACGTAGGCCCCCCCTGTTTGAGTTGAGTCTTGGCAATTCTAATTAGCAGCCGTAGAGCCTCATTCACTGCCTCACCATTGGGGAAAGCTTCCGCCACGTCTGGGGCCAATAGCACCAAATTGGTGCCTGCCTTGTAACGCTGCACGTATTTGCCCCTGACGCCTCCCTTTAACTGAGACAAATCGTACTCAGCGCGAAGCTCGTCATCCATTTCTGTGTCAACTTCGTTCTTCATAGAATTTCCTCTCTCGGCGCGTTGCTTTTCGCGCACTAATGATGCGTACGCAGTCGTCTCGGTCCGTGTGTGCAACAATGAGCAATCTTCCAAGATGTGATAACCCGATAGTAATGTACCGGTTTTCGTCAATCGAATGGTCAGGATCAAAAAACGTCATGGACAGTGGATCACCAAATACCGTTGCTGCTTCGTTGAACGAAACCTGGTGCTTCTTGATATTCTTCGTTGCCTTGTCTGGATTCCATTCAAATTCTATGTGCATAGTGATGATTGCTTTCGTACTCTTCGCTCATGCCGCCGCATAAGAGACTGAACACAGTGCTGGGGTCGCAAAACTTGCAACCTGTGCGATTAGCGCCAGGCTGCGCGGGGCTGAAGTCCGCGCTTTGTGCAGATGCGTTCACTGGTGCAATGCGCCCAACAGAGCAATAGACTGCAAACGGGACTTCACCTGAACTTCCTTCCCTATCCAGTGCGGTCTGGGGACATTGTATCACGAACGGGGAGAGCCGACAAGCAAACACACACCGGCCTGAAGAGCCGGTGTTGGGTTGCCCTCCAGCGCCGCCTCTTCAGGGCGGCGGCATTTCCCCTGCCTTCTCACGGCGGCGCGGGCGCGTCGGCGATGCGCCCGTCCAGCAGGTGAATGCACTGCCCGGCAAAGTCCACCACCGCCGGGTCGTGGGAGACGACGACGATGGTGCGCCCCTGCTCCTGGTTGAGCCGCGCCAGCACCGTCATCACCTCCGCGCCAGTGCGGCTGTCCAGGTTCCCCGTCGGCTCGTCGGCCAGGATGATGGTGGGGTCGTTAGCCAGGGCGCGGGCGATGGCAACCCGCTGCTGCTCCCCGCCGGAGAGTTCGGTCGGCTGGTGGTCCATACGGTCGGCCAGGCCCACCGCCTCCAACAGGTAGCATGCCCTCTCGTGGCGCTGATCCGGAGGGACGCGGGCGAAGAGCGTGGGGAACTCCACGTTTTGCAGCGCCGTCATCGTGGGAATGAGATGGAAGGATTGGAACACAAAGCCCACCTCCTGACGACGGTATGCGGCCAACCCGTTTTCGTCCAGCGCAGTGAGGTCCTGATCGCGCACCCAGATGTGGCCGGCGGTGGGGCGGTCGAGCCCGCCTAGCAGGTACAGCAGCGTGGACTTGCCCGACCCAGAGGGACCCATCACGCTCAGGAACTCCCCCGACTTCAACGCCAGGCTTACCCCGTCCAGCGCGTGGACGGTCTCATGGCCCATCAGGAAGTCTCGGCGCAGGTCATGGATGCGGATAAGTGGTCCTTGATCGGACATAGTGATTCGTTCTGGGTCTCAAGTCCCAGGCTTCAGGTTGGCCCTACAACCTGTGACCTGAAGCCTGAAACTGCCTCAGGGGACGCCCATCTGTTGGGCAAAGAGGCCGCCAACGAGTGTTGGGGTCAGGCTCAACGCCGTCAATAAGAGCCACACGCCCAGCGTGACCAGCGCCGCCTTGCGCCGGGGCAGGTGGGTGGTCACCATCACGCCGATCACCAGCAAGATCAGGTTCCAGACCAGGAAGAGGTCCACATGGGACAGGAAAGCCATGAGGAACATCTGGCCTGGGCTGGGCGAGGCGAGGATCATTTCGCTGACAGGGCGGTTCTCCTGCACCAGGCCGGAGAGACCCGGGTTGGCGATGATTTGGCCGCTGACCAGGATGTAGACCGTTTGGAGCAAGCCGCGCAATGCGTAGGGGAGCCAGGCCCACACCACCATGCGGAACACGTGGCCAAAAGTGCTGCGGCCGCCCAGTGCCAGCCCAGCCAGGTAGAGCGCCCCGGCCCACGCCAGCCAGCCCACCGCCTGCACCACCACGCCGCCAACGGCGGGGAAGACGACGGTGATGAGCGGAGAGGCGGCCGTGGACATGGCCTGTTCCATCTGGGCCTGATCCTCGGAGGACATGTCTGCCCCTCGTTGCTCTCCCCATTGTTCCTGAGCCGAGAGGACGGCCTCGCGGGCCTGGCGTGTGGTGATGGGAGCAGCGACCACGATGGGCAGGACGACCAGGAGCAAAGTCAGCAGGGCCGGCATCCACCAGGTTCGTCCCCTGTGCTCGTCCAGGTACTCCAGCGTGGCCCGTGGCCGCACGATCATACCCCACAACAGGCGGGGCAGCCCCCGCCGCTCCGCTACAGGTGCTTTCTCATCAGACATCGCTTTCCCCTCTCGGCCGTGGATCACACTGTGTTCCTGTGCTTCCTCCTGAGCGCAGTAGATTATACCCGGATTTCAAGCAGGCGGCAAACAGCAAACCCGGTTGACAGGAACGGAAACTTCCGCTAAACTGCGGCAGAATAGCATGATCGGTGCCCGATATGCCACCTTCCACGCAGCCAACCAGCAACCAGCATCCAGCATCTAGTACCTCGTCAATCCGATTTTGATATATCCGGGTAGAGACGCTCGAGCTTGACACGGGCGTTTTCCGTACCGAAACGCCAATTGACTGTCACTTGTCGTTCATTGCGATTCGTTTCCCAGGCTGTAGTCTCGCGCCGCAAGGTGTCTTCATCTGGGATGCGGTCATCGAGACACTGTTCGGACAAGACGCCGATTTCAATCTCGACCATATTCAGCCAACTGCCGTGTTTAGGAGTATAATGGAACTCCAGCCGATCCAAGATACGCTTGGCCTCTGCCGGTTCAAAGGCTTCGTAGAGAGAGGCTGGCGTATGGGTATTCAGATTGTCCTGAACAACGACAACGACATCAGCCTCTGGAAAGAGTTCATCGACCAGGTAACGCATTGCATGGGCATCGTCGATCTTTGTCCGCCGTTCTGTTATCAGGACGTGTCGCAATCCAGCCAAGGGCTGAAAGAACACGAAGAGATTACGCGTACCGTTACGCTTGTATTCGTAGTCGTAACGCTCTGGTTGTCCTTGCTTCGCCGGCAGTGGGCAACGCTTTTCAGCAATCAGTTGAACCAATTTCTCGTCAAAACAAACCAAAGGGCGCTTGGGATCGTACGGTGCGGCGTACAAATCCAGAACATCTTCCATCCGCCACACAAACTCGGCACCAACAGTGGGAATACACCACTTCTTCCTTTTCACCCAAGGCTTAAGCCTCTTTTTTTTAACTCTAACCGCACGGTCTCGCGGGAGATGCTATCTACAACTTTCAATATCACTAAACGATCTGCCAGCAGCTGCAGCGTCCAGCGTTTCCGCCCCTCTGGTGGCTCGCTGCGAGCCAGGGTCTCCAGAACGGCTTCCCCTTTCTCGTTCAGTTTCTTTAACAGGAGACTCCCAAGTCGTGGCCGTTCGTTGAGCGCCCGCTCCAGATTTCCCTCCACAAACCGTTGCCGGGTCCGTTGGACGGTTGGGACACTGGTGTGCAGAACTTGGGCTATCTTCTCGTCTGTCTCCCCTTCATTGGCTAGAAGCAGAATGCGAGCGCGGTTGAGTTTACGCGCCGAGTGCTCGCCGCTCTTGATAAGGTCCAGTAATGATGTACGCTCTTCTTCCGTCAAATCGACGATATAAATTTTCTTGGGCATTCTCCCCCTCCTACAAAGGTGAACTTGGCCCTATTTTACCTCAAGAGGAGCATCTATCAAAATCCATGTGTTCAAGTACTAG
>Ga0315532_1000770_pt1 | contig 25200 bp, 23 predicted proteins | sample SalMarWE160370MG_FD_203082 | JGI IMG/M metagenome (GOLD analysis project Ga0315532, IMG submission 203082) | Salt marsh sediment microbial communities from the Plum Island Ecosystem LTER, Massachusetts, United States - Salt Marsh Sediment WE1603-70 ...
AGGAGTGGTTATAAAGATGAGGCTGAGGAAAGGGGTGCTCAAGAGTTTCAACTCCGGGGACTATACCGCCACCGTCCAGCTTGCTGGCAGCTATAAGGTCTATCTGGAAGGTATCGCTGTGGCGCGAAATCTGCCCGCAGCAGAGATGTCGGTGGGTAGAAGGGTAGCCGTTATATTCTTTGACGAGAATAACGCTAAGGATGCCGTAGTGGTAGCGGTCTATACCTGATCTTTACCCGTTAACCCTTTTTTATTTTAAATATCTTAATTTTGCTGAACAGAGAGCTAAACACTGCCTTCACTTTGGGTACCAGTGAGGTAATCTTCCCCATCTCCACCGTAAGAGCGCCGTTAACACCGCCTTGTCTTTTCTGCGCTATGAAGACATAGCTCAGCAGTACCGCTAATGTCAGTGCGGCTATAATGGCGATGATTAACCACCAGTTAAAAGGTTCAGGCGGCACCGGCATTAGTTCAACCTCAAATGCGCCGGTGGCACCGTTAACATCTACTGAATAAGTGCCGGCAAATCCCTTAAATGTGGTAAAGCTAACCCACTCCTCGGCACCGGCGTCAAGTATTACCTCCCTGGATGCCTCAAACGCCCCGTTTATATTGAGTGTCACCTGATAGCTGGCAGCTTGACCACCGGTATTGGCAACCAGCATGTTGATGGTTACCGTCTCTCCAGTATAGACCCTGCTGGGAGAGATACCGAACGAGCTAATTTCGAAGGCAGCTGGCGGGGGTGCTTCTACCCCGTAGCCGAAAACAGCTAGGTCGTTAAAGCGGCTTATTTTTGCGGTAACTATCTTGGCTTGAGTATCAACAACGCTGTCCAGCTGAATCCAGGTATCGTTTATCCTATCGTAGTAGGCTATGAACAGCCTCTCCTCGGCAACCCCTGCGGGTATAGCCGTGGGGTCATAGCTATATTCCAGGGTTGCCGGCGGGGAAAAGGTAGCTCTATCGGGGACAGAATCATATAGAACGCCAATGAGAGAGGCATCTTCAAGGAGGAGAGGCGAGCCACCCATTTCAAGAATACCGATACAGGTTAGGCATACGCCGTAGCTGGTCATGGCAGTAATACCGGTGTCAATGGTCATCTCGAAGCGCTCGTCAAAGGACTTGACCACGATAGTCTTGAAAATAAAGCCTTCAATTGTGGTCTTGTCACCGGCGTAGAACTCCCCAGGGGGACATAGCTCCACTTCCTCTTCTCCACCACCGCCTCCGCCCCCACCTCCTGGCGGCGGCGTGACGAACGACGGCGTGGCGGTAACGGTGACAGCGGCCTGGTTGCCACTTCCCTGCCCCATTGCCAGATAGGCGGGAAAGCCACCGGCAAAAGCCAGTATCGCAATAGCAATAAAGGCGTAGATTGCTCTCCGCATTACCTTATCATCCCGTGTTACTATTTCATTGTTACCAGCCAGCGGCAGGCAAGCTCAGTCTGCACCATCCCCGTCTGGGATGCATCCCTGACCGAGACCCAGAACTCCCACTTTTTTGCTGGCGCCTCAGCAGCCTCGGGCATCACCAGTGCTATCAGCACCTCCCTGGTCTCCTTGGCTGCCAGCACTGGCGTCGGGTCAGCGATTATTATCCAGTCCTGAGCTTCGTCGGGAGCGGTGACATAGCCTTCCTCAGCGCTGCCCGGCACGCGGAAGCTAACGGAGAATTCCGTTGGCTGGTCGTTGCCGTTGTGTATGGTTACTGCATACTCCGCCCTTGCCCCGGGGTAAAAATGACCCACCTCCACCTTGCCCGGGCTAATCCAGACCTTGTCGTATAGCTCGGGCGGTGGCTCAAGGGTCTCAACCACCGGTGGCGAAGCCGCGGGACAGCCCGCAAGCAATAACACCACAACGGCTGCTAGAAGTAAGATTAGTTTCTTCATAGCCTTTCTCTATTGAGTCTAGCAGCTGTTAACTGTTTCAGCCCCAATTGCAGGCTTTCCACCTGTGCTATGCTGGCTTAGCTTGCTGACGCTGAGATTGTTACCGTTGTCGTCTGCTCGTCACCATAGCTAAACGATGTTGGTGCCTCCAGCTCTAGCTCCCAGGTGAAGTTATCGCCTGCAGTAGCGGTAGTATGCAAGAGGATGGGATTTACATCATCCACCTCAACATCATAGGCTCCATCCCCATCGCTTGCATTTAGCAGCGCTGTATCAGGAGCAGCTGCCGCGTAAGCCCAGTGATTAGCCGGTGGGTCATGCCAACCGTCGCAGACAATAGTGACATCAATATTGACTGTGCTGCTATTGGTGACAGTAAAGTAGCTAGTAGTGGTGTTAGGCGTGGTACTGGCGGTAACTACATCAAAGTCAAAGCCGATTGGTAAATTGGCGATGCTGATGAAGCTAGGCGTGGCGATAACCGTCACATCCTGATCGGTAGCAGCTAAGGCGCTGCTAATTGGGATAGCCACCAGCGCTAGAGCCAGCATAATGGCTAATATAGTCTTTTTCATTCTTTTTCACCTCCTCTTATAATACAATATCTTTAACCGCCTGTCGACCTCAGGCAAAGGAAGCTGTCAAGGTTATAGTGCTTGTTTTCTCAACATAATCGGTAAAGGTGCCCGTCTCCAGCTTTATCTCCCACATCTTACCGGTGGATTCTGCCAGATTTGATATGAAACCCTGGTCAAAGGTGGTCAGGGTGACCATATTCCCCTCGGCAGCATCCCCCGACCTCCCCGCCTTCATGGTAACGGTGTTTATCCCGGGAGTACCGGCTAAGGTCCATCCCCCCCCGCCGCTGAAATTGGTCGCCCTTATTGATATATTTACCGGGCAGGTACTATTGTTGGTCAGGGTAAAGAAGCAGTCGCCGTCATCCAGGGGGAAGGTTGGGTCACTGCCCATTGACCAGTAGTAATTGTTCTCGGTAACGTTTCCAAAGTCTTTGCTAGACGGGACATTTACTATATCCTCTGTGATTGTCTCCCCAGGTCCAAAGTCAATTAAATCGTCCCTGCCACTTTCATAGCTGGCTCCAATCCAGGCAGCGCTTCTGGGGGTGTCTGAGATGCGGACTTCATCAAGCAAGCCGTTCAGGTCATAGAGGGTTCCATTATCGTCAGCCCGATTGCCCAGAGCCACGTTGATAATGTCGCTGCTTCTTATGGCCGCTGTCTGGGGGTTGGTAGCCCGCTCAATACCGTTCAGGTAAAGCCTTATCATGGTTCGGTCATAGGTGCCTACCACGTAAACCCACTCCCCGGTATTGTATGTGCCATCGCTAGCACGCACCCAACCGGCTCCCAAATCCAGCATGAGTTCCAGCTCACTGTTTTCTTGTTGCAGGTTGTAGCAACCAGAACCCCCTATATCAAAGGGGTCATCCTTAACAAGGAGCTTCCCATCGGTTGTATCGTTTAGATAGACGAATGCCTCAACCGTGATGCTCTCGGTGATATCAAGGCTTGAACTGTGTGCCATTTGAATTCGGCTGCCACTGCTGAAGGAATAAGACCCGTCTGTTATACCCGGGTCGTTATAAGTAGCCCTGATATAGCCGGGAGAGGGGGGCTCTGGGGGAGGGTTTGTCTCGTCGTTACTATTGATGGTAGAGTCATGGACGACGGTGGTGTTTTCCCCCAGGTGCTGGACCAGCGCGAAGTTGCTATCCCAAACCATTTCGGCGGGCACAGAATTAGTGTCGCCGACATAGGTAGTATTATCGGCAGAGTCAATATCATAATATAGATAAAGTATAGTATCAGTAGTATCGCTTATACTTGGCACCTTAACCCAGAGCCAGGCCTGTTCACTGGCATCGTTCCACTTTTCAATCTCTACATAGCACTGGGTTGTGCCGTCGTCTGTGGTGATGGCAATCTTATAGCGGTTGGCGTCGCTTTGAAGCTCATCAAAGACAAAAGAGACGTCATCGTTATTCCTTCCCGATGACGTGCTTAAATAAACCAGAACGGGTAAATCAGTGAGAGGAGCATCAATGTCATTATGGTCAGCGGTGAGCATGACCCGGTTAGAGAAATCACACAGCCAGCCAGAGGGTACTCCGTAATCAACCTCCACCGGAATCCAGTCAAGCCTGACCTCACTGGCTGTCCCTTGCGTATAAGCATCAACCCTTACCCTGAAGTTGGTGTCGTTGAGTTTTTCCGGTGTCCAGGCCGTAGCCGAGGTAACATTATACCAGTAAGTAGCCTCCGCCCCGGTTAGGGTGGTTATCTGCTGGGATGACCAGCTAGTTCCGCCATCCCAGCTAACATCCACCCTTATCTGCTCATCAGATTGAGCATAGTTCACCTGAGCATATACCATTGAAACCCGTATGTCAGGATTTAGGTCAGTGCTGTAAACCCCGAACTCTTGCAGGGGGTTGGCTCCTGTGCCGTTTATGTCAGCCACCGTCCATGCCGCCCCGGTCGCCGGATTGGTAGTGTAAGCATAGCTGTAGGTAGTAAAGTTTCCGCCGGGGTTTTCACTCGTAGATACAGTATGATAGTATGTGCCACCAATGTTTAGAGAGCTTCTTATATTATTAGAACGAGGGCCTCCTACATCCCTGGCCCTAAAATATATTGTCAGGTCGGTGATGGTTGAACCCGCCGGGACTGAAAATGGGCTAAAGGTAAATAAGCAGTATCCGTATCCACCAGGAGTATTAACGCCGGTCATGTAATCGGTATCATTTGGGATAGTCTCATCTACATCATCCCACCTCGGTGCCGTATCCCACCTTCCATTTACACTTCCGTCGGCAGTGGGGACCCTTTGCTGGTTACCCGTGCCACCAGCCCCGCACCAGGCATCATATCTCACTCTGACCTGATTTATCTGATTACCGGCGAGAGCAAAGCCATACCCGGAATAGGTGTGACTTGCCGACGGTGTCCCGCTCATGATTGAGGCGTATCCTCCGCCATCAGCATAGGCATTGGTTGGATTCGTCCAGCCGCCCGAGTCAGCAGTGGGGGAGTTGGTGATTAAATCTGGCGCGGCGTAGGCGGTCTCAGAGCCAACGGAGAGGGTGACGGTGGTCTCAAGGGAGAGCTGGCCAATGCCCTCTATGCTCAGCTCCTTCGCCGGCAAAAACATGCTGAGCAGGCTCAGCGCTAGCACCACCGCGGCAACTATTAGCAGTTTTTTAACCATTAGTCCTTTTAATAATAGGTTTGCCCCTTACTCTTGTTAACATATATATCCTGTTGTCGCCTGCCGGCACTGCTAAAACAGGCTGGGCAAACTCAGTGCCAGCACCACGGCGGCAGCTATCAGCAATCTTACCCCCCGGCTTTAGTTTTCGGGCACGCCCTTGGCTATGTTCTTCAGGATAGTAAGGATGGCAATAAGGGCACGCTGCACTTCAGCCGGTTCCCGGGCTAGCACACCAGCCACATAAGGGTCTATCCTGTTCCCAGAATACCCTGCCTCAGCCTCAGCCACGCCAGAAGGGTGGGGGGATAGGTATCCGGCTAAGGTAAATAGCCCGTCCTCACCCAAGCCCAGAGGCTTGGCGATTCTACGCAGGACGCGGGCCGAAGGATAGCGCTCCCCCCTCTCTATCCGCCCTAGGTGGGACGGGGATACCCCGGACATGGTAGCCAGCTCCTGGAGGGTCAGTGGTATGGTAACCCTTTGCCGCCTGATTATTTCGCCTAGATCGGTGCTATTCTCGTTAAACATGATATTTGTTATATTCTAGCTCGCCAAATGGCAAATGTCAAATGGCGAATTGAAATTTGACCGGGTTTGCTCTAAATTTTGTCATGTGGCAGGATATCACTGCTGATGAAGACATTTTATGCCTAATCACAGTCCAATTTTAGGCTAAACGGGGTTAATTGCCCATAAAATAAGGGTTAACATTGCGTTAAATTCACTCGTTTTTGGCACAAATAGTACATTTTTAGGACATTTGTGTGGCGGACTAAAGTACTATGTTCCTTGACGGCTGAAGCCGCTGGTTATACAATGGCAGAGCTGTTAAAAATGGCCAAAAAATACGATGTTATCATCGTTGGCGGTGGTCCGGCGGCTATCTTCGCCGCCCTGGAGCTGTCCCAGGCTTCCGGGCTGGATATCCTGCTTATAGAGAAGGGGAGACATATGGATAACCGTCATTGCCCGAGCCGTGACACCGGAGGTCCCTGCCCGCCCTGTTCGCCGTGCAACCTTGTCTGCGGTCTGGGTGGGGCTGGCGCCTTCAGCGACGGTAAGCTGACCCTATCGCCAGCGGTTGGCGGCAGGCTCCCCAGTTACCTCGGGGAGAAAGAGACGGGAGCCCTTATCCGCTATGTTGATGAGGTCTACCTCAGGTTTGGCGCCCCAAGCAGGCTATACGGTGTTGGCAAGGGAATTGACGCCCTGCGCCAGAAGGCTGACAGGGCCGGGCTCAAGCTGGTGGCGGTGCCCATCCGCCATATGGGTACCGAGAATTGCCGCTCGGTGCTCAAGGCGATGTGGGACTACCTCAGCCCGCATATAGAATTCAGGCTGGAGACAATGGCTTCCACCATCACCGTTGATGGGGGCAAGGTCAAAGGGATTAAGACTGAAGCCGGGGAGAGCCTGGACTGCCACTATCTTATTCTGGCTCCGGGCAGGGAAGGGGCCGATTGGCTTACCCAGGAAGCGAGCCGGCTCAATCTGACCATGGATATCAACCCCATTGATGTTGGGGTCAGGGTTGAGGTGCCGGCGAAGGTAACGGAGGGCTTGACCAGCGTCCTCTATGAGTCAAAGCTTGAATTCCGCTCAAAGAGCTTTGACGACCGGGTCAGGACCTTCTGCATGTGTCCCGGTGGGGAGGTCATCATGGAGTCCACCGGTGGTGTTGACCCGGTGATTACCGTTAACGGTCATAGCTATGCCGAGCGTAGCACCAGCAACACCAACTTTGCCCTGCTGGTGAGCACGACCTTCACCAAGCCGTTTCACGAGCCTATCGCCTACGGCAAGTACCTGGCGAGGCTGGCTAATATTCTCAGCGGCGGGGTTCTATTGCAGCGCTTTGGCGACCTCATGGAGGGGCGGCGCTCCACCCCGGCCCGCATTAAAAGCGGCTCGGTTCAACCTACCTTGAAGGATGCCACCCCCGGCGACCTAAGCTTTGCCCTCCCTTACCGCTACCTCACTGGCATAGTGGAGATGCTGCAGGCAATGGATAAGCTGGCTCCGGGTGTCGCCTCACCACACACCCTGCTTTATGGGATTGAGGTTAAGTTCTACTCCAGCCGCCCCGAGCTCAGCCCCGCCCTGGAGAGTGGGGTGAGCAACCTGTTTGCCGTTGGCGATGGGGCGGGCATTAGCCGGGGCTTGATTCAGGCATCGGCTTCCGGGGTAGTAGCCGCCCGCGAGATATTAAAGAGGGGCAAGCATTAGCCCCCACCACTCCCCCAGCGTATTCTTTCCCGCCCGCCCGCCCATTAGGTCTTGCTTCTTATCACTTTCCCCTTAGGCTTTGCTTCTCTTACCCCCGCCCATTAGGCTTTGCGGCTTATCCCCGCCCTGCAGAGGTTAGAACCTCTTTAACACCCCTTAAAAAGGGGAGCAGTGGGACTAATCTCCCTCCCCTCGGGGTGGGGGAAGGAGATTGTAAAGAGGTGAAACCTTTTGGGTGGGTGGGTATGGGAAAAGAGAACCTTATAGTTGACATCAGTGTCTGAGCTGACTAGAATGTAATGACATAAAAAATTAGTCAGGGTTATGAGAAGGAGGAGGATGCTATTTGGCTGATGTAAAAGCCAGCGGTGATGAGAGCTTTGAGAGTTTGCTCCGGCGATTTAACAAAAAGGTGCAGCAAGCGGGCATCTTATCTGAGATACGCCGTCGTGAATTCTACGAGAAGCCTAGCCTCAAGCGCAAGCGAAAGGAAGCAGCCAAGAGACGCAAGACCGCTAGAAGTGCAAGGGGTCCAAGGGGTCCAAGGAGTTCAAGGGGTCCAAGTAGTTCAAGGGGTCCAAGTAGTTCAAGGGGTCCAAGTAGTTCAAGAAGATAGTAGAGAGTATGGAAGAGAAAGAAGCCGGATTGAAGCAAAAGCTGGCGGATGACCTTAAGCAGGCATTGAGGGGAGGGGACAAGGTTAGGTGCTCAGTCATCCGCCTTTTGATAGCAGCTGTTCATAACACCGAAATCGCCCGCCAGGCAAAATTAGAAGACGCTGATATTTATGGCGTTATTGCCAAGGAAATCAGGCAGCGCAAAGAGAGCATTGAAGCCTTTAAGCAGGGAGAGCGCAGCGACCTGGTGGCTCAGGAAGAAGCCGAGCTGGCCATTCTCCAGGAATACCAGCCCCAGCAGATAAGCCGGGAAGAGATTGTAGCCGCGGCAAAAAAGGTCATCGGGGAGGTGGGGGCGCAGGGGCTGGGCGATAAGGGAAAGGTTATGCCCAAGCTCATCGCTCAACTCAAGGGCAAAGCCGACGGGCGGGAGATAAACGAGGTAGTAACCGAATTACTCGGTTAACGCTGAGCCAGAGCCTTCTCCAGCTCGTTTTTCAGGTGTTCAATCTTTGTGCCGGAGTCTATCATCGCCCAGGGTAGTTTCTGTTTGGTGTCCCACCTCTGGTTGACATAATAATCAATGTCTAGCTGGCATTTTTCTGCCGCCTTACGCCAGCCGGATAGCGATAGTTCCTCCATGTTAGCCAGCACCTCGGCTATCTTTTCATCCCCCCGGCTTAAAACCCCTTGCACCTGGCTCCAGGCCGGGCTTTCCCCTTTAATCTGGATTCCCTTTGGCATCAGCCTGTTTTTAAGCAGGGACAAACGCCGGTTCAGGATGGGGGGTGGGGTCATGGGCAGCCACTGGAAGGGAGTGCCCGCCTTGGGCACAAAGGGAGAAATGGTGAGGGCGATACGACAGCCGCTTTTCTGCTTATCAAGGATGTCCTTGTACTTTAGTGCCAGCCTTATGATATCCTCTATGTCCTCATCGGTCTCCCACGGCAGACCGATCATGAAGTAGAGCTTGACCTGCCTTATCCCCTGCTCCGCCACCTTATCCATTGATTCCAGAATATTTTCCTCGGAGATACTCTTTTTGATAACCCGGCGCAGGCGGTTGGAGCCGGCCTCCGGGGCGAGGGAGATGGTTCGTGCCCCTCCCTTAGCCAGTTCTCTTAATACAATGCGGGAGAGGGGGCTCACCCGCAGCGAGCTCATGGAGAGTTCAGCCCCCGTCTGCCCCAGCTTTAATAAAAGCTCCTCTATCCGGGGGTGGTCTGAAACCGCCGCCCCCACCAGACCGATACGCTTTCTGTATTTGAGCCCTTGCTCCGCCTGGGCGATTATATTGTCCAGGGAGCGACAGCGCATGGGACGGAAGGCTTGGCCGGTAAGACAAAAGCGGCAGCCCCAGTTGCAGCCCCGCTCCACCTCAATGAGGTACAAGCCGCCCAGCTCGGTGTCCGGGGTGAGCACCACCGAGGCAACCGGAAAGTCGTCCAGGTCTTTTGCCCACTGACGGGCTACGGGCTTCCCCGAATGGTATTGCGGGACATAGGCGCCGGGCAGCGCCGCCAGCGTCTTGAGCAATTCGCTTCTCTTGCCCTGGATGCCCTCGGTTATGACGGGCAGTATCGCCGGGATTATGGGCTCGGCTTCACCGATGCACAGGCAGTCGAAGAAGGGGGAGAGGGGGATGGGGTTGGCGGTGATGCAGGGACCGCCGGCGATAACCAGGGGGTGCCTCTCGTTGCGGTCGGCGGCATAAAGGGGTATGCCGCTGGCTTTGAGAATCTGGACGACATTAAAGTAGTCAAGCTCGTAAGAAACGGAGAAGGCAAGGACGGCAAAGTCGGAAAGAGGTCGCTGGGATTCCAGGGATATGGGAGCTAGCCGCTTGTCCCTGTTTCCCCCTTCCCAGAAAGCCCTCTCGCAGACGACTTCATTATAGCTGTTGAGCAGGCTATAGATGGCATGGACTCCAAGGTTGGACATGCCCAGATAGTAGGAGTTGGGGTAAATGAGGGCGACCGGGATTCTGCCTCCCCAGTCCTTGATGATGGTGCCCTGCTCCCGGGAGAGCCGCCGCCTCGCTTTCTTAACCTCGTCCCAAGACATAGCTTTACCTACCCCACTATCAAATCAACGAAACGGTTTTGCTTGAGATCGAACAGTCCGGATTCGCATATCCGGAGGAAGGGTATAGCCGGGGTGGTGAGGACAGCCAGGGTAGTACGGATATCAGGTAGACTGCAGCCCAAATCGGTTGCTGCCTGCTGGATATCATAAAGTTTGCTGGCTATAGCCTCCATCGGCTCGGTGGAGATTATTCCGAATACAGGAAGCGATATTTCCGCCAGTATCCTGTTGCCGGCACACACCACAAGCCCCCCGCCTAACTGCTTAATCCGGTTTACCGCCTGCGCCATAGCGGTTTCATCGGCACCAACTACCATAATATCGCCGCAGTCCCAGACAGCGCTGGTGGCGATAGCCCCGCGCTTTAGGCCGATTCCTCTAATTAAGCCGACGAAGCTCTTTCCCGTCCCGTAAGACCGCTCAATAGCGGCTACCTTTAATATATCCTTGCCGGTATCAGGCTTGAGCTGAGCATCTGCCACCGGCATATCGATGAATTCTTCCCTGGTGACTAAATTGGTGACTTGGTCTATCACCCTAACCTGGCGGCGGCTGCCTTCCACTGGGATGGCAAAGTCACCAGCGTTAAAATTCCCGGCTAGATGGATGCTGTTCTGGCTTGATTTGGGGTAATGGTGTTTTCTAGGCAGGATAACTGGCTGACCATTTTGGGCAACAACCTGCCCGTTACTGATAACGTATTCCGCCCGGATAGTGCCTAGCTCGGGGATAATAACGATGTCAGCATACCTGCCCGGGGCAATCCCGCCGATAGCATCATCTATAGCAAAGTGCTGGGCGGGGTTTATTGTTGCCATCTGTATTGCCAGCATCGGATTGAAGCCGAGGTTGATTGCTTTTTGCACCACGAATTCCATATAGCCATCGCTAGTAAGCTGCCATGGTCCCAAGCCATCGCTTGACAGTGCCAGCCGGCTGAAATTGATATTCTCTTCCCTTATCCCTGAGATGGCTTCAAGCTCCCGTCTTATCTCCCCCTCCCTTATCAGGACAAAAAGCCCGAGCCTCAGCCTTTCCCTGACCTCTTCCACAGTGGTTGGCTCATGGCAGGAAGAGATGCCGGAGGTAATATAGGCTTGCAGCTTGTTGCCCGTAGCCCCGGCGCTGTGCCCCTCAACCTTCTTCCCCATCTTTATCGTCTCGGCAATCAGGTCAAGGATTCTCAGGTCGCCATTAACCACCTCACCCCAGTAAGGCTCACCCAAGCCAATAACCTCCTTCCTCTTGAGTAGCTGGCGCAGTTCGCTAACGGTAATAGCATGCTCTTCTGTTACCGGGCTTATGTTGGCCAGTGGCGGCGCGGTAACGAAGACCTTTATCGGCTGGTTTTTGATAGAGGCGAGGAATTGAATAACACCTTCATACCCAAGAGCAGAGGCAATGCTGGACGTCTCGGTAATAATAGTGGTCGTGCCGCCCTTGAGCGCGTACCTTAGTACTTCGCTTATGGAATATGTGCCATCGATATGGGTGTGGCCATCAATGAGCCCGGGGATTAGCGTCTTGCCGGCGGCATCAATGACCTCGGTTGAGGGACCAATGGACTTACCAGTATCGTTGCCCACGTAGGCTGTTCTGTCGCCTTTAATCAGGACAGAAGCCCGTTTAATTATCTCTCCGGTATAAACATTTACTATATCCCCATTAACAATGGCTAAATCAGCCTCCGCCTCCCCCAGCGCCACCTTCATCAGTTCATACCTTTGCCGAACATTCCTATCCATGCCATCTCATTATATAGGCTCTAGGGTAAAATTGCGATTTTAGGGGAGGGCAAAAAATAAGAGAGGGGCGACAGCCCCTCTCTGGCTGGAACTTTCTGTTTGTTTCCCCTAGCACTTCGTATACCCACAGGAAGGGCAGATGTAGCACCCCTCCTGGTAGCGGAGCAGATTGCCGCAGTCGGGACACTGCCCGGCGAGGTTCTTGACCAGCCCGTAGTCTTCTGTTGGGGGTGGGGTGGTTTCGCCGCTGATGTGTTTTTCCAGGACGCTGGCGATGGCATCGGCGCAGGAGAGTATGGACTTGCCCCCCTCCCAGGCAATGGAGGGGCAGCGGATGCCCTTCAGCTGCTTTACCACTGAGGCAACATCCACCCCACACCGCAGCGCTAGTGTTATCAGGCGGCAGGTGGCTTCAAGCTGGGCTGAGGCACAGCCGCCGGACTTGCCCAGCGTGGCGAAGACCTCAAAGATACCCATGTCGTCATAAGCCACCGTGATATAAAGAGAGCCACAGCCGGTATTAACCCGGGCGACAGTGCCCTTGGTTTCAACCGGTCTTTTCCTCGGCGTAAGTGCTACCCCCTCCGCCTTTTCCTCCCTGCCCGTGACCAGTACCTGGGCATCGCGGCTCCTATCACGATAGATAGTTATCCCCTTCAGCCCCTCGTCGTAAGCCATCATATAGACCCGGGTGATATCTTCCCTGGTAGCCTCATGGGGGAAGTTGACCGTCTTGGAAACGGCATTATCGGTAGAGCGCTGAAAGGCGGCTTGCACCCTCACGTGCCACTCCGGGCTTATCTCGTGGGCGGTAACAAACAAATGCTTGGTTTCGTCGGGAACACCCTCAATATCGCTGAGGTGAGCACCCTCTGCCAGTTTCTGCATCAGTTCCTTGGAGTGGAAGCCTCCCTTTCGGGCAGCCTCTTCAAAAGAGGGGTTCACCTCAACAAATTTGGTGCCATCGAGGATATTTCTGGTATAGCTCAGGGCGAAGAGGGGCTCAATGCCGCTGGAGCAACCGGCGATTATACTAAGGGTGCCGGTGGGGGCGATGGTGGTGCAGGAGGCGTTTCTTACCCGGGAACCCTCGTCCCTATCATAGATACTGCCGCTGAAGGCAGGAAAAACGCCCCGCTCCTTAGCCAGTTCCACTGAAGCCTTAGTTGCCTCATCCTGGACGAACTGCATAATCTCGGAGGCAACCTTGAGCGCCTCCTCCGAGTTATAGGGGACGTCGAGGTCAATTAACATGTCGGCGAAGCCCATCACCCCCAGCCCCACCTTCCTCGTTTTCTTGGTCATCTCATCTATCTGGGGGAGGGGGAATTTATTGACGTCAATGACGTTATCCAGGAACCTGATGGCAACCTTTACCGTCTCCGCCAGCTTGGGGTAATCAATCTCAAAGCCGCCGTTAGAGGCTCTCAGCATCTTGGCCAGGTTAATGGAACCGAGGTTGCAGGACTCATAGGGCAGCAGCGGCTGCTCGCCGCAGGGGTTGGTGGATTCAATCTTGCCTAAATTGGGGGTGGGGTTAGCCTTGTTTATCTGGTCAATGAAGACAATGCCGGGGTCGCCGGTTTTCCACGCCATGTCCACTATCTTGTCAAAGACATCTTTGGCGTTGAGCTTATCCACCACCTCCTTGGTGCGCAGATTTACCAGGTTGTAGTCCTTGCCTGCCTTGACTGCCTCCATGAACTCATTGGTTACCGCTACCGAGAGGTTAAAGTTGGTAAAGGCGGTGGGGTCAGCCTTGGCCGTTATGAAGTCCATAATGTCGGGGTGGTCAACGTTGAGGATAGCCATGTTCGCCCCCCGCCGCGTCCCCCCCTGCTTGGTGACATCGGTGGTGGTGTCAAAGACCTCCATAAAGGAGACGGGACCGCTGGCTACACCCGAGGTAGACTTGACGAAGTCGCCCTTTGGTCTCAGGCGGCTGAAGGAAAAGCCTGTCCCCCCACCGCTCTTGTGGATGAGGGCGGTATACTTTACCGCATTAAATATTGACTCCATTGAGTCGTCAACGGGGATGACAAAACAGGCCGAAAGTTGCCCCAGCTCCCGCCCGGCGTTCATCAGGGTGGGGGAGTTGGGCAGGAACTCAAGGCTTGCCATCAGCTGGTAGAACCCTTCCTCCCATGCCTTGACGTCCGCCTTGGGATTATAATTAAGCTCAGCCGAGGCAATAGCCCCCGCCACCCGGCGGAACATTTTCTCCGGCGTTTCAATGACCTTCCCCTGCTTATCCTTCTCCAGGTACCTTCTTTCCAGCACCTGAAGGGCATTCTCGCTGAGACCGATGCCGGCTTTAGGCTTAATTCTGGTCTTAACTACGCTAGTTGGTTCCACCTTAGGCGTGACCTCCTCTCGTTTGGTTGGCTCTTCAGTAGCCAGGATCTCCTTGACCATGGCTTCAATTTCGGCATCGGTGGGCAGACGCTGGCGGCGGGCGCGCTTTGCCACCAGGTCTTCCATCCCCGGTAAGGTCAGCAGGTATTCCCCCTCCGTTTTTTCCAGGCGCTCAATCACCTGGGTTGTCAGCCGCTCCACCACCTGCCTGTCCCTTATGCCCATGGACTCGGCGGCGGCGAAGATAGCCCGGGCAATCTGGGTGCGGTCAATTATTGGCTTGTTGGCTGGGTTCATCTTCGGCTCCTTACCTTCCCCTGCCTCCGGCTCCCCCGGCGGCCCTTGATTGCCAGCTCCACCTCGGGCAGTAACGGCAGTTGACCGGGGGGTGCCTCGGCTCCACTTAGCAGGGTATCTACCTCCTCTTTTAGGGCGCTGATGTCAGTGAATTCATGGTAGACGCTGGCAAAACGGATATAGGCAATGTGGTCCAGCTTCTTCAGCTGTTCTATTACCATATCGCCGATAAGCTCGCTGGGTATCTCCGCCTTGCCCAGGCGGTAAAGCTCAGCCTCGATATCATCAACCAGCTTCTCTATGGCACCGGTGGGTAGCGGCCTTTTTTCACAGGCTTTGCGAATGCCGCTCAGCAGCTTTTCCCGGTCAAATTCCTCGCGCCTCTCATCCTTTTTAATGACAAAGAGGCTGGCTGGCTGCAGTCTCTCGTAGGTAGTGAAGCGGGAGTCACAGCTCAGGCACTGGCGGCGGCGGCGTACCCCGTCGTCCACATCACGAGAGTCAATAACCTTGCAATCTGTATAACCACAGTAGGGGCATTTCATGGCAAATACTACCTTATATTGTGCAACAAGAGAAAAATACCACAATATATAGTGTTTGTCAAGGGGTTTTTAGCCAAAAGGGGAATAAAAAGAAGGCTATAGTTCTTGTCCTATAGCCTTCAGCCTGGTTTATGAGTTTCTAGGGAGTTTTACCTAGGGTACGCCAGGCGGAGTTTCAACCAGCTTTTTGGTTGTTTCGGGTATTGGCTGGCGGCGGTGGCTGAACAGCGGACGGCGCAGGAAGGCAGGAACATCCAGTTCCTCCTCGCTCTTCAAGCCCTTGAGCAGCTGGGTAAACTCGTCTTCCCGACTGACTCCAGCCAAGCCCAGCTTGGAAGCAAAGCCGGTGGCAATGAGGGTAAGCCTTACCTCCTCCTTCATACTGGGGTCATGGACGACGCCGAAGATGATATTGGCTCCGGGGTCTACCGCCTCCCTTATTGCCTCAGCGGCTTCATTGACCTCAAAGAGGGTGAGCCCGGGACCGCCGGCAACATTGAAGAGAACGCCCTTTGCCCCGCCAACGGAAATATCCAGCAGCGGGCTGGCCAGGGCTTCCTTAGCGGCGTCAACAGCCCGGTTCTTGCCGGCACCAACGCCTATGGACATCCAGGCCGGACCGGCGTCCTTCATCACTGTCTTAACATCGGCAAAGTCAAGGTTAATCAGTCCGGGGACGGTGATAACCTCGGCGATAGCCTGAACGCCGTGGCGCAGCACATCATCAGCCAGCTTAAAGGCATTATCTACCCCTGTCGTCTCATCGCAGAGGTCAAGCAAGCGGTCGTTGGGGATGATGATAAGGGTATCAACCTTGCCCAGCAGGCGGAAGATGCCGTCATTTGCCACCTCACTGCGATGGACACCTTCAAAGGTGAAGGGCTTGGTAACGACGGCAATGGTGAGAGCCCCTATCTGCTTACTTATCTCAGCTATCACTGAGGCTGAGCCGGTGCCGGTGCCACCACCCATACCGCAGGTGATAAACACCATATCCGCCCCGGTGATAAGTTCCTTGAGCTCATCGCGGCTTTCTTCGGCTGCCTTCTGACCCAGGATATGGTCGCCACCTACCCCCAACCCCCTGGTGAGCTTCTCCCCCAGCTGGACGCGAGTGGGGGCTTCGGTGATAGCCAGGGCTTGGGCATCAGTATTGGCACCGATGAACTCCACCCCCCGGATCTGCTCCCTGACCATGCGGGTTATGGCGTTGCAGCCACCACCCCCCAGGCCGATAACCTTAATCCTAGCCGGGTTAGTACTGAAACTTGTTTTTGCCATCTCCTCCTCCTTTTCTTTACCGCTTACTGGAAATCATGCTCCAAACAGACTCAAGATTCGGGAAACAAAGCGCCATAAGCCTGAGCCGTGTGGCTGCCAGTTTTTCTTTCCCTTATGCCTTGCTCCCCAGAGTAAGAGTCCAACGCCGGTGGCGTACGCCGGGTCATGAAGGGTGTCAGCGATGCCATGTATATTGCTGGGAACGCCTACCCTTACCGGGAGTTGCAAGGTATTACGCCCCAGTGCTTCTATGCCGGCGAGGTTGGAACTGCCGCCGGTGAGGACAATGCCATCGGGGACCAGCTTTTCATATTCGGAACTTGGCATCTCAAGCACGACAAGCCTCAGCAGTTCCTCCACCCTTGCCCGGATAATCTCGCACAGGTCTTGGTGAGAGACACCGTGTCCATTGGTAAGCAGGTTATCGCCGTTTATACCAGACTTTGACTTTGTTTCATGAATGGGGGCAACACTGCCATACTTTTTCTTCATCTCCTCAGCGACCTCAAATGGCAGCCCCAGCCCGATAGCGATATCCCTGGTGATTTGATAGCCAGCTACGGGCAGGACGGCGGTATGCCAGATGCTCCCTTCTCTGAAGATAGCAATATCGGTGGTACCACCCCCGATATCAGCCAGCAGTACCCCCACCTGCCTCTCATCGGCACCCAATACTGCCTCAGCGCTGGCTAATGGTTCAAGGACAAGTTCCTCAATATCTATGCCAATACCCCGGACGCACTTTATTAGGTTCTGAACCGAGGTAACGGCGGCGGTAATGATATGTGTCTCCACATCAAGTCTGAAGCCGTGCATCCCTACCGGGTTCTCGACCCCCGTTTGACCATCAACGGCATAACCACGGGGAATAACGTGGAGTAGCTTTCTATCGGGGGAGAGTTTAACACCTCGGGCGGAGGTGAGGACTCGTTTCAGGTCCTCAGAACGCACCATCCGGTCACCGCGGGTGATGGCGACCACTGCCCGGCTATTCAGCGAGCTGACATGCCTGCCGGTTACGCCAATGTAGGCTGATTCCACTTTATAACCGCAAGTACGCTCTGCTTCCTTTACCGACTGCCTGATTGATTCCTTGGCGTCGTTGATGTTGACCACCAGCCCTTTGTGCAGCCCTGAGGTTGGGGTGATACCCACCCCGATAACGCGGATACCATCCTCCTCAGGAGTTGCCACCACCGTGCACACCTTGGTGGTTCCAACATCGATAGCGGCTAAGGCACCTCTCTTGCTCATCTATCCCCTCCTTACTGGCTAGATTCTAGTTTCACCGAGTAGCTAAAGCCTCACATATTTAAACCTCCCTATTTTTACGACGATGAGGGGTGAGTGGCGGCTGCTTCTCTAAAGCGGATGTTCCATTTATTGCACAGGTCGCCCAGGTAAGCCTTTATCTCATCGTTCGGTGAACGATGTAGCTCAGCAAGGAAACCGTGCAGCAGCTCCCCGCCACTCATTCCCGGGTCAGGTTCATCCGGACCGGGCAGGTTTACATACACTATCTCGGTCATTACTTTCTGATACTCAATAGACTGTTTGGTCACAACCCACCTCCCTCGGTAGAGTAATGCGCTCAGCCGCTCTCAATTTGGCACTGCGGCTGCGGGGATTAAAGTGAACCTCGGCTAGGGACGGAGTGATGACCTTCTTGTGGACTAGCCTCAGGTGGGCTTCCCTTGCCTCCTGCTGCATAAAACGCTTCACTATGCGGTCCTCCAGGGAGTGATAGCTGATAACAACCAGTCTGCCATCAAGCCCGAGGAGACCGGTTGCCTGCTTGAGGGCTGATGAGAGGTTCTCAAGCTCGCGGTTAACGGCAATTCGTAGTGCCTGAAAGGTTCTGGTGGCGGGGTGAATTCTACCCCTTCGGCTGCCGACAGCCCGCTCTATCACCCCCACCAGCTGAAGGGTGGTTTCTATGGGGCGCTCCTGCACAATATAACGGGCTATGCGGCGGCTGTGACGTTCCTCGCCAAGTGTTCTTATCAGCTGGGTCAGCTCTGCTTCGGAGGAGGTGTTAAGGATATCGGCGGCGGTAACCTCCTGGCTTGAGCTTAGGCGCATATCCAGAGGCTCATCACCCTTAAAGCTGAAACCACGACCGCTGCTCTTAAGCTGAGGAGAGGAGAGCCCCAGGTCAAAGAGAATACCGTGCACCGGTGAAAAGTCATGTTCAGTAGCTATTGCCTCCAGATTAATGAAATTATCGTTAACTAAAAGGATTGAGCTTTGGTAGGCTTCAAGTCTTGTCCTGGCGGCAGCGATAGCCTCGGGGTCGGCATCAATGCCCAGTAACTGCCCACCGGGCGAGCTGCGCTCTAAAATGGCGAGGGCATGCCCCCCAGCCCCTAGGGTGCAGTCAATGTAACGACCGCCAGGCTGAACTGCCAGCGCCTCGATGGTCTCTTCCAGTAACACCGTGATATGAGTTGGCGTTGACATGGTTATGCTCATTGATGCCTCTCTAGGCTTTCTACAATCTGCCAGGCTTGCTCCTGGCTAATAGCTCTCTCCTCGCTCCAGTTTGATTTGCTCCAGATTTCAAGGTAGTTATTGGCGCCAACTACAGTGACGTCATCCACAATCTCGGTATGTAGCCTAAGTGGAACGGGCAGGGCCAATCTTCCCTGCCCATCCATTTTGAGGTAAAAGGCGGTGGCGAAAAGCGCCCGCTTTAGCCGCCTCAACTTGCCTCGTGTCAGTGAGCTGCTGGTCAAGGTATCAGCCAGCTTTTTCCACTCGGGCAGGGGGTAGACGGTGATGCATTTCTCCGCCCCTGGTGCCAGCATCACCCCCTCCTTCAGCGCTGGTCTGAACTTAGGGGGGATGGGCACCCTGCCCTTCTCATCAATCTTATACTCAAACTCACCAAAGAACATAGTTAGTCCTTTTCTGCCCTATTTTACCACAATTCACCACTTTTTACCATTTTACATCACACATACCCCCATTTGTCAAGACCTTTAGGCTCAAATTGGGGGTTCTTTAGTACTATATTTATTAACCCATCCCCAATTTAGGCTTATCTCTTTTTTCCACCTCCTCCCCCCTTTTTGGCGTATGTTTTTCTTCCCACCCTCCCACCCATTAGGCTTTGCTTCTTACCCCCCGCCATATGGTGCTATGCCTTTGAGGGTGGGTGGGTATGGGAAGTAGAACACTGGGTAGAAGGGGGAGGGTGGGAAATAAGACAACTGGGGGCAGGGGGGTGAGGTTGATAAACAACCTTATTTTGCTCCACCTGCCTTATGTGGTAAAATAGAGTCTGTTTCTAAGAGGGGTATTATGTTTAATGTGGGCATTATTACCATCAGCGACGGGGTTTGGCGGAAGGAGCGCACTGATGACAGTGGCAAGGCGATTCAGGAGAGCCTATCCACGGTAGAATGCCGCGTGGTCAAGTACGAGGTCATTCCCGACGAGGTTAAAACTATCTCAGGCAAGCTTACTGATTGGGCGGACGAAGGCGGTATCGATGTTATCGTAACTACCGGCGGCACCGGGCTGGCGCCGAGCGACGTTACCCCTGAAGCCACCCTTTCCGTAGTGGATAAGGTCGTGCCCGGACTTACTGAGGCGATGCGGATACAGACCTTTTCTAAAACACCCTTTTCCACACTGAGCCGGGCGGTGGCGGGGGTGAGGAAAGATTGCCTTATTATAAATCTGCCGGGTAGCCCTAAGGCGGTCAGTGAGTGCCTTGAGGTCATACTGCCCGCCATCCCTCATGCGGTACAGATTATCAAGGGAGAAGTAACTCAGCACCCTCAAGCTGGGAAGGACTAGATAGGTGGATATTGATATTTTGACCCTGTTCCCTGAGGTGTTCCAAGGCGCGTTCGGCTCTGGCATCTTGCAGAGGGCTATAGACCAGGAGCTGGTCAGTATCAGCGTTCACAATATTCGTGACTACACCCATGATAAGCACCACACCGTTGATGACTACCCTTACGGTGGTGGTGCCGGCATGGTGCTCAAGCCCGACCCCATCTTTGAGGCTGTGGAGTCAATAAGGAGCGAAGCTGATACCCCGGTTATCCTGCTTAGCCCGCAGGGCCGTCTTTTCTGCCAGCAGATTGCCCAGGAGCTAGCCGCCTACCCCCGCCTGATTCTTATCTGCGGCCACTATGAGGGGGTTGACGAGCGGGTGAGCGAGCACCTGGTCACTGACGAGATTAGCATCGGCGATTATGTGCTCAGCGGTGGGGAGCCGGCGGCCATAGTCGTTGTTGACGCCGTGGTCAGGCTGCTCCCCGGCGTTCTCGGCTCGGCAGAGTCATTACTGGATGATTCCCATGTCGGCGGGCTGCTTGAGTACCCCCAGTATACCCGCCCCGCCGAATACCGGGGGTGGTCGGTGCCCGAGGTCTTGCTCTCGGGAGACCACGGCCGGATTGCTAAATGGCGCCAGGAGCAGGCTATTTTGCGCACCATGAAGCGCCGCCCTGAGCTACTGGAAAAGGCTGAGCTGAGCCCGAAGGAAAGAAAATTAATCGAGAAATTGAGGTAATCTTAGTATGGACGCTATCTCACTGTTTAACAACAAAACAAATCCCGATATTCCCGCCCTTTCCCCCGGCGATACGGTAAAGGTGAGCGCCAAGGTCGGGGAGCGGGGACACGCCCAGGTACTTCAAGGGGTAGTAATTAAGGTTCGCCGCGGCGCTGATGGTGGAAACTTCACCATAAGACGGGTTTCCCACGGCATAGGAGTTGAGCATACCTTTTCCCTCGCCTCACCGCTGCTGGAAAAGATAGAGGTATTGCGGCGGGGGAAGGTGCGCCGCGCCAAGCTTCATTATCTGCGCGGGCTCAGTAGTAAGGCATCTCGTACCAAGGAAAAGCAGATAAAAGGGTGAGGGATGGGCTATGCTGAGGTTAGTGTCAACTCGCCGGCAGCCCAACGCCGGGCGTTTAGCTATGCCATACCCGCCGGGCTGGATGTTGACGTCGGGCAGGCGGTCTGGGTCCCCTTTGGCGATAAGCTGCTCCAGGGCATAGTTTTAGAACTCAGCCCCTATCCCGCGGTTGAGGAAACCAAGGAGATAGCTGGTGTCATTGAACCCCGCCCTTTACTTTCCCCCTCCCATGTCCTGCTGGCGCGGTGGCTCAGCGAATATTACCTCTCCCCACTTTTTGACGCCGTGGCTTTAATGTTGCCGCCGGGCTTTGAGCGCAGGACTCTAACCTTTATCTGCGCCGCCCCAGTCCCTGACGATTTTGACCTCTCCCTTCTCACCCGGGAACAAAGGCAGGTACTGGAACTGGTCCAGAAGGGGGGCAGGGTCAGCCTGAGGCAGATTGAAAAAGCGTTAGGCAGGAAGAAGGCACAAACCATCGTTTCCCAGCTGGTAAAACGGGGGCTGGCCACAAGAAGCTATGAGCTGGAGTCGGTCAGGGCAAAGCCGAAGACGGCACCTTACCTTCAACTGGAAGTGTCGGCTGGCGAAGCCCGGCAGGAAGCAGCTAGACTGGATAAAAAAGGGGCTATTAAGCAAGCCCGCCTCCTTGAGTATCTGGCGCAACATAATAAGCCGGTGCCCTGGGCAGAAGCAAGGCAGAATGCCAAATGTGAAAAAGTAGTAGCTGATGCCCTGGTCAGAAAGGGCATGGTCACATTTCAGCAGGTCAAGGTAACCCGCGAGCCGATTTCATATGCTGATATAACCCCCTCCCAGCCGCTGACACCTACCGCCGCCCAGAACTCAGCCCTTGAGGCGATTAAATCCGCCCTGGCTAAGGGCAATGCCCAGACCTTTCTCCTTCACGGGGTTACCGGCAGTGGCAAGACCGAGGTCTATCTCCAAGCCCTGGCTGAGGTGATGGGGCGGGGGAAGCGGGGGATTGTCTTGGTCCCCGAGATCGCCCTCACCCCGCAGACTATAGAAAGATTTGCCTCCCGTTTCCCCCACAGGGTGGCGGTGCTACATTCCAGGCTCTCTCTGGGTGAGCAGTTTGACGAGTGGCAGCGGATAAGGGACGGGGAGTTTGATGTCGTTATCGGTCCCCGGAGCGCCATCTTTGCCCCCCAGCCCGACCTCGGTCTCATCGTTATTGATGAGGAGCATGAGTGGAGCTACAAACAGGCGGATAAATCGCCCCGCTACCATGCCCGCGATGTAGCCCTAAAACTGGCTGAGCTGAGCGGAGCCGTGGTCGTTCTGGGTAGTGCCACCCCGGATGTGGAGAGCTTTTACCACGCCCGGCAGGGGGACTATCGTTTGCTCCAGCTTCCGCAGCGGGTTACCCCCCGCGCCCCCGGTGAAGACTCGGCACTGCCCGGGGTTGAGGTAGTTGACCTGAGGGAGGAGCTAAAGGCGGGGAACAGGAGCCTCTTCAGCCGCTCCCTGTCCCAGGCGATGGGCAAGGCGGTGGTAAACAGGGAGCAGGTCATCCTTTTTCTCAACAGGCGGGGCGGGGCTAGCTTTGTCCAGTGCCGCAGTTGCGGCTTTGTCCTTGCCTGCCGGCGCTGTGACGTCCCCCTCGCCTATCACCCCACTGAGGATAGGCTGGTTTGCCACCAGTGCAATTATAAAATGGCGCTCCCTGAAGCCTGCCCCCGCTGTAAGAGGCGGGGGATGAAATTTCTGGGCATCGGCACTCAGAAGCTGGAGCAGGAGGCGAGGCAGGGCTTCCCCCGGGCCAGACTGCTGCGCTGGGATAGCGATGCTACCCGGGGCAGGCATTCCCACGATGAAATATTGGGCAAATTCCGCCGCCACCAGGCTGATATTCTTATCGGCACCCAGATGATTGCCAAGGGCTTGGACTTACCCCTGGTTACTCTGGTGGGGGTGGTCAGCGCTGACGTTGCCCTTAACCTGCCCGACTTCCGCGCCGGAGAGAGGACCTTTCAGCTCCTCTCCCAGGTGGCGGGGAGGGCAGGGCGGGGCACATTAGGGGGAAGGGTCATTATCCAGACCTATTCCCCCGAGCACTACGCCATTCAGGCGGCATCAAGGCACGACTACGCCTCATTCTATGAGCGGGAGATTGGCTATCGGCGCCAGCTCCGCAACCCTCCCTTCACCCGCCTTGCCTGCCTTGTCTATAGCCATACCAGCGATGCCCGCTGCCAGCAGGAAACAGAAAGGATGAAGCGTCTGCTTACCCAGGAAATAGACTCCCGGGGTATAGCCGATATTGAGCTAATCGGTCCTGCCCCGGCCTTTATTCACCGCCTGCGGGGGAGGTTCCGCTGGCAGCTTATACTCCGCGGCTCAGACTTGTCTGAATTTCTCTCCGGGATAGCTTTTCCCCAGGGGTGGGCGGTGGACATTGACCCGCTGGGTCTGGTTTAGGTAAACTGTACTGGGACGGACTTCTAGAGGTTAAGATGGCGATTTTAGCTATTCGTGCTCTACCTGACCCGGTATTGAGACAAAAGGCGAAGCGGGTTAAGGCTATTGATGGCTCAATCAAGAAGCTGGTAGCCGATATGATTGAGACCCTTCACGCTGACCCGGGGCGGGTGGGGTTAGCCGCACCCCAGGTAGGTGTTTCCTTGCGGGTGATTGTTATTGGCATACCTGAGGAGGAGGATATAACCCTGATTAACCCTGAAATCGTGCGCCGCAAAGGGGAGCGCATGGTAACTGAGGGTTGCCTCAGCGTCCCCGGTTTCTTCGGGGTGATCAAGCGTGCCGAATCGGTCAGGGCAAAAGGGCGTGATGTGAGCGGGAAGGAAGTGAAAATTAAAGCCGATGAACTCCTGGCTCAAGCACTGGAGCATGAGATAGACCACCTGAATGGGATGCTATATACAGACCACCTGGAAGGCGCGGACAAGCTATACAAGATAGAACCTGAGGTAACTCAGCTTTAATGTTAGCTGATTTGTCCCTTTGTCTCTTCCCCTGACTGGACGTTGGCGGTTTCGTCACCCGGATTGGCGGGGATAAAGTAGAAGAGGTCATCGAACTTATGTCCGGGGAAGGCTTTTATGGCTCCGATAATGAATTTCCGGTTGATGTTGCGCTTGCCTTCCAGTACCCGGTAAATCTGGCTTACCGATATCTCCATTGCCTTGGCGAGCTCGGTTAGGTTTCGATATCGCCCGATGTACAAATCAAAGACCCTTGTTTTTAATAGCATAATTCGCCTTTTTCCGCCAGTTGGCAATATTGTACCCTAAAAAAAGCCTTTTGTCAAGTCCCCCTTTGGTCATGTTTCTTTATTGACATTTGCCATCTGGCGAATTATAATAGCTGTTGTGCGTGATGTAAACACCAATCTGGGTAGGGTACTCAAGCAGCAACGGCTTTCGTTGCCGCTTACGCTACGCGAGCTTAGTGCCATGTCAGGTGTCTCGGCATCGCACCTGGGTCGCATTGAAAGAAGTGAACGTTTCCCTTCAGGCTCGATTCTGCGCCGAATTGCCAAGCCGCTAGGCTTTGAGGAGGACGAGCTATTCACCCTTGCTGGATACTTATCTTCCCCCGCCCCGAGTGTGGCTGAGGGCTACCAGCAATACGGGGGTGGGGAATTAGACCCCTATGTGGCTAGGGTGCTGACACAGGAGCCGGTTGAGATGCAACGCGCTGTCATTGGCATTCTCAGCATCCTCAAGAGCATTTCCAAGGGCATGCCTAAGAAAAACAACATGCCTAAGAAAAACAAGTAGGTTGAGATTGTTTATTAACCCTCCCCCTGATTCCCTCCCCGTTTTTTAATTTATGTCTTTCTTCCCACCCACCCGCCCATTAGGCTCTGCTTCTTACCCCCTGCTTTAAAGAAGTTTTTCTTCCCACCCACCCGTCCTAGTGGCGTCTGCGGCTTATCCCATAATTTTTTCTCCCTCCCTTGGGGTGGGGCAAGGAGATTGTAAAGAGGTAAAACCTTTTTGGGTGGGCAGGGTGGGAAAGAATACCTTGGGTGGATACCCCTCTACCAAT
>Ga0315532_1000780_pt1 | contig 25073 bp, 26 predicted proteins | sample SalMarWE160370MG_FD_203082 | JGI IMG/M metagenome (GOLD analysis project Ga0315532, IMG submission 203082) | Salt marsh sediment microbial communities from the Plum Island Ecosystem LTER, Massachusetts, United States - Salt Marsh Sediment WE1603-70 ...
ACTCTACAGTCTCTTCCAGTCCTTCAACAGAACCCACACCTACTCCGCCTGAAGGCAGTTCTTACTCTATTCCAGCAATAGTTGTAATTGTACCTGTGATTCCGATAGCTGTTGGCTTAGGTCTACTAGTCTACTTTAAAAAACGCAAGCACTAGAGACTTAATCAAATAAGGTGTGTGTGCCTTTCGAAAATCCAATCACGATAAAACACTTATAGGCTATTCAAAAAGACACAAAAGCACTCTATAAAACCTGATTTAAGCTTCTGTGGCGTATCTGCCTTGCTCTGTGAAATCTCATTTTTGGCATCTCTTGCTTTCTCATGGTTACTTATTTCTTGTCTCTTCGGTTCTTCTGAGGCCAGCGTTCAATGCCCAAGTCCACTTAAGTAAATTGCGACAAACCGCTAAAGTATTTTACCGCTTGAACAGTTATCGAAGCGCGTTCATGTCTTTTATGGTTAAGCGAAGCCGCAGCAAACTCACTAAAGCAGCAAGCAAAGAAATGGGCGCAGCCACCAGAAGCGGAATCCCGCAAAGATTTACAACATATTGAGGTATTATGAAGTCCGCAGGCACTACCGCCATGTACGCTTGCCACCCCAAAACGAATAATGTCACACCTAACGCGGCAAAACCGAATATCCCTGCCGTCTGCACCTGAACATCCGCCAGAACTTTTGTCAACCTAATGCGTAATTCTCTCTCTTCCGTCTCCATACAAGTCCTCTCAGTTCCTATATGATAGCAGTTTAACTTAAATCTTTTAGAATAAAGGTCCTGATTGCTTGCCAGCATGTTTCGCACTGAAACATAAACGTCATACGTCACAAGAAAAAAAAGTTGCCGTTGCGGGGGTACCTATTAAAGTAAGCTAGATATTGCTGTTAATGGAGTTGAAACCTATCCGCAACGATGCAAAAGCGTATTCAAAATCTTTGCTTGTTTTCGGCAACCTCGCGGTTACAGCATGGATCTTGTTAAGTGCATTGGCCTGCTGGTTTTTTAATTCACTTTTAGGATGGTTTTTTCTTGTTTTCGCGTTTGTAATGGTCTTTGCTATACTGCGGAGGATGGGTTGCAGCTCATGTTACTACTGCAAATCCTGCACAAGCGGGTTTGGAAAACTAGCCGACCTGTTCTTTGGAAGCGGCTACATGGCAGGAATAAACTCAAGCGTAACCCTAAAAATCATTTTCGTCTACGGCTTACTAGGCGTAGTCCCCATGGCTTTCCTCGTTGTCTCCATAATCCAAGAGTTCGCCGTAACCAAGATTGCCGTGTTAGCGCTCCTTCTGCTTCTCCTGTTTTACAGCGGCAGCAGAAAACCTAAATAACAAAAATTTCTGTTCTGGCTTTCATCATTAACAGCGTAGCTTGACAGCAATTGTTATCTCTTACCAACCAGAAAAGAATACCGAAAAGGAGAACCGCGTATGCCGAAGAACTTCACTTACACGGACGCAGGCGTAGACCGTGAACAACGGCACGAATCAAAAAAACACCTGAAAACCCTAGAGGACACATACAGCTACAGCAGCTACGGCTCCGTGAGGTGCTTGCCGTACGGAAACATCTTCCCCATTGGCAAAGACGCCTACTTGGACCTCGTCATCGAAGGCGTAGGCACAAAAGTCCTCGTAGCTCAACTCGCAGACAAATATGACACGATAGGAGTTGACGCCGTTGCCATGGCGGTCAACGATGTGATTCGTTCAGGAGCCAAGCCGCTTGCCATCGTCGATAACATTCACGCCCAAGCCAGCGACCCCAAATTGGTGAAAGCGTGGCTCGAAGGTGTAGCCAAAGGCGCCGCGGAATCAGAATGTCCCGTGACAGGCGGCGAGATAGGCGACGTAGCTGAGATAATAAAGGGCATAGCTGAAGGCGCAGGCTTTGACATGATAGTGGCAGCCGTAGGCCAAGTCGCTAAACAGGGCATAATCACTGGCGAAAACATCAAACCTGGAGACCCCATAATAGGTCTCCGCAGCAGCGGGCTCCACAGCAACGGCATAAGTTTCGCAAGAAAAATTCTGTTCAGTCAATGGGGCGGAAGGTACAAGCCAGACGCCATTCCAGACGGACTCGACAGGGAAATAGCTCTCGAGGTTCTGGAACCCACGAAAATCTACGTGAAGCCGCTTCTTGCTGTAGCTCAAGCTGTGAAGGTCAAAGCAGTTGTACACATAACGGGTGACGCTTACTTGAAATTCAACAATCTCACGAGTTTCTCGCCGGGCATAGGCTTCGAATTCAACAACTTCAAACCGCAACCCATCTTCGGGTTAATACAGAAAACCGCGCTGGAACTGGGCTACACGGTTACGGATGAGGAGATGTTTAGAACCTTCAACATGGGATGGGGCTTCGCCATAATCGTAGACAAAACAGACACGGAAAAAACGTTAAGCTCCTTGGAGAGGGCTGGTGCTCAATCGGAACAAATAGGAAAAGTGACCTCTGAACAGAAAATTGTGGTTTATCACGCAAACAAGAAGCTGGTTCTGGTATAGTTCTTTGCAGTTTTAGTGATGAAAGCGTTTAAATGCCGTTTGTTTAACATTTTAGCCCATGAAATACCGCGCTAAAATAGAGGTCAGCCTTAGACCTGGTCACAGCGACCCCGAAGGCGAAACAGCTGCACGGTTACTTAAAGAACTTGGCTATGCGGTTAACGCCGTAAACGTCAGCAAAGTGTACACGATCCTTCTTGAAGCAGAAACGGTAAGTGAAGCCAAAGCGAAAGCGGAAGAGATGTGTAAGAGGCTTCTGGCAAACCCAACCAAAGACAACTACACAATCGCCATTGAGGAGCAAAAATGAACTCTGACATCTACGTCCATGGAAAACCCGCCTTCACCATGTACGAGATAGCTTTGGCTCAGGCTTCAGAGGCGCAGCTTTCCGAAGCAAGCCGCGAACTGGGTTTAGGCTTAAGCGTGCAAGAAATGAAGGTTGTCCAAGCTTATTTCAGGCGTGCAAGGCGAAACCCCACCGACGTGGAACTCCAAACAATCGCTCAAACATGGAGCGAACACTGCTGCCACAAAACCTTCAAAGGCAAAATACTCGTTGGCAACAAGGAAATCAGCAGTCTCTTCAAAACGTACATCGCCAAAGCCACACGAGAAATCAACCCCGACTGGTGCTTCAGCGTATTCGAAGACAACGCAGGCATCGTCCTCTTCGACAAAGGCTACGGCATAGCCGCCAAAGTGGAAACCCACAACCACCCCTCCGCCGTGGAACCTTTCGGCGGCGCAGCCACAGGCGTAGGAGGCGTAATACGCGACGTACTCGGTGTCTGGGCGGACCCGATTGCGTGCACCGACGTTTTAGGCTTCGGACCCTTAAATTATGATTACGCTAAGCTTCCCGCGGGCGTGAAACATCCTAAGTACGTGTACATGGGCGTAACCGCGGGCATAAGCGCGTACGGAAACAACATGGGCATCCCCACTGTGAACGGCGCCATACACTTCGACGAAAGCTACACAGGAAACGTCACTGTCTACTGCGGTTGCATCGGGCTTTTGCCGCTTAAAAAATTCAAGAAAAACGCCAAAACAGGCGACGTGCTCCTTCTGACGGGCGGAAAAACGGGTCGCGACGGCATCCACGGCGTAACCTTCGCTTCTGCAGAGCTTACAGAAAAATCCGAGGAAATCTCCAGGCCCGCGGTGCAAATCGCAGACCCCATCGAAGAGGAGAAATTGAAACGTGCTATAATCGAAGTCCGCGACCGCGAACTCGCCTCAGCCATAACGGACTTGGGCGGTGGAGGATTATCCTCGGCAGTGGGCGAAACCGCGGAGAAATTTGGTTGCGGCGCGACGGTGGCGCTGGAAAAAGTGCCCTTAAAGTATCAAGGCTTAGCGCCTTGGGAAATCTACATTTCCGAATCCCAGGAACGCATGCTCCTTATTGTGACGCCTGAGAAGCTTGAGAAAGTTTTGGAAATCTTCGAGAAGGAAGACGTGGAAGCCACAGCGGTAGGAAAGCTAACGCGAGAAACGCGTCTGCAACTCAGTTATTGCGGCGAAGTCGTGGCGGACATGGACATGCGCTTCCTCTTTGAAACACCAGAAAGCATGAAAACCGCAGTACACGAGACCGTCAGCCTTAAGGAACCAGAGTTTCCAGAGCCAGAAGACCTTACGGGCACACTCTTGCAGATTCTTTCCTCGCCGAACACCGCCAGCAAAGAAAGCGTTGTACGCACTTACGACCATGAGGTTAAGGGGAACACTGTGCTGAAGCCCCTGCAAGGCACGTACGCCGGACCAAACGACGCCGCGGTCCTGAAGCCTCTCGATGACTCTTGGATGGGCATAGCAATTTCATGCGGTATGAACCCAAATTATGGGAAAATTGACACTTACTGGATGGCAGCCTCAGCCATAGACGAAGCAATGCGAAACAACGTGGCGGTTGGCGGACGCAGAATAGCACTTCTGGACAACTTCACGTGGGGCAACCCTGAAAAACCCGAACGGCTCGGCTCACTCATAAGAGCTTGCGAGGCGTGCTACGACTTCGCCACCGCCTTCAAAGCCCCGTTCATCTCGGGAAAAGACAGCCTTTACAACGAGTCGCCTCTAGGTCCAGTTACGCCAACCCTTCTAATCACCGCGCTGGGCATAGTTCCCGACATACGTGCAGCCGTCTCGATGGACTTGAAAGCGCCAGGCAACCTGCTCTACATTGTGGGTGAAACGTTCAAGGAGCTGGGCGGCTCAGAATATTACAAGCTGAAAGGGCATACGGGTAAAACGGTTCCGAAAGTGAACGTGGCACAAGCCAAAAAAGCCTTCAATAATGTCACCGAAGCTATAGACTTGGGCTTGGTCAAGGCTTGTCATGATCTTTCTGAAGGTGGGTTGGCAGTGGCGGCGGCGGAGATGGCGCTGGCAAGCGATTACGGCGTGGAACTAGACCTGAGAAAAGTTCCGCGTGAGGCGTTAAGCCGTAACGATTTCGTGATGTTTTCCGAGTCAAACAGCCGCTTCCTCTTGGAAGTTCCAGAAAAATCCAGAGGCGATTTCGAGGCGGTGATGAAAGGTGCAGTTTGCTCTGAAATAGGCTGGGTCGCCAAGAATCCTCGATTAATGGTTTATGGATTGGATGGCGCGGTGGCTGTGGATGCTTCGCTTAAGGATTTGCGTGAAAGCTGGAAAGAGACGTTGAACAGGGAGGCGTAGCAGGTGAGGCGGGAAGAGATAAAAGTCTGTGTTCTACGCGTGGGCGGAACGAACTGTGACGCGGAAACGCGGCGTGCCTTCCAAGAGTTGGGTGTTCAGGCTGAAACGTTACACGTGAACGAACTTGTCAAACGCGGGAACCTCTTGGATTATAATGTACTGGTTTTTCCAGGCGGCTTCTCATTTGGGGATTATGTGCGCTCAGGAGTAATATTTGCAAGGTCGCTCAGCGTCAAGCTAGGCAAGGAAATTGAAACCTTCGTGGACGAGGGCAGACCTATCTTGGGGATTTGCAATGGCTTCCAAATCCTAGTTGAATACGGCTTGCTCCCTGGTTTTGAAGGCACCAGCCGTTACCCCGAAGCAGCGCTTACAACGAACGTGCCACAGGGTTTTAAGTGCCAGTGGATTCACCTTAAAAACGAGAACAAAGGAAAATGCGTCTTCACCAGTAAAGTGCCGGCTGGAAAAGTTCTGCGGATGCCCATTGCTCACGGCGAAGGCAGATTCCTGTTCCCAGTGGAAAAAGAGCAGCAAATGCTCGACAGGCTTATTGATGAGGACATGATGGTTTTCCGCTACTGCGACCAAAAGGGCAACGTTGCCGACGGCGAATACCCCACGAACCCGAACGGCGCGTTCCATGACATCGCTGGCATCTGCAACAGGGATGGAACGATTTTCGGTTTGATGCCTCATCCTGAAAGGGCAATGTTCTGGTGGCAGCAGCCCGACTGGACGAGGCAGGAGCGGATGCCGCAGTATGGCGATGGAAAACTGGTTTTTGAAAGCCTCATCGACCATTTAACTAGGAAGTTCTAAGTCCTTGGCGAACGGTAGCCCAGCTCTGGCGCCCATTTGCATGACGCAGCGTGAAGCCACAAAATTCCCCAGCCTGCCGCACTCCTCAAGGCTTTTTTCTTTGATTAGGCCGTAAAGGAAACCAGCGCAAAACGCGTCCCCCGCACCCGTCGTGTCCACAACGTCCACTTTAAAGGGTTCTATCAAGTGCTGTTCGTGACCATCTGTAACGTAACAGCCGTCGGCGCCCAGCTTGACAGCCACAATTTTCACGCCTCTTCCCACCATTAAATCGGCGGCTTTGCAGTAATCAATTTTTCCCGTCAAGAGCCCCAGCTCAAGGGCGTTAGGCATCAAAACGTACGTTCTCCTTAAGATAGGTTCCAGCGATACATAGTCTCTCCTTGCATACAAAGAGCCAGGGTCGAAGCTTACCTTGACACTGTCTGGTAGACCGTCCAAGAGCTTTTTCTGTGTTTGGAATGATTGGTCTCCGACGAACGAAGTTAAATGCAAAAACTGTGCTCGCGAGGCGTATCTCGTGTTCACATCATCTAATGTTATGGTGTCGTTAACGCCTGAATCAATGTACAATGTCCGTGCGCCTTTCTTGTCCACGAATCCCAAGACCACACCGCTTTTCCCCTGCGCCGCACGGATTAACCCGTTTACATCAACCTCTTCCTTGCAGAAATCTTGGGAAAGCAAGTCACCTTCTCTGTCACAGCCTACTTTACCTATGTACCCTACTTTGCAGCCGAGCCTCGCCAATCCGACTGTGGTGTTCGCGGCTGACCCTCCGCAGGCTTCGGTGTAATCCTCTATGAAGCTTTCCTCTTCAGCCTTGGCAAGCTTGTTCACTTTGAAGAGTTTGTCCACGTTAAGCGCGCCAAAACCGATAGCGTCAAAACTGCTCATGGAAACAACTCTCGTAGTTTAATCTTGAACTCGCCCAGTTTGCCACCGTAGTTTCCAGCGGAAACTCGCACCACAGCGTCAACGTTTAGCACGGCTTCAATTCCAGCCTTCATGGCTTGCTTAACAGCCTCCATTGAGATTCCGTTAATCACTATCTCTGGGACGTAATGCACGCCGTCAGGAACTAAGGAAGCGTTGCCCAGCTTCGGTTTAAGCGAAGAACAGTACGGATGGTTCGTGGTGGGTCCTATGGATGGGAAATGGGTTTCAGGCTTTGAACCCGCAGAGCAAACGTCAAACGGCGTGACCACGCCCTCAATATGCTTTATTGCTTCCAAGGCTTTTTCACCTACCGCCTTTACGGCGTCCTTTGTCTTGCACATCACCCAAAAGTTGGCACCCATGACGCCTCGGGCATAACCTAAATACCGTTCAATCACGAAATCCGGAACCATCAGGGGAACCACAATAACCTCTCTGCCATGGCGGTTTTCCATCCACTCGTACCCGTCGCCGCAGTGCCCTACACGCTCCATCATATCCATTTTTCCCTCAGCTTCCTGCAAGGCGTCAAAAACCGCTGTGAAAGGCTTAACCATGATATCCTGACGTATCCTGTAGGACAGTTCAGTTTCAAATTTGCTTAACAACTCAGCTAAAGGTGTCTCGCGGTTTATTGCGCCCCAGAACTGCAACACTGCACCCTTGCGTTGGTCTGGAGTTTCTTTCTCGCTCAGCCATTTCTCGACGCCGCCTTCAACCCTACCAATCACCACGGAAGGCGTGGCAGTCGCGTCTTCAGCCGCACTGCGCAACGTGCGTTCATCATCCGCCGTCACAGTTACGCGGCAAAAGATACCAGCAAAAGCTTCCGCGTAAGTATCCTCGATTTCCGCGTGGGCTGTCATTTTACCCGAGTTTGCCAATGGCTTCTCCCCTGACTCTTTTTCTAAACTCGCTGCTTTCCTCTGCTAGCGTTTCCATATTTTCCGCTGTTACTATTTGAACTTTGGGCAGGGCTTGAGGGTAAAGCGTGAAAAGGTGGTCCAGAAGCGCGAGGCTCACCACTCCGCTGCGTTCAAGAGACTGTAGGTTCCAGTTCTCCACCAGATTCAGGACGGCTTGTTTTCCTTGCCTGCAAAAAACGTCGGCAATTACGGCTGTGATTATGCTGTTTACGGACAAAACCGCTATTTCCGCGTTCCCCACCGCGTAGCTGTTGCCGTTAAATGAAACCGTTAACCCGCCATTTTGGCGGACCAGCTGAAAAGCTTCTACGTCGGTTATGCTGTCGCCCACGTACATCACGTCTTTTAAAGGCGCATTTAACTTTGCCACTGCATCCTCTATGGCGGCGGCTTTTTGGCTCCCACCCACCGTCGTTACTTCAGAGAAGACTCTGCCTAAGTCCATGCCTGCGATTTCGCTCCAGAAAATCGTGTCCAGCCGCCTAATCGTCTCTTGATCGGCAGCCGAAAAGTCTTCTATCGTTTTTGCTTTTGGCGGCATTGCTATCATCTGCATCTGCGCGATTTCCTTTGTGATTTTTTTCAGCCGCGTTTTTTCTTTTTCGGTGACGCCGTATTTGTCGAGGCTTAGCTTGGTACAGTACGTGTTTTCATAAGGAAAATCCAGAGTCTTACAGAGCGCCCTGATGTAATGCTCGTAGCTGGTGCTGACGATGAAGGCGCTGGCAACTGACTGCACATGCTGCATGGTGTCTTTGATGTTTGCAATCAGGATTAGGTTCTGAGCGGAAAGCTCCTCCATCTGCCTGTCCGTAACATCATATGCCTTGAGGAAAGGCAAGATCAGCTTTAGTGTGCTGCCCGCTGAGTAGCTTGGTTTTTTCAGAACATCCGCCAGGACATCGTCGTACTTGCTTATGAGAGTGAAAAGCTTGTCGCCGTTCGGAACGAACTGTGCTGCGATTTCGTAGGCGTTGTCATTTTTGCTTATGGGTCCCTCGCAGTCTGATATGAAAACGCGCTTCAAGGCTTGCGCCTCAACCGCTCCATGTGGCTTACGCTCTGCGCTATGTGCTGCTTGGAAGCTATGTCCGTCCTGTTCCACAAAGCGCCGCCCTTAATGGCTTGGGCGCCTTCCAGCGAGACGTTGCGTGCTTCCTCAATGGTTTCGCCGACGCCTAACACGCCAACAGCACGAGACTTCAAAGCGTAAACTTTGCTGTCTCGGATTTCCATGGCTGCCGGGTACACGCGGATTCGGTCGCCGTACTTGCTTGCGAGCGCATAAGCCTTAGAAAGGTCAACTGGATTATCAACAGCCGTCTTATCCACCAGACCTGGAAAAACATTCGCGTAGCCCCCGTAACCAGGCGGAACCTTGTATGTCAAAACAGTCGCTGCCTTCTCTAACTCAACGCTCGTCAAGTTGCCCTCTATAATTCTGAAGCAGACATCCACAAAATCCTCCTTCAGGATAGGCAGGATGTTGATGATTTCGGGGTCGCCTGGGCGACTGTTGTTTTCAAGGATTTTAGCTCCAGCGCCGGTATGCATGAACGCCAAGTATAAGGGCACACCTCTCAACGCTGAGTCGTCGCCTATTTTTGTCTTCCATTTTTCAAAAATCTTCTTGGCTAATGCGAGTTCGCTCTCCCTTTCTGTCGTGGTTAGGAAGGGCAACGTGTCGTCTGTTCCTTTGTAGGAGCCCATTCCGCCAGTGTTAGGTCCTTTGTCGCCGTCAAATGCGCGCTTGTAATCCCGGGTTCCTGGCAGAGGAATGAGGTGTTTGCCGTCGCATAACGCTTGGAAGCTGGATTCTTCACCGTCCACTTTTTCTTCTATTATGACGGCGCTGTACTGGAAGTTAGACATGAAGTGTTCGAAGAGCTGTTCGCGCGTGGTGAAGTGGTCTCCCCAGACGCCTACGCCTTTTCCCGCCGAGGGTTTGTCAGGCTTGACTACGGCTTTGTTCTCAAGCGTGTCTAACCAGCTGTAAACCGCTTTTTTGACATCACTTGTGCCTTTGTAGTCTTTGGGGTCGAAAATCTTGAAGCGCGGGTTTGCATCGGGCGCTATTTCCTGAAATAATAGACGCTGCTCAACTTTGCTGGCTTCTATAGCGTATTGCTGCTTTGGGCAGATGACAGGTATGCCTGTACGCCGTTCTATGAGGTCGCGTACGCCTGCGATTATGGGTTTTTCTGGACCCACGATGGCGAAGTCTATTTTGTCCTTGTTGTTTTCCGCGAACCTGCAGATTTCCTCGGCGCTCAAGTCTGGGATAACCACATGTTTAGCGGCTTTTCCCATGTTGAAAGGGTTACATTGCTTGTCTGCGATGTAGAGTTCCACTTTATGATTTGGGCTTCTTGTGAAAGCGTCAACCATAGCTACCTCGCGGGCACCGTACGAAATGACGAGTACGCCTACTTTCTCCATAATAGACACCTTGTTTGTTAAAGAATAAACTGGAACGCTTAATTTGTTTTATCGCTAAGTTTGCGGTGAGGTTTCACAGGTTTCGTAGATTCTTCCTTTTTCCTCGTAACCTTTAAGGAACTTCTCTTTCATTTCATCAGCCATTTTCTGCGCTAAAGGTGTGGGATACTTGCCCGTTATGCACGCGAGACATAACTGGTCACGAGTCTGCCCAGTGGCGCGCACTAACCCGTCGATTGACTGGTAGCACACGGCGTCTGCACCGATGATTTTCGCGATTTCCTCCGCGCTGTGGTTTGAGCCGATCAGTTGGCCGTAAGTTGCCATGTCGATGCCGTAGAAGCACGGTCCGATTATGCGCGGGAAAGTGACGAACATGTAAACTTTTTTGGCACCTGCGCTACGCATCTTGCCTATTGTAACCTTTGTGGTGTCTCCGCGGACTATGCTGTCTTCCGTGACTATGAGGCGTTTTCCATCCACCTTTGAGCCTAAGATGTTGATTTTCCTGTCTATGGTTGAGCAACGTTCCCTGTTGAGCAGTATGAAAGCGCGTTCAGTGACGTAGCGGTGCCTGCGGGATGCCCGTTCCCACCTGAGCCCAGACTCTTCATGAACGCCCATGGCGGGGTCATCACCTGTTTCAGGCACCGAGAGGATAATGTCCGAGTCTTTCACGATGTCAGGGTACTCGCGTACGATGTTCCTTCCGAATTCTTCGCGGATTTCATAAACGTACTTGCCGTCAAACCGCGAGTCAGGTCTCGCAAAATAAGCGTATTCAAACGCGCAAAAAGCCTTGCGCGGATTCTTGATAACTTTTTCGCGTTTAAACCCCTCTTTTGAAACCGTTACCAGTTCGCCTGGCTCCAGTTCAAAATCTCTTTCAAACCCGTTCATGTCTAAACTGACGGTTTCTGAAGAAAGAGCGTAAGTTGCCTCATCGGGAAGGTGTCCTGCGCAAAGCGGCTTTATCCCGTGCTGGTCTTTGAAAGCGAAGAAATCCCCGTCTCCTGTTATGCCAGCCACGGAAAACGCGCCGTCAATGTTTCTCATGCACTCGTTTACGGCAGACGTTAAGTCTTTACGTCGGTTTAGTTCGAGCAATAGTTTGCGGCATACCAAGTCTGAGTCGCAGGTGTACGGCAAGTCAGCGAAGCGCGTGTCGGTTTCCTTTCTTAGCTGGTGTGTGTTAACGATGTTGCCGTTGAATGAAAGCGCGAGCTTCAACCCGTCTATCGAGGCGGTGACTGGCTGAGTGCCTTCTAGCAGCGAAGCATCGTCACATTTTCCCGACGTGGTATATCGCACATTGCCTACGCCTATTGAGCCAGGCATCCGCCCAAACCACTCTTGTATGGCGCTGGATCGCAGTTTAGGGACCAGATCAAGATTTTTATAAACGTAAAACTTTTCTCCGTTGTAAGTGAGAAAGCCGTGGGACTGGTGACCCCTGTGGTTTTGGGCGCGGAGACCCCAGTAAACGTATGGGAAGACCGGTTTATTTTCGAAATTTATTGCACCGAAGATGCCGCAGCCTATTTTAATCCCTTCTTCCGATGGTGAGAAGTAGAGAAAAAACGGGTTTATGAGCTTTTGGTACATCTTTAGCTAAAAAGCATGGAAAAGGAGATTTTTACTAAGCAATTTCCCATTTTTCGCGGTGTGGTTTTTGCCTTAATCTTGAAAAGCCAACTTGCATTGGTTTAACTGGACGCGGTCCAGATAGAAATTGACTGGGAAAAACATATGGTGCGGGGTTAATTTTGGTGTTGGCTTATTTCAGTGCTTTCCGCAGCACTTCTGCTTTATCGGTCATTTCCCATGTGAAGTCAGGGTCCTCTCTTCCGAAGTGCCCAAACACTGCGGCTTTTCTGTATATCGGTTTGAGGAGTCGCAGGTGCTCTATGATGGCTTTTGGTCTCATGTCAAAGTTCTTCTTAACTAATTCCAGAATGTCTTCATCAGGCAATTTTCCTGTGCCGCATGTATCCACGAATACTGAGATTGGATCTGCTACACCTATGGCGTACGACAATTGAACCTCGCACTCATCCGCTAAACCTGCCGCGACGATGTTTTTGGCGATGTACCTAGCCATGTAGCAGCCTGACCTGTCAACTTTTGAGGGGTCTTTTCCTGAAAAGCATCCGCCGCCGTGGCTTCCGAAGCCTCCGTAGGTGTCAACGATTATTTTTCGCCCTGTTAGACCTGAATCCGCTAAGGTTCCTCCTATTACGAATCGTCCGGTTCCGTTAACGATGTATTTTGTTTCGGCGTCTAATTTGTCTGCGGGTATGACGTTTTTTATTACTTGATTGATTATGTCTTCTCGCATTTTTTCGCTGTCAACTTCTTCGGTGTGTTGGGCAGCGATTACTACGGTGGTTACTCTTGTTGGTTTTCCATCGCAATATTCCACAGTTACTTGTGACTTGCAGTCTGGTCTCAAATAGGGCAGAATTCCTTGTTTTCTGCAATCGGCCAGTCTCTTGACAAGCTTGTGTGCGAGCATTATGGGTAGCGGCATTAGTTCTTCCGTTTCGGTTGTGGCGTACCCGAACATCATTCCTTGGTCTCCAGCGCCCTGCTCGTGTTTTTCGCTTTCGTTCACGCCCATGGCTATATCTGGCGACTGCTCCTCAATGGAAACTAAAATGCCGCAGGTTTCCCAGTCCAGCCCGTCTTTGGCGTTGTCAAATCCGATTTCCTTTAGCGTTTTTCGGACGATTTTAGGTATTGACACGTAGCACTGTGTGGTGATTTGCCCGGTGACTACGACGTTTCCCTGCATCACCAGCGTTTCGCAGTCAACCCTTGCTTTAGGGTCTCGCGCTATGATGGCGTCTAAAACGCTGTCTGAAACTTGATCCGCAACTTTGTCCGGATGCCCTTCGCCCACGGATTCTGAAGTGAACAAGTATCTTCCTTTTTTTCTCATAGGAACCAGCCAAGTGACTTTGTAATGAGGGTCTTAATACCTCATTTTTCTTAAAAAGGCTTTCTACATGATAAGACAGAACTGAACAAGTTAATTCGGTCGCTGTGTGCTTTTGCAAATCCATTTTAAGTTTATACAGTGCCGAAATGTGGCAGCCAAAGATTGAAGCAATCTGCAGTGTGGGCGGAGCGAAGCTTATGGACTGAGTTTCAGCGTAAAACGCTTAAATGTTTGGTGTCCAACCTTAAACGGTGTGAAGGCGAATGAGTGAATCCGCTGAAAAACCAAGCGAGAAACTGCCAATATCGGAGTTCTACAAGGTTGTTGATTACGTAACGATTTTCAAAAGCGGAAAATGGTGGGAAGCCATTGTAGTCTATGAGGGTTCAGGGAAACGTTCGATAGGGCTTTACCTGTGGGAAAACAGGAACGGTGTGTGGAAGCGGAAAAACAAGTTCAGCATTAGAAATCTTGATGAATGGAACAAAGTCAAAGACGCTGTGGAACAGCTTGCGCCGAAACTGGCTTCAAAATAACGGCTCAAACCCATCATATTCGAAAAATCCAAACAAAAGGTTGCTGCAACCACACAGTCTCATGTAAGACTCGCGTTTTCTAAGTAATAAATTATAATAATTAGCCATTTTAAATAAGTATGTGGCACTTATTATGACTTCCCAGTTCAAAAGATTTATAGAAAGCCTTGCTAGCCCTAAAGGTCCAGGTCCATCCACAACATTTTCTATGTTTCACATTTTTTATGCTTTGGAGATTCTGGCCCAGAAGCCGATTGGGCGTAACAAGCTTGCTGAGAACCTTAATGTGGGTAAAGGGGCAATCCGAACGATAATAAGCCGCCTTAAGGAGGCTGGTTTGATTGTAACTTCGAAGGAGGGGTGCATTCTCACAGATAAAGGGTTGAGTGTTTGGAAAAGCTTTGTTGAGGTTTATCCTAAGAGAGTTGAAATCGGGAAAACAGCTTTGACGACTTCGAAGTACAATTACGCGTTTTTAGTTAAGAACATGGCCCATAAGGTTAAGTCGGGTATTGATCAACGGGATGCGGCTATTATGGGTGGGGCGAGGCGTGCTCTTGTCATAGTGTCCAAGGAGGGACGCTTAAAAATTGAGTCTGTGAGCAACAGTATAGAAGATGAGTTCCCCGAAGCCGCGAGTGAGATTCTTGAAAAGCTTAATCCTGAAGATAATGATGTGATAATAATCGCTGGTGCGGATAATCCGTTAATGGCGAAACGCGGGGCTTTCGCGGCAAGCTGGGTACTCATTGGAAATGACAAAAAAACGTGACGCCTTGGAGAACGTGGTGCTTTAGAACGTGTATTTTTCTCCGCCTGTTAGAATGCGCTCCAAAGCAGTGTTAATGTTTGTTAACCCGTTGTTTGTTTTAGCTGAAACTGGAAGTAGCATGAATTTTATGCCAAGCTTGTAGATGGCGTGCATCATGTTTCGGCTGAAAAGGCGTTTTGTGCCTTCCAGTTTCTGCTCGATTGAATCTTCTAAGGCTCTTGGACTAGATGCCCAGTCGGTGATTGTTTCAATTTCTTTTTCTGGAAGCAAATCGCATTTTGAGAGTAAGTGTATTTGCGGTTGGAAGAAGCGGTTGTAGACGGCTGCGGAGAGAAACATGTTGGAAACGTAGTTTAAGGGGTTTATGGAGAAAACGGCGTCGAACAGGTAAACTATGGCTTTTGGCTCCTTTGTAAGCTCGTTTACGATGTAGGGTCCGCTTGCTCGGAACGCGAACAACTCCATTTGGCCAGGCGTGTCCACCAGAACCAGATCGGCGTCGGCTGCTTCGATGTCCTTTGTTATGTTGTCGATTTCGTCGGCGATGAGGTCAGCAGCCATTATCAATGCGCCGTTGGGTCCTAAACCGTATTTTTCCATTATATCACCGACATCCACGTAGTTTCGCACATCCACATCGGGTGAATATGGAAGCTTTAATGCGCCAGGATCCAAGTTCACAACTGCTACGTCCTGTTTTGACATTTTAAGCCATTCGCTCAGGGCTGCTGTGAACAGGGATTTGCCTGAACCTGCCGTTCCAATGATAAATGCTACTGGCATTTGCAATCTTTCCTCTGTGAACGGTGTGGTTTTGGATGTATTAACTTTTAGGTTGTTGTGTTGTGTGTGTTGAGAAATCCGGCGGATGTGAGACTATCGCTCGGAACAGTCTATACCCCCCTTATTTAAAGCAGGCTGCACGGCGCTGGTTTCTGCATGCTATTGCGCGGTTTCAGCACCAATACTGACCTACCCCTCTATAGGGAAAGGTTGTTTTGAGCGCTGAATACTTTTGGGGATTTTTGGCGTTCTGAACGATAGGCTTTTAGGGTTTAAACAAACATGTGAGGTAGATAAGATGAAGAAAATATTAGATAAGCCCTACGAGAAAGATGAGTTTTTCAAAAAATGGTTAGTTGGACTAAGCCCCCGAACAAAAAAGAACTACAGCAACGAATTCCACGAATGGTACATTTTCATTGATATGACGCCGACGGAGCAGATTAAGAAGCGAATGCACGACCTAACAACACAGGACATATCGCAAAGACTTTTTTTGAGAACAAGTGGCGAGCCTTCAAAGAGTATTTGGAGAGAAAAGGCGACCTTAAACACGCCAGCGTAAGAACACGATTAAGAACTGTAGCTTCTTTTTTCAGCAGAAACGGCTTGCCCCTGAACCTTAAGCGCGGAGACTGGGAAAGCACACAAGAACAGCCCGTTATCCAACGATGGAAAATCACCAAGGAAGAAGTCAAAGCCATGTACGCGCACGGGAACCTAAGAGACCGCACATTGCTTTTGGTTCTTGCACAGTCGGGTTTCAGCGAAGTAGACGTAAGCCAAATGAAGATTGAAAACCTCAAGGGAATCTATGAACAACCCGAGACAGAGCACTATTTTATTGAGAAGCCACGCGAAAAAACAGGAGAAATTCAAGCGACTTGCCTAAGCTATGAGGCAGTACACGACATTCAAGCCATGCTTCAAGAGCGCGATAATCCAAAGGAAGGCTACCTTTTTGTTTCGACCACCAAGAGGAAAGGCGACAAGTTAGCCGTTAGAACAATTCACACCGCTATGAAGGGATTAGCGGAAAAAACGTTTGGCACAGATAAGGCTAAGGAGTTCAAGACAAAAGCGCTTAGGAGCTTCTATAATAGCGCGTTGTTGAGAGCGGACATTAAGAGCGAGGTTAAAGACTTGATGATGGGACACGCACGGCAATCCGCAAGAAAACACTACGACGACGTAACCATTAAGGAAGCTTACGCGAGAGCCTTTGAACACCTATCCATCAATGGCTTGCAAGTCAGAAAAGACATCAAAAAAGTGATGGAAGCTCTACACCACGTTGAAGACGCGAATATGATAATTCAGAGACAGCTCACTGCTAGAGACAATGAAATCAATGAATTGAAAGACAGATTAAAGGAAATAGAGGGAAATTGGAGAGAATTTGAAGAGATATTAGCAGGAAAAAGGGACAAGGCAACCTTGAAGTTGGGCAATTACGAAATAGATTTTTCTGAAGAGAAACCAAAGAAGTCGAATGCGGAGGGTTCTGAAGAATCAGCTTAGAACCCTTCTAAGATTAGCCAGCCGTCTTTGTACGCCCATCTCTTCTTTTTGTAACTACTCGCTTTTTCTAGCTGTTTGAGTGGTAGGCTTTCGATTCTTGCGCCTTTTCGTACTGTGACCTTTAACCTTATTTTCATGGTGAAATACCCCGTGTATAAGGCTAAATTGGGCTTATTAAGTTCGCTGGTAAACACCAAAAGTATGGAAAAAAGTTTTAGAACTGCAATATAGTAATCAAGTCGGGCGAGTTTCTTAGCGTCGCGGGCGTTCGCCTCGCTCCAGCGCTCCAGCTATCGGTACGAGTATGGCAAACAGTTAAAGGTTAATTGTTCGTTCGCTCCTGTAAAATCTGGTTCCCTCACTTCGTTCGGCAGACCGCATAGACCCGCTTGCTACACTCGCTCCAAGCCTTCGCTCCGTGTTCCGCCAGATTTTGGCTCACTCACAAGAAAGAAGGTTCTTTGTTCAGCACTTAAACGCGCGCTAAAGGTTTATTGTCGTCACACGACGACGCGAAGAGGGACGGGTATCATCCCGCAAGATGAATTTGGGGATTAAAATTCAATGCCCCCCTCTATCCTGCTTACTCTTCAAAAGCATTTTCCTTAAACTTCAATGTCTTTACTCAAGTAGTTGTAAAAGAAGAAAAATACGCTCGCTGCTCTGTTGCTGTGGGACTACAGCTACAAATGCTTAATAGTCATTTGCACCTCTACATTATCTTAAGAGGAGTTGCGGGATTTTGGGTGTCTTAGAGGATATATTTGGGTTTATAACATCTGGAAGCATAGGTGGCATACCACCGATTGTTGTGATGATTATTCCATTCATCATCGGTTTAATCGTGGGCTTCTTCATCAAAAAAATGTTCAAAATCGCCATTATCGCCGCGATCATACTCGTCGTGGTCAGCTACCTCGGCTTCTTCGGTCTGAGTCTTGCCGCGTTGAGTGACATAGCAGACAAATACGGTCCCATTGCGATTCAATACGGGGTACTCCTTATGGGCATGTTACCGTTAGGTCTTGGACTCGTAGTCGGTCTAATCATAGGCTTCATATTCGGATAAGCACTTGGAACGGTTAGCGCAGTAACACTTGCCAGAGTGTTGGTGTGGGCTCACAGTCACACACATTTAACTCTGGCAATGACCATTTATAAGGTAGCCCAATAATGGGCTTATAAAGGAGTGATAAATAAGCATGAATAGTAAAGATTTTTTGGATAAGGATGTGTTTGCTGAAGACGAGATAATTGGCAAAGTCAAAGAATTAGGAATAGACCCGGAAGATTGGAAGGTAACTCATCTTGAAATCGAATTGACCAAGGACATAGCAGAATCAGTGCTTGGCGCAAAGAAAGGCGGAGTGCGAAACATGTTGGCCATTTCAGCGTTGGAGAAGGGTGTTGCGCGCTGGACTGAAAAGGGACTACACCTTAAAGTATCAAAAGATCAGCTTCACATGTACCTGAGACCAGTGGATAAGACTTAGTTGGGTGGTTTGCTATGAATATTTGGTTGACGATTGCTATTGTTATTGTGTTACTTTGGGCGGTTGGATTCTTTGCTTTGCCAGGCGTAGGCTCACTAATACATATACTGCTCGTGATCGCCGTAATCTTAGTAGTCGTTTGGCTGTTGACCGGCAAAAAACTATGGAAATAACCCTACTCTCTTTTTTTATTCCAGATAAATTGGCTAAACAGACTGTAACATAAGAGTGAGTTTGGGAGAAAGAATCTTTGTTGAAAGACTCGGATAGGGGATTCTCCGCCGACGTTATAGTTGCGGCGTTGAATGAAGAGGAAGGCATCAGCCTTACGCTAGAGGAGATTTCGCGGAAAATTATCCCTAATCAGGTTTTAGTGGTCGATGGTCATAGTGACGACCGGACGGTTGAAATTGCCAAAGATTTGGGTGCGCATATTCTGTTTCAGGATGGTAAAGGCAAAGGCGATGCTATAGCAAAAGCTGTGAGGTACATAGGGTCTGATGTGGACTGCGTTGCTGTCACCGATGCGGACTTTACTTATCCGGCGGAACATATCCCTGAAATGATGCAGATACTTGAAAATCACCCTGATGTTGGCATGGTTTGCGGAAACAGATTTAATGGCTACGCTGAAGACAGTGCGCTGCATAATTTGTTCTATTTTGGAAATAAGCTTTTGGCTTTCTCCCATGGCTTGCTTAACGGGGTAAACTTGCGAGATCCGTTAACTGGGTTGCGGGTAATTCGTGCTGAAATCCTAAAGAAATGGCAAGTGAAGTCAAAGGGTTTTGATGTAGAAGTGGAACTTAACAGCGAAGTAAAGCGGAAAGGCTTTGAGATTGTTGAGGTGCCCATTGGGTACAGGAAGAGGTTCGGGGAAAAGAAATTGAGGGTAAATGACGGCGCAACAATTCTTAAGAGAATTTTTCTAGAATCAACTCATAGGTTTTGACTATGTCAGAATAAGAATCCTTTAGTTTTGGCTTGTGTTCTCTTTTTTGTTTTTTTGTTGAGAGAGGGTAAACCAGAGAATTAATAGATTGGCTAAACAGATTGTAACTTTAGGAGGTATGAATGGTATGGCGGTTGTAAAAATTGTTGAGTTAATAGGTAGCTCACCAAAGGACTGGGAAGACGCTACAAAGAACGCGTTGGCAGAAGCGGCAAAGACAATTAAGAACATCAAGTCAGTTTACGTGAAGCGGTGCAATGCGAAAGTAGAGAACAATAAGATTGTTGAATACCGTGCTGTTGTCAAAATCGCTTTCGTTGTGGAAAGAAAAATCAGCTGATTTTGTTGTAGCACTCTTTTCTGCCTTTCCACCTTTTTCGCAACTAAGCTGCCGTCTTGTGTCCAACTTGCATTTCGGGAAAAGTTATTTCCTTTTCGCAAGCCTCGCACTTATATCCCGCTCTTTCCCAGAGAATCTGCTTTTCGCGTATTCCCAAGGTTCTTTTAGAAGGTTTTTCTTCCCACATCAGTGCCTTCTAAAAATGCCTCCGTTCGTTTAAGTATAAAAGATTTTTTGCGGGCGTGTTATTACAGTTTGTTATGAGAAATGGATTTCTTAAGAACGGTTTTATAAGCAACTTACGCCGATGCTAATTTAGCCCTATAGCAATGTGTTTAGAACGGCAAAATCTATGAACCCTCAAAACGTCGTCGTTTAGAACGGCTTTTCCCTATAGGTTTCTGCATACATCGGCTATTAGGATCCTAGTAGACGGCAAATATGCTGTGGTGGCTCTGCTGTTGCGTTGATTATGGAAAAGTCTGAGGTTGAAGCGGACTTTTGTGGGTAAACAAGGGCAAGGGCTTATGTTATGTTCTAGAGTGGCCTAGTTATTTTCCGATTACTCTAACGTTTTCAACTATCATCCACGGTGCGATTAGTTGTCCCATTTTTCTTTCGTTATTGGCTACGATGCTTACGTTTTTTAACGCTTCAAAGATGTTGCCTGCCAACATCACGCCGCGTGTTGCGTGTGCTATTTCGCCTTTTTTGATTTTCCAAGCGGGTGTGGCTACGACTGAGAATTCGCCGCTGACAGGATTGCTGCTGTGGGCACCCTGCAAATAGTAAATTAGCAAGCCGTCATCAACTTCGCTGATGAGTTCGTCTGGTGTCTTGTTTCCAGGTGTTATATGGAAGTTTGTGGTGTCTATGCTGGGTGTGGATAAGTATCCGGCTCTGGACGCGTTTCCTGTGCTTTCTAAGCCTTCTTTTTTCGCGGCGTAATTGTCGTATAAGAAACCTCGCAGAACGCCTTTTTCTATGAGCGGGGTTTTCTGCTGAGGGACTCCTTCGCCGTCGAACGCCCAGGTGCGGAGACCGCCTGGAAACAGGCCGTCATCGTAGATTGTGACGTGTTCTGAAGCGACCTTTTCGCCGATTTTGCCTTTGAAGGGCGACTGGTTTCTCTGGACGTTATCGGCTTTTACAGCGTTAATCAACGTGTAATAAAGCAATCCCTGAAGTGCAAACGGCGTTAAAATCAGTTTGGTTGTTTCCGTTTTAATTGGTTTAGTTTTCAGGGCTGAAACTGCAAGCCGAGCCGCTTCTTTTCCAACCCATGCAGGGTCAACGTCATACGCTCGCGTCGCGTTAAATTCGAAGCAGACCGGCGTCACCCTATTTTTCTCTTTGGCGACAGCCGCCAAACTGCACTCCATTATTGTTCCCCTATCGAAGGCTGCAACGCCGTTCGAATTAGCCACGGCACTTGACAAATAAGCTGCGCCAGCGCCACCTTCAATTGGAAAGACCCGCTTATTCACGCTCACAGCGGCGTCCAACATGCTTGAAGCAAGCTCAACCAGACCTTCAGAGTGAAGTTTATGGATTTTGCGGTCATAGTATTTTTCAGCGCCAGCGTAAGGTTTCTTTTCTGGGAATCCATTCCAGTCCGGATCAGGCTTGCTTGCTCGTGCGGCGCTTAAAGCCCTCAGAATTGTGTCTTCGACGGCTTCTTGGTCCTCTAGGATGTTGGTGTACGCAAAACCTACGGCCTTGTTAACCGCGACTCTAACGCCTAAGCCACGGTCGATTATCCTGTTGCTTTTGGCAATCTGCCCTTGTTCTATGCCCACGTTCGTGGCTTGTCCTTCATAAACGTAGGCTTCAGCTTCAGCAGCGCCTTTTTTCAAGGCTATGCCCACGGCTTTTTCTGCCAGATGCAACATTTGGTCTTTCTCAAGCACTACCACCGACAATCACCTCTTTGACCCTGATGTGTGGTCCACCATCGCCTATAAAGGCGGTTTGACCCTTTCCACAACGTCCTGACGACAACTCGAAGTCCTTCCCAACCGCGTCAACCATTAACAGCGTTTCAAGAGTGCTACCGCTTATTGACGCATTGCGAACAGGGTCGCCTATTTCACCGTTTACTATTTCGTAACCTTCTTGAATACCGACTTGGAAGGTACCGTCCAAGCTAGCTTGCCCGCCTCTGAAGCTTTTGAAGTAATAGCCTGAAGGTATGCCTTCAACCAACTCTTCAAAAGAATGGTCTCGCGGAGCCATAAACGTATTGCGCATGCGGATGATAGGTTCCACGCGAAAGTCCTCCGCTCTCGCGTTGCCCGTAGGTTCAACACCGAATTTTTGCGCGGTTTCACGATTATGCATTAAGCCAGTGACAACGCCGTCATTTATGAGAAGCGTTTTCTGAGCTGGAACGCCCTCATCATCGTATTTGAACGAACCGAAAGCCCCGTTTATTGTACCGTCATCATAAAAGGTGACCAAGTCTGAACCTATTTTCTTTCCAAGGTTGTTCATCAGTACCCCTCCGGATAGCGCCAAGTCCGCTTCAGCGAGGTGCCCAAAAGCTTCATGAACAAAAACGCCCACCACATCGGGTCCCAGCACAACAGGCGATTTACCGCCCTTCGGCGGTTTAGCGTCTAGCTGTTTAACCGCGCGCTTCGCCAATGTTTCACCTATCACTTCAGGAGGTTCCTCATCGAACACTTCGTAGCCTGCTGTGGAGCCTATTTCTTCCCTGCTGAAAGTGAAAACCCCTTGGCTCGCAGCCGCGGCGGTTATTCTTGACCAAACATACAGTTTATCCTGCTCTATACGCGTGCCTTCCGTGTTAACAAAAAAGCTGCTCCCGGTCAGGTCCAAATAATCTATCGTGCAACTTCTAACCCGCTTATCATAGCCTAACGTAGCTTTATTTATCGACAAGGCGGTGCTTATCTTGTCCTCCATGGAAATTGCAGAGGGTTTTTTCTTAGGCTTGATTTGCACGCGGTCTTTCACCGTTTTTGTTTCCGCAAGCTTTATCGGTGTTTTCAGCCGTGAACTCGCAGTTTTCGCCATCTTGCAAGCGTCAGAAATGGCGCTCTGCAAAATCTCAGCTTTTAGAGAACCCACTGAAGCGAAACCCCAAGCACCGTTCACAAGCACGCGCAGTGCCACCCCGTTTTCGATCCCTTGTTTGGCGGCTTCAACCCTGCCTTCTTTCAGGGTAAGCATCGTTTTGCTAAGTTTTTGCGCGCGGGTTTCGGCGTATTCGGCTCCGAATTGGCGTACGGCTACTTCATTTATGTTAGCGAGAACGTCTTCCAAGTGTGGTCTACCTTCTATAACAGATTAGGGTATGAATATGGATAAAGGGAATAAAACGTTTTGTTTTAATTCAAAGCGACAAAAACACGCGGGTTGAAAAAATTGGCTGTATACAGGAAATGAGGATGAGGTTAGGCTCTTCGCATGGCGACTTTCATTTGGTTTGCGAAATCGTACCTTTCAGATTTTCTTTCATACCCAATCGTGTTGAAGGAGCCGTACACTGAGGAGAGGTCTTCTAAAATTTTGTTTTCAACCACGAAGGCACCTGAGCTTAGACACTCTTCAAGTCCCTTGGGGAAAACATCAATTTTTTCTGAAAAGTCGCTTTCGCGTAGAGCGTAGCGCTGTTCTAAGTATTTGTATATGAAACGCGTTGCTTCGTCTCCGAAGACTTGTTTCAGGACGCTGTCTATGATTTTGAAGATTTTGTCTTCTGGGTGTGGCGTGTTCATGCGGTTCACAGCAGATTATCGCGTATATTACGATTTAAGCATTTCTGTTAAACCGTTAAACACAAAAACACATAAAACCCCATGAAACTCCATGATCACCAGAAATCAGCAAGATTCAACTGTCGAACACTTCCTCGACGAGGCTCCTCCGCGAAACCACCAGCATCCAGGTCAAGCGTCCCATACACGCCGTCGAAGCCAGGAATCACCCGAATCGAGCCTTCCCTAACCCTGACGACAGCATCAGCAATCGGCGCATCCACGACGTCAGCCAGCGCTGCCCGCGACGCGTTGATAAGCACGTTGTACTCATCACCGAACCGGGTAACAAGCGAATTGTATATTTTCCACACCGCTTGAGTTGAGGGAGAACCCGCACCTAACACCGTTGTGATTATCTCTGAAAGCGGCAGTAACCGCATAAACCCCGGCGTGTTATCAGGCTTAAAGTTTACGGGGCGATCAGCAAGCTCTTCAACGCGTTGATCAACCCCCTTAGTGAGCTTTCTATGGCACACTGGGCAGATGTTGCCAAACTTTTGTGCCTCTTGCGGCGATAAGGACACGTTACATTTACGATGCCCAGTCCAATGATATTTCCCGTAAGCAGGCTCAGTCTCGATGGTGAACTGGAACCGCGCAGGATCCTTGCTGCAAATGGCGTCCACAACCTCACCATAACTCACCCGCTCAAGCTCAAACACGTTAGCTTCTCTGCCTATACGCCAAGGCCAAAAGCTATGGCAGTCACTATTAGAAACCAACGTGAACTGGTCAAGCCTGCTCAAACGCCAGTTCATCGGAGGATCAGACGAAAGCCCCGTTTCCAACGCATGAATATGCTTGCTCATGTCCTGATAACAATCTTCGATGCTATCGAAACCGCTGAAGGCGCCGAAAACGCTGAACCACGGCGTCCACACATGAGCGGGAAAAATCATGTTCTCACCCGAAACCGCCATTACTTCTTCCACAAGCTGCGGAGCGGTCATGTTCAGCAGGGGCCTGCCGTCTGCGCTTAAATCTCCGTAGCGCCCCAGCGCATCGTTTACTTGGACGGCGGTTTCCACGCTGGGGGTCAAGATGACGTGGTGAACTTTCTTAGACTCGTTCCCGAAATTGAAAATCGTGCACACTTCACTTGTTAACATGAACCGCACTGGCGACCCCGCGTTGCCGGCAACCGTGTAAAGGTCGGCGCCTGCTTCAGGCACCAAGGTTTCCCGTATTTCCCTAAGCCAATCTGGATGAGTAAAGTCGCCCGTTCCTACAAGGCTTAACCCCTTGATCTTGGCGAAACGAGCTATTTCCTTGATGCTCATCCGCTGGCTTGTCGCCCGACTGTAACGGCTGTGAATATGCAGGTCGGCAATTACTCGGATTTGAACAACATCTCCCTTTCACTACAAAAACGGTTTTTCTTCTACTTCTTCATGCCTCCTAGTATGGGAGGGTAATGTTTAAGAATTTACGCTTAAGAACCTGCCTTATTGAAGTGCATAACTGCGCTAAAGCATTTCAAGGACAGCAAGAGCTTCAAAAAGGAAAAAAATACTGGGAAGCAAGGGAAAAGTAAGTGGGGGACTGTTGGTTGCTTCTATTGACACAAATGGGAAGAACATAAGGAAAGCTGTGACTAAACTTTTCTGAGTAGTTTCTGTTG